>Ga0137386_10003771_pt1 | contig 9937 bp, 8 predicted proteins | sample SagtaG_4_FD_104910 | JGI IMG/M metagenome (GOLD analysis project Ga0137386, IMG submission 104910) | Vadose zone soil microbial communities from Sagehorn Ranch, Mendocino, California, USA - Sage2_R_100_16 metaG | ecosystem: Environmental > Terrestrial > Soil > Vadose zone | place: USA: California... | reverse complement strand
GACGCTGGGAATCCTGGGCTATGGCCGCATCGGCCAGGAGCTCGCTCGGCGGGCGCGCGCCTTCGACATGACGATATGGGCGATGCGCCAGAGGGTGACGCGAGAGGACGCGCACGGCCTCGCTTTTCTGGGGGGACCGGAGGCGCTGGACGAGATCCTGAAGCGCGCGGACTACCTCGCCATCACGCTGCCGCTGACCGAGGCCACCCGCGGTCTTCTCGGCGCGCGGGAGCTCGGGCTGATGAAGCCCACGGCCGTGCTCGTGAACGTGGCGCGGGCGCTCATCGTGGACGAAGACGCGCTCTATCGGGCGCTCCGCCAGGGGACCATCGCGGGGGCCGCGCTCGACGTGTGGTATCGATATCCAACGAACGGAGAGCCGGCGTTTCCCTCCCGCCACCCGTTCCACGAGCTGCCCAACGTGCTCGCGACACCGCATGTGTCGGGGTGGACGGAAGGCACCATGGAGGGCCGTGCCCGGCTTGTCGCGGAGAATATCGGCCGCGTGGCGCGAGGGGAGCCGGTAGCCAATATCGTTCTGTAGGCCGCGCCACCGGGTAGGTCTTGCCGATGACGGAAAATCTTTCCGTGACCGAGAGGCCTGCCCATTTTCGAGACGCCGTGTAACTGCGGGTATTCCGGATATTCCGCGGGCCGCCATCGCGTGAGCTCGCTGGCACATGGGTTGCCTTTCTCCTCGGAAGGCGTGTCGTTCACGCCGAGGAGGAAAATCATGAGCCAAGTGCTTCACGCTGGATGGCTGTGTTTCCTGGGTGTGCTCTTCGCCGTCGGCTGCACGGTGGCTCCGCGGCCGGGCTCACCGATTCCGCCCGCCGCCGAGGTCCTTCCCGCGGACGCGCGCGCGCTCGCCTATGGCCAGACCGTCGACCAGGTGCTGCAGAACGCGCAGATGGGAGACAAGATTCGCGCGCTCTTCGGGCCTGACTGGACGCCTGCCGCCCAGGGCGGCGGTCAGCTCGTCATGGGCGCCGCCCCTTACTTCGAGCGGGGCGGCCCGTTGCGGATGGTTCGCATCGGTGGCGAGGACTACATCGCCGTGACCGGGTGCGTGCCGCGCGACTGCGACACGCAGCGAGTGCTCCTTCTCATCCGCGCGGACGGGTCACAGCTTCTCGCGCGCCTCGACGAAGGCGGCTTCTCGCACTACTACGGATACGGGAGCGAGGCCCTGACCAGGAACACCGCGCCGCTCGTGGTCGACAGCGGGCTGCGCGCTTTGAAGCGCACGGGCAATCCGTACCCCGCCTGAGAGCGGCGCTGCTCACGCGCTACGGCGACTGGCGCGATGCCATGTAGGCGCGCCAGCCGCCGTATTGCGTGATCTCGCGCTGGCCCTCGCAGAGCGCCGGCTCCCCGAGCGCCCCAAGGACTTCCTCGCCATCGGCGAGCGTGACCTTGCCGACGCAGAGACCCGGCGGCTCCCGCAGCAGGATCTGCGCGAGGCCCTCGGGAGGAACCGCCCAGACCTCGAGGGCGATCGAAGCGCCTCCCGAGAGAACGCGGATCATGGCGGGATGGCGGTCATTGACTGACCACAGCCGGTAGACAGGGGCCGTCGTGGCGTCGCGAAGAAAGGTCGCCTTCGCCTCGAGCATGTTGGCGTTGAGCTCGAGGCCCCGCATGAGGGTGCCGTTGACCGCGAGCTTCACCACCGCTGCTCCGACCCTGGACGAGGGCGCGCGACCGGCTGCCTACCGTCCCGCTGCCGCTCCCTCGACGCCGAGCTCCGCGAGCTTCGAGTCGGTTGGCCGGCCCGTATTGGGATCCCAGCCCGCCATCTCGTAATACGTGCGCCGGGCGGCAAAGAACTGGTCGGGGTCGATGAACTGGCCCTTGAGCGCACCGTTGCCGATGCCTTCGTGTAGGCGCTGGGGCAGGACGTCGTCCTCGGGAGTGAAGCCCTCGCGGCAGTTGAACTCGCGAGCCAGCGTGTTGTTGCGCTCGCCGACCTTCATGACCTCGTAGATGCTCATGTTCCAGCCGGTGACGGCGTTGATGTAGTCGACCATGGGCTGGAGCTCGAGGCCATTGAGGGGCGCGCCCACGAAGTCGCACATGCCCACCGAGTTGTAGGCGCTCCACACCTTCTGCGTCTCGAAGAACGCGCGCACCTTCTTGGAGTCGAGCACGAGCGGGTCGAGCGGCTCGATGAGGCCGAGGACGCCGAGGGGATGTCCCTGCGGGTGGAAGCCGGCGTAGAGGGGATCGTGGGGCGCTTCCATGTGGTCGGCGCCCGTGGGAGACAGGGCATACGCGAGGGACAGGCCCTTCTTGCCCCGCGGGTCGTGCATGGGCAGCTCCTGGCCCTTGACGTGAAGGGCGAAGCGCTCCGCGCCCTTGCCCAGCTTGGCGGCGGCGCGCTTGACGCCCTCGCCGAGGAGCTCGCCGATACCCTCGCGCTTGCCGATCATGTGGGTGAGCTGGATGACCGCGTCCGCGTTGCCCCAGGTCAGCTCGAGGCCGCCCGTCATCTTCTTCGTGATGATGCCGTGCTCGTAGCATTCCATGGCGAAGGCGATGGCCGCCCCCGTCGAGATCGAGTCGAGCACGTACTGCGCGTAGAGCTGGTTGATGAGAGCGAGCGCCTTGAGATCACCCACGCCGCACAGCGATCCCGACGCCGCGAGCGTCTCGTACTCGGGCCCGCCGTACTTCGGGGTCACCCCCAGCTCCTTGACCTCGACCTCGCGCTTGCAGGCCACCGCGCACGCGTAGCAGGTCCCGCGATTGACGAGGATGGTGTCGCGCATGGTCTGGCCGCTGATGGCCTTGGCGTGCTCGAAGGAGCCGTCCCGGAAATTGCGGGTGGGCAGGATGCCGGAGGCTTCGAGGGCCAGGACTCCGCCCGCCGATCCGACCTGGTGGAAGCGGTCGGTGGCGCGGTCATAGTGCTCCTTGAACCACACGAGCTGGCTCTTGGCCTTCTCCTTGTCGCCCGCCACGGGAGGCTTGGAGCCGCGGACCACCACGGCCTTGAGATTCTTGGCGCCCATGACGGCGCCGAGCCCGCTCCGGCCGTGGAAATGCTTGAGCTGGTTCACGATGGCCGCGAAGCGGACGCCGCGCTCGCCGGAGACGCCCGTCTGCAGGACGCGGACGCGCTTGTCGCCCAGCTCCTGCTCGATGCCGTCCTGGACCTCACCCGAGAGCTGCCCCCAGTAGCGGCTGGCGTCGCGAAACTCGACCTTGTCGTCCTTGATCCACAGATAGACGGGCGAGGCCGCCTTGCCGCGGATCACGAGGCCGTCCCAGCCGGCCGCGCGGAGCTCCGGCCCCCACCAGCCGCCCGCCTCGGACTCGCCATAGCCACCCGTCAGGGGAGACTTGGCGGCCGCCGTGTAGCGATTGGTGCCCGACAGCGAGAGGCCGTTGATGACGCTGGTGGCGAGGACCAGCACGTTGTCGGGCCCGAGGGGGTCGACGCCGGGGGGCATGTCGCGCAGCAGGAGATAGGAGGCGAGCGCTCCGCCTCCCAGGAACTTCCGCATCACGGCCTCGGGCAGCTCTTCGGTGCGGGTCTGGCGAGTCGTCAGATCGAAGTGGAGAAGCTTGCCGGTGACCCCCGATGCCATAGTGCCTCCTCGTGCTGCGTGGTCGCGATGGTAGGCGAGGGTCGCCAAGCGTCATGCCTGCGCGCCGCCCGTTGCTCCGCCGTTGACGATAGCCGCAGGCCGCCGTCGACGCAAGGGCCAGGCCCCGTGCGTCATCGCCGTGCTTGACAAGGTGTCTCGGGACGCTCAGTCTCTGGCCGGGCGCGTGCCCGACTTTTCAGCGAAAGGAGACCTGCTCATGGCCACCGGCGTCGCGGTGTCAGGCATGGAAGGGGTCAGGAAAGCCCGGGGCTGGCTCCTCGGCCTCGGCATCGTCCTCATCCTGGTCGGCACGCTGGCCCTGGGCGCCGCCGTCTTCGCCACCATCGCCTCGGTGATCTTCTTCGGCTGGCTGCTCCTCGTCGCGGGAGCCATCGAGGTCGGCTATGCCTTCAGCCAGCCGAAGTGGGGCGGCCTCATCCTCCACGTGGTCAACGGCGTGCTGGGCGTGGTGGCGGGCTTCATCCTCGTGCTGCATCCGGCGGCGGGCGCCCTCACCCTCACCCTTCTCATGGCGATGTTCTTCATGATCGCGGGTCTCTTCCGCATCGTCACGGCCTTGTTGATGCGCTACCCGCACTGGGGATGGGTGCTGCTGAACGGCCTCATCACCTTCGTGCTCGGCGTGCTGATCTGGAGGCAGATGCCGGGCGCCGCGCTCTGGATCATCGGGATGTTCGTGGGCATAGACCTGATCTTCGTTGGATGGTCCTGGGTCATGCTCGCCCTCGCCCTCAGGACCGAGCCAGGCCAGGCCTAGAGAGCCCGGAGGGAAGCTCCGCCCGAAGTTACGCGCTGGCCGTCAGTCCCGTCGGGCAGCGGACCCCGGTGCCGCCGCCACCGCAATAACCCCACGGGTTCTTGGCGAGGTATTGCTGGTGGTAGTCCTCGGCGTAGTAGAACTCAGTGGCGAGGCAGATCTCGGTGGTGATGGCCTTGTAGCCCGCCTTGCTGAGCACGCGCTGGTAGGCATCGCGTGAGGCGAGGGCCGCCTTCTGCTGCGCGTCGCCGTGCGTGTAGATCGCCGAGCGGTACTGCGTGCCCACGTCGTTGCCCTGGCGCATGCCCTGAGTTGGATCGTGGCTCTCCCAGAAGACGCGCAGCAGCTCCTCGTACGAGATCTTGGCGGGATCGAACACGACGCGCACCGCTTCGGTGTGCCCCGTCATCCCGCTGCAGACTTCTTCGTAGGTGGGATTGGGCGTGAAGCCGCCCGTATAGCCCACTGACGTCGAGTAGACGCCCGGGAGCTGCCAGAACTTTCGCTCCTCGCCCCAGAAGCATCCCATGCCGAACGTCGCGAGCTCCATGCCCGCGGGGAACGGAGGACTGAGGCGCGCCCCCGAGACGAAGTGCTTCTCGGGAACGGGCAGGGCCGTGGCCCGGCCGCGGAGCGCCTCTTCCTTCGTGATCATCGAGACTTTGTGCAGACCAAACATGGTCCCGTCTCCTTTAGAGAACGACTTTCCTGTCGCGGAGCTCCTGGATCCTCGCCGGCGTGAAGCCGCAGGCGGTCAGGATCTCGTCGGTGTGCTGGCCGCGCAGCGGCGCCGCGCGCCTGACCCCGGGGGCCATGCGCGAGAACTTCAGCGGCGTCCCCACCACGGGAATCTCGCCGAGGCGTGGATGGGTCACGCGCTGGACGATGCCGCGCTCGACCGTCTGCGGATCGTTCATCACCTGGTCCACGGTGTTGACGGGGGTCGCCGGCACGTCCGCCTCCGCGAGGATCTTCAGGAGCTCCTCGCGGTCCCGGTCGCCGATCACCTGCTCGAGCAGCGTCTCCAGCTCCACCCGGTTCTTCACCCGCTGCTGGTTGACGGCGAACTTCGGATCGGCGGCGAGCTCGTCGAGGCCGAGGACGCGGACGAGCTTGCCCCAGAAGCGATCGTTGGCGGCGGCCACGAAGATCCACTGGCCGTCGCGGCACTTGAAGTTCCGGTAGGGCGACAGCGACGGGTGCCCGGAGCCCAGCGCTTTCGGCACGGCGCCCGTGAGCAGGTAGCCCTCGGCGTGAAAGGCGAGCAGGCTCACCGCCGTCTCGAGGAGGGACCCGTCCACGCGCTGGCCGAGCCCGGTCTTGGCGCGCTGGATGAGCGCGCTGCAGACGCCGAGGGCGCAGAGGATGCCCGTCGAGAGATCGAGGAAGGAGACGCCGGCCCGCACGGGCTGCCCGTTCGGCTCGCCCGTGATGGACATGATGCCGCTGAAGGCCTGCATGAGCGCCTCGTACCCCGGGCTGTCCTTGCGGGGGCCGGTGCGACCGAAGGCGGAGACGGAGCAGTAGATGAGCCGCGGATTGATCTTCGCGAGGGCGTCATAGCCGAGGCCGAAGCTTTCCATGGTCCCCGTGCGGAAGTTCTCGATGAGAACGTCGGCGTCGCGGACGAGCGCCGTGACCACCTCCACGCCCTCGGGCGCCTTGAGGTCGAGGGCCATGCCGCGCTTGTTGCGGTTGAAGAGGAGATAGGCCGCGGCCTCGCCGTCCTTGTGGGGGGGCCAGGTGCGGGACTCGTCGCCGCTGCCCGTGTCCTCCACCTTGACGACGTCCGCTCCCAGATCGGAGAGGAGGGCGCCGCACCAGGGGCCGGCGATGACGCGCGAGAGATCGATGACACGGATGCCGTCGAGGGCGAGCAGGTCGGGAGTCATGGGCGCTATGATACCGCAGCGCCGGGACCTTCAGCGCCGACGTCTTGACCCGCTCCGGGAAAGCCCGTAGTGTCCGGCGCAGACCCATGACGGACAGCGATCGCCAGTTCTATCTGCGGGTCTTCTGGGTGGCCGCCGCCGCCCTCCTGGCCATCGGACTCTTCGAGGTCCTGCGTCCCTTCGTCGAGTCCATCGTGTGGGCGGCGCTCCTGGCCTTTCTCCTCAAGCCCCTCAACGATCGTCTCACGCGCAAGCTCGGGGGCCGCCGCGGCGTGGCGGCCATGATGCTGACGGTGGCGGGTTTCCTGTTCGTGCTCGCGCCCATCGGCATGCTCGCGGTCGTCTTCGGCCGGCAGGCCGCCGATCTGATCGGACGCCTGCAGGCCCTGGCCGAGCGGTACAAGGTCTCGCAGACGAGTGATCTCTTGAACCTGCCCATCGTCCACCGGGTCCTCGAGTGGCTCAACGATTTCCTGCCCGTGGACACCACGCAGCTCCAGGCCGCGGCCATTGACGCCACCAAGGCCCTCCTCGGCCTCTTCGTCGTCACGAGCGGCAGTCTCTTCGCCAGCGCCCTCGGCACCCTCTTCAACATGCTCATGACGCTCTTCCTCATCTTCTTCTTCCTGCGCGACTGGGACGTGATGGTCGCCGCCACCTCGCGCTTGATTCCGCTCGACCCCCGCCGGAAGGAGAGCCTCGCCGGGCACATCGCCGCCGTCACGCGCGGAGTCGCCCTGGGCTCCATGGTCACGGCCGCCGTCCAGGGCGCGCTCGTCGGCATCGGCTTCCTGCTCGTGGGCCTGCCCTCGGTCGTGGTCTTCGGCGTGCTCGCCGCGGTTGCCGCGCTCCTGCCCGTGCCAGGCACGGCGGCCGTGTGGGTGCCCGCGGCCATCGTCCTCTTCGCCCAGGGCCGGATGGGCGCGGCGGTGTTCATGCTGCTCTGGGGCGGCCTCGTCGTCGTGGGCATGTCCGACAGCTTCATCCGGCCCGCCTTCGTGTCGGGTCAGGCGGAGATGTCGACGCTGCCCGTCTTCCTCGGGCTCATGGGCGGGATCGGCGCCTTCGGCGCGGTGGGGATCGTGCTGGGGCCCGTGCTCGTGGCCATCGCGCTCGCGCTGCTGCGCTTCGCGGCGGAGGCGGGGATCGCAGGGCGCTGTCTCCTCGGAGGAGGACCACATGATCGACCGCAGAAAATTTATCGCTCGTGGCGCGGCGGGGCTGGCGGGCATCCTCGCCTCGCGGCAGGCTCCCGCGCTCGCGCAGACGATCCGTCTTCATCTCCTCCACCGCGTGGATTTCATCCCGCAGGGCGAGGCCGAGCTCAAGAGGCAGCTCGCCGACTATGGCCGCCAGATGAAGATGGACGTCGTGCTCGAGACCATCAACGAGAACGATCTCCAGACGCGGATCACCTCGGCCATCCAGTCGGGCGCGGGCCCGGACATCGTCCAGATGCTCCACAACTGGCCGCACCTCTATGCGGGCGGCCTCGTCGACATGACGGACCTGTGCGACTGGAAGCAGCGCGATCAGGGCAAGTTCTACCCGCAATCCGAGGCCGCGACCCGCGAGGGAAGCCGGTGGCTGGGCCTGCCCCACTGCGTCACCCCCGCCCTCATCAACTACCGCAAGTCCTGGTTTGCCGAGGCGGGAGCGACGGCGCCGCCCAAGAACCTGGACGACTACCGCAAGCTCGGCGCCGTCCTCAAGAAGAAGGGCAAGCCCTTCGGCCAGACGCTCGGTCATACCGTCAACGACGCGCCCGGCTGGTCGTATCCGCTGACGTGGACGTTTGGCGGCGCGGAGACCGACAAGACGGGGAAGAAGGTGGTGCTGAACTCGAAGAACACCATCGAGGCGGTCAAGTGGATGACGGCCTTCTGGAAGGAAGCCTGCGACGAAGGCGGCCTGGCCTGGGACGACACGACCAACAACCGCGCCTTTCACGCGGGCGAGATCGCTGCCACCCTCAATGGCGGAAGCATCTACGTGCTGGCGCGCCGCCGGACCGACATCAAGGACGAGAAGGGCCAGCCCCTCTGGCCCGACATCGGGCACTTCCGCTATCCCGACGGCCCCCACGGCTCCACGCCGACGTACCACGTGACGTATGCGAGCACGATCATGAAGCACTCGAAGAACGTGGAAGCGGCCAAGGAGCTCCTCAAGTGGGTCCATTCCAAGGAGCAGTTCGGCAAGTGGTTCGAGCTCGAGGGCGGGTATGCCACGGGTGCGAATCCCGTCTGGGAAGGGCACAAGATGTGGACCGAGGTGGACGAGGCGATGCGGCCCTTCAAGACGGCCGCGCAGGGCGCGCGCGCCCTCGGCTACGCGGGCCCGCCCTCGGCCAAGGCCACCCTCGTCTACACCAAGTACATCATCACCGACATGTACGCCAAGGCCGTGCAGGGGCTCGCGCCCGAGGATGCCGTCCGCTGGGCGGAAGGCGAGCTCAGGAAGATCTACGAGGTCTGAGCGTCAGGAGCGGGGGTCAGGTCTCACATTACGACATTTTCGGAACTCGCCAGCCTTCGATCACCGACGTTCAATGTCGTAATGTGAGACCTGACCCCGAATAGGCGCGCTCTTGGAGCGGATGCGTGGCCGCCCCATATGCTAGAGCCGTCCATCGTGGGAGCGGGCGAACTCTCGCCCAGACGCGCGCGTGGGCCGAGCGCGCCGTCGATGATTGTCAGTCCTGACCTCTAGCCTTCCTTCTTCAGGAGATAGAACACACATCCGTAGCACGACGAGTGCTGCCGGAAGACATCGATCTCCCTTTGCTCCTCGTCGAGGAAGGCGAGCGCGTCGGGACTGTCGGCATACTTGAGCCGGAGGACCCGGATCTTCATCTCGAGCGGCTCGTAGTAGTCCGTCCACCAGTCCCTCTCGGGGATGGTGAAGTGGTGCAAGATCTCGTATCCGGCGCCCTGGGCCATCGCGCAATTGGAAGCGATGGTGGCCATGGCGGGGTAGTTCCTGCTCCAGAACTGTGTAGGCGCTTCTGGCGGCGCTTCCGTCAGCCAGCTGATCTCGGTGACGGCCACACATCCGTGCGTCTTGAGTAGTGGCCTCCACGATCTGAGCCCGGCTTCGAATCCCACGATGTAGATGGCACCTTCCGACCAGATGAGATCGAAGCGGTTGTCCGAGAACGGCAGCGCTCGCATGTCTCCCTGAAGGCTCGCGATCCGCGAGAAAGCCTCGGAGCTTCGGGTCCGGCGTGTCAGGTCTTTCAGGAAAGGCGCATGGCGGTCCACCGCCATGATGTGCGCCTGAGGGAACGCTCTGGCCAGCGCGAGCGTCTGAGCTCCGGGACCGCAGCCGACATCGAGTACCCGAGCGCCGTCAGAGAGGCGGGGCAGCTTCTCCGCCGCTTCCCGGGTCGTTCTGTCGGAACCCGGGCCTTCTCGGGGCAAGTCAGAATGCAGCTCCCAGAAGAGACTCAGAGACCCGGACCGCTTATCCGACGGAAATGGGACGACCGTCGTCGGCGGTGGGGCCAGCGCCCGCGTGCTGCCGCCCCTGCGCCTGGCCGAAGTCTCCGCGAACCGGCGTGGCGAGGATTCCCGTGTCACATCTCCACTTGCCTGAAGACGGTGCCCAGCACGTAGCGAGAGCCGCCGGCGGCTCGCCACCTCCACGATGCCGAGGGCCTGCTTGGGGTGAAG
>Ga0137386_10003770_pt1 | contig 9938 bp, 9 predicted proteins | sample SagtaG_4_FD_104910 | JGI IMG/M metagenome (GOLD analysis project Ga0137386, IMG submission 104910) | Vadose zone soil microbial communities from Sagehorn Ranch, Mendocino, California, USA - Sage2_R_100_16 metaG | ecosystem: Environmental > Terrestrial > Soil > Vadose zone | place: USA: California... | reverse complement strand
CTTCGACCGCGATGTGCTCCGCCTCGCCCTGAATCTGATGAAACGCCCGGAAGACGCGCGCGATGTCTATCAGGAGGCCTTCCTCAAGGTTTACCGTAACCTGCACCGCTTCCGCTTCGAATGCAGCTTCTATACCTGGCTCTACCGCATCGTCACCAATGTTTGCCTGGACCACTTGCGGCGTCGGCAAGCCCGCCCTGAAGATCAAGCGCCGGAACTCAATGGCGGCCGCCACGAAGAGGGCATCACCGATTTTTTCGAACGCCAGCGCGAGCACCGGCCGACGCTGGATCCGGAACGCTCCATGATGGGCCTGGAAATTAAAGCGCGCATCGCCCGCGCCATGGAACGCTTGTCGCCTCGCGAGCGCGTTGTTTTTGAAATGAAGCACTATCAAGGCTTGAAGCTCCGCGCCATCGGCGACGCGCTCGGCACCACCGAGGAAACCGTGAAAAATTCCCTGTTCCGCGCCACGCGCAAACTCCGCAGCGAGTTGGGAGGCTTGCGATGAGCTCCTTTGAAAACTCTTTTGAAAAAAAGAAGTCGACCTGCAAGGACGTTGCCCCGCTGCTGATCTTTTATGTTTGCGAGGAAGTCAGCGCGAGTGAACGTGAGCTGATCGCAAAACATCTTGCAAATTGCAAGGCCTGCTCCGGGCAGCTTGCCGAAGAAACAGAATTCCATTCGGCGCTATCCTCCGCCCCGCAATCCGCTGACGAACTCGATGCTTCCGGGATTCTTCTTTCGCAGTGCCGCAGCGAGTTGGCGGAAACTCTCGATGACCTTTCGGCGCCGCCGCTTCGGGAACATTGGCGTCCTTTCGGCTGGCTGCGCCGCTGGATGGCGTTGCGGCCGGCGTGGAGCGGAGCGCTGCTAGTTCTTGTGGGAGTCGTGGCGGGAGCGCAGTTCGTTCCTTGGCTGCGGCAGAATTCGAACAACACGGGGCAGGCCATGAACGTGCGCGCCCCGCAGTTGCTCACGCCCGATCAACTTTCCAAAATTATGGTGGTTGGCGGGGTGAGTGTTTCGCCGTCTCCAGGCTCGGACTCTCCCACCGTTCAGTTGCAAGTCAGCGCCGAGCAACCGATGGTGCTCACGGGTAACGCCGAGGACGGCCGCATGCGTCAGGTTCTTACCTATGTGGTCGAGAACAGTGACCGGTTCGATGCCGGCGTCCGACTGGATTGTCTTGATGCCCTCAAAGCTGCGGTGCGCGATCAGCAAGTGCGCGGCGCTTTGCTCAATGCGGCGCGCAAGGACCAGAATCCGGCCGTGCGCTTGAAGGCCCTAGAGGCCCTGCGCGATGCGGCCAGGCAGGATGATGTTCGCCAAACGCTGCTGGATGCGCTGGAACATGACACGAATCCCGGCGTGCGCGTGGAAGCCGTCAATTTGCTGGTGGGGTCGCTGGATGGCGAGGTCCCTGGCGCGGGTACGGCTCCGGCGGTTCCTGAGGGGCCGGTCGTGGCGCCAATGCCTGCGCCCCGGGTGCCAGGCGAAGAAGACGCCTCGTTCGAACACGTGGTTAAAGTGCTTCAGGAATTGCAACGCCGTGACCCAAGCCGCTACGTACGGCTGCGCAGCGCCGCCGCTTTGCGGCAAATTGGGCCCCGTGAAGTGGAGTGATTCCTCACCGCGCAGAGAACTTACTTTCGTGATGAATTGGAATTTCCATCGAAAAGTTTCTTTCCGGGCGCGCTACGCCGCGCTGCTCTGGGCGCTGGCCGGAGTCTTTTTTGTAGCGCCATTTTCGCCTGCTGCTTTCGTGTTTGGCGCGAAGGAGCCCGCTGCCCTGCCGGAAAAACTCGGTGAGCCGGGAGCCCCGCGTACCTCCATCTTTCGCTCCGGAGTGCTGGAAACCAAAGAAGGGCTGACGCTGCGGCTGACCGCGGATCTCGGCTCCGTAAACATCACGCAAATCGACGCCGGCTCTCCTCCGGTCGTGCGCTATACGGTGCACGTCGAAACCGACGCTCGCGGAGGGGCGGCGGCGCAACTCCTGAATAATTATTCGCTTAAGACCGGAACTTCCGCTAGTGGAGTGGAAATTGCCAGCCCACTCTTTCCGCAGGCCGCGCACTACGCCAACGCCCAGTTCTGGGTGCAATTCGAGATCGCCGTACCGCGCAATTACAACGTAGAAGTGAACACCGGCGCCGGCGACATTACCACGGCCGATATCGGCGGCACCGCTCTTCTGAAAACGCAGGGCGGAAACATTATTGCCGGACGAATTGGCAGGCCAGGATTTCGCGAAATTTCACGCGGGCGCCCCGTTGCCAGACTGGATACCGAAGGCGGGCACATCAAGGTGCTGGATGTTTTGGGGGACCTGACCGCATTTACCGCCGGAGGACACATCAACGCGGGCAACATCACGGGTGACGCTTCACTGCACAGCGGCGGCGGACATATTCGCGCGCGGCAAATTGGCGGGCGTGCGGATTTGGAAACCGCGGGCGGCAACATTGCCGTTGGGCAGGCTGCGAGCTTCGTGAGCGTGCACACCGGCGGAGGCCAGATTGACTTCGGAGATGTTCGGGGCTCGGTACGCGCCCAGACAGGTGGCGGCGGCATTCACGTCATGTACGTTTCCGGCCCCATGGAAGTGGAATCCAACGGCGGTAGCATTTGCTTGACTGGTGCGTCCGGCGCAGTGCAAGCCGCCACTTCGGGCGGCAGCATCACCGCTTGGATCAATCCCAACGCGCCGCCAGGAAAAGGGCCCGTGCGCTTAGAAGCCTCTTCGCAACTAACGTCCGGCACCGGCGACATCATCGTCTACCTGCCGCGGGATTTGGCGGTAAATATCGATGCCTTGGTGGCCAACGGCACGGAACAGTTCATCGAAGCGGATTCTGCTTTGCACCTGACCATGCAGGGACCCCCGAATGGAATCGGTCCGGTTCACGCCGTAGCCTCCCTCAACGGCGGCGGCGCCCCGCTGAAGTTGCGGACCACAGGGGGCAAAATCCGGCTGCAGTTTCTCGACGCCCAAGTGGCGCTGCGCGAATCGCTGCTTCGTGAACAAGAGGATCGCCTCAACAAACGGCTGGTGGAAGCAGGACTCGCTCCCGTTTCCTTCCTGTCCTCGGTGGGGCCTGGACCAGCCAACGCCAATCCGCAGCCTCAGGTGCAGCCCGAGCCTCAGAAAAACAGCACCGACTGGCTTGAAGACTGGATCAATGATCTGGAACGCAGGTTCCGCGGCAGCATCAATGAAGACCCAGACGATTTTTTGAAGCGCCTTACCTATCATCCGTACCCTACTTATCCTTCCCTCGCGCAGCGCGCGGGAATCCACGGGTTCGTCCTGCTCCAAGTGAAGGCGACAAAGGACGGCCACCTCGAGGTGCTAAGAGTTCTGCAGGGCGAGCCGGTGCTCGTTGATGCTGCCATCGACGCGGTAAAGCGGTGGCGAGCGAAACCGGCCTGGGTGAAAGGAAAGCAGTGTGAGGTGACTTCGACCGTCAAGTTCGACTTTCAGCTGCCGTGAGCGCTCATCTTGCGGCAAGCGGTCTTTTTTGTTTGGGCCTCGGTTCTGTAATAGCTTGGTTCTGCAAATCGCATGCAAGGGGGTAGAACGTTATGTCACGTCACGGTTTCCGCGCGACTGCTTTTTGTTTTTGCCTTCCTCTCGTGGCCGCTCTTTGGGCCGTTCCCGGTTATGCCATCAGCAAAGACTTCAACCAGACGTATCCCCTTCAGCCTTGCGGCACGTTCGAGCTGCAAAACGTTAACGGCACCGTTGACGTTCAGGGATGGGACCGCAATGAGGTGGAAATTCACGCCGTAAAAACGGCGAAGCAACAGGAAGCCGATCTCGAGCGCGTTTCGATCGAGGTAAACGCCCGCCCAGATGCCATCGCGGTCACCACGCGCTACCCGCAAAACGAAGGCGTTGAAGTCGCGGTGGAATACACCATTCACGTTCCCCATCGCGTGCACCTCGAACATATCGGCACGGTGAACGGCACGCTGCGTATCTCCGGCCTGGATAACGTGGAAGACCTGCATACCGTTAACGGAGATATTGAAGTGTTCGAAGGCGGCGGAAGCGTCCATGCTCACACCACCAACGGAAACGTCCACCTGGAACTGGCGCATGCACCCGAAAAGCCCGGCGCCACTGCGGAAACCACCAATGGGTCGCTGGTTCTGGCCGTGCCTTCCGACCTGCAAGCGGAGATCGAGGCGCGCTGCCTGAACGGAAATTTCTATTCCGAGCTCCCCATCACCATGGAGAGCACGGATCGTCCGCGCGAAATGCACGGCAAGTTAGGCCGTGGCGGCGTTCCAATTCATCTTCGTACCGTAAATGGCGGGATCCGCTTGATTGTCCTGCGCTCGAGCGTCTGACCATTTCCCCGCTGCTGCGTCTAAGTGCTAAGGAGGATGGGACGGAAATGAATACACGCAATCTTTTGGCTACCGGAGGAGTCGCGGCACTCAGCCTCGCGCTGATCGCTCTGCCTGCGCCTCCTGCAAATTCCCAAACGCCATGTCCGGATGACTCTGCTATCAGTCGGCTGGAACGGAAGTTGGAACGGTTGCAAGCAAGGCTTCAAGGGCGTGAAGACGAAGTGGCCAAACTCACGGAGTCGCGCGCGATGCTGACGTCGCAAATGGTTCTCGCGCAGCACCACCGAGCGATCGAGCAATTGGAAGCTTTCCCCCAGTTGGCTGGCGGTGACGATGACGTGAAAGTTCTGTTGGACGACGAAGGCTCGAGCTGGCTCGGCGTTGAACTTCGCGAGGTCAACGGGGACACCGCCAAGGAATTGAAGCTTCCGGCCGAACGCGGCGTGGTTCTCAGTTCCATCGTTCCCGACAGCCCGGCCGCAAAGGCGGGCCTCAAAGAAAACGACGTGGTGACGGAAATCAATGGCCAACGCGTCGAAGGAGCGGCGCAGTTTCGCCGCGTGATCCGCGAAATTCCGGCAGGGCGTGCGGCGCAGCTCACCGTGTGGCGTGATGGGCACAACCAGACAGTGGCCGTCACTCTCGGGAAGGCCGAAGAGCGCCGCCACTCCTTCAGTGTGCTAACCCCCGGCCCGGGCGCGCATGGCAGTTTCACGTTTAACATGCCGGAAATTCCGATGGTTCCGTCCATGGAATGGGATGGCAGCCGATTCCTGATGGGTGGTTCCCCTCGCCTTGGAATTGACGCGGAAGACCTTACGGGTCAGCTCGGCACGTTCTTCGGAGCTCCCGACGGTGAAGGCATTCTGGTTCGCGAGGTGAATCCCGGTTCAGCGGCAGAAAAGGCGGGAGTAAAAGCCGGTGACGTCATCACTTCCGTCAACGGTCAGCGGGTTCGAACGGTCGGCGACTTGCGCGAGAAACTCACGGCCAAGCGGGAAGCAAAAGACAAGGACCAGAACCAAAGCGTGAAGCTCGGCGTCTTGCGCAATAAGAGCGAGGTTTCTCTGACCGTCGAGTTGCCCCCTCCGGCTTCGCGCACTAAGCGGTTCATCTCGCATCGCACCAATATCTAACGTTAGGTTGGCAATTTATCAGTCTTACGCAAGAAGGCCTCGCCCCCCAGGAAGCCATTTCCTGAGAAGCGAGGCTTTCCCGTTTTTCGGAATTTCCTGAAGACTTTTCTCCCGAGAGTCTTGCCGCTGACTTAGCCTTCTTCTTCGGGCAGAGAAGCGAGCGCCGCTTCAAAAGCAGCGTAGTGGCGGTGGCGCTCCTCCGGCTCATTCAGGGCCACGCCCTCGCGCTCTACCCAGGCGTGAGCTTGCAATTTATCGTTTTCTTTGCGAATTCCGATGCGCAGACGAGAGGTTATTCCCTGCCGCCCGAGCAGCCACCACAATGTCAGCGATTTTGCGAGGCAAGATGGGTGAACCGGCCCACGCCGGTCCGCGGCGTTGACCATATGCGCGGTCAAAGCGACTTGCTTGTTCAGGGAAGCTGAATCCATTTGCGGCGTGGAGTGCCGAAGAGTTTTCTGCAGTGTCAATCGCGTCGAGTGGAAGCCGCGCAGCCTCAGGCTCAGAGAAACCAGCGGCAACATCACCAACGCGCGCAAAAACACCATTTGCGCGGGGCGCTCCAGCGCGCTAAACCGCCGCAGGCTTTCCAGCATCAGCGGGCGAAACTTGCAGCAAGCCGTGTTCGAGGAGATGGCCGACGAGTTCGGTCAGGTTCTCGCGCAGCAGTTCCGGGTGCACGTCATATTCCGCGAGGAGTTCCTGGTACGCAGCATTAATATTCGGTGCGGTTGTTACCAATTGCCACATGCGCGTGCCGGTCTCATCAAGGCCGAAATACTTTTCCGTTTCCAGGTTGAGCAAAACCGATTCCTGATCCAGAAACCGTACCAGGACGTGCGAGGGCGCGGCAGCTCGATCCTTAAATGTCAGCATCGGCACGGCTCCTCTTACGGTTCCTGGCACGGCGGCAGTTATCTCGAAGAGTATACCGGGGATTGCGCGGCTTCGCTACGGCACGGGGGCGTCGGCGGGCGTTGCCGGCGCTGCCAAGGGACCCTGGTCGCTTCGCCGCACAAATCTAACAACACGCTGACTCACAGGGAATAGAAAAAGGCCGCTCCCGCAGAGCGGAACCTGGCTCAATAGGCGCGCAATTCCCCGGCTACGACTTTTTCTTCCTTGCGTTCACCTTCAGGTCGATTCCCGGTGCCATCTGCTGCAATTGCTCTAGTCCTGCCTTGGCCTGCGTTCCGTACGTGCCATTCGGGTCCAACTCGATGGCCTTCTGGTACGCCTCGATGGTTCCGGGCGCAAACTCCGGCACCTCTTTATCTCCCACTTTCTTGATGGTCATTCTGTAAACCAGAGATGCACCCAGCAGATACCAGGTCTGCGCATTCTTGGGATCCAATTCCGCGGACTTCTGCAGAGGCGCTACGGCATCCCCCAAGCGGTTCGCGTTGTACAGGCTAATGCCAAAGTTTCTCCACGCCGTCGCCGCGTTCGCCGGATCGAGTTCCGCGCTCTTGGTATATGCAGCCTTGGCATCATCGATTTTTCCGGCGCGCGCCAGCACGTTTCCCAGATTGTTGTAGTAGCCCGGCTGATCCGGTTTCGTGGCGATGGCTTGCTGATAAGCCTGCGCGGCATCGTCGTTGCGCCCTGCCGTGTCATAGGCTTCTCCCAATTTTGCCCACAGTAGGTGCACATTAGGATCTTTCTCGCCTGCGGATTCCTGTGCCGCCTTATATTCCTTCGCCGCCTGATCCGCCAGGTCGGCCAGCTTCTGCTTGGCTGCATCGCGCTGAGCCGGAGTTGCCTTCTGCAATTCCGCCTTCGCCGCCTTCTCCTGCTCGAGAATCGCGTTGGCCGCGGCAAAGTGCGCTTTCATACCCTCGAACTTGGCCTTGGCCTCTTCCTGTTTCTTCACCTGCTCCTGGGCGGCAGCGCCTTGCTTGGCCATGATCTCCTTGAAATTCGCATCCGCCTTGGCGTCTTCTCCGCTCGCTACCCGGACCTTGGCCATAGGGTAGGGAGGCTGTTTATCATTCGGCGGAGGAAAAGCGGTGATCGTCACGGCATAAATGCCCGTACGGAGATTGGGAATACTGTATTTGCCGTCGTTGTCGGTTTTGGCTTCTTGCTTCGCACCTTGGTCGCTCACTGCCTCCACGGTCACACCAACCCAAGGCTTCGCATTGATGTCCAGAATTTGCCCGCTGATCGATCCAGTCTGGGCTGCAGCGCGCGGCGCCAGCATGGAAACGAGCGCCGCCACAAGAATTGCGGCCAGTACGGCTGACTTATTGAAAATCTTCATGCTCCATTCTCCTTTTTGTGAGGGAGCTTGCCCTGGAATCTCCCGAGCTTTTTCGCCCCATTATCGCTCTTGTTCACGCCGGATTCCAAGCCTGGCGGCCGCGGCAAAAGCCCTGCTTACGGCTGACAGGCGGGCAACGCAGGTGAAACTCAACGCCCCGCCGAAACCACGCGCCGATACGGGATAGGGTCGGTCGCTCCCGTTTCCGCAAACGCGCGCAACCGCAGCACGCAACTGTCGCAAACGCCGCAAGCGATTTCCTCTTCCTGGTAGCACGACCACGTGAGATATAGCGGCGCTCCCACTTCCAGGCCCCGCCGGATGATTTCGCTCTTCTTCATCTGAATCACCGGGGTCATGATTTCGATATGCGTTTCCGGCCGCGTTCCGGCACGAATCAGCTCCTGAAATACGCGGTAATATTCCGGCCGGCAGTCCGGATAACCGGAGCTGTCTTCCGCAACCTCGCCGATATAGATGGCCCCGGCTCCGATCACTTCCGCCCAACTTACCGCCACTGAGAGAAAATGCGCATTGCGAAAAGGAACGTAAGTCACCGGAATGGCGCTGCCTTTGGGGCCCGACGCGCCCAATTCGTTTTCGGGCACGGCAATCTTTTCGTCGGTCAGCGCGGACCCGCCAATCGCACGAAAATGATCCAGCTGCACGACCAGCATTTCGCGCGCTCCGTAGAAGTCCGCAATCTCTTCGAAAGCCCGTCGCTCCCGTTGCTGCGTCCGCTGTCCATAGCCCGCGTGAAGCACGGCAATGTTTCCCTCGCCATGCTGCTCACGCGCCATTGCCGTGCTGACACACGAGTCCATTCCCCCGCTCAGCAGCACCACCGCTTTTCGCGAATCCGTCATTCCTGGTTCACCGTTTCAAATTGACCTGCTGCTTCCTTCTTTTCCTTCACTTCCTTTACCTCCTCCACTTCCTTTACCTCCTTTCAAACTCCTTTTGTCGCCGGATCCCAAATAAACTTGTGCAGCTGCAATCCCAACCGCACCGGCAGGCCATCCGCAAGAATCCAGTCTGCCAGCAGCCGCGGCTCCAGCCCCGGCCATTTTCCCTCTCGATCTTCAAAAACGGGAGAAAACAAAACTTCTCGTACGCGCCGCGGCAGTCCATGCTGCCATGTGAAGTCGCGCGCAAATTCGTAATCGCGGCGTGTCGACAACACAAATTTCACTTCATCGTTTTCTGTCAGTGTCTCGAGATTGTTCGCGTCGAAGGTGTCCGGCTCACCCGAATCGGGACACTTCACGTCGACAATCTTGATGACTTCCTTCGGCAAGCGTCCGATGAATCGCTCCCCGCTCGTTTCGATCATCACGGTGTAACCCGCCGCGAGCAGTTTCTCCGCCAACGGGTAAATCCCTTCTTGCAGCAGCGGCTCGCCACCTGTTAACTCCACGAGCGGTATCGCCGCATCCATCGCCCGCTCACCTGGGCCGCGTCCTGCCAATTCCTCCACGCGCGCCAGAACTTCCTCCACGCTCATCTTACTTCCGCCATGAAACGCGTACGCCGTATCGCACCACGTGCAGCGCAAATTGCACCCTGTCAACCGCACAAAAATGCACGGCAACCCGGCGCGTGTGCCTTCGCCTTGGATCGATTTGAAAATTTCGGTGATAACCATAACTGTGAAACGTCGGCGACGGGCTGCCGCTTTCTCAAACTACGGCTTGTCTTTCGCTCCGCTTCCCGCTTTTCTTCGCGATAGCCAGTAAACCGCGGCGAGAAAAACGGCCAGCGCAACAACCAGCCGCGGATAACCTGGAGCAAGGCCCATCGAGCGCAACACCAGAATGTATCCAGTAACCACTAGGATCGCGGGAATAAATATGATCAAGAATGCGCGGTTCATCGGATAACTCGCAGTCAGAACGTCCCGGCATCGATTTGGCAATCTGGCCGGTACTGCGCCCGGCTCGTATCCGTCTCCCACAGAACCACGTCCGTAACTCGGGCGCCCGGCGGCATGCCTTTCAATTCCTTGGTGATCTCGTCGTAAAAGTACTTGGCTACGTTTTCCGCCGAAGGATTCACGATCTTAAAAGGCTCCAGGTCGTTCATGAACTGGTGATCCAGCCGCCCCATGACTTCGCGAATAATTTGCTTCACTTGCACGAAATCCACCAGCAAGCCGATCCCGTCGAGTTGCGGTCCCT
>Ga0137386_10003765_pt1 | contig 9945 bp, 10 predicted proteins | sample SagtaG_4_FD_104910 | JGI IMG/M metagenome (GOLD analysis project Ga0137386, IMG submission 104910) | Vadose zone soil microbial communities from Sagehorn Ranch, Mendocino, California, USA - Sage2_R_100_16 metaG | ecosystem: Environmental > Terrestrial > Soil > Vadose zone | place: USA... | reverse complement strand
TTGGGCATCAGCTGGTTGGTCTTGACGATGGCCAGCTCGGCCAGGCCGCCGAAGTTGGTCTCGAAGCCCCAGATGCGCTGCTCCGGGTCGAGCATGGTGTCGTTGTGCCCGTCGGAGCTTTCCAGCTCCACGGACAGGCAGTGCGCGACGACCTCCTCGCCCGGCTTCCAGATGTTCACCCCGGGGCCGGTGCGCAGCACCACGCCCGACATGTCCGACCCGACCACGTGATAGGGCAGGTCGTGCCGCGCGGTGAGCTCGGACAGCTTCCCGTAGCGGCGCAGGAAGGCGAAGGTGGACATCGGCGAGAAGATCGAGCTCCACACCGTGTTGTAGTTGACCGAGCTGGCCATGACCGCGACCAGCGCTTCACCGAGGCCGAGTTCGGGCACCGGCACCTCTTCCAGGTGCAGTGACTTGCGGGGATCCCGGTCGCGCGCGTCGAGGCCGTCGAACATGTGTTCTTCGTCCCGGTGCAGGGTGACGGCCCGGTAGGCCTCCGGCATCTGCAGCGCCGCGAAATCAGCGGGCTGACTGCTCTGGTCGAGGATCGCGTCGAGTATCTCTTTCATGGCTGCCTCCTGTTTGACTGGCCGCCTGCTACCTCAGCCTCAGCCTGCCGTCCGGGAACGGCTACCGCCGATGGGCACCTGGCTGAGGGACCAAGGGCCCTTTTCGCCGGAGCCGCGACAGCAAGCGTCCATCAGGGCCCGGAACATGCGCCATGGCCGTTAGGTGCGAAAAACTGCCGGTTTTCCCCGAACGGCCCGTAGTGCGAAATTTTCCCGGACGGCCGGTGGCGCCGGGAGATGACGACCCGGGTCCCTGGACACGGGGACGTTCGGCCCTGCCAGGACTGTCCGTTACCGGGAGACTTGGTCATACGAATGTCTCGCCGCGGAAACGGGTGTGAACCATGCTCGAACTAGCCTACGAATACATAAAGGTCGGCGATGAAGCCTCGCTCACCAGGACGATCACTGAAGTCCACGTCATCAACTACGCCGGCATCACAGGGGACTGGAACCCGGTTCACGCCGATGCCGAACATGCCGCGCAGTCAATGTTCGGAGAGCGGATCGCGCATGGCATGCTGGTGGCGGGGCTGATCTCCACGGTGCTGGGGACCCAGCTTCCGGGGCCGAATTCTATTTACCTCGGCCAGGATCTGAAGTTCGTGGCTCCGGTCATGATCGGCGACACCGTCAAGGTCGTGGTGACGGTTACGGAAAAGCGCGACGAGAAAAGGATCATTAAGCTGCGGACGACCGCGTGCAATCAGCGCGGCGAGATGGTCATAGATGGCAACGCGGTGCTGAAGAAGGTGGGCCTTTAGACTAGCCGCCGGACTTTCAGGTCGCTACGGGATGGCGGGCAGTGCCGGGATCAGCTCGTCAGGCTTGCCCCAGGCCGGGTTCGGTGCGGACGGCGCGATCACGGTCTTCGCGGTCGGGTTCAGGTCGCGGTGGATGACCCGGGCGATGGCCTCGACGGTGGTAATCCCGTAGGACATGGTCGGGTTGTCCATGGACAGCACCACGATGCTGTACCAGCCCTTGGACCAGGTGAAGCCGCCGATGCTGTTGATGCGCCAGCCATGGGTGGCGCGGGGCAGCCATCCGTTCTTCACGTGGACGGTGACGCTGCGCGGCGCGCCCGCGGGAACGCCCCACCGCTGGGAAGAGATGACCTGCGCCATCAGGCGCAGCGCATAGGCGCGCGAGTTGCCGGTCAGCACCGTGTTGGCGGTCAGCAGCAGCCGCAGCAGGAGCGTCTCGTCATGCGCGGTGACCTGAGTGAGGCCCCAGTAGCCGCCGGGCCCGAGGACTGTCTGCTGCATCCCGGCGAGGTTGAGGAAATGCTGCAGGTACGAGTGCCCGAGCTTGGCCCACAGCGCGGACGCGGCGTTGTTGTCCGATCTGGTGATCATGGCACGGAGCTGAGCCGCCTCAGTGCTGGTCAGGTACCTGTGCTGATCCAGCGCCTTGCGCAGCACCGCGCCTAGGATGGTCACCTTCACGATGCTGGCCGAGTCGAAGTGCGAGGATCCGCTCAGCGAGCAGGTAATGCCCGCGCCGGGATCAGCGACCCACACCGCCACCGTGGAGGAGCGGCCCCGCCGCGCCGCCTGGATATCACGGGCCATCGCAGCGGCCACGGCCGGATGCGACTTCGAGCTGCAGACGACCGCGACGGCAGCCAGGCTCGCGGTGGCTGGATTGGCGCTGGCATCAGCCGGACTGGCCGCGGACGCGGCCGGAGCCAGTGCCGCAATGAACGATCCCAGCAGCACGACCACCGCCGTAACCAGTAGCAGCCCGTGCCGCGGCTTCCCTCTGCAATCCGGAGCACACATCTCCCGATCCTCCCTGCCAGATCGCCAAGGGAACCGCCGACCCTACCCGATGCCCGCGGCGATGCTCGCAGCCAGCCTGGCTCCCCAGTCGCGGGCCCGGTCCTGCTCCTGCGGCTCGAGCCGGTCCTGCTTGGTCACCAGGAAGCTCTCCGGCTCCGCGACCACGTCGAAGCCGTGCTGGCGCAGCAGGCGGCTCACGCCCTTGGCGGCCCGGCCGGTCAGTGCGGCGGGCCCGTGCACCCTGGTATCGAAGGCGGCCGCCCTGACCGGGTGGTCGCCGAGCGAGCCGAACCACTCACGCAGCCCCGGGCCCAGCGCGTCCGGCTCGACCGTCAAGCCGCCGATCGGCTTGTCCGCGGCCTCGACAGCCGCCTTGCGGGTGCTGGCCCGGCTCATCCCGTGAACGTGCGTCGGCCCGCCGACTACCACCAGGTCGGCGTCGGCGATAACCTCCGGCCCGGCGTGGGACACCGGGACGACGCGGACATCGAAGGCGGCCTCGAGCCCGGCCCCGATGGCTTCGGCAATCCGGTGCGTGTTGCCGTACATGGACTCGTAGACGACCACAGCGCGCATAATCCTCACCCTGTCCTACTCCCCGGCGATCCCGGTCACGGTCCCCCCTGACTAAAGCAACACGCCTGGCTAGCGGCGCTGTCCAGGGCAGTTGGTCCCCGCCGCGGCGGCGTTGGTCCTCATTGCGCGGGACCGTCGTCACTGCCGGGAGCGCTGACAAGCGTCAAGGCTGGGAGGTAAGCGCAGAGCCGCCAGCTCTGCCATGCCTCGACTGAGAAGGCTTGCCATGAAGTCCGTACGTACGGCTGTAGCCGCGGCGGCCCTGGCGATCGCGGTGGTGCCAGTCACGCTCGCCGGCTGCGGCAGTCAGCCCGCCACCCCCGCGGCCACGCCCTCCAGCACGCCGACCGCGACGGCACCGGTCAGCCCGGCGACGACACCGGCACCGACCCAGACGCCGGGTCCGGGCGCTACCTCGCCGGCCCCGTCCATCCGGGTGATATCGTCCCGGCTCGCCTACCCGTGGCACTGGCCGAACGAGCCGGCCAGGCCCGGCCGGGTCGTGCACAGCTACCCGGTGCCGCCAGTGCCCGAGCTCGTCCAGATCAGCGTGGGCCACCACCCCGAGGAGCACGGACAGCTGCCGTATAGCCGGATGTCCTTCACCTTCACTCGGTCGTTCCCGAGCTACCACTTCGAGTGGGTCACCCAGCTGGTCAGTGACGCCAGCGGGAAGGTGGTCCCGCTAGCCGGCACCGACGTGCTGAAGGTCGTGTTCGACCAGGCTCAGGCGCACAGTGCCGACGGAACGCGGTCCACGATCGTCTCTCAGCCAGGCCGGCCCATCGGCTACCCGAGCATGACCGACTTCGCCCAGGCCGGCGATTACGAGGGCGTCCTGACCTACGGGATCGGATATACCCGGGCGGTTCTGCTCTCCAACCCGCAGACCTACGTCCGCGCGTACGAGGTCGAGGTGGTCACCGCGGCGCGCCAGCACCGGTACGTCGTAGCCATCGACATCAACGCCGCCCAGCACAACTAAGGTCCCGGACGCAGATCGTCGTCGGGTTCAGGCGTCCGCCGCCCGGTGATCGAGGCGGGCTGGATCCGGATCCAGAACGCGTGTTTCGCGGAGGCCAGCCACGGGCGCAGGCCAAGGCGGCTCAGGCGCCGGATCTCCTGGTCCTCGTAGATGGCGTGGGCGCGGCCGTTGACCAGGACGCTCCATCCGGACTGGGCGTGCTCGTCGTAGGCGTCCGCCTCGAAGGCCACCACGGCCTGGCCCTCGGCGGCGGACAACTTCGAGCCCCGGGCCGTTCGGAAGACCGGAGCCTGGCCGTCCATGACGTGGGTTACCGGCAGGACCACGATCTCGCCATCGGCGAAAAAACTGACCCGTCCCACCGGGACCGTTCCGAGCAATCGCAGGCACTCGTCGTATGGCAGTATCTCGAGTCCTGCGTGGTCGGCCGGGAATCGTGACATCTCGCGCTCCGCTGGGCTGTGGGTGATCGGGTGTTACGTCCGACGCTGGTCTGGGTCGCGGGCGCCGGCCACGGGCTGAGGTCCTTGCGACGAGGGCCTTTCGGCTCGGCAGCGTGCCTTTACCGCCGCAAACGATGGTAGGTGGTGAACCGGGCGGCACGGCGATGCACACGCCGGCGGCGGCCAGGAACCGGCCGCGGGGCCGCGGATGCGCGGTAGGTGCGATAGAACCAGTACTTGCCGAGCTCGATCAGCAGCAGGTAGGCCACCACCATCAGGACCAGGGCCAGGAAGAAGAGGCCGGGGAGCGGCTGAAAGCCGAGCATGCGGCCGAACGGGCTGGCGGGCAGCGCGGCCCCGACGGTGACCACGGCCAGCGCGGCCAGCAGCAGCGGCACGCTCGGGCGGCTGCGGAAGAACGGGATGCGCCGGGTCCGGATGGCGAAGATCACCAGGGTCTGGGTGGCCAGGGACTCCACGAACCAGCCGGACCGGAACAGTGCCGGGCCGGCGTGGAATCCCCACAGCATAACGCCGAACGTGATGAAGTCGAATACCGAGCTGACCGGGCCGAAGAAAAGCATGAACCTGCGAATGAAGCTGACATCCCAGCGGGTGGGCTTGGCGACCTGCTCGGGATCGACGTTATCGGTGGGGATGGCCAGCTGGCTGGTGTCGTAGAGCAGGTTGTTGAGCAGGATCTGCGACGGCAGCATCGGCAGGAAGGTCAGGAACAGCGACGCCCCGGCGGCGCTGAACATGTTCCCGAAGTTGCTCGACGTGCCCATCAGGACGTACTTGATGGTGTTGGCGAAGATCCGGCGGCCGCCCATCACGCCGTCGGCCAGCACGTCCAGGTTCTTCTCCAGCAGCAGCACGTCGGCGGCGTCCTTGGCCACGTCGGTGGCGGAGTCCACCGAGATGCCGACGTCGGCGGCGTGCAGCGCGACGGCGTCGTTGACGCCGTCGCCGAGGAAGGCCACGTCGGTTCCGGTGCGCCGTTGCGCCCGGATGACCTGGGCCTTGTGCTCGGGGCTTACCCGGGCGAAGACCGTGGTCGCGGCGATCAGGTCGCCGAGCCGGTCGCCCGCGCGGTCGATGTCGGCGCCGGTGGCCACCCGCCCGGGCGGCAGGCCGAGGTCGGCGCAGACCTTCGCCGCCACGGCCGGGTTGTCCCCGGTGAGGATCTTGACCGTGATACCGAGGTCGGCCAGCCGCCGCAACGCCGCGCGGGCGTCCGGCTTGGGCGGGTCGAGGAAGACCAGGAGGCCGCGGAACCGCAGGTCGTGCTCGTCGGCCCGGGTCAGCGAGGACTGGCCGGGGACCTCGCGGGTGGCCACCGCGATCACCCGGTTGCCGGCCGCGAACTCCGCCTCCAGCGCCGTGCGGGCGGAGCCGGGCACGCCGGCGCACCGGTCGAGCAGTCCCTCCGGGGCACCCTTGGTGATGACCATGCGGTTGCCCTGGTCGTCCTCGACCAGGACCGAGACCAGGCGCCGCTCGTGGTCGAACGGCAGGGTGGCGAGCCGCCGGCAGCGTGCCAGCTCCGGTCGCTGGCTGGCCGCCGCCGGGGAATCCCACAGCGCGACGTCGAGAGGGTTCCCGCCGGCCGCCCGGCCGTTCTCGGTCACCGCCTCGTTGCATAGCAGGCCCAGCAATAGCGGCTCGTCGTCGGCCGTGCCGTCCGGGCCGGCCGATCGCATGAAGCGAAGGCTGCCCTCGGTCAGCGTGCCGGTCTTGTCGGTGAACAGAACGTCGACATTGCCCAGATCCTCGATGCAGACGAGGCGCTTGACCAGGACCTTCTGGCGGGCAAGCTGACGTGACCCGGCGGCCAGGCTGGTCGAGACGACGGCCGGGAGCAGCTGTGGCGATATCCCCACTGCGATCGCCAGCGAGAACAGCAGCGCGTCGATCACCGGGCGGTGCAACGTCACGTTGATGACGAAGATCGCGCCGGTCAGCACGCCGGCCACCTGGACCAGCAGCATCGAGAACTTGCGCAGCCCGGTCTGGAACTCGGTCTCGGGCTGCCGCTGCCCCAGCCCGAGCGCGATCCGGCCGAACTCCGCCTGGCCGCCGGTGGCGACCACGACGCCGGTACCCGAGCCGGCCCGCACCACGGTACCCATCAGGGCGCAGCTGCCGAGCTCGGCCAGGGGCGTCCCGGCGGGGACCGCTGCCGGCGTTTTCTCCGCCGGAAGGGACTCCCCGGTCAGCACGGATTCGTCACACTCAAGCCCGGCCGTGGCGAGCAGCCGCAAGTCGGCCGGCACTACCTGGCCGAGCTGGAGGTCGACCACGTCGCCGGGCGCCAGTTTGGTCACGTCCGTCGTGCGCGGATGCCCGTCCCGCAGCACCAGGCAGCGGTGGCGGATGCTGGAGTGCAGCGCCTCGGCCGCCTTTTCCGCCTTGTACTCGTTGGCGAAGCCCAGGCCCACCGAGGCCACCAGGATGGTCCCGATGATCACCGCGTCGCTGGCCTGGCCGACGAAGGCCGACGCCAGGGCGGTCACCGCGAGCAAGACCAGCAGCGGAGAACGCAGCTGGCGGGCCAGCACCGGCCAGGCCCGCGCCCGGTGCGACCGCACCGCGTTCGGGCCCGCCGTCTGCAGCCTCCGTTGCGCCTCGTCCTCGCGCAGGCCCCCGGGTCCGCTTCCCAGCCGGTCCAGAACGTCAGTGACCGAGAGCGCCGCGGCCGCGGCGGCGGTCAGCGGGGACGGGGAGGCCGAGCCTTCCTTGCGGCTGGGCACGACGACTGTCACGGACACCTCGCTGGAACATGGCTTTCCCTCATGTTCAGGGCCGCGGGGTGCCCCAGGGCAGGGTCCAATGTCACGGCCCCGGCGGACCTTTTCCCCCGGGCTGCGGCCGTTAGCTAAGGGGCATTCAGGTGAAGATGATCTGGCCGCCGGCGGCCAGGGCGTAGAACTCGCCCACCGTGATGATGCCCTGAACCTGCTCGATCAGGTCGTCCTTACTGATGCCGAACAGGTCGCAGGAGGCCAGGCAGCCGTACAGCCCGGCGCCGCTGTCGGAGATCATCTCGATGAACTCCGGAATCGGCGGGATGTCCAGCTTGGCCATCTTGTGGCCCAGGTAGCCGGTCATCAGGCCGGGCATGCCGGGCAGGCTGCCGACGATGGTGGCCAGGTGCAGGCCGGGGTTGCCGACGGTGGCGACCTTGATGTGCTCATGGCGCTTCTTCGTGACGGCGTCCAGGCCGAAGAAGGTGAAGAACAGGTTGGCCTCGATACCCTCGGCCCTAGCCCCGTTGGCCATGATGAGCGCCGGGTAGATGCCCTCCAGAGAGCCCTTCGACACGATGATCGAGACCTTCTCGATGGCGCTGTCCATGATCATGTCCTTTCAGATGCAGCCGCGCGGCTTGGGGATGCCGGCGATCTTGGCGGCGACCTTGGCGGGGCCCTTGGGGAACAGCTGATAGAGCTCCTTGACCGTCACGCCGGAGGTCTTGCCGAGCACGCGTACGGTGGGACCGGTGCCCTTGGCCTCATATTGGGCGCGCATGAACCTGATGACCTGCCAGTGCCGGGGCGTCAGCTCGGCGATGCCCTCGGACCTGGCGATCTGCGGGGCCATCTCCTCGGTCCACTGGCCCGGGTCAGTGAGGAATCCCTCGTCGTTGATTGACACGTCGTGGCCGACGTAGGTGGTGGTGGGCATGACTATTGCCTCCTGATGGTGATCATGAACGGCTCTTGCCGCGGGCCGGCATGGCCGGGCTGATGCCGGGGATGTCGCGGCCCGGGAGCAGGCCGTGCCAGTAGAGCGGCTGGAAGGCCAGCTTGCCGAGGTGGTTCAGGCGGGACGGCCGTAGCAGCGGGAGGCCGAACGGGCCGGGGTAATGCCCCGTCAACGGCTCGGTGTCGTAGTTGAAGTCGATGAGCAGCGCCCGGCCGCCACCGGTCTCGATGAAGCAGTTGGTGTGCCCGTCGAAGGAAGCAGCCAGCGGCTCCCCGTCCAGGAACCGCCGCACGTTGCCGACCAGCACCTCGCCTTCGAAATGCGCGACCGACCCGGCCTTGGAGGCGGGCACGTCGGTGGCGTCGCCGAGGGCGAACACATTCGGCCTGACCGTGGCCTGCAGGGTGTGCGGGTCGACCGGGATGAAACCGAGCTCGTCGCCGAGGCCGGGCGCGCGGCCGACGTAGCCGGCTCCGCCGTGCAGCGGGACGATCACGGCCAGGTCGAAGGGCACCTCGCGGTCGTCGTAGGAGACCAGCCGGCCTCCCCGGCCCGGCTCCCCCGCGGCCTGCACGGTTCCGGTGCTGAACTCGGTCACCAGCTCGATGCCCTTGGCGGCCAGCAGGCCGCCGAGGCGGCGGCTGGCCACCGGCTTGGTGAACGCGCCGTCCAGCGGCGTGACGTAGGTGATCTCGACCCGGTGCCTGATGCCGCGGCGGCGGAAATAGTCGTCGGCGAGGAAGCAGAACTCCAGCGGTGCCACCGGGCACTTGATCGGCAGGTCGACGAAGGAGACGACCAGTCGGCCGAAGTCGAACCTGTCCAGCGCCTGACGCAGTGCCTCGGCGCCTTCGGGGGTGTAGAAGGTGAAGACGTTCCGCTGCCACCCGGGCCCGGTCAGCCCGTCGGTCTCGTCCGGCAGCAACTGCGCGCCGGTGGCCACGACCAGGACGTCGTAGTCCAGCGCGTTCCCGTTCTGGAGGTACACCCGGTCATTCTCGACGTCGACATGGTCGATCCTGGCCTGATGGTAGGTGATGCCGGAGCGGAGCTGGCGCCAGCGTGGGCGGGTCAGCCGCCGCGTCTCGGCCCGGCCGAACGGGACGAACAGCAGCCCGGGCTGGTACACGTGGGCGTCGTCACGGTCCACCACGACGATGTTGGCGGCATCCGGGCGGTACGCCCGCCGCAGCCGGTTCGCGAGCAGCGTCCCGCCGGTGCCGCCACCGAGGATAACGATCCGTTTCATACCGCCAGCGTCGGCCGGGAGAACCGGCGAGGTCAGGGGCGTTGGTCCCGGGTTCCGGTGACGATCGGCCCGGATCGCTGCCAGCGCCAGGCGAGCAGGACCTCGGCGGTGCCGATGCCTGGGGCGGTCAATCATCTGGGCCTGTCGTGACGCCTCGATCGCCATCGCCCTCACCTGCTTACATCGGCTGATACCACGGCACGGTCAGGCTGGATCCGGCTCAGGACGGTCAGGTAGGGCAGATGGTCCCGGCCATCCGGTCCGATGGACCCGGGTGGCCTTGGGCACGCCGGCCTGTGACGTTCGGCTCTGGCCGGGCCGGCTGGCGGCTACTTAGCGTGATGCCAGGAGGTGGCAGAGATGCTGTTCACCGGCCGCTACCCGCCGTTCCGGTTCGACATGGGCGGCACCGACCCTGGCAGCACGCTCAGCCTGGGCAGCATGCCCGAACCCTGCGACATCCGCTGATGGGAGATGAGTGAGATGGCCGGACAGGAGAGCGCAGGCACGGCACGGCGAGCACGCCTCGCGCCCGCCATCGTGACCCCGCTGACCAAGGTGAACCTGGCCCTTCCGTTCTCCAAGATCACCATCGAGGAGCCGGGCAAGGACCTCGCCGAGCTGGCGT
>Ga0137386_10003762_pt1 | contig 9947 bp, 7 predicted proteins | sample SagtaG_4_FD_104910 | JGI IMG/M metagenome (GOLD analysis project Ga0137386, IMG submission 104910) | Vadose zone soil microbial communities from Sagehorn Ranch, Mendocino, California, USA - Sage2_R_100_16 metaG | ecosystem: Environmental > Terrestrial > Soil > Vadose zone | place: USA: California... | reverse complement strand
GGTGAGATAGAAACCCTTCACACGCTCCTCAGTCGGATCCTTCATTCCGTTGCGAAATCGCATCTTTCATTCCGTGGCGCAGTTTGGTTATCAGAGCCGGCCCCCGGGAGCTAGGACCCACACCGTGCCGCCCACTCTGCATCGTAGCGCGCACGATCATAAAATGATTTTTGAGTCCCCACACCGGTGGTCGAGAGTCCGGCGTAGAGATTAGCGCGGCGGACGGCTTCGCGCTCGGGCAGGCCTTCTCCGAGGAACACGGCAAAGCTGCCGATGAATGCGTCGCCCGCGCCGGTGCTGTCTACGCTTTTCACGCTGAATGCCGCGATGTGCTCCATGCCTTCGCGACTAGCCAGCAACGAGCCGTTTGCTCCAAGTGTAATGATGACCCGCTTGACCCCAGCCGAGAGCAGTTTTTCTGCACATTTTTTTGCCTCATCGACGTTTCGTACCGGCATTCCCGTGATGGTCTCGGCTTCACTTTCGTTGGGCACGAAATAGTCGAGGCCAGCCAGAGCATTCATGTCGGCCGGCTGAGCGGGGGCAGGGTTGACGATGCAGCGAATGCCATTCTTGCCTGCAAAACTGACGCTGTAATAGACGGTTTCGAGCGGAATTTCGAACTGCAGGACGATGCAATCGACGGTTTTGAGCAGGTCGGCGGCGGCCTCCACGTCCGCGGGCTTAAGCAGATCGTTCGCGCCTTTGACCACCCAGATGCGATTCTGCCCGTTAGGCTCCACAAAAATTGGCGCCACTCCACTGGACACTCCTTCGATCTGCTTTACGTGGGTGGCATCGATTCCAAGTTTCTTGAAATTCTGAATGGTCGCAGGACCGAATAGATCGCTGCCCACCCTGGCGACCATAAAAACGTCCGCGCCGCAAAGTCGTGAAGCCACCGCCTGGTTGGCACCCTTGCCGCCAAAACCGAGGTCAAACTTCTGGCCGAAAATTGTTTCTCCCGCCTTTGGGAACTTCTCAGTAAAGGTAGTCAGGTCAATATTTGCGCTTCCGACCACGGCAATGCGGGGACGTTTCGCCATAGGGTTCACAGAGCTCTTTTCAAAATTTACTTTGTTTCGAATTCAAAGTTGAAGAAGGCCGAGTCTAGTCAGCGCTGGCGTTTGTTGTCAACGGATTTGAGTTTTCAAGCGGTTGTCGAATTACTCGCCGTAGGGTACCCAGATATTCTTCACCTGAGTGGCGTGTTGGAGAAACCATCGACCCTCGCCTTGCTTCACGTCGAACCAGTCAATGGCGCGGCCTTCGTTGGTAAAGACCTGCTTCAAATTTCCAGTTGAGAATGATTTCGCCGCAAATGCGCTGGTTTGGTCAGTGAAACACCAGATGGCATCGACATCATCATGCTCGGCAAGAACTTTGAGGAGTTGGGATGAATATCCGGTAACGATGTTGACCACGCCGCCAGGCAGATCGCTGGTATCGAAGAGCTGGTAAAGATCTCCGGTGATGAGCGGATACGTTTCGGAAGGAACCACGACCGCAGTATTGCCGGCAACGACAACGGGCAGGACAAGAGAGAGAAAGCCAAGCAACGGTACTTCATGCGGACAAATGATGCCCACAGCTCCAATCGGCTCGTTCATCGCGATCGCAATGTTGCGAAATGGGGGATTGTGCACGGCCCCATCGAATTTATCCGCCCACGCAGCGTAGGAAAAGATGCGCTCAATCCCAGAGTTTACTTCGGCGGAAGCTTGTGCCTCTCCTACTGCAGCGGATAAGCGATGAGCAACTTCGTCCCGCCGCTGGGACAGGTTCTCTGCCATGTAGTAGAGAATTTGAGCGCGATTGTGCGCGGTGGTCTTGGCCCAGCCAGCGGCTTTGTGAGCAGCTTCGACCGTGTTCCGAATGTCTTTGCGATTGCCGAGCGGGACTTCACCGAGTATTTGTCCATTCCGGCCGCGGACTTCCATGCTGTAACCAGAATCCGGTCTCGCCTGCTTGCCCCCGATATATAGTTTCACGGTGCGATCAATCTCAGCAGAACCGGGAGCGGGGTTTGCGGTTTTTCGGTCGCTGTCCGCATTTTCTCCTGGGCTAGGTTTCGCGGCGGGCAGGGAAGGGGCGCTTTTGAACCATGCCGGCTCGAGATATTCAAGCAGGCCTTCCCGCCCACCTTCGCGGCCGTATCCGCTTTCACGATAGCCGCCAAAGCCACAGGAGGCGTCAAATAAGTTCGTGCAATTCACCCACACTACACCGGCTTTTATTTGTGCCGAAACGTGGAGGGCAATATTGATGCTTTCGCTCCACACGCATGCGGCAAGACCGTACGCCGTGTTGTTGGCAAGCTCGACTGCTTCACTGGGAGTGCGGAAAGTCATGGCGGCCAACACCGGGCCGAAAATTTCCTGCTGGGCCACCATCGAAGAGGGATGAACGTTGCTCAGCAAGGTCGGAGGGAAATAGAGGCCTCGCGACGGCATTTCCGTTTGAGGCTGCCAGCAGGTGGCGCCTTCCGCGACGCCCTGATTCACCAGGCGCTGAATGCGCTCGAGTTGGACAGGAGCAACGATGGCACCAATATCGATTCCTTTGTCGAGCGGTGGACCGACGCGGAGGGTTATCATGCGTTCGCGTATCTTCGCGATCAATGGCTCAGCAATACTTTCCTGCATGAGAAGCCGTGAGCCGGCGCAACAAACCTGTCCCTGATTGAGCCAGATTCCATCCACCAGCCCTTCTACGGCGCTGTCGAGATCGGCATCTTCAAAAACAATGAAAGGTGACTTGCCGCCGAGCTCCAGAGACAACCGCTTGTGACTTTGCGCAGTCGCACTACGAATCGCGCGACCCACTTCTGTCGAGCCCGTGAATGCAATCTTGTCTACATCGGGATGTTTGACTAGTGCCTCGCCGGTGGAACCGTCGCCAGTAACAATATTCACCACGCCGGCGGGTAGTCCGACTTCTTGGCAGATTTCCGCGAATGCCAGCGCAGTCAGCGGTGTGAACTCAGCCGGCTTCAACACAACAGCGTTTCCGGTGGCCAAAGCTGGGGCAATCTTCCAGGCGAGCATAAGCAGCGGGAAGTTCCACGGGATGATTTGTCCCACGACTCCGCAGGCTGTGTAGTCCGGAAACTCCTGCGGCAGAAGTTGCGCCCAACCGGCATGATAGTAAAAATGCCTGGCCACCAGCGGGATATCGATGTCGCGGCTCTCGCGAATCGGCTTTCCGTTGTCCATGGTTTCCAGCACGGCCAGGCGCCGGGAGTGTTTCTGTACCTGCCTCGCCAGAGCGTACATATAACGTGCCCGCGCGTGCGGAGTGATGGATTGCCACTTTGGAAACGCGGCGCGTGCAGCCTGGACAGCAGCATCAATGTCGGCGGATGATCCTTGCGCCACACTGGCTAGCCTCTCGCCAGTGGAAGGGTCGGTAGTGTCGAAGTATTCTCGGGCAAAAGGCTCCCGCCATGCTCCATTGATGAAGTGGCCGAAGCGGCGCGAGTGGCGGTCGAGCCAAGTGAGCGCCTCCTTCGCATCTTCCGGCGCTGGACCGTATTCCATGGCGGCGAATTTGTCAGCGATGCTCATTATCTTTTGGAAAAGCTAAGCAATGGGATGGCGATAATCCGCCGAGTAACGACCCGTCACGTGATGCTCCAGTTGTCGCTCAATATCACCTAAGAGCCCGCTGGCACCAAGGCGGAAGAGTTCTGCCTTCATCCAGGAAAGACCAAGTTCCTCTTTCATCAGAGATAACCATTCAAGCGATTGCTTGGCGGTACGAATGCCGCCTGCGGCTTTGAACCCAACCGCCATGCCGGTTTCTTGCCCGTATTCCCGGATGGCCCGGGTCATGACGAAGCCCACCGGTAGCGTTGCATTAGTTGGCTCTTTACCTGTTGAGGTCTTGATGAAATCCGCGCCGGCCATCATGGCGACAAAGCTGGCCCGAGCCACATTGCGAAGAGTGAGAAGATCGCCTGCTCCAAGAATAACTTTCATGTGCGCCCGACCGCTCGCTTGTTTGAAGGCAGAAATTTCGTCGTAAAGTTCTTGCCACCTGGCGCCGAAAACGTGAGCGCGGGTTATAACCACATCAATCTCTTGAGCTCCATCTTCGACAGAGCGGCGGATTTCGGCGATTCGTTCCGACAACGGAGAAAGCCCAGCCGGAAAGCCAGTGGAAACCGCCGCAACAGGGATCATGCTGCCTTGCAACGCCGCGCGCGCTGTCTCCACAAACTTGTGATAGACGCACACCGCGCCAACCTGAATCTTGAGATCTGCTATTCCCAGGCGGTCTACCAGCTCTTGCTGAATCGGTTGCCTGGCCTTAGCGCATAAGCGGCGGACTCGCTCATCGGTATCGTCCCCAGAAAGTGTCGTGAGATCCATGCAAGTAATTGCGCGAAGCAACCACGCCGCTTGCCAATCTTTTTTTACGGTGCGGCGCGCGACATGGGTCTGCGCCCGGCGTTCCACCGCACTGCTATTAACTCGAACCTGATTTATCCATTCTCGGTTGAGGGGTATGCCTTTGTTGGATAGAAGCGGGCGACCGGACAGTACCGCTAACGGCTGGTTGTCATCTTGGAATAGACCTTCCGTGGTAGCGTCAGTGGTTTGTTCGCCGATACGATAATGTCTGTTGTTTTCCACCGACATTTGGATGTTCTCCGAAACGAGTACGATTCGATTTACTCGGCTGGAAACGAAGGATCAGCCGGAACCGCTGTCTGTGAAGCAATTGTACGGCACCGCTTCGAAAAGGAAAGTGCACATGCGCCAGCCGTTGCTCGTCGCTAGATCTGGGCGCCAAACCCGCGCTGGCTGAAACTTTAGGTCTTGACACATCGCAAATCTCGACGCTAGGCTACGCGCTGTTCTTTCCACGCACAAATGAAAATTCTGCGGTTTGTCGGAGTTTTGAGATTTCGACGCCTGAAACCCTCTGTTTCTGCCCTTCTTTTGATGTGCTTGCTGGCTGCCTTGCCTCTGCCAGCCTTCGCGGCTAAGAAAATTATCTTCGACACTGATCCTGGGAGTGACGATGCTCTCGCGCTGATGCTGGCGCTCAACTCGCCGGAGCTGGATGTGCGCGCGATCACTGTGGTGCCGGGAAACGTCACGGCAGCCATGGGTCTGGAGAACGCGCTGCACATGGTTTCACTGGCGAACCGATGCGATATTCCGGTGGCTGCGGGTGCACAACATCCTCTTTTCCAGAAGATGATCACAGCCGAGTTCTGGCATGGCAAAAACGGATTGGCAAATGTTGAATTGGCCCCGAGTAAATGCAAGGTTGATTCTCGCTTTGGCCCCGACCTAATCATCCAGCTGGTTCACGCTTCACCCCACGAAATTACTCTGGTTCCAGTCGGTCCGCTTACCAATATTGCGCTCGCCGTGGAAAAGGATCCGTCCATCGTTCCTCTGGTCAAAGAAGTCATTCTAATGGGAGGGTCGATCAGTGGCGGCAATGTGAATGCCGCCGCGGAAGCCAACATTTATAACGATCCTGAAGCCGCGCAAATCGTTTTTCAGGCCGGATGGCCGGTAACTATGGTGGGACTTGAAGTCGGGGACAAAGCGCTTTTTACACAGAAATACCTTGATCAGCTTGGACAAACTCACGGTCCGATCAACGATTTCATTTATGCGGTGGCCAAATATCTGGTGAATCTCTCTGGCACGTTTGGTTCTCCTGGAGCGCCGATGTACGACCCGTCCGCAGTCGCGGTTGCGATTGATCCAACATTGGTGAAAGTTCAGGAAATGCATGTCGACGTCGAAACTCGTGGAGAGTTCACTCGAGGTGAAACCGTGGGGAATCGTCACGGAATGGTAGAGCGCAACGTTCTTCGCGGAGACCGCTACGTGATCGAGGGCGTAGATAAAGTATCACCTAATGCGAAAGTTTGTGTTGATGTGGACGCCGACCGCTTCTTGCAGCTTTTTGTTTCTAGAATTCGCGGTAAGTAAGGGGTTGTCGCGCGGCCACCCGAGCAGGAGCCGCTCAAGGAGAAAGAATGTATACACCGCATAGTTTGGAGATTGCACTGCTCATGATGATCACCAGCGCCATCTGCTGGGGATCATGGGCAAACACTTATAAGGGCGTCAAGAACTATCGGTTTGAGCTGTTCTATTGGGACTATGCCGTCGGCATCTTTTTAATTTCTTTGATATTCGCCTTCACTCTGGGAAGCACTTCGAATGATGCGAACAGTTTCCTCAATAATGTTCACTCCGCCGACACGTCGAACATAGTTTCGGTCATGATCGGAGGCGCCATTTTCAATCTGGCGAACCTTTTGCTGGTCGCAGCCATTGATATGGCAGGATTGGCGGTCGCGTTTCCGATCTCGATTGGAATCGCACTGGTGGTCGGTGTGGTTTCGAGTTATATCCTGCAGCCAAGGGGCAATGGCGAACTGCTCGCGGCCGGCGTGGTTTGCGCGCTGATTGCTGTGATCATGGACGGCAAAGCCTATGCGAGTCTCGCCAGCGCGGGGCGGCCGGTCTCTAAGAAAAGCATTATCACTTGCATCGTCTCTGGCGTTTTGATGGGGCTGTGGGCGCCTTTCGTCGCTAGTGCGATGACCAAGGGCAACACCCTTGGCCCGTACAGCATTGCTGTTTTCCTGACGCTCGGCGCGCTGCTCTCCTGCTTCATTTGGAACATTTACTTCATGAATAAACCTCTAGTTGGAGAGCCGGTGGACTTCAGCGGATTTTTCAAAGGGCCGGCATCAGGACACATGCTTGGACTTCTCGGCGGTGTGATCTGGGGCACGGGGATGGTTTTCAATCTGGTTGCGGCAAACTTCACTGGCGTGGCAATTTCCTACGCAATTGGCCAGTCAGCGCCGATGGTGGCGGCATTGTGGGGAGTGTTGGCATGGAAAGAATTCGCAGGTGCGGGCAGTCGCGCCAAATTATATCTTGCGCTCATGTTCGTCTTTTATTGTCTGGCGATTTTGCTGGTCGCCAAGGCAAACGGATGATGGCTTTTGCTGCAGGGCAGCCGAATCTTTTCAGTACATCGCCGCTGAGCCGCCTTGAGCCCGCGGTTTCTTCATGAGCAGTGCGATGACAGCAATCAGAACATTGACTTAGAAGACCCCAGCGCCAGCACTAGCTGATTCGACACTCCATTCAGGGACGCTTTGCAAACTTGGCGGCCGCCTCGAGGATTGTCTCTACCGCTACTTCATCGCCAATGCTGGAATTGATCATCAAGTGGAAGCGATGCCTTTCCGGCCATTTAAGTTTGAAATATTGCTTAATGAAAGCTGCGCGATCATCGTCCACGGTTTCCACGAGACTGACCGCTTCCTTCTCGCTCTTGCCGATTGCTTGAAGCCGCCGAATCTTGTCCTGAAAGGGAGCGTAGATGAAGACATGAAAGGCGTCGCGACGGTTTGCAAGGTAGTAGGCGGAGCCTCGGCCGACGATCACGCAATTACCGGTTTCCGCGACCTCCAACAGGATTTCCTGCGCTACTTCCCGGACGCAGTCGGTATCCACGGTGTTGAACCGGGGCGCGTTCACACTTCCTTCGAAGCTGCCTAACATAAAGGACTTCACCAGGCGGTAGTATGCCGGGTCCCTTCGCTCTTCATGTTCCTCCACCGCGTTGCGGGTGCAGTCCATCCGGCGAGCGATTTCGTCGGTCAGTCGCTGGTCCCAAAGTTTCCAGTCGAGGCGTTTCGCAATTTTCTCGGCGATAACGCCAGCCCCGCTCCCGAATTCGCGCTCGACGGTGATGATTCGAATCATCGTGAATGCCTCCTCCCTAGGTCATTTTCCCATCAATGGGCTGCGACGGCGCCTCCTCGACCTGGACTATTCTTCTTCAAGAAGAAAGTCAGGAAAAACATCACTGCTGCCCCAATGGACAGCATTAAATAAAGATCAATATAGGACATGGCTGCGGCCTGTGCTCGAAGGCTCGCGTAAAGTCTGGCCAAGGCTTGCTCCCGGGCCTCGTGGACGCTCAGGCCGGCTTGGGTCAGCCGCTGAGCAAGCGAATTGAGCGCATTCTGGAATGCGGGAGAGCCGGTATGTTCTGCCAGTACTGATTGATGAAACTGGGAGCGCTGCGCGACCACGGTTGTCACTAACGATGTTCCGACGCTTTGTCCCATATTACGCATGAAATTCACGATGCCGGCAGCGGCATTGTTTTTTTCAGGGGGAATTCCCACGTACGCTGCCAGCGTAATGGGCACGAACAAGAAAGCTAGTGGAAAGGCCTGAATGATCCGCAACCAACTGGCGGCGCTGAAGCTGATTTGCAGGTCCGTGCGTCGGGTTGAAACGTACATGCCAACCGTAAGGGCGATCCAGCCAAAGGCGATCAGATTTCGGGCAGGGACTCTGGTTGTGAGCCGCCCCACGAAGGGCAGCGTACATAGTATGACGACCGCCCCAGCCGAGAGGACGAATCCTGCAGTTTCCGCCGTGTAGCCCATGAGAGTTTGTAGAAACTGAGGCATGATGACTGTACTGCCGAACAGGATGACGCCCAGAATGAAGAACATCAGGCTTGCAGCCGCGAAGTTGACGTTCTTGAACAAACGCACATCGATGATCGGCTGTTTGTGAAACCACTCCCATATGACCAGTGAGATCAAACACACGGCGGCCGTCACGGCGAGGATGGTAATGAAATGCGACCCGAACCAGTCATCCTCCTGCCCCTTGTCCAGCATGATCTGCAAGGCTGCGATTCCCACCGTGAGGAGAGAGAATCCGATGTAGTCAAAGGCGGGGATCCCCTTTGCCCGCAAGCGAGCCATATAAGGCGGATCCTCCACCAGGGAATAAACCAGCGCCAGCGCAAGGATCCCCACGGGTATGTTGATGTAGAAGATCCAGCGCCACGAATAGCTGTCGGTAATCCATCCGCCCAGCGTCGGACCAATGGCAGGTGCGCAAACGGCAGTGACTCCGTAGAGTGCGAAGGCTAGACCGCGCTTTTCAGGCGGGAAGGTGTCGGCCAGAATAGCTTGCGCCATGGGCTGCAGGCCTCCTCCGCCGGCGCCTTGCAAAACCCGAAAAATAAGAAGAGTTCCGAGGCTAGGTGCGATTCCGCACAAAAAAGAACTGATCGTGAAAATCACAATGCAGGTTATGAAGAAGCGTTTGCGCCCGAACAATCCTACCAGCCAGCCGCTGATCGGGAGAACGATAGCATTGGACACCAGGTAACTGGTGAGCACCCAGGTGCTTTGGTCATTGCTGGCCGCCAAGTTTCCAGCGATGTGCGGCAGAGCCACATTGGCGATGCTGGTGTCGAGCACCTCCATAAAGGCCGCTAACGATACGACGACGCCGATGATCCAGGGATTTGCCTTCGGCCGCCAGATCGCTTGGTCCATGCCGAGAGTTCCGGCGCCTGCGCTCATCGCACTCTCACAACAGGCTCGACTGAAAGGCCGGGTTTAAGCAAGCCTTGGGAATTAAAGTTCTGCCCGGGAGTGCGATCAAAATCGATCCGCACCGGAACGCGCTGCACCACCTTGACGTAATTCCCGGTAGCATTCTCAGGAGGCAGGACGCTGAAGATCGATCCTGTGCCGCCGCCCGTGTTGGTCACGTGTCCGTTCCACTTCCGGCCGTAAGCATCGATCTTGATTGTGACCGGCTGCCCGGGATGCATGTGGGCGAGCTGGGTCTCTTTGAAGTTGGCAGTGACAAAAACGTCGTCCAGAGGGACGACCGAAATCAGTTGCTGACCGACGCTCACGTTTTGTCCGGCCTCTGCGCTTCTCTTACCGACAATTCCGTCCACTGGAGAGCGGAGGATCGTGTAACTCAGGTTGAGCTCCGCTTGGTCAAGTTCAGCCTTGCGTGCTAGCACCTGGGCAGTGGCTGAATCCGCTTTGGCACGGACATTGGAAACCTGTTGCGGCGCGGTCTTTGCCGACTGGAGATCAGCCCTGGCCTGCGTCAGTTTTCCTT
>Ga0137386_10003758_pt1 | contig 9952 bp, 7 predicted proteins | sample SagtaG_4_FD_104910 | JGI IMG/M metagenome (GOLD analysis project Ga0137386, IMG submission 104910) | Vadose zone soil microbial communities from Sagehorn Ranch, Mendocino, California, USA - Sage2_R_100_16 metaG | ecosystem: Environmental > Terrestrial > Soil > Vadose zone | place: USA: California... | reverse complement strand
TATGCGGTGTCCCTGCCACTCGTATATTGGAGTTCACTTCGTTCCCTCTTGAAATGGGTCATCGTCTTCATGTTGTGGACTGCCCTCATACTCACGTTTTCTAAAGGCGCACTCGGGGCGGTTGTGCTTGCTCTACTCGTTGGAGGATGGCAGGCGGCTCTGAAAATGCTTGGGACCGCAGTTGCAGCTTACGCCGTTTTATTACCGTTAAACCCGTACATGTTTGAGCCGTTCCAAGATTCCGCGCAAAATCCGATTGGCGCCGAATACAAAATTCCGTGGAACAAGCTGCACCAGCAACCGGGTGTGGACGACCAGATTCCTATTGAAATCCGGAACACGGGCATTTCGACCTGGCGCGCTGCCGGTTTGTGGCGTGTCGGTATCGCTTACCGGTGGCTCGATACAGAAACCGAAAAGTTCTCGGATGCACCGGCGCTTGTGACGACGCTTCCACACAATGTCGCGGCTGGGCATTCCGCCGACGTTCTCGTGCGCTTTCGGACTCCATCCGTACCCGGCAAGTACCTGCTCGCGATCGAACTTTTCAGCCGTGATTTCGATTGGTTCAGCCGAACGGGAGTGCGGCCGGCGTTGATCTCGGCGGACATTGAGCCATCCGGAGCGCGAGAGGTTGGCGTGGCAGACCTTTCGCGCTGGTATCAACGGGACGAAGACGAACGCGCCCTTACTGCGTCGGTGAATCGAGCGTCGCTGTGGCGAGCCGCGCTCGAAATGTTCAAGGCCCATCCCTTCGGCGTCGGGCCGGACAATTACAGGCTGCAATATGGAAAGTATCTGGGAGCGCGGCGTTGGGATACCCACGTTTACTCGAACAACTTATATCTCGAGATACTGACAGGAAGCGGGATTCTGGGATTGGGTGCCTTTGCCTTGATGTTGGCTACATTGCGCTGGCGTCGGGAAGCCGGTTCTCTCACTCTTGCCGTGTTTCTAGTACACGGGCTCGTCGATGTCTTTCTCATGACGACGCCGATTTATTTCGCCTTTTGGATTTCGCTGGCGAACGTATTCCCCTCCTTGCAGAGCTCGCAGAGGAGGGGAATGCTGCTCTCAAGCGTGGCGCCGGGACGCAACGAGCTTTTTGGGCTGCTTGCGCCAGAACGAGGCCGCATCAACGAGCGCAACACCGGCCCTGGCAACGACGGCCTTCGCAGACTCCACGGCGATTTTCAGGTAGGGCCGCTTCCGCATGCGCCACATCTTATCGACGTTCACTTCTTTCACGAGCCATCTGGCTGCAAACCAATAGTACAGGCGTGGATACTTTCCCTTGAAGAGCAGTTTGTTTTGGTTCCGCGATGACCAGTTCTCGTTTGGAATGATCCGATTCTCGACGCGTTCGTAGAATTCGGTTCCTTTGATGGGGAACGCGACCGAAGTCCCGACCACATCCGGCCGGGTCTCCTTCAGAAAATTAATCGTTTCGCGGATGTCGGACGTCGTCTCATCCGGATATCCCAGCAAAATGAAGAAGCCTGCCTGCATTCCCAGTTCTCGGGTGATGCGCGCGGCTTCGCGAACTTGCTCGACGGTTGTACCTTTCCGCATGCTGTCGAGCACTTTCTGTGATCCGGATTCTGCGCCGTACCAAATACGGAAACATGCGGTCTCACGTAGACCTGTAAGGATCTCGCGATCCACCAGATCGACGCGCGAAAGGCATTCATATGGATGCTGAGCGCTGCGTGCTTTGACCTCGCGAATGAACTCATACGTCCATCTCTTGTTGATCGTGAGGACATCATCGGAGATCCACATGATATCGGGTTTATAACGCTCCTTCAGCATGAGCATCTCGTCGACGACATTTTTGGCCGACCGCTGCCGATGGGTGTGACCAAAAACTTCGCTCGAACACCACGCGCAATGAAAGGGGCACCCGCGCGCAGTGATCAATGAAACCGAGCTTTCACCGTGGTGTGACTTCCACGCATTGAAGTATTCCTCCAAGTGAAGAACGTCACGATCGGGCCACGGAAGCGAGTCGAGATCCGTGATTGCAGGACGGGGCGGCGTGCGATGCACGCGGCCATCCTTTTGAAAGATGATTCCGCGGACTTTTTCGAGTCCCGCCATTCCGTTCTTCTGAAGCCACGGAATCAGTTCTTCTAATGTGATCTCACCTTCGTTGGTGCCGATGATGTCGACACCATTGGCGAAATACCGGTCGCACCATTCCGAGGCGTCGGGGCCGCCGACAAGCACAAACTCCACGCCGTTGGCTTTGGCGATTTTGGCGAGACGAAAGACGTTCTCACGCGTGATGATATTTGCATAGAGACCGACGATGCGCGGCCTCAAACGGCGGACGGTGTTTTCAAAATCCGGGAAGTCCCGGAATGTGGCATCGAAAACTTCCACGCCGAAGCCCGCTCGCTTGAGATAAGCCGAAAGATAGAGGATTCCGAGCGGCGGATAGGGCTTCATCACGCGCTGCTCGATGAGGTCGTACTTCAAAAAATAGGCATGACCCAGCAAAACGTCTGTCATTTTCGAAACCCAATGGGGGCGGGAACCTCAGTCTAATGGTTCACGACAGAAACGGCAACACTCAAAAGCCTTCGATCTCCGGCTGCCGGTATCGGAACAACCGATTCGCAACAAACCGAATTTCCCAAGGCGCCACATAAAAACCCAGTTTGTATCGCCATGCGCCCAGTGTCTTTAGAACACCGGTTTGCCAGCGTTTCAGCTTGATATCGGAAATCGTCGGGAAACGCGCATTCAGGACGCGTTCGAAATTCATAATCCGTTCAATGTGCCGCGGCTCGAGCCACGGCGTCTTCGGGTTTTTCCTCAGATCGAATTGTTGCCACACCGGATCGAGCCAATCGATCAAACGCTTAGGAAACTCGAAGCCAAAGGAGAACGCGCGCTGAAGCAGCGGAGCGTCTTCAAAAAACACCGGGGAATATAAATAGATGACGATCTCGCTTTGGGGATTGATCGTCTTGATTTTGCGAATGTAGCGGATATCCCGCTCGATTTGCGCGTCGACGTCGTCCGACGGCGTTCCCAATACGAACGAAAACTCCGGAATGATTCCGAACTTCTTCATCCGCTCGGCGAGCTGCAGAACGGTGCCGGCGTTTTGCGTCCCGCCCTTGTCCATTACAGCGAGCACATCATCGGAGCTCGATTCGGCTCCGAAAAAGATCATTTTGCACCCGCCGTCGCGCATCTCCCGCCAGGATGCATCAGAAAATTGCATCAGAGTATCCGGCCTGGCTTCGCCCCACCAGGCGATGCCGCTGCCTTGAAGCCGCCGTGCAATTTCAGCCGTACGATGTTCTCCGACGAAGAAGTTGTTATCGATGAACTCGATTGCGTTGATGCCATACTGATCCCTCAGCCAAAGCACTTCCTCTGCGACTGCAGATGCGGGTTTTCCAGTCCAGCGTCCCTTATAGATTGCAGCGACTGCGCAGAAACCGCACAGGAACGGGCAGCCAAAGCTTGAATGATAGGAGATCGTCCGGGTTCCGAGACAGGTCTTGCCGACATATTCCCGCATTTCCACACGATGGTATGGCAGCGGCGGAACCATGTGCGCGTCCGTCGTCGAAACTCGAGGTCGATTTTCAAGTGAGTCGATGAGCTTCAGAAACGCAAATTCTCCTGGCCCGGAAATGACAAAATCAACGAAGCCGGATTCCAAACATACCTTGCTGTGAAGTGAGGGAAAGTAACCGCCCCAGATCACTTTCAATTGAGGAAACTCGGCCTTGAGATGCTGCGTGAGTGTGATCGCTTCGACCAGTTGGGGTCCGGGCATGACCGTCACGCCCAGATATCGAATGCTTTTCTCTTTGATTGTGGCGGCAAGCTTCTCCCGGACACTCGGCTCGATATTGCCGTCGATGATTTCGTAGTCGTACTGGTCTTCGAGGACGGCAGCAAGCGAGAGCAGGGACAACGGCACTCGATGTTTCCAGCGCGCGCTGCGCGGATTAAACAACAGAATCATGATTGCGTCACGTGCGTGCGCACAGTCTGGAGCCCCAGTGCGTTCTTCAAACGGCTCATCGACTTCAACGCCCAAAGTTCAACCGGCCAGGTGTAACGATCGCTGCTCAGGCGCGCACGCGCAATCGGAGCGAGCATGGAATGCGCTGCTTGACGCCAGGTCGAGCGCGGCCGGACCGGCGCCGCGCCGTAGGCGATACGAATGTAGTCGCGGATGCGCTGGATCTGCCGGTGGGTTCTGTTATCGATCCAGGGCAGGCGTTGAAATTTCGGATAGAACTCGGCCCATTGTTCCAGCGATTCCGGTTCGCGCAATCCCATGGCCAGCGCATGCTTGAAATTTGGCGCACCGGGATAAGGCGTGTAGATGTTGCTGTGGAATTCCGTGGCCGGATACCGGGACTTGATCTCGCGAATCATCGTAATCGTCTGCCGCCGGTCATTCGCGGTTTCATCAGGCAATCCGAAGATCAGCGAGAACGTGCACGTAATTCCGGCTTCGTGACACTTACGGGCTACATCGTGAAGCACTCTCGTGCTCTGGAAACGAACTTTGTTTACCGACCGCAGGACGTCGTCGGAGCCGGACTCGGCGCCAATGAAGACGCGGCTCAGGCCGGCCTGCCGCATCAAACGCAGTTCGTCGTCGCTCGAACGGAGTAAGAAATTCGCGGTTGTTTGAATGCACCAATCAAATCGCGTTTTGGAAGCCAGCAGCCCTTCCCCAATATGGACTCCGCGCTTGCGCTCGACCAGGAAATTATCGTCGACGATCGATACAAGCTCGAGACGAAAACGGTCAACCAATTCCACGAGTTCCTCCACCACGCGCGCGGCGGGCAAGGCGTTCCATGCGCGTCCGTACAGGCTCGCATTCGAGCAGAAGGAACAATCATAAGGACAACCGTGACTCGATGTGTAATAGATCCACCGTCGTCCGGACAATCGAGCGTAGGGTTCGATATCGACCAGGTGGTACGCCTTTGCGGGAAGATCGGAGATGTTGATCGCCGGCCGTGGAGGGTTGTGAACAATCCGGCCGGAACTTTCACGGTACGAGCAGCCTTTAATCCCTTCCAACGTTCCACCTGAAACGAGACGATCCAGGATTTCGCCAAACGTTACTTCTCCCTGGCCGCGAACAACGATGTCGACGTAAGGCGCGCTCAAGCTCTGCTCGGCCAGCGTCGAAGGATGCCATCCGCCGAGTATCACCGGCATATCGGGTCTGGCCGATTTCACGGCTTTTGCGACCTCAATGGCCCCTTCGATCCTCGCACCCGTCACAATCGAGATGCCCACACACACGGCATCACCGAGTTGTTCGACGATCCGTTCCCGGTATCGCGGTTCGATCGTGGAATCGACAATATCAACAGCCAGACCTCGTTGCTCGGCGATCGGCGCAAGTGCGAGCAGCGCCAAGGGCGGCGCAGCTTCTATGCTGCGATACGAGGGAAAGAACAGCAGAACTTTTTTCTTCATGATTTAGTCAGTGTAACCAACGGGAATCGCGCGATTCGTCGTCTGAAAATTTTCCCTCGAATTTCTTCGTACTTCCGCCGGACCCCCGGCCATACGGCATGCACGTGTACCCTCAGCTTCACAGCGGCCGCCAATGCTTCCAGTTCCTGGAAGGTCAAATAACGCGAACTTCGCGCCAACGCTTCCGTCATGCCGTACTTTCCCCGAAAATTTTCAACGCGCTCAGCCAACATGCGTTCTCCATCGGCCGCATTCTCGTAAAAAGGTGAATCGATAATGGCAATCATTCCGCCGGTCATCAGTACTCGTTCAAATTCCAATAGAGCCGTACGGAAATTGGGCGCATAGTGAAAAGCCGCGTTGGTGGCGAGTAGTCTAATGCGGCCTGGCGCAAAGGGCAACCGTTCGATTCCAGCACGGACTCTCCGAAACCGCGCACCTTCGTTGATGAATTTTTGGCCGGCCTGGAGTCCGTCGACGTGACTGGTATTGACGTCGACGGCGATGGCTTCGAATCCCCATTCCGCCAGGTAGCGTGTCATCCAACAATTGCCCGCTCCGACATCCAGTGCAACTCCGCGATCGAGATTTGTTATCAAAGATTGAAACGCGCGAAACGAACGCCGCCGGATATGCCAAATGTCGAGGTGCCGCTTTGGGCGGAACGGAAGGTCCAGATCGTCGCCTCCCCAGGCTTCGTCGCGCCGGACTTGCTCGTAGGCTTTGACAAATGGCTCTACGCCGGCAATCTCTTCTTTCGTCATCAGGTCAATAATGCCGTTCGATTCGCGAACCGCGAATCCACACAGACAGCGAGGGCTACCCATCGTGAGCGGTTCCCGGCATTGCGGACAAAGGAAAAGACTATCGGCGGCTCGTTTCAGCGTGCGCACAAAATCACCATTGTCTCGCGCAACACCCACCGGGTAGTAAGCGCCCTTGAAACTTCAAAATGATGCTCGCGGAACATCTGCTCGATGCGCGCTACATCGATGTCCGCAGACAGGATCATATAGACGGAACCGCCAGGCCGGAGGTGAGACCGGACCCCGGCCGCAAACATCGAGATGACGTGAAAATCCGGGCCACCGTAGAAAGCTGCGTCGGCCTGTGATCGCGAGGTGCCGGAAAGAAACGGCGGGTTGCACGCGACAACATCGAACTGCTCTCGGCTGAGCGCGGAGAACAGATTGCTCACACGTGCCTGTACGCGCAGGCGATTGCGCTCCGCGTTCGTCAACGTGCATCGCACAGCCTCGGGGTTGATATCCACTGCAGTCACGAGCGCGCCGGCGCGTGCGGCACACATCCCAATCAGACCCGATCCACAGCCGACATCGAGAAACGATTTTCCAGCCAACGGAAGGGAAGAAATGTACTTGGCCAGGATCGAGCTCGATCCAAAATATCGCGGATGAAAAACCGTGGGAAAGACTTCGATTTCAAACCCTTCTACGCGCGTCTTTACGGATATCTGCGACCGTTGACTGAGCCAATATCTAAGAAACAACGGCTGTAAAGCACGCCGGACGCGGCCCCAGGACAACATGGCTCCACATCATATGCCGAAAAGCACTCGATGTGTTGTACACTAAGCGCCTTCTGGACGCTCACCCCCGGGAAGTTTCTCGACATGAGAATTGCATTTGATGGGACAGTACTGCACGGAAGGAAATCGGGTGTGGGTTATTACTGCGAGGAATTGCTCAAAGCGCTGCTCGCTTTCGATAAGGAAGACCACTTTGTGGTGTTTTCGCATCAGCAACTCGCGTTGAATTTGCCCTCGTCCAATGGAAACCTGAAATTCGTGGATTCCGTCCAATTTCCAATACGCGCGTTTTACCTCCATCTGATGTTGCCGAGAGTTCTCGATGCGATCGGGCCCGATATTTGTCACTACACGAACTTTCTGGCGCCGGTCTCCGAAGAGCGGCCGTATGTCGTGACTATTCACGACATGGGAGTCGAGGTTCTGCGTCATGCTCATCCGTTGACGAAACGAGAGTATACAAAGCGTCTCATCCCCCGCATTGCGCGAAGAGCAAGATTGATCATCACGAATTCCGAGTACTCGAAGTGGGAAATCGTTCGTCATCTCGGCATTCCCGAAGACCGTATCCGAGTGACTCCACTTGCGGCTTCCGCGGAATTTGAGCCGGTTGGCGTACAGCCGGCGAATCCTTATTTTCTTTATGTCGGGAACCTCGAACCGCGAAAGAACCTGGAGCGGCTGGTCGAGGCATTTGCGCGAATGCCGGCGAAAGACCATCAGCTCGTCATCGCGGGCAACCGCTGGTATCAGGGTGGTGCGCCCGAACAGAAGGCACGGTCGCTCGGTTTGAATGGTCGTGTGCAGTTTCTAGGATATGTACCACGCGGTGATTTGCCGGCATTGTACAGTGGCGCGACGGCCCTCGTGTATCCATCGCTGCTGGAAGGATTCGGGCTGCCGATCGTCGAAGCCATGGCGTGCGGCGCTCCCGTGATCACGTCGGACAATTCATCGATGAGAGAGGTGGCGGGAGAGGCTGCGGTTCTGGTGGACCCTCGCAATGTCCGAGAGATGACGGAGGCAATGACACGCGTTGCGGAGGATCAAAGCTTGCGGCAGGAACTGTCGGCGAAAGGCTTGAAGAGGGCTGGAGAATTTTCGTGGAGAAAGACGGCGGAACTGACGGTTCAAACATATAGGGAAGCTCTGGGAATGGGGTCACATTCCCCTGCTCGCAGAGGAGGGGAATGTGGTGCTATCACCGCCGCAATCCACAAGACCATTGAATACGCACGGCTGTTCGAGTATCCGCTCACTGCTTCCGAACTTCACGAGCGATTGTTTGATGTGCAGGTGGACCAACCGACATTCCAGCGCGTGTTCGATTCCCTCGAGTTGAAATCCGACGAGCATTTGCTTCAACTGCGCGCAGAACGTGAAAAGATCAGCGACATCGCCATCCGCGACGTGCAACGTCAACTCCGGACGCTTGCCTCGATGCCCTTCGTTCGCATGATCGCCTTTTCGGGATCAACGGCACACCGCAATATGACGTCTACCGAGGATGTGGATCTGTTCATGATCGTGGAAGACGGCAAATTATGGGCAGTATTCCTTTGGGCGATCGTGTGGGCTAAGATCAAAGGGCTTCGCAAACGCCTGTGCATGAACTACCTTATCAGCGATCGAGCGCTGCCCCTCCTGGAAATGGATCTGTTCACTGCGCAGCAGGTCGCGTCACTCAAGCCGATCTACGGCAAGACCATCTATGATCGGTTCATTGCCGCCAATCCGTTCGTGCAGCGCCGGTTTCCGAATTTCGAACGGCGACGCCATCGCGACAGATATCCCGAAATCGAAACGGGACCGTTGAAGCATATCGTCGAACTCCTGCTGCGGCTTGGAGCCGTGCAGATTCTCGAGCGATTAAGCCGGTCCGTCATGAAACGTTATTTGATCAAAAAGCGCACTCCTCTATCCGAGATTCAACTCGATACGCGGCGGCTTAAACTGCATCTTCATAGCCACAAGCCCGCAGTTCTCGAGAAATTCTAGACGCCGGATCTGGTCCTCTCGCTCCAACCACGCATGACGGTCATGAATATGATGTACAGATCCAGAAGAACAGACCAATGCCGGACATAATGGAGATCGTGGCGGAGCCGCTCTTCGAGACTCGTATAACCGCGCCATCCGTGAATTTGGGCGTATCCTGTGAGGCCGCCTCGAACGGAGTGCCGCAGTTGGTAATCCGGGTATTCGTTCGAAAACTTGCAGGTGAACTCGGGGCGCTCAGGCCGCGGCCCCACAAGACTCATATCACCCCGGAGCACGTTCCAGAGTTGCGGAAGCTCATCCAGGCCCGAACGGCGGAGGTAATAACCAATGCGCGTGCATCGCGGATCACGCGGCACCGACCAAATCGGTCCAAGGTCGCGCTCCGCTTCTTCGCGCATCGTTCTGAATTTGATCATAGTGAACCGCCGGCCTTCGAAACCGACCCGTGTCTGACGGTAAAGGATGGCGCCCCCGTCGGTCAGCCGGACTGCTAAGGCGACCAACACCAGCACTGGCGAGAGGACAATCGCGGCTGCACCGGCTACGGTGACATCGATCAGACGTTTGAGAAATCCCCAGAAGCCTCGAACGGACTTATGCGTGCTGAACTTCGGCGCTACGGGCGGCGGAGTTGTCTCCGGTCCGCTCGCTGACAAAGCTCCGAATTCTGGCCTGGAAGTTTTCACGAGAAAATCTCTCCACTTGACGGCGAACCTGGTCTACAGGCCACATCATCGTTTCAAATCGACGGATCGCACGGGCGATGTCATCAACGCTCTGTTCCGCGAAAAGAATCCCATTGATCCCATCCTGAATTGTTTCTGACGAACCGCCCGCATCCAACGCGATAACCGGACAACCACACGCCCGAGCTTCGACGGCAATAATTCCGAAATCCTCACGCGCAGCCGTGACGAGGGCTTTGGC
>Ga0137386_10003754_pt1 | contig 9958 bp, 6 predicted proteins | sample SagtaG_4_FD_104910 | JGI IMG/M metagenome (GOLD analysis project Ga0137386, IMG submission 104910) | Vadose zone soil microbial communities from Sagehorn Ranch, Mendocino, California, USA - Sage2_R_100_16 metaG | ecosystem: Environmental > Terrestrial > Soil > Vadose zone | place: USA: California... | reverse complement strand
GCCCCCTGGACCAGCAAACGTCTCAGGTACTCGTTGCCGGCTCTGCTAATCCCCAGTTTTGGGGATCGTTCACCCGATTGCTTCTCTCGTGGCAAGAAGCCCAGGAACGCTCCAACATCTCTGCTCTTGGAAAAACGATGGGGATCTTCCAAGGTCAAAACGTAAGTCAAAGCGATCAACGTCCCGACGCTTTTGAGCTGCTTCAACAGACAAATTTCCGGATATTGCGTGGCGGCGATGTGTTCGATCTGTCGGTCATACTCTCGGATCGCCTGATTGACAGCCTCGATTTGCTTCAGTAGTGGCGCCAGCGCCACACGCAGAATCTCTGGGAGGTCAGTCGAGGCTGCTCTCTTTGCGAAGGCTTCTGTGGAACACGCAGGCAAGCGCAGACCCATCGGCTTCACGAGACCACGAGCGCAGTTGATTAGGGCCGTGCGAGAACGAACTAGGACATCGCGGGCACGAATGACGGATAACTCGACTTGCTTTTCCCGGCTGCGATGCTGAATGGGTGAGAGCAACAGCCGATCCGCGCGTGCCAAGCGAGCCAGACTCTGAGCGTCGGCGCGGTCGCTCTTGCGGTCACTTTCCGTGATCAAACGGATCTTGCGAGGGTTGCCGACCAGGACCTCATGCCCGCATGCCTTCAGCACTTGGTTGACCCATAGAGAACGGGCACCGGCTTCGACCGCAATGAGACTTGGCGGCAAAGCCGCAAATTCGCGACGGAAAGCCGTAGCAGTCGTGGGCAGAGACCCGCGGGCAATGACTTGCGCCTGATCGTTCAAAGCACAGAAATGGCTCCTTCGGTCGCCAAGATCAATGCCGATGGTCATTCTTCCCGCTACCTTCTGTTTCCCAAGATCGCCCAACGTAGCAACATTCGTGCGTTTCTGCATTAGTCGCTCTCCTGTTCTTGCACTTGTCGAGTGCAGTTTCAATCAGGCAGCTTACTGCAATCGAAGCTCACCGCCCTTCTCATCCCATCTTGACAGGAGAAGCGGGCGGTCCAGCCGCAGGTTTTCAGCAGGAGAGGCAGGGAGAGAGCGCGTTTGCGAAGAGTGCTCGGAATTTGTTATTGGCTCAAGCGATTGAGTTACTAGCGGAAATGCCTTTGGCAAGTGGGGAGACTGAAGAATATTTAAGTCGGAAAGCGCTGGAACGGAAAGAAAAATAAGGACCGATCAGATGAAGGACTGGAAGCGCTTCAAATAGTCTCAGAGAACACTATCGCCTTTGGTTCTATAGTTGGAAAGGGATTCGATCAAGAGAACTCATGGACAACGAACTACGGCCGCTACGTCACCGCACGGTAACAAATCGGCAGCGCTAGGGTCTACTTCGTGAAACCAATTCAATTCGTCCGCTATTCCAGTATCCTTGTCTTCAAGCGGATCGTATGGCCGAACTTTAGCCGAAGGAGGAAGATTTTTCCAGAGTTCAACGGTTGACTTTGCAGTGCCATTGGAAACTAGATTGGGGTCGACGCCTAGATGTTCAGCCCATAAGTCTCGTCGAAGTTTTTGTGCGAATGACAAATCTTTGACCGAATCCTCTTTATCGAAAATAGCCGCAATAACTTCGCTATCATGGGACCATCCTCTCCTATTGAAGTTTGCCGAACCAATGACGGCCAGCTGGTCGTCAAAAATCCAAGTTTTAGCATGAACGTACGTGTGAGGCCCGAATGTCGTTGCATCTGGAGTGATACGACAAAACACTCGAACTTTGTCATCAAACCCTCCCTTTTTTAGCGCTCCAATGAGAACTCCCCGCATATACCAAACGTGCGGGAGATCGCTAATCCTCGAATGAGGTATTACAACAGTCAGATGCTGGATCTTCGCGAGAGCTTTCCTCAATTCAGGGACTACGTCTACATTCACAAAATACTGATCTTCGACGTATATGAAACGCTTAGCTTCACGAATGGCTCCGAGCATTATTGAACTGACAGATCTTTCTTTCGCGCACACTCTGCCATTCCCCACAAAGTTAAACGTGCGCCCAATGCGAACAAGATGTTTTCCTTGTGGCGGCCTTCCACTTGCATCTCGATCTGAAAGGCCCCGAAGCTCCCCCTTCTTCTTATCGATGCTGCAATGGTCTGGGTGTGCGAGCCATCGCTGTACAAACACATCTACCAGGTCATGGGCAGCTGGGCCTTGGATCTTGCAATGGACGTCATGATATGGAGACCCGGGACTGCGTTTGACCTCACGTATGCGATCCTCATTGATGTCAATACCACCGCAAAAGGCTGTAAGTCCGCGCTGGCCGCGAATGAGCAGAACTTTCTGATGTTGCGCTCCCAGATTAAGGGTGTTGTTGTCAAGTATACCGTCGCAGTCGTTCGGAAGTTCTTTGACGCGTTGGATCTCTGCCGTATTTTTCTTCTTAGGCTGATCCCAAAGCATTATGCGAATTTGCACTCTTTGCAATGCGGCTTTGCGAAATAATGCATACACCGAAGAACCCGACTGGTCTGTCAATGGAATAAGATCATCAAGCCACCACCCCAGCAGATAAATGTAGTGTGCAGAACTGTTGGCTGTGAGGATTGCCTCAAACATCGCCGCGAACGTATTCTTACCATCAATCAAGTAGGCGACATTATTCCCGGGCCGTACTTGGCCGCCAACAGCCTTTGTCCATCTATCGATTATCAGATCGCCCATTCTTTCACCACGGACCCAGCGTCAATCGACTAAGCCAGTCGGGCTTTTTGTAGCACTGATAGCCTTTGAAAGGCATCGGTCCGATTTTCGAACCACCAACCTGCTTGATTTCAGCGGCATTCAGAAAAGGGTTGGCTGCGGTGGGCCCATGGTCACGGCGACATCGAGCGCACTCGTGGGCGTGTACTCAAACCAGCGGCTCACGACGTTGCCCTCTGCGTAGCTCGTAATCCAAGCATCCAACCCTTCACCGCTGGTCTGCTGATTTCCGTTTTTTCCATAGCACGCGAGATCGTAGTCCTCGCCGTGATCCCCGGGACAAGAGTAGACGTAAGGTCGTCCCCAAGGATCATTCAGACGAAGAGTCGCAACATCAGGCAAGGCTTGTAACCCTAGTCCTGGCTTTCCATCATCATCGACTGTCCTCGGGTAAATGTTGGCGGCATATGGCCGAGTGGCCTCTGGGTTCTGTTTACTGTCATTGTATTTCTCCAGCGATTCCATAATTGCTTGCATCTCTTTCCAGGCCCTTATTTGCAGAGGGTGCAGGAGTGGGCGGACGTTGTTGTCTGGATTGGCGGGTGGTATGTGCCCGTAGTTCGTCATTGCATAATTCCGAATTTCTTCACCTATCGTGACATACGGCGTTTTCTGAGCCTTGGGATCAGGCTTCGGATGACTCGGGAGCGTGAAGTAATCAATGAGACCCGCGAAGGCTGTTTCAAACCCCGGTCGGACTGTCACGACTACGCGTGCGCATCCTGCTCTAAGGAAGTCACGGTGATCCGAGTCCGGGTGGACCAGAAATCGCTTGAAAGGCCAGTTTTCGATCAGGTCCCAGAAATACGGATAGCAGAAGAAAAGCACGTTTTCCCACTCGATAGCATTGTTCAAGAACTTGATGAATTCGCCGTATTTGCGAACGCTTTCCCATGCGGCAGGTATCTGGCTCGGATCTGGAAAGGCAATGTCCGGACCAGTAACAGGCGGACCAGAGGAGGGCCATGCGAGTTGTTCGAAAACTGAGGGAACCAACTGGAATGATGGCCCAAACAGCCAGAGAAGGACCATACGCATAATCTCCTCACGCTCCATCCTGCGCAGAGTGAGGCTGTCATAGCTGTCTATCTCTTTTTGAAGCTGTGCTTGGCGGTCGCGCACCCGATTGAGAGCGGCGGCGTGCTGGTCAGTTGCGGCCTGCTTGAGCGTAGCCCACGACTTCATCTGCCAGGTAGCAAAGGTGGCCGGTTTGGGGGTCAACTTCAGCGTTACCGTTACGTTGCCTTCGTTTACGTGGTACCACATGTAATTCACGATAATCTGGCCGCTTCTTCCGGAAAGGCTTTTGCTGAACAGTTGATCTGGATCTGTAGCCGCGTCGTCGGAATCGTATACGGTACGGGTTTGATTTGCGTCATCGCCTCCACCTATTTGGGGGAGCTCTGGCTTATATGCTCCATCTTTCACCCCAAACCAAAGGCTCTTCGCGTGGTCACCCCAAAAGGAATATCCTGCCCATATTTGGGCTGACTTCACTTCGTAGTCGTCGGGCACGCTAAACTGAATGCTACCGTGCTTCTCCTCGTTGTCGGTTTTGTCCAATGGAAGGGTCTGAGCCATATCGCCCGGATTTTGCGGCGGTAAGTCGAGCGTCGCTCCATACAAGTTGGCGTAGTAATCGTAGTTGGACTCAACGATATCGGAAGGGTTGAGAGGAAAGACAAAATCGACACTCAACACTTGGTTAAGTTGAGCAAGCTCGCTGACTTTGCTCGAAAGGGAACTGCCCGGATTGGGTATGACCAAGTCGTAGGTCATGCGGAGTCCATACCGAATGAGGTCAACCTGCCAGCGACGCATCATTCGGAAATAGTCCGCACGCATTGTCTGACTGTCGCTTGGATTAGTTAATGTACGCACAGACAAATCCTGTGCCCCTGCCACGGAACTGACGCGGAAGCTTTGCTTGTGTTCCTTTCGGGCGCGGGCTGAGGCTAACTGAGTAACTGCAAGGGAGTGAGCGCGGCTTTCCTTTATTGACGTGGAGTCTTCTGCACTTGTTTTGAAGTCTACCGCTGTGCTGGCCGTCACGGAGTAGGGATCGCCGTTGTAAGCAAACGTGACCTGGCCGTTTACATCAAAAGCCGATGAGTGTTTTGTTTGTGCGTCGGTTGCTTTTGAAATATCAGATTTTTCTGTGACACCCTTTTCGCTGAATCCCTCGAATGAATCTGAGACTAAAGACTCGAAAGTCGACGTTGTTTCGCTCCATTCACGGTGTGTGATATTCACGGTTTCCTTCGGCGTCAGGGGAACGGAATAAACCAACTCCCCGTCTTCAATGCCTACGGGTGTCATTTCCAGTCGTTCGAGGTGCAGCCATCCTACTGGTTGAAAGCTAAACTGCAAGAGGAAGTCGTCGATGTGAGTCTTGGTGGCGGACGCATCCTGTCCGAGATCATGCAAAATAGAAGTGATATTGGGGGCGACTCCGCCAGCCTTTGTTATAGTTGGCCCGGTCGAGAAGTCTGTCGACAACTGCCGCAAGGTGGCCCAGGCGGGGTGCTGCACCTTGACCGCCCACTGCAGAGCTTGTGATTGATCTACTAGTTCCGGCGCGGTGTTCTTTGAATCGGCATACGCGCGAACAATGGTGGTGAGGCTAGTGGCTGCGGTTGCGACCTTGGTCTGGCGAGCATTATGAAGTTCGCGTCCCAAAGTCTCCAAAGCAGCAACCGAAGCGTTTGCCAGAAGCGGTCCGTGAGTTACCATTAGCGCTGGCGACAGGTCCGTAGTTACTGCCTTAACGACATCGATCAGGGGTTGTCTCGGAACAACTGCTTGAGCCACTTGAAGAGCAGGGCTTGGTTGCAGATGTAATCCTTGTAATGCTGGCGCTTTTTGCAGACTCTCAATCTCAGCCGGCCGAATGTTCAATCCGCGAATATAGGCAACCTTCAGCATTACGTTTGGTTGAGGCGACGGACCTGCGGCGTCGGCTCCACCCGGCTGTTGGGGCGCGGCTGGGGGCAACTTGAGAGGCACGTAAGTGGCCTTCAGCGTTTTGCGGCTCGAATTGGTCGAATCAGCCATGGGGGTCGCTCCTTAGAACTTTTACTGGCGAATAGCCTAAACAGATTAAATAATACCTTCAAGCGACAAAAGGCGATTTGTCCCTTGTGTCGCACAATGTCGCGGAATTTCGCTCGATTCCGGTTGGGGATGGGGCTGTGAAAATGCTCGGGACTGGCCGTTAGACAAGTGTGTCTGTGGTTTAATGAAAACGAGTTTGCGATTGCAAGGACGGCGTGAACAAACTTTACAGGTTTGCAGATGAGATGAGATTTCCGCTACTGACCGGTGTTTGGGGTAGGACTATGGTGGCGCAACGAGTTTCCTGAGCTCTGGTCGGATGACGTATTGGGGCTTGGGCTGGTTTCCGGCCCCGACCAACGCACCGATCGCGGCACCCTTTCCTCCTCCAGCGATGCTGCCGATGGCTTTGTCGGCCTCTGCGCCTCCTGGTGCTACTACTCTGCCGAACCGGTCTTTCTCAGGTTTCAAACGTTGTTCTTTTTGTCGGCTCAAGTCGCTCAATGAGAGATTTATCCGCAACTGCTCGTATCCGGGCGCATCAATCGAAATTGATCCAGCCAATCCAGGATCGAACCCTTCGACGGAAAATGCGTAACGACCCTCCGAATCGGCCTGTTGTTTTTCGCTAGTCGACAAGATGTCCAACCGCACCCAGGCGTTTTCGATCACTTTTGCTCCAAAGGTATCAAGCACCCGTCCGTCGATTGTAAAAATGTGTTGCGGCTGTTTGGTCTTCACCTGCTTTGCGCCCCGTTGATCTGGCGCTGGCTTCGGCTGTGGTGTCGGAGGCCAAAGACGTTGCTGCCCCCAGAACAACAGAAGTCCGCTGATGACGGTTGCTAAAATGCCCCCGATCCACTTAAGGAATGAAGAGAAGGGAGAAGAGGTCTCAGGCATTGATCTAGCTCTCTACAAAGTTGGTCAGCGTAACGATAACCGTAGCCTAATTTCCGGCAGTTTGTCGAGGACAGCGGTGTTGGGGTGTGGGCCTCATGAAGTATAACGTTCCAAGACCATCGCTGTGCGAAAACTCCTTGACGCTAATCTTGGCGGATAAAGCGGTTTGCAAGGTCATCCCGGTTCTTCCGAAGTTTCCGAGTACGCCTTCATCCGAAAGGAAATTGGCACAGGGTGCCGGCATGTGCTGAACAAAACAAACCTTCAATTCCGGGGTCTTCGAGACTTGGAGGGCTGATCTGCTGCATGGGAACCGCATTATACAGGTCTCTGACGCTTTTTCTGATGTGAGCCCGGCCGTCTTGGGGGCGACAACGACTCAGATTGTAAGCTGGTCTTTGGGTTCGCGAAATCGCACGAAACGGGACCGGCGCCCACCTAACACCAGTGACAACTTCAACAGGCGCTCCACAATCTCGGTGAGCGCCTCAACGGCCGCAAGAGGTTGTCCAGCAATGACAACCTACAGTCCGAACCTCTGCCGAGCATAGTGGGTGTGATAAACATTGAGTTCTCCTAGAACAGACCGGGTGGGCTCGAAACAGTGCTGCGTCTCGATGCGCCAGATCTGCCTAGGTCCTCATCCGATTTAGGAAATCGACTCTCGCGCGGTGGAAATCAGCTGAGGATTTGGGAGGTTTTTGCCTCGCGTGTTGGCCGAGAGACACAAGGAGTACCTGGCCCGAAACAAGCCAGTGTTCCGGTTCAGCTGGAAATGAAGAAGGCGTTCCTCCGTTAAGACAACGGAGCGAACGCATGAAAAAGCAACGGAAGCACTACACGCCGTAAGAGAGGGTCGCCATTCGGAGGCGGCATTTGCTGGACAAGGAGCCCATTTCGAAGTTCTGCGCTGAGCTCGGCTTGGAGCTAGAGGTCTTCTACCGCGTCAGTCGGAGAATCCGTGTCGAGAGGGATCGGAAAAGTTGGAGGAGGCGTGAAGACAGGATTCAGGGTGATCGAACGTTGGCTATTCACTCGTTTTCCCAGCTCTTGATCTTGACCAACGCGTGGAACGGCGAATATCCGAACCCAGAGACATGGAATACTGCCCTCGCAGACGCGCAGAGAACTGCAGAAGCGGAAGTGGATAGGATGTGTGCAATTGCGAAAGAGCGGGAAGAAGGAGGCTTAACATCCCAAACCGAGGCTGCGCGCTTGCGATTGACTGGGGAATTGGGGCGGTACCTCATTTGCTTTGGCGATTCAGGCGACCTCAACCACACCTTGCAAGAACAAGCAACTCGTGACACGGCTACGGCTGCAAGACTACGTGAGTGTCTTCAGCGTCTTGGAGGATACCCAGCCTGGGCTCCAGAGCTGGTTCGCGAACTAAAGGAATTCGGGAAGGATCTGACGGAGAATAAACGCCGCGGCCGGTTACTCGGTCGCGAGCTCGAGGCTTCTCTTCAAGATCCTAGATGGACAGCTGCTAGTGTCCTCGTTGAGCACGCTGCTGTTTAATTCTTCCGCCGCCGCGCTAATTTGCCTCGCACTGGGAGGCAACTTTTCCCTCTCTTTACAGCTAAGCCACCCTCTCGTGGAGCAGAACATCGAAAGCATATACAAACAGCCTCGGCGGGACAGGCTCCGCCGGGACTCAAGAATTTTGCGCCGTCCCACAGTTAATACGCACGATTCGTTGTTAGGATAGACTCGAAGCTTCCTGTTTGGACAACTCAGAACCACTCGTTCAGATCCCTCTCTGCTCGGAAATATACCGATGGAGTCCATACAATTTCTCTTGGGTTGCGTACCGTAAGCGCCGCGTTTCTGACGGAGTTCGAGAATTCAGCCTGGAGTTGTGGTTCAGTCGACACATGCGTGAAACGGAGCCTAAACTCTTGCATCGCACGGATGTATTTCGGCGGTTTATCAGGAACTAATACGCACAAGATTCTAGCTACAACTTCTTCCGAAAGTTTGAGATCTTGGTGGTAGGGTCGACGTAAGAGCACTAAAGCGTCGAACAGATAAACAAAATCTTCGAAGCGCTCTCCTTTGACCAATGATTGTTCAATTCTGCCCGCAAACCTTTCCGATGGCATTGACATCATCCTCCTGAGTTTCCGTAATAGATCGGACAACACCCTTCTGATCGAGACAGAAAATGATTGTGCCATCCGTCGTGTGATACCGGAGTTCCTGGCTTTTTGCAAGTGTTGGTGTGCCCCACCCTGTTTCAATCATCTCTCGGCTTGAACCTAGCGCCGGGAGGCCCCGCGCCACTGCAAACCGTATTCGCGTTGCCCCCTGTGAATCTGACCCTACTTGTCCTGTCGATGGAACTAGCTTCATTAGCACTGCAGCAAGAGCCAGCATGCCCAACGCAATCCATGTCGCATTGGTCCAGCCCGGGACATAGCGCATGTCCTTTGGCTTGAAGGTATCTACGTCCTGAACTTGTATCATGCAAAAAACCGTGCCAAAAAGGCATGTGGCGCCGCAGCCCAGGGCCCCGGCGAGCAACCAACCTGGCCAGCCAAAACTCTTTGAATCGGGTATCAGCATGGCGCCCAGCGGAACCAATATTGCTAGAGCGGCAAGCACACCGGACAAGACAACCAGAGAATTGGCGGACTGACGAACGTTGATAGCAGTCTTGTTAACATAGTGCGATACGGCGAAAGCGATGACGCAGAGACCGATCGGGATCGCTGCGAAGAGCGACGTGGGGTTCATTCGAGGAGCTCCTTCCTCGGTCATCATTCGCAGATCGGTGAAGCATCTGGTTTCTGCGTTGGCCCACATGATATTCCAATATGGCTAATAAATGGGCAGACTGAATCGCGGCTCGCCTCGTTGCGATACATACGTAAAAAGCGCAAAGCAAAGGATGGAAGGCTTGGAACGGGTGCTCGTGCTTGCAAAGCAGGTGCTCTCCCAGCTAAGCCACCCTCTCATGTGCAGGCCATCTATCGAATAGATATGCAGCTAGTTAGCTAAGCTTGGGTCCATAGCTGGGACGATTTTCAACGGGCGGATTTGCGGGTCGGCCGCAGATCAGCGAACGCTGGCCAAATTCATCTCTCCAACCCCTGATGCAATAAGAAAGCCTCCTCTGCATCAGCCGATCAAAACAGTCTGCTTAAACTCAGTGGGTAAGCACTAAGTTCCTATTCAATTCGATTAAGGAGAAGAATGCAGCGTGAATCTGCGCGCAGCACTCGGCATAGACGCTCGTGGTTGGTGAATCAGGGGAATGCTCTCTCGAAGAGGCCGCATCT
>Ga0137386_10003751_pt1 | contig 9960 bp, 9 predicted proteins | sample SagtaG_4_FD_104910 | JGI IMG/M metagenome (GOLD analysis project Ga0137386, IMG submission 104910) | Vadose zone soil microbial communities from Sagehorn Ranch, Mendocino, California, USA - Sage2_R_100_16 metaG | ecosystem: Environmental > Terrestrial > Soil > Vadose zone | place: USA: California... | reverse complement strand
GGCCAATCGCGGACGGTTGTTCGTGATGTTGCTGGCGCTCGGCGCGGGCGCCGCCGTCACTGCCGCGCTGCTCAATTTGCAGGTGGATGCAAAGCGCCGCCTCACCACTGAATTCCGGGCTTTTGGGGCGAACGTCATCATCGCACCACGGAATTCCTCTGATGCACTAGGAGCGACCATCCCCGAGTCAATCCTGGACAAGTTGCCGACTCAGGAGAATGGGCGGCCGGTGCCTCGGGCAGGATTTCTTTATGCTACGGCAGATATTACCGCCCATAGCGATGAGGGGAAAAATGCCGCACGGCTTGGATCTGGACCCGCCGTCATCGCAGGGTTTCGTTATATCGGTGAGAATCTCAGACAAATCGTCCCGTACCGTGTGATTGAGGGCGAAAACGTGGTCATCCTCGATGCGGGCACCTGTGAGATTGGGGAAAAAGTCGCAGCCAAGTTTCACCTTCACGCTACTGGCGCTCTGGAATTGAAGGCCGCGGCCGTGGAAGACAGTTGCGTAATTTCAGAAGTTCGGAGCTTCGGCGGAGCCGAGGACAACCAAATCTTAGTGGGCATGGACACAGCACAACGGCTAACGGGCCTACAGCATCAATTCAGCCTGATCCAATTGAGCGTTCCAGGTACTCCAAAGCAGGTCGATGGCTACATCACGGTCGTGCAACGACAGTTCCCCGATGTTGACGTCCGTCCTATCCGCCAATTCACCGAGGGCGAAGCGAAGATTTACAACCGCATTAGCGGGTTGCTCACGGCTACTGTGGGCATCGTGCTGTTGCTGACCGCGCTATGCGTGATGGCGGCGATGACCAACGTGGCCATTGAGCGCAAAATGGACGTGGGCCTAATGAAGGCCATTGGCGGAGCGACGCGCCGCGTGGTGCGGCTATTCCTGGCGGAGGCGGCTCTGCTCGGTTTGGCGGGCGGTTTGATCGGCGCAGCGGCAGGCCTTTGCTGTCCATCGGTTTGGGCAAAGCGGTCTTTGGTGTGGCGGCGCGGCCGCGGCTGATTGTGTATCCTTTAACTGTAGGGTTGACGATGCTGGTGGCGATTTTGAGCGCCTTCCCCCTGCGGCGGCTTGCGAGCATTCGCCCAGCATCGGTGTTCCGAGGTGAAGCGTGAGTGTGGTTGCTCCAGTCCAATTGCCGGCGCGCACTGCCGCGCAGCAGGTCGTCATTGACAACCTGATCAAGCAGTACGGCGCGCTGCACGCACTCAACGGAGTTAGCTTCGCGGCGCACAGCGGCGAGTGGGTCGCGCTCATGGGCCCTTCCGGCTCGGGGAAAACCACGCTGATCAACATTCTTGGCGGATTGGACGCGCTGACTTCCGGACACGTTGTCGTTGACGGCGTGGATCTCGCCAAGCTGGGCGAAAGCGAATTGGTCCGCTACCGCGCGGAAAAAGTGGGCTTTGTTTTTCAGCAATTTCATCTCGTGCCGTATCTCACGGCGCTCGAAAACGTGATGCTGGCGCAGTATTTTCACAGCGTCACCGACGAAAAAGAGGCCGAAGTGGCGCTGAAGCGCGTGGGCCTCGGCGACCGCCTGACGCACCTGCCCGCGCAGCTTTCCGGCGGCGAACAGCAGCGCGTGGCTATTGCGCGCGCGCTGATCAATCAGCCAAAGCTAATTCTTGCCGACGAGCCCACCGGCAATCTCGACGAAGCCAACGAAAAGATCGTGATCGAGATTTTCCGCGAGCTGCATAACGCCGGGCACCCCATCGTGATGGTCACGCACGATCCGGACATCGCGCGGCAAGCCGACCGCCGCATCGAACTCGCACACGGCCACCTGCATTTCGACTCCGCGGTGCATGGTCCCGGTCAACCCCTCAATTGCCCGCTGGTAGATACGCCTGATTGCTGCAAATCCGTTTCGACCGACGACGAGATTCGCTTTGACCATCTGCTCGAGCAGATTTGGGTTTGCGGCGAGGAAGGGAAGCCCGCTCAAGTCGAGCGCCTGCACGCTTCCGGGGCTTCGGGAAAACTTTCGACCGTGGCCGAGGAGCCTGCCTCCAGGGTTCTTTCGCGCATGGCGGACCTGAGTTTAGTCGCGCTGCGAAACGGAGAGGTGCAACTCACCCCGCCAGGAAGCCAGCGCGCGCGCGACGTGGTGCGCCGCCACCGTTTGGCCGAGCGCTTGTTCAAAGACACTTTTTCCGTCGACGAAACGGAAGCACACACGCAAGCCTGCAAATTCGAACACATCATCAGCCCGGAGCTGGACACGCGCATTTGCACGTTCCTCGGCCACCCGAAAACCTGCCCGCATGGCAATCCCATACCTCCGGGCGACTGCTGCGACGGAAAGAGAAAGTCGTGACCCCCACAGCGGGCGCGCGAATTGCCTCGGATTTGTGCGTATGAACTGAAGACTTGACGACTGACAACGACTGACCACTCTAAACTTCCCACATGCCCACTCCCCTCGATCCACGGAAAAAGCCGGCCAGCGTGAAGATTCACGTTTCCAGTGGCGCCGGTGTGGAGATCATCTGGGCCGACGGCCATGCCAGCCATTACGATTTTTCCTATTTGCGGGACGAGTGTCCCTGCGCGACCTGCAATGACGAGCGCGCGAAGAAAGAAGCCTTCAAGTCTCTCACGCCGGGTATGGCATCCTCTCCCGCTCTACCGATGTTCAAGCCGAAACCCGGTGCTAGGGCCGCCACGCAAGTGGGCAACTACGCCATCCAAATCACGTTTACCGACGGCCACTCCACGGGCATCTACGCGTACGACCACCTTCGCAGCATCTGCCCGTGCGCCGATTGCGCCAAAGCCTTCCGCATCGCGGCTGGCTAGATTCCTTTTCCTTTAGGAAGGCATTGCTGGTTGGACATGCTCGCACAAACAATCTCATTCGGAGGATTTAAGGCCATTGGCATCTTCTTGTTTTTTGGAACGGTTATGGCCTTTGTTGCAGGGACTACACTGGTTTGGCCTGGCACATTTCTCGACCGCCTCTGGATGTTGAATACACGCGCATACACGCAGCTGGCGCCCTTGGGATACCCTGTCGGCATTGCCTTTCTACTGCTCGGCACAATTCTTGCGCTTGCCGGGGTGGGCTGGTTCTTGCGCCACTTCTGGGGATGGTTTCTCGCGGTGATCGTCGTCGCCACGCAGGTCGTAGGAAATTTTGGTGAATGCTGTGAGGGGCGATTTACTAAGGGGTAGCGTAGGATTAATGCTTGCCAGTGCGCTACTCTATTTTCTGCTGCGCCCACAGGTTCGAGGCGTTTTTGTGAAGAGCGCTCGCCCTGGAGATTCTCAGTGAGGCTTGCTTGTTGCCCATGAGTGACGATTCTGAGGGAGCATGGTCGTCTGCCATCCACGGGCCATTTCTCAACACGATGGCGCTTCGCTAGACTTCCCGCTCGAAAAATGCGAGCATTTTAGCCTGCAAGCCAAAGCCATCCACACATGAGCAGCATCCCCAACAACCCTGCTGCCGCAGGCAGCCGGGGTAATGGAGTTCCGCGCGTTTTGGTGGCCACCACCGCGCTGCTGAGTTTCATTTCCTTCTGGCGCGCCGCCGCCATTGTCCTCAACGACCTGGCCTCTTCCGCGTATTACGCGGGCGGTGAGGCGGAAGGCTACATCGGCAAGGCTGCGCCCTGGTTCATCCTCGGCATCATGCTGTTTTCCTATGCCGTGCGCGCGGTCTATATCGAGAGTTGCAGCATGTTTGTGCGAGGCGGGGTGTACCGCGCCGTCAAGCAGGCTCTTGGCGGCGGCCTCGCTAAGTTCAGTGTCTCCGCGCTGATGTTCGATTATATTCTCACGGGGCCGATCAGTGGTGTGGCTGCCGGCCAATACCTCGCCGGATTGCTCAGTGAAACCTCGCAACACTTCCATCTCAGCGGCCCATTCTCGCCTCACTCAGTGGATTTCATCGCGGCCTCCTTTGGGATCCTCGTCACCATCTATTTCTGGTGGCAAAACACCAAGGGCGTCCACGAGTCCAGCGACAAAGCCCTCAAAATTATGAAGCTGGTCACGGTCATGGTGGTCGTGCTCATCGCTTGGTGCGTCCGCACGATCATCGTGCGGCATTCTCCTCTCCCACCATTTCCGTATCCCAGCAATCTCCACCTTAGCGCGGGCGCGCTTGGTTGGCTCGCCCACAGCTCGTTGCCGCACACGTTTGGCGTTATTGCCATCTTCATCGCTCTCGGACATTCCGTCCTCGCGATGAGCGGGGAAGAGTCACTGGCGCAGGTCTACCGCGAAATGGAGTCTCCCAAGCTCCGGAACCTGAAGAAAGCCGGTTTGGTCATCTTCATTTACAGCCTGGTATTTACTTCCCTGGTTTCGTTCTTTGCCGTCATGATCATTCCTGACGACGTACGTCAAGGTTTCCTCCAGAACCTGATCGGTGGCTTGGCCATGAATCTGGAAGGTCCGTTTCTGGTGCGTTTGATCTTTCATGGCTTCGTCGTCATCGTCGGGACACTCATTCTTGCCGGTGCGGTCAATACTGCCATCGTGGGGTCGAACGGCGTCCTCAACCGTGTCTCTGAAGACGGAGTGCTTAGCGATTGGTTCCGTCAACCGCACCCGCGCTTTGGCACCAGCTATCGCATCATCAATATCATCGTCCTGCTTCAAATCGCCACCATCATCATCAGCCGCGGCGACGTTACCTTCCTTGCGAACCTTTACGCATTCGGCGTGATTTGGAGCTTCACGATGAATGGCCTGGCCGTGCTCGTCTTGCGCTACACGCACCCCGGCGAGCGCGAGTTCCAGGTTCCCTTCAACCCCCGGATCGCGGGCGTCCAAGTTCCTCTGGGCCTTATCGCCATTACGGGTACGCTCTTTCTCATTGCCGTCGTCAACCTGTTCACCAAGCCTGTGGCGACGATGGCAGGCGGCGTTTTCTCCGTCCTTCTTTACGTCGTGTTCACCATTTCCGAGCGTCACCGCAAGAGGATGGGCGCCGCCCACGTGGAGATGGACCAGTTCAACTTGGAATCGGAAAGCGAACTCACTCCCGCAGCCGTCGGAGCACGGCCCGGCAACATCCTCGTTCCCGTCAGCAATCAATTTAATTTGTATCACTTGAGCAATGTTCTCGACCGCGTGAAGCCTGGCCGCCGGGATGTCGTGGTTCTTCACGTTCGCTTGTTGCGCCGCTCGGCCTCCGGCGAATACGAACTGGAAGCAGAACAGCTTTTCGGTAGCATTGAGCAGCAGCTTTTCTCGCAAGCACTGGCACTGGCCGAAAAACGGGGCAAATCCATTCGCCTGGCAGTTGTGGCGGCAAACGACCTGTGGGACGGTATTCTCCGGGCTGCCACTTCACTGCAGTCCAGCACTATTGTTGTTGGACGCTCTTCGAGAGAGAGCACAGAAGAACACGCCCGGCTTGTCGGTGAGGCCTGGGAAAAACTTGGCGATCCTAAGCCACAATTCAACCTTGAAATTCACATGCCCAACGGGGACAAGCTCTACAAAGTCCTCGGTCCCCATGCCCCGAACCTCACTGCAAATGAAATCAATCTCCTTCACCGGTTGTGGCTGCGTTTCAGCGATTTGGTCGCGCCCCTCGAGTTGCACCACCACGACGTCGTGCATTTTGCGCTGGAAGAGGTCCAAAAAGAGTTGGAAGAGGGGCATGAAGATGACGTTGTCTGCCGCTTGCGCGCGCATCTCGAAGAGAATCAGACTAAGCGCAAGCCATCTTCTTAAACTGCGGGCGAGTCGCGCCTCAAGAATAATTCATCGTGGCCGGAGGAGGAGCGTTAAGGCTACAATTCCGCGTAGCACCAGAACCGCGCCTCCTGCCGCAAGCATCGGTCCTACCCAACCAAATGGGACGCGCGTAATCGCCAGCATCAGGACTCCCAGGAGCGCGAGCGAAAGGCCTCGGGTCCAATTTTCCCAGCGCGCCCACCATTGGCCCGGCTTGTACACCGCGCGCAAGCCCCACAAGACGAGCACGATGCCCAGGACCAGCCACATTCGGCCGTGCCGGTCCACGAGTATTCGTTCACGCAAAGCCAGCCACGCGACCAGCGTGCCGAGCAGCACGAAAATCAGCTCGACCGTGGCGCGCAGCATCCGCTCTGGCGTGAGCATGGCCTGCCTTCGTTTTCGCTCAGGCGATGCGTTCGATGCGCAGCTTGGTGAGGGTCACCGGAGTCCGTGGCCTGTCGCCAGAGTCGCGGGGCACGTTGGAAATCTTGTTGGCCACGTCCTGGCCTTCCACAACGTCCCCAAAAATCGTGTGGCGGTTATCCAGCCAGGGTGTTGCCGCCACGGTGATGAAAAACTGGCTGCCATTTGTGTTCTGGCCCGAGTTGGCCATCGAGAGAAATCCCGCTTTCGAATGCTTCAGGGAAGCATGAAACTCATCGGCGAATTTGTAGCCCGGGCCGCCCATCCCGCTGCCGTGCGGGCAGCCGCCCTGGATCATGAATTGCGGAACCACGCGGTGAAAAATCAGCCCGTCGTAGAACGGCCGTTTCTCTTTTTGCCCGGTTTTTTCGTTAGTGAATTCCTTCGTGCCTTCGGCCAGACCGACAAAATTGGCCACTGTCTTAGGCGCCTCTTTTTCGAGGAGTCGCACGACAATGTTTCCCTGCGAAGTTTCAAAAATGGCGTACGTTCCTGCCGGTCGGCTCATGCGTTCTCCGTTCCTCTAGTCCAATGATGGTGTGTCGAATCATCCTACACGAGCCGCACTGCACCACGCCACCCCGCGTCCCGAACGAATCGCCACGTGACAAAACAGGATTGGTTTGTTTGCGCGAGTTGCCGTCACGCCTCTCGGGCGGTTGATTCACCAGCCTTTTTGCTTGCGTAGCTCCGTGATGTGTGCGGTGTGATGTTTGCCGTGCCATTCGTAGAGGAAGAGCAACCAGTCAACCGTGCGCTCGCCGTTCTCCGGGTGAATAAGCGGCCGCGCAAACTGCTCGGGTTTCATCGATCGCCAGATCCGGTCCCAGCGATCGTGCACGGTGGTCAAGAGGGTAAGCGACACCTCGATTGGCGTGGACTTCGAATCCGCCAGCCTCGACCATGCTTCCTGGTCGTAGGGCTTGATGGTCGGTTTGTCTTCCGTGAGCGCCAGTTTCAGCCGCACGTAGGCGTTCAAGTGGCTGTCCGGAACGTGGTGCACTACCTGCCGGACGGTCCAGCCTCCGGCGCGATACGGTGTATCGAGGTACGCCTCGTTCAGGCCCGCGACTGCGGCGCGCATCTTGGCAGGCAACGACGCAATCTCATCCATGGCCTGCTGCCGCCGCGCCTGCGTGACCTGGGCAGGCATTTCAAAAGTTCCAATCGGATAGCGCGGATCCATCGTGATCATCTCCTCGGGCAACCACTTTTCTGGAATATACGCACACGCAATCGCGCGCGTCAACGCGCTTCCAAAAAAGAAGGCTCTCCAATTTGGCCGCCGCCGGATTCCGAAGCCCGCGGCGGGGAATGCTACAATACCCGTCCGCTGTATCCGGCGGGCGCAGTGCTGAATCTAATGGTTGGAGAAAACGGGAATGCACAACGTCGTTATTGTCGGTAGTGGCTGTGCCGGTCTCACCGCCGCGATTTATGCTGCGCGCGCGAACCTGAAGCCGCTCGTTCTTGATGGGCATGAGCCCGGCGGCCAGCTTTCCCTTACCACTCACGTTGAGAATTTCCCCGGTTTCCCGGACGGCATCCTGGGTCCCGAGCTGATCGAAAATATGCGCAAGCAGGCGCAGAAATTTGGCGCGGAATTCAAGGCCGGCGCCGTAACCGAAGTCGATCTTCGCATTCGCCCTTTCAAAATCACGGCTGGCAAACTTTCCTACGAAACAGATGCGTTGATCGTCGCCGCTGGTGCTTCGGCCCGCCTGCTGGGCTTAAAGGGAGAGCGGGAGCTAATCGGCCACGGCGTTTCCACTTGCGCCACCTGCGACGGCTATTTCTTTCGCGGCAAACCCATCGCCGTGGTGGGCGGCGGCGATTCCGCGATGGAAGAGGCCAACTTTCTTTCGCGGTACGCGAGCAAAGTCCATCTGATTCACCGCCGCAACGAGTTTCGCGCTTCCAAGATCATGATCGACCGTGCCAAAAAGAACGAGAAAATCGAATTTGTCACGCCGTTCGTCGTCGATGAAATTCTCGCTCCCAAAGGCCTCGTCGAAGGCGTGCGATTGCGCAGCGCGGAATCGAAGGAAACGCGAGAAATCGCTGCCGATGGCGTTTTCGTAGCCATCGGCCACGACCCAAACACCACCGTTTTTAAAGGAAAGCTGGAAATGGATTCGAACGGCTACCTGCTTGCCAAGCACGGCAGCCTCACTTCCATTCCCGGCGTGATTGTCGCGGGCGATGTGCAGGACCACCGCTATCGCCAGGCGGTCACCGCGGCGGGATCGGGCTGCATGGCCGCAATCGACGCCGAAAAGTTCCTGGAAGAGCACAAACACTAGTGCGTTCCCATAAGTTGAAAAAGAAATCGCGCCATGCGACGCGGCAGGTGGATTATTTCGGCGCACGAAACAAGAGTTCGAACGGCACTAGTTTCGTTCTTCCCAGGCTGCGATAATTAACCCGCATGCTGCGTGCCACCCTTCTGAAGCTTTCCGAAAACAAGAAAATCGGCACTTGGGTCACCTCCAATGGCACCACGCGCCGCATGGCGCGCCGCTTCGTCGCCGGTGAAACCTTGGAGGAGGCCATTGCTGCCGCCCGCCGCTGCAATGACGCGGGCATGATGGCCAGCCTGGACCATCTGGGCGAAAATGTTGCCAGCACGTCGGACGCGCAATGTTCCCGCGACGCCTATCTTGAGATTTTTAAGACCATCGCCCAGGAAAAACTTCAGGCGAACGTTTCCTGCAAGCTCACGCAACTTGGTCTGGACATCAACAGTGAGTTCTGCGCCGGCCTGGTGCTCTCCATCGTCGAGCGCGCCGCCAGTTTCGATAATTTTCTCCGCGTTGATATGGAAGGCTCAGCTTATACGCAGCGCACCATCGACCTCGTCAAGCGCGTTCGCGCGCGCAATCCGGCGGTCGGCACCGTAATCCAGTCTTATCTCTATCGCAGCGAGAAGGACGTCGCGGATCTTTTGGCCTGCGGCTGCCGCATCCGTCTGTGCAAGGGCGCCTACAAGGAGCCGGAAGATGTCGCCTTTCCGAGGAAAGCCGACGTTGATGCCAATTACATCCGGCTGATGAAGATTCTGCTCTCCAGCGGCTTCTACCATGCCGTTGCCACGCACGATCCGCGCATGATTGCGGCGACGATTCGCCATGCCGCGGAGAAGGGCATCTCCAAGGACGATTTCGAATTTCAGATGCTTTATGGCGTCCGCACCGATCTGCAGCGCCGCCTGGTGAAGGATGGCTACCGCCTGCGCATTTACATTCCGTTTGGCAACGACTGGTTCCCCTATTTTATGCGGCGCTTGGCCGAGCGTCCTGCCAATGTCGGCTTCATCCTCCGCAATTTCTTTCGATCCTAGCCGTTTCTAGCTAGATTTACTGCAATTCGTCGCGTCGTTGGGGGATAACGTTCTCTGACAACGAGGTTGCTGGTACGACTGTGGGTGCAGGCTGTTTTCTCAGGGTGCCAAGCCTAAACCGCGCTACAGTTTTCTACAGACGGTGACTCCGTCGCGCAGCGGGATCAGCACGGGAAAGATCTCTTTCAACGCATACACCTGTTGGTTGAATTCCTGCACACCCTTCGTGTCCTTATCGTCCTCCGCGGCAGGCCGCGCGGCTTTGCCCGACCAGATCGTATTGTCTGTAATGAGCAATCCGCCTCGCCGCAGCTTTGGCAGCGCCGCGTGCAGCGCAGCGGGGTATTGGTGCTTGTTGATGTCGTTGAAGATCAGGTCGAACTTGCCGGGCGTCTTCTTCACCAGCGCGAGCGCGTCCCCCACTTTCACTTCGATTCGCTTGGCCACGCCTGCCATGCGGAAGTACACCTCAGCG
>Ga0137386_10003745_pt1 | contig 9965 bp, 7 predicted proteins | sample SagtaG_4_FD_104910 | JGI IMG/M metagenome (GOLD analysis project Ga0137386, IMG submission 104910) | Vadose zone soil microbial communities from Sagehorn Ranch, Mendocino, California, USA - Sage2_R_100_16 metaG | ecosystem: Environmental > Terrestrial > Soil > Vadose zone | place: USA: California... | reverse complement strand
CACGAAATCGACCCCGTTCACCGGGTGCTGGAGGCTCGGATCGATGACCGGCGGCCCGTAGTGCTTGGTGGTTGCCGCCTCGCCGTTCCAGGCCTGGATCAGATGCTGCTGCTCCTGCACTCCTTGCCACATGCCGCCGGCGTAAACCGCCAGCATGTCGAGTCCTACGAAAACGCAGACAAGGGCGACAACCCGCAGCACATGCGGGCGTTCCCGCGGCGGGCGCGGAACCATCTCTTTTTAAGAACGTTCGCCCGGAGTCGCCGTACCCGGTCGCTGCCAGCGCCGCTTTAGAAGACGAAGTAGAAGGTTGCTCCCTCGCCCACGGCGCCCTCCGCCCAGGCCCTGCCACCGTGGCGGTTGACGATGCGGCGCACCGTGGCGAGGCCGATGCCCGCGCCGGGAAACTCGCTCTGGCTGTGCAGGCGCTGAAAAGCCCCGAAGAGCTTGTGCGCATAGATCATGTCGAAGCCCACCCCGTTGTCCCGGACGAACATCCGCGCGTCTCCGTCCACGACCTCGGTCCCGATCTCGATCCGCGCGGCCGGCTCCCTGGCCGTGAACTTGAACGCGTTGCTGATCAGGTTGGTGAGCAGGATCTGCGCCAGGCGAGGGTCGGCCGAGGCCATCATGCCTTCCGAGATCCCGACCTCCACCCTGCGTTTGGGGTTCGCGGCCCGAATCTCTTCGACCACCTCAGCAGCCATCGCGCCGATGTCGACCTGCTCGCGGTGGATCTCGCCGCTCGTGAGCCTGAACAGTGTTTGCAAGCCGTCGAACACCGATGTCATGCGGTCGCTCGCCAGCCGCATGCGCTGCAGGTAGTCCTTGGCGCGAGGGTCGAGCGCGTTGCCGTAGTCCTCCAGCAGCGACTGGTTCAGACCGTTGAACGACAGCAGCGGGGCGCGCAGGTCGTGTGAGACCGAATAGCTGAACGCCTCCAGCTCGCGGTTGATCGCGGTGAGCGCTGTCGTCCTCTCCTGGACGAGCCGCTCGAGCTGGGTGCGGTAGCGGCGAAGCTCCTGCTGCGCTTTGTACAGCTCGACGAACACGCTCACCTTGGCGCGCATGATCGCCGGCACCACTGGCGCGAAGACAAAGTCCACGGCCCCAAGGTCGTATCCATGACCCATGTCTGTCTCCGCGCGGTCGAGGGCGGTGACGAAGATGATCGGTGTCAGCTCCGACCGCGGGCGCTGGCGGATCAGCTGGGCAGCCTCGAAACCATCCATGCCCGGCATCCGCACGTCGAGGAGGATCACCGCGAAGTCCTGCTTGAGCAGCTGCCGCAACGCGTCCGACCCCGAAGCGGCCTCGACCACCTTCTGGCCCAATGGGGCGAGGATGGCCTTCAGCGCAAATCGCTTGGTCGCATCGTCGTCGACGAGCAGGATGTCGACCTTCGATTCCACCGGCGCCTTTCTCATGGTGGTTGCGCGCTGCACCATCACCTTGTCTTCCTGAACACGCTGACGCCGTCTCTCATCTGGTGATACCGGCTGCTCTCCGGGGCGAAGACGAGCGATTCCCGCTGCCCGAGGGCGAGAAAGCCCGACCTGACGAGACTTTCGTAAAAGAGCCGGTGGGCGCGCTGCTGGAGCGTCGGCCGAAAGTAGATGAGCACGTTGGTGCAGAAGATCAGGTGGAAATCGTTGAAGGACGAGTCCGTGACCAGGTTGTGCTGCGCGAACGTGATGTTGTGGAGAAGGTCGCGCTTCAACCGAACTACGCGCCCACCGGAGGTGAAGAACGACGACAGGCTCGAATTTCCCCCGGAGCGCAGGTAGTCGCTTTCATACGAGAGCAGGCGCTCGACCGAGCATGATCCAGCCCTCGCCACCGCCAGGGCATCCTCGTTCATGTCGGTGGCGTAGATGCTCGTCTTGTGAAGCAACCGCTCCTCCTGGAGCGCTATCGCCAGCGAGTACACCTCTTCGCCGGTCGCACAGCCCACGCTCCAGACCCGGATCGAGGGATACGTGCGCAGCATTGGCACGACGTCTTCGCGGAGGCATCGCCACGTGTCGGGCTCCCGGAACATGCTGCTGACGCTCACCCCCACGGTGCTCAGGAACCTGTGCATGCAGCTCGTGTCGTGGAGGAGCCGATCCTGGTAGGCCGAGATCGTGGCCACCCCTTCGCCGGCCATTCCCGTCCTGATGCTCCGCCGCAGCGGAGCCGCCGCATACTCGCGGAAGTCATAGCCGTAGCGGAGGGATACCGCCTCCAGCAGCAGCTTCACCTCGATCTCCTCGAGGCTCGGCACGTCCAACGGCGCGGCCCTCGCCTCCAGCACTATCCCTCTGAGGCCACTGCAGGCCGAATGTTGCCCAGCGTCAGTGGCTCAGCCAAGAACGCAGCATGCCGACGAGGTGCGAGCTGTCGACCGGCTTGGCGATGTAGTCCGACGCTCCTGCTTCTATGCACTTCTCTCGATCCCCCTTCATCGCTTTCGCGGTGAGCGCAATGATCGGCCGGGTCTCGAAGAACGGTAGGCTGCGCATCCTGGACATCGTGGCGTAGCCATCCATGTCCGGCATCATCACGTCGACCACGGCGATGTCTATGTCGTTGTTCTCTGCCAGGGCTGTCAGGGCGTCGACCCCGTTGTCCGACGAGGTGACGTCCATCCCCTGCCGCTCCAGCAGTGCGGTCAGGGCGAAGATGTTCCGCACGTCATCGTCGACGACCAGGACCTTCTTGCCCGCCAGCGAGCTCTCGATCTCGACGGTCCCGTGGTCGGCCATCTCGTCCTGAGCGCCCCGGCTCAAAATCGCGCCAACCTCGTCACGCAAGCGCTCAGGAGAACGCACCTCCTTCACGACGATCGTCTTCGTTGCCCTCCCGAGCTTGAGCTCCTCCTTGCGGGTGAGCTCCTTGGCGGTGTAGACGAGCACCGGCGTCGACCGCAGGTTCTTTGTGGTACGAACGTGGTCGATCACCTGCCAGCCGCTCATGCCCGGCAGCCCGAGGTCGACAACGATGCAGTCGAAGTGGTCGGTCCCGAGCGCCGCGACCGCTTCTTCGCCCGTCGCCACGGCTGTGGTCTTGGTCGCGAGCGGCTCCATGAGCTTGACGACGTGCTCTCGCTGGGTCGGGTCGTCCTCGACCACCAGGACATGCTGGGTGGCGTGAGCATCCATGGGTGCGCGCTCGAGGACCGCGATCCGCTTCCGCGACCTGTTCGGACCGGCGGGCTCGGTTTGCGCGCTTTTGATGCCGGCGCTTCCGTTGCTGGACGATGCCTCCCGGGGTACGCCCGACCACGCCACCACGGGACTCGCGATCGGCAGGTAGAGGGTGAAGGTGCTGCCTGCGCCCTGCCGGCTCTCGAGCGTGATCTCGCCGGCCAGCAGTCTTGTCAGCTCGCGGCAGATGGACAGGCCCAATCCGGTACCGCCGTACTTGCGGCTGGTGGTGCCATCGCCCTGCGCGAACGCCTCGAAGATGGTTTGCTGCTGCTCGCGCGGGATTCCGATCCCGGTGTCGGTGACGGACATCGCGATGACCGCCTCGGCGCGGTTGAGCGCTTCGTGCGAGGGACTCCAGCCTGAGGTCGCGAGCTCGGCGCGAAACTCGACCCGGCCCATCTCGGTGAACTTGAACGCGTTGCTCAGCAGGTTGTTGAGCACCTGCTGAAGGCGCTGCGGGTCGGTGGGGATCGATGCGGGCAGGCCGGGCCGCAGGTCGATCGAGAAGTCCAGCCTGGTGGCCTCGGCCACGTGGCGGAATGTTCGCTCGAGCAGCGGCGGCAGCTCGGAGAGCGGCCAGTCCGTGATCTCCAGCGCCACGGTTCCGGACTCGATCTTGGAGAGGTCGAGGATGTCGTTGATCAGCCTCAGCAGGTCGGTGCCGGACGATCGGATGATCGTCGCGTACTCCGTCTGCTTCGGAAGCAGGTTGCCTTCGGGGTTGTCCGCCAGCTCCTGCGCCAGGATCAGCAGGCTGTTGAGCGGGGTGCGGAGCTCATGCGACATGTTGGCGAGGAACTCGGACTTGTAGCGCGACGTGATCTCGAGCTGCTCCGCCTTCTCCTCGACGAGGCTCTTGGCAACCTCGACCTCGTTGCGCTTCTGCTCGATCTCGGCGTTCTGCTGCGCCAGCTGGCGCGCCTTTTCGGCCAGCTCCTCGTTGGTGTGCTGGAGCTGGTCCTGCTGGCTCTGCAGCTCATTCGCGAGCGACTGGGACTGCTTCAGCAGCTCTTCGGTGCGGCTGTTGGCCTCGATGTTGTTGAGGACGATCCCGATGCTCTCCATGAGCTGGTCGAGGAAGTCCTGATGGATCTGACTGAAACGCTGGAACGATGCGAGCTCGATGACCGCGCGCACGTCGCCTTCGAACACAACCGGCAGCACGAGAATGTTGAGCGGCTTGCTCTCACCCAGACCGGAGGTGATCTTCACGTAGTCGCTGGGGACGTCGGTGATCAGAATTCGCCTCTTCTCGAATGCGCACTGCCCGACCAGCCCCTCGCCGACGCGGAACTGCATCGGCACTTCCTTACGGCGCTTGTACGCGTAGCCGGCCTGGAAGGCCAGGTGAGCCTCGTTCCCATTCGGGCCGACCATCCCATAGAAGACACCATGCTCCGCATTGACCAGGGGAGCCAGCTCGGACAGGATCATCTTCGAGACCGTCATCGGGTCGCGCTGGCCCTGCAGCATGCGCGCGAACCGGGCCAGGTTGGTCTTCAGCCAGTCCTGCTCGGTGTTCTTCTCGGTCGTCTCCTTGAGGTTGCGAATCATCTCGTTGATGTTGTCCTTGAGGACAGCAACCTCTCCGCTCGCTTCCACGCCGATCGACCGCGTCAGGTCGCCCTTGGTGACGGCGGTGGCGACGTCGGCGATCGCGCGCACCTGGGTGGTGAGCGTCGCCGACAGCTGGTTCACGTTGTCGGTGAGGTTCCGCCACGTGCCGGCGGCGCCGGGCACGCGAGCCTGACCGCCGAGCCGGCCCTCGACGCCGACGTCGCGGGCCACGCTCGTGACCTGCTCGGCAAAGATCGCGAGGGTCTCGGTCATGCTGTTGATGGTCTCCGCCAGGGCGGCGATCTCGCCCTTTGCCTCGAGCGAGAGCTTGCCCTGGAGATCTCCGTTGGCCACCGCCGTGACAACGCGGGCGATGCCACGCACCTGGTCGGTGAGGTTGCTGGCCATCGTGTTGACGTTGTCGGTGAGGTCCTTCCAGACGCCGCCGACACCTGCGACCTCGGCCTGGCCGCCGAGCTTGCCATCAGTGCCCACCTCGCGCGCGACACGCGTCACCTCGTTGGCGAACGCGTTGAGCTGGTCGACCATCGTGTTGATGGTGTTCTTGAGCTCGAGGATCTCACCCTGGACGTCGACGGTGATCTTCTTGGAGAGGTCGCCGTTGGCGACCGCGGTGGTCACCTCGGCGATGTTGCGAACCTGGCTGGTGAGGTTGCCGGCCATGGAGTTGACCTTGTCCGTGAGGTCCTTCCACGTACCGCCGACACCGGTGACCTCGGCCTGGCCGCCGAGCTTACCTTCGGTGCCCACCTCGCGCGCGACACGCGTCACCTCGTTGGCGAATGCGTTGAGCTGGTCGACCATGGTGTTGATGGTGTTCTTCAGCTCGAGGATCTCGCCCTGGACGTCGACGGTGATCTTGCGCGAGAGGTCGCCGTTGGCCACTGCCGTGGTGACGTCTGCGATGTTGCGGACCTGGCTGGTGAGGTTACCGGCCATGGAGTTGACGTTGTCGGTGAGGTCTTTCCACGTGCCGCCGACGCCCTTGACCTCGGCCTGGCCGCCGAGCTTGCCTTCGGTGCCCACCTCGCGCGCGACGCGCGTCACCTCGGAGGCAAACGCGTTGAGCTGGTCGACCATGGTGTTGATGGTGTTCTTGAGCTCGAGGATCTCGCCGTGGACGTCGACGGTGATCTTCCTGGAGAGGTCTCCGTTGGCGACCGCGGTGGTGACCTCGGCGATGTTGCGAACCTGGCTGGTGAGGTTGCCGGCCATGGAGTTCACGTTATCGGTGAGGTCTTTCCACGTGCCGCCGACGCCCTTGACCTCGGCCTGGCCGCCGAGCTTGCCCTGGGTACCCACCTCGCGCGCGACGCGGGTCACCTCGGAGGCGAATGCATTGAGCTGGTCGACCATGGTGTTGATCGTGTTCTTGAGCTCGAGGATCTCGCCCTGGACGTCGACGGTGATCTTCCGCGAGAGGTCTCCATTCGCGACCGCGGTGGTGACATCGGCGATGTTGCGGATCTGATTGGTGAGCTGACCCGCCATCAGGTTGACGTTGTCGGTGAGGTCTTTCCACGTGCCGCCGACGCCCTTGACGTCGGCCTGGCCGCCGAGCTTGCCCTCTGTACCCACCTCGCGCGCGACACGGGTCACCTCGGAGGCGAAGGCGTTGAGCTGGTCGACCATGGTGTTGATGGTGTTCTTGAGCTCGAGGATCTCGCCCTGGCCTTCAACGGTGATCTTGCGCGACAGGTCGCCGTTGGCGACCGCGGTCGTGACTTCGGCGATGTTGCGGATCTGGTTGGTCAGCTGACCCGCCATCAGGTTGACGTTGTCGGTGAGGTCCTTCCATACCCCGTCTACACCAGGGACCTGAGCCTGGCCGCCGAGCTTGCCCTCCGTGCCCACCTCGCGGGCGACGCGCGTCACCTCGGAGCTGAACGAACGGAGCTGGTTGACCATCGTGTTGACGATGCGCGCGGTTTCCAGGAACTGTCCTTGCAGTCGACTGCCGTCGATGTCGGTCGGCATCGTTTGCGTGAGATCACCCTTGGCCACGGCGCTGATGACGCGCGCCATCTCCGTGTTGGGCCGCACCACGTCTTCGATCAGGTCGTTGATCGCGTCGAGCGTCGCCGCCCAACCGCCGCCCGCGTCACCGATGGACACGTGCTTGACCAGGCCCTCTTTGCCGACATGCTTGCTCAGCCGGCGCAGCTCGCGCTCCAGGCGCTGGTTGGACTCGATGATGTCGTTGATCGCGACCGCGACCTGGCCTGCCTGTCCGGTGGATGTGACTGGCATGCGTACGCTGAAATCACCTCGCTTGACGGCGGTGAGTACACGCAGCATCACCCGGTTGTCGGTTTTGTCTGCGGCCGGCGCTTTGGTGGCCATTATGTTTCCGTCCTCTCCTTTCTGTCGGTGTCGCCCGCGGTGTTCACGTCGTTGGTACCCAGAACTCAACCTTCGCGCCGGCGCCCGGTTCGCTGACGATGCGGCACCAACCGCCGGCGAGCTGGGCGCGCTCCTTCATGGCGAGCAAGCCGAGATGCCCCGGCACGTACATGCACTCGTCGACGACGAAGCCGGTGCCGTCGTCGCTCACCTCGACGACGAGGCCGCCGTCGAGGGCGGCTGCGGCGACGCGCACGCGCGCGGCGTGCGAATGTTTCTGCACGTTGGTGAGGGCTTCGGCAATGTTCTTGAACACGATCGACTCGAGCCCGTCCGGGAGCCCGTCCGGGAACCGGAGATCGATGTCGGTTTCGATGCCCGCATGCCCCCGCACCGTTGCGAGCCGGTCGCGGATCGCTTCTTTGAGGCCGACGGTGAGGTCGAGCGCCTCGGGGCTCACCGTGGTCAGCAGCCGGCGGAGCGAATCCTCAACCTTCTTGATGGTGAGCGCCAGCTGGTCGAGCTGCGCGGATTGACGCTTCGAGTCGCTGTCGTTGCGGATCCGCTCGAGCTGGAGCTCAGCCGCCGTGAGGAGCTGCAGCGAATCGTCGTGCAGCGCGCTCGCGAATCGCCGCCTCGCCTCGTCGCCACCCGAGGCCACGTTGGCGAGCAGCTGGCGGCGTGCCGCCATCGCCTCCTCGAGGCGCTCGACCGCGACATCGAGCTCTTCCTCGGCTTCCCGGTACTGCCACACGAGGCCGGTGGCCATCGCGGCGACGTGGAGGACCCACGCATCGTCGTTCGTGAAGCCACGCTTGGAGTCGAACGCCGCGAGAGCGCCGATGCGCCGGCCACCTGCCGGCCACGAAACGGCGATCGAGTTGCGAATGCCCCGGAGGCCGTGCTCCTGCCAGAGGGAGTCGAGCGCGGCAAAGGAGCCATCGTGAATGTCGAGCTCGTCTCGGTAGACGACGCGGGAGGCGATGCCATTGCCTCCGGGCTTGGCATCGATGCGAATGCTGCGGATGGGCGATTGCGCCGGAAAGCCGAAGGGCTCGCGCTGAAGCACCAGGTTGCCGGCAGACGAGATGCGGAGGAAGGCCACCCGCCGGGCGCCGACCAGGCCGGCGACCGTCTCCGCCAGGTGGCTGAAGAAGACGGGCAGCTCCATCTCGGCCTCGAGATAAGACGAGACGGCACCAAGAGCGATCGAGGCGGCCGCCTGGGCCTTCTCGAGTCGCTGCGCCGGGCGGGTTCGTTGGCGTGTCCGAAGGCGGCCGGTGGCCCGAGAGCCCGGCTCTGCAGTCTCCGATGCACCCACAGGCCGGCGACCGGCCGGCAGGGTGGCTACCTCCACGTCGCCCTCCTGAGAGTCTCTGTCGGCCTAAATCAAACCGCTCCTGGGAGGGGTACGTCGCCGTACAAGTGAGGTAGAGAGGTTCCGGGACCCGCTTCCACGGGCCCCGGAACTAGCGGATGGTCAGGTCAAGCCCCGACCCGACGCCGCCCGAACATGCGCAGGATGGCGAGCAGGATCACGGCGCCGATGAAGGCGATGATGATGCTGCCGATCAGCCCGACGCTGCCGTGGATGAAGAAACCGGCCAGAAAGCCGCCGATGAGGGCGCCGATCAGGCCGACGATGATGTCGCCGATGAGTCCGAAGCCGTGACCCCGGCTGACCACCGACGCCGCCCAGCCGGCGATGAGTCCCACGACGATCCACGCAATAATGCCGCCAGGCGAGAGCTCCATGGACACCTCCTCGCGTATTTGGCGTGACCACCTCTTGCGAGGCGGTCACATCTAGAAAACGCCGGATGGAATAGCCCTACTCGCCACTCGAATGGGGATCAGCAGCCTCCTCCCAAAAGAAAAGAGGGGAACCCGAAGGTTCCCCCCTTCCATGGTTTGGCGCTAGCCGCGCTTGACCCGAAGACCGATGGCCCCCAGCGCGACCAGGGCCGCGCCGATGATTCCACCGATTATCGGCAGGCCGGTGCCCGCCAGTCCGATGCCGCTTGCTGTGGCGGCCGAGACGCCGCCGGTCGCTGTTGCACCCGGGGTGCCGCCGGTCGCCGTTGCACCCGAGGTGCCGCCGGTGTTGCCACCGGTGTTGGCGCCGGTGCCGCCAGTCGTGCTGCCCGCGCTCGGCGCGCTGCCGGTGCTGGTGCCGTTGCTGGTGGTGCTGCCGGTGCTGGTCTGAGGAGTCGAGTTGCCGGTCGAGCCGCTGGCGCTGCCTGCGCTGCCGACGCTGCCGGTGCTCCCCGTCTGAGGAGTCGAGTTGCCGGTCGAGCCGTTGGCGCTGCCCGCCGACCCGACGCTGCCGGTGCTCCCCGTCTGGGGAGTCGAGTTGCCGGTCGAGCCGCTGGCGCTGCCCGCCGAACCGACGCTGCCGGTGCTCCCTGTCTGGGGAGTCGAGTTGCCGGTCGATCCATTGGCGCTGCCCGCGCTGCCTACGCTACCGGTGCTCCCCGTCTGAGGAGTCGAGTTTCCCGTCGAGCCGTTGGCGCTGCCTGCGCTGCCGACGCTGCCCGTAGACCCAACCTTGCCGGTGGAGTTTCCGGTCGAGCCATTGGCGCTGCCCGCTGAACCGACGGAGCCGGTGCTCCCCGTCTGAGGAGTCGAGTTGCCGGTCGAGCCGTTCGCGCTGCCTGCGCTGCCGACGCTGCCCGTGGACCCAACCTTGCCCGTGGAGTTTCCGGTCGAGCCGTTGGCGCTGCCTGCGCTGCCGACGCTGCCCGTAGAACCAACCTTGCCCGTGGAGTTTCCGGTCGAGCCGTTGGCGCTGCCTGCGCTGCCGACGCTGCCCGTAGAACCAACCTTGCCCGTGGAGTTTCCGGTCGAGCCGTT
>Ga0137386_10003744_pt1 | contig 9966 bp, 9 predicted proteins | sample SagtaG_4_FD_104910 | JGI IMG/M metagenome (GOLD analysis project Ga0137386, IMG submission 104910) | Vadose zone soil microbial communities from Sagehorn Ranch, Mendocino, California, USA - Sage2_R_100_16 metaG | ecosystem: Environmental > Terrestrial > Soil > Vadose zone | place: USA: California... | reverse complement strand
GGTGTCCGAGGCTCGCGCTGCCTGAGGCGCGGCCCTGAGCCAGCCCCAACGACCCTGAAGCGTCTGGGGGCCTACCGGCTCAGGCCGGAGCGTGCCGCTGTCGTCGAACGGGGACCGGTGAATGGGGGTGAGTCGGTCTCTCGCGACCCCGCTCCTCGAGCCACCGCCGGTAGGCCTCCTGACGCGTCCGATCGCCTGCCGCGGCGCCGCGGCCGAGGGCCGCGACGAATACCACGGCGAGGACGAACAGGGCGACGGCCGGGACGGCGAAAGCCATCATCAGGCTTCCCCGCTTCCAGGTTGCAGTCCCGGGCTCGGCTCCATCACCCCTCCGCTCGGACCCCCCCTTTGTGCCGGTTCCGGGCTCCACGGACCATCGCCCGATGCGGGGATTTCCCGGCGGCTGCGGGGTGATTCCCGGATGGGCCGTCCGAGGGACGGCCGCCCGGATCTGGACCCGATCCTACGTTTGGAACGCCCCGCCCCGGGCAAGACAAGGCCGCTTCTACCGGCTGATGTGCAGGACCCGGCCGATTCCCCGGACCGTGCCGCCCAGGGCCCGGCGCGTGGCGAACCCGAGGAGCACCAGCGGACCAAGCGGCCGTGGCCTGGCGTGCTCGACCTGCGACTTCGGCTTCCGCTGCTTGGCCGAGCCGGCGGCCACCCGCGCGGTGGCCTCCTCATCTTCGCGCTCGAACACCACCGCTCCCACGGCCGCGATGAGGATCAGGGCCATTGGAACCAGGGCCCACACATAGGGCGGGATGGTCTGGGACCCGCTGGAGGTGGGAGCCGCCTGCAGCGCGCTGGTGGTCCCGGGCTTCGTGGGCCCGGGAGCCGGCTGCGTGTTGGTGCCGCCGTGGCCGCCGTTCTTCCCCGGCTTCCCGCCGAAGATCGAGCCCTGCACCGAGCTGCCGCCCGTGTGGTAGGGGGGCTTGTAGTACAGGGGCCCGTTGTAGCTGAAGGTCGTCGGCGTAGTTCCCGGTCCGAACGAGGCGCTCGGCCCGGTGACGTCCGAGGCGCTGCCGCCCGCCGCCGACGAGCCGGGCACGCTGCCGGAGCCGCCGGATCCGCCGGAGCCGCCCGAGCCGCCGCCGGAGCCGCCGCCGGAGCCGCCCGAGCCGCCACCGGTCCCGCCACCCGTACCGCCGGTCCCACCGGTCCCTCCGGACCCGCCCGTGCCGCCGCTGCCTCCGGACCCGCCGGAGCCACCCGAGCCCCCGGTGGCGGACGGCGATGGCGACGGGGCGGGAGACCCGGTCGACTGCGAGCTGAAGCTGGCGCTGCCGTCATACCCCGAGTTCGTGACCTGCACCGGAACGACCGTCACGTCGTAGGTCCCGGACGGGTTGTTCACCGTGACGCTCTCGCCGGTGCCCGACGCCGAGGTGGAGCTTCCGGCCGAGCCGACGAACGGGTCGAAGTTGTTGGCGGAGTCGGACCAGCTGATCGCGACGGTCATGCTGCCGGTGTGGTCCTTCCAGTAGTCGGAGGCCACGTTCACGGTCAAGCTGAAGTGGTCGCACAGGGGCTGGACGGCGCAGGCTGCCTCGCTGGGGACGGCGGCGATGCTGTAGCTGGCGCCGCTCCACGATGTGGAGGTGCTCGAGGGCCCCACCGAGCCGGACGCAGGCGATGCCGCGTACCCGGGAGCCACCATGAACGCGACCAGCGCGGTGGCGGCCGCCAGTACCAAGAATCCGCGAACGATCCCCCGCCTGTTGGTCATGGCCCCTCCAGCGATTCGATTCACCCAGCTCATGGTCGATTACAAACGGCCCACTCTGTCACGTGGGGTGTTCGGCATGTACCCGCCGGGTGTGGCGGCCAAACCCGCGGTCCCGGCGGCCGGGTGCCCCGACCCAGCGGCCGGGCACCAGGGGTTCGCCGGCACCCCCGCGCAGGGGTTTGGCATGGTGGTCTGGGGCGGCAGGGGCAGCAGCTTGATCTTGGTGGTCTGGGGGTAGTTCGTGGGCGGATCGGACGGGCACGGGGGGAACCCGGAGGCCTGCAGGAGCCCGGACGCGCACACGATCTGGGCCGCCAGCGCCGGGTCGCCCGGAGCCGGCCCACCACAGGTCCCGTCCACCGTCTGGATGTCCGGCGGGTCGCTCGTCACGGTCCCCGACGTGTCGGTGTTGTCGTGGAAGCAGTTCCCCGGGATCACCGACTCCGTGGCGTTGCCCAGGTCGCCGTTCCCCGGGTTCCCGAAGAACCCGTTGCCGGTGAAGGTGTTGCCGGCGATCTCGTTGCCGAAGGCCTGGAAGTAGCAGATCGGGCGGGTCTGGATGCCGCCCGCGCAGTTCGACACCGGTGGCGGGGTCTCGGTGTCGGGGGGTAGCCGTCCGGCCGCTGCAGGAGCAGAAGCAGGGCGAGACGGCCGATCGGAGCCGCCCCCAGCCCGAGGCCGCCGAGGTCGAGAGCGCCCGGCTGCTGGCCAACCGGGCCCGCGACGAGCTCGAGGGCCTGGGCGACGGTCCGGTCCGGCCGGACGTAGCTACAATCGGCCCGGAGACGTGGCTGAGTGGCCGAAAGCAGCCGCCTGCTAAGCGGTTAGAGGCCGAGAGGTCTCTCGGAGGTTCGAATCCTCCCGTCTCCGCAGGTCAGACGCATCAAGCGGAGCCACCAGCCTGCCGATAGATCAGAAGTGACAACGAAGTGGCAACGGACCGCTTCGGAGGTGGGAAAGAGTGCAGGTGGCGACGCTCTTCTGGGCGAAGACGACGGTGCCGGGCATCTACCGGCATAAGGGACCACGCGGTACCAGGTACAAGGCCACGTTCCGGGACCTCCGGGGCAACTCGCGCAGCAAGACGTTCCGCACACTGGCCGAGGCACGGTCCCATCGAAACAACACGGCACACCGGAAGATCTCCGGGACCTTCACGGACCCGTCACTCGGGCGGGTGCGCCTGGAGGACTTTTGGAGGCACGCCGAGGCCGTCTTGGAGCCGAGCCTGAAGCCGAAGACTTGGAGCCACTACTCGATGCAGTACAGGGTTCATATCCGACGCGTGTTCGGCGACTACCAGCTTTCGTCCATCACGCGGGCTGATGTGAACGAGTTCTTCGCGGGCATGGCGAAGGCTGGTAAGGGCGGGCCGACAATCAGCGGTGTGCAGCGATTGTTCCACCGGCTGCTCGCGCTGGCGGTCGAGGAGAATCGCATCGCGGTGAACCCGGTGCCGTCGGCGAAGGTCACGCGCACGGAGCGACGGAAGCCGGTGTTCCTGAGCGCCGAGCAAGTCCGTGCCATCTCCGAGAAGGTTCCCGCGAGGTATCGGGCCCTCGTTAGGTTCCTGGCGTTCACGGGGCTGCGCATCGGCGAGGCTACGGCGCTGAAAGTGAAGAACCTCGACCTGAAGGAAGGGCTCGTGCAGGTCGTGGAGTCCGCGCCAGAACTGAACGGCAAGGCGCTACACGGCTCCGCCACGAAGACGGACAAGACCCGCGTGGCTCACATCGGGCCGAACCTGGCCCAGGAGATGACCGAGCACCTGAACACCTACGGGAACCGGTTCGACCCATCGTCGTTCGTTTTCACGGCAGACAACGGGCAGCCAGTCCTACCGTCGGCGTTCCGAAGGCACATCCTCCAGCCCGCCGCGAAGGCCGCGAAGATTGACCCGGTACCCCGTGTTCACGACCTTCGGCACACTGCCGCGAGCCTCATGGCACAGACCGGATACTCGATGCGGCAGGCGCAGGAGGAGCTGGGACACAGCCACGCGACGATGACCGATGCGTATACGCATCTTTGGCCTGCCGACCAGGCGGCGGCTGCCGGGCGGCTGGACGCACTGCTCGGGTAGATAGGGACAGCGGAATCCGGCTGGTATCATCTGTTCGGTGGTGAACTCCACCGCTCCGGTGTACGAGGGCCAGCCGGACCAGAACTGACCCGAACGCCGCAAGGAGTCGCGGCCACTGAATGGCTCCGTCCGTACGGATCACGCAGGACTTGAGCCTGCTGTGTAGTGGACGGAGGGACCAGTGGCGGAGCAATACTTCACCATCGAGCATGTCGCCCAGCGTCTGCACGTCTCGAAGGCGACAGTATGGAGGCTGATTCGCCTCGGCGGTCTGCCCGTCGTCGAACTCAACGCAGGAGGCCTCAAGCCTGTCCGCCGGGTCCGGGAGACGGACTTGGAGGCGTGGGCGGCTGAAGGGCGGCGGGCGTCATGACGGGCCCGAGAACGACCAGAACAATCCCGGAGTGAACGGGGCCGAAGACCGTCGATGACGTCGCGGACCCGGCACGTGGCGACGAAGGGCTCTCGTTCTCGCTCACATTGCCAACGGGACCAAGGACACCGCGTGGCTCAAGCCCGACCCAGTGATGAGCCGAGAGGAACTGGAGTTCCTTCTGCATAGAGGTCGCAGCACACCGAGGGAGCCCTGAGCCCTGTTCCTTCGGCGCGACAGCAGCACTCTTCACTGAGGTGCTGTAGACGCCGGGTAAAAACTGAGGACTTCCCACCGATTCCTGCTCAGCTTTCGGCCGGCGTTGACAAGGTGCGGCCGAGAGGACCCCGGTTTACTGCCTCCTCCGGCTCTTCCATGGCTCATGTTTGCCTGAAGCTCAGCCGGAGCTTGTGATACCAACTCACGTCCCGGAACCCGTCCAGATGCAGCCTCCAGTATGGCGAGCGGAAGTGGGCAATCCGGATCGGCCGCCACGCCTGGCGAGTGTCTGGCAAGAACACTCGATCAATGGAGGTCCTTCAGCTTCGGAAATGGTCCCGATTATGATCAGGCAGGCCGGAAGCCCGCCGCCGGGGATCTTCGAACGCAGATTCTTCGAACTCATTCCTCAGCTGTTGAGCGCTGGTCCGAGTGGACGAAGCCGAGGACGCGGCGCAGAAGGAGATAGAGGAGGGAGCGGATCACGGCGCGGCATTGTCCCAGACTGTAGTCGCTGTCCGCGGCGATCGAGTTTTTGGACCCCACGGGGTCGCATCGCCGGCCGGATCACTGCCAGCTCCGAGGCATCGGTCGGGACTGGAGTGTGCTCGATCTCAAGCCTGGGCTCCGCGTGCATGATCCGGCCTTCGATGAGTTCAAGGTGCCCACCACAGTCGCCGCAAGTGACCGGCGCACCCGCCGGCGTGTAGATCCTCATGCCCCAAGGATCGCAGCTCGGTCCCGGGGCCGGATCAGCCGCCTGAGTGGTCTTGCCTCGGGCTATTGGCGGTAAGCGAGCTCGCGGCACGATCGGCCCGGCCATGGGCGCCCTTCCTCCTGGCACTCATGAGGATCCTCGCGCCGGCGTGAATCGTCGGAGGTCGTCCTCAACCGCCTACCCCATCGCCCACGTCCCCATGTTCGGCTCTCTCGGCGGCGAGTTGGTCCTCAGTCTGGCCGTCCGGACCCGCCGAGTCAGCAAGTCGCGCCAATACGCTCTCGATGCGGTCCAGCCGCGCAGGGAGGTCTCACGTAACGGGAGGCGGCCTGCGCCGGGAGCGCCCCGAGCGCTGTGAGGGCGAACAGGCTGCCAGGCTGGTCGCGATCGAGGCCTACGAGTCGATGTGAACGAGGTCGCCGCCATCGTGGGCTCGACCCTCTCGGCCGTCAAGGTGCCGGGGAGACCGTCGCCATGTAGGTGTTGTCCTTGTCCGTCGCTGTCGTCTCGGAGAAGAACGACGTGAAGGTCGTCCCGATCGAGTCCAGGCCCTCGTAATCACCCAGGAAGTAGCCGCCGGCGATCGGGGCGTTCTCGATGTCGAACGATCCGTCCACGTGGTTCTCAGCCCAGTTCCCCGGGTCCGTGCAGTCGCCGTGGCAGTGGACGAACCACTGGTCGGTGGGGACCCCCGGGTCCGGGGTGTTGTTGCGGAAGTCGTAGTAGGTGACCCCCACCGTGCCGTCGCTCGCCACCTGCACCGACGGGGTGAAGGCCTGCGCAGCCCCCGACTTGTCGATCCGAGAGAGCGGTGACCAGGTCAGGCCGCCGTCCGTGGACTGCGTGAACACGATCGTGCTGTGGCGGCCCTTCTTCCCCTTCCCGCTGCCGAAGCTGTCCCCCCACACTGCGTAGAGGTTGCCGTACCCGGGGCTCGACGGGTTGAGGTCGACCGCGACGTCCGGGAGGCCTCCCCCGGCGCGCACGGAGCTGCCGGTGTCAGGGTCCACCACCCGAACGGCCCGCTCCGGGGCCACCTGGATGGGCGCGGACCAGATGGTGCCGTTGTCCAAGGAGCGCTGGACCTTGATGTCGAATCCGGGGGCGTTGTTCCCCGAGCCCTGGGCGAAGTCGAAGATATCGACCAGGGTGCCGTCGGGAAGCACCGCGATCTGGTTCCCGATGGTGCCGGTGAGCTTGGTCCGGGTGTAGATGACCTGCGGCGTCTCCCAGGTCTGGCCGCCGTCGGTGGTCCGGGAGAACAATGTGTCGCCCCGGAACGCGAAGGAGTGCTCGGCGTTCACGCTCTCGGCCTCACCGGGCTTGCGGAGCCGGTCCCACACAGCGTAGACGTTGTTCGAGTCCAGCGGGTCGGCTGTGATGGACTCCTTGTCGTTGAAGAAGAACGGTGCCACGTCCGCATCCCCGATGTCCCGCACCAGCGTCACCGGATCGCTCCAGGTGTCCCCCCCGTCGGTGGACCGGCTCACCAGGACGGCGGTTCCGGTCTCTGACGGGCTGCCCACGAAGGTCAGCGAGAGGCTGATGAAGTACGCCACGCCATCGGGGGAGAACGTGACCCAGGGGTCAGAGGCTCGCTGGTAGTTGCCGCCGTTGGCGTCGGTCCCGCCCGCACAGACGCTGAACGGAGGATGCGTCGCCGTCCAGGTCTGGCCGCCGTCGTGGGACACCGCCGCACCCAGCCCCCGGGCTCCACCGAAGGAGTACCGGTCCTGCTGGTACACGCCGATGATGTTGGAAGGATCCGTCGGGTTCACGGCCACCCACGGCTCCAGCTCGGTGTTCACGTAGTTGGTCTCCCCAGGAATCAGGTAGGACGAGATGTCGCACGAGGCGAATGGGCTGTTTCCGTTGGCCGGCGGGCTGGGGGTGCCCGAGGCCTGGTACACCGCCGTTGTCGTGTACGGCCCAGCCGAGGCCGGGAGGGCCAGGGGGAGGACGACGAGCACGACGACTGCCACGAGCGCGCTCCGAGGAATGTTCCTGCTCACGGCTCACCTCCGTCTACCCCATGCTTCTTTCCCCGCTCCTCCGGAGGCGAAAGTGGGCGCGTTTCCCCAGCATATGGGGGGTCAAGCGGTGGAAGGTGTCGCTTTCAGCGGCACCCTCTAGCGGAGGTTCTGAGGGGGCTCGAAGAACCCGACACCGCACAGTGCGGTGTCTCAATTACCCACGACGCCGTCGCCGGCCGAATGCTGAGGCGGATCACCTCGTCTTTGTTCCGGACTGCAAGGGACACCAGCTAGCATGGGGTCCCGATGAGCCCCCAGGAAGGGTCCTCGGTCCCCCCTGCACCCTCCGGGTTCCGGTTCTCCTCGGGCCGGCTGTGCCTCGATCTCGCCGCCACACTCACCGACCGGGGAGGCCAGGCGGTGGAGCTCCTGGCCCGACCCTCCGATCTTGGGGCGTGGCTGCACCAGGCCGGCCTCCTCGATCGTCCTCCCTCCGTCGACACCGCCCAGCTCCAGGAGGCCCGCCGGCTCCGGGAGGCCGTCGCCGGCTCCGCCCTGGCCACCGCGCGGGGGGAGCGGCTTCCCCCGACCGACGTGGACCGGATCAACCGGGGGGCCCGCTACCCGGTGGTGCCCCTCCTCGATCCGGAGACCGGGACGGTCGTGTTCGATGCCCCCCGGAAGGTGGAGGGGGCCTTCGGGCGGATCGCCCGGGACGCCGTGGACCTCTTGGGAGGGGAGGAACGCTCGAGGGTCAAGGTGTGCGCCCGCCCGGGGTGCGGGGCCCTGTTCGTGGACCGGACCCGGACCGGCTCCCGGAGGTGGTGTTCCATGGCGACCTGCGGCAACCGGGTCAAGGTGGCCACCTACCGGGGGAAGGCCGCCGCCGGTCCCGGGTCCAGGTGAGCTCGGTCAGTCGCCTCCCGCGTGGTCTCCGGCCGGGCCGGGTCCCGGGGGACCGAAGAGCACGACGGTGGCCAGGCTCGCCCCGTCGATCCACGATGGGACGGGCTCGAAGAACAAGGGATGGAAATGCATGTCAAGGATGGCCCCCACGGCCCGGATCCGGTGAGAGTTCGAGTCGGCGTCGAGGTTGCGGTGAAGGATCGAGAGGGCTCTCCGGAGGTCACCGATCGTCCGGTCGTCCAGGGGAGGGAGCTGACGGCGGGGCCGCCACGAGGGCCCGAACACCTTCTGCACCACCCCCAGGGCCCACCGGAGCTCGGCCCGCTCCTGCCGGCGGACGTCCTCCGGTCGGCGGAACCGGGCCAGGAACCGCCGGTCCCGCTCGGCCGCCCCCCGCCGGCCGTAGTAGGCCGCGTTCTGGGGAGTGAACCGGCCCCGGACCCGGGGAGGCGGGGTGCTGGTATCCGTGGACCGAGGGAGGACCGAGGCCCCACCTGACGGTTCCTCGAGCTCCTTCGATTGGACGGGCATGACGGGCATCTTCCTCGGGCGACGGGGCCGCCGGCTCTCGGCGGACCCACTTCCCAAGGTACGCTCTTCGGGCCCGCGGCGCTCCGGTGCCTGCCCTGGCCCCTCGCGAGCCTCCACGCTCATCTGTGGACCGTTGACACCGGGCTGTGCGGTGTCAGGCTCTGGAGGTTGGTGCCGAATCTCGGTGTGAACGCCCCTCTGAGTGCAACACGTTTCACCGCTTCACCCTCCATGTGCTGGGGAAACGCGCCACTTTCGCCTCCGGAGGAGCGGGGAAGGAAAGAAGGCCAACCCAGAGCCTCGAACGTGGATCGAGCCGCCCGCCGGCTCGAACGAAGTGGCATCCTGGGAGGGTGAGCCGCCTCGAGATCGATACCGGCCGCACCGCACTCCTTCTCCTCGATCTCCAGAACTACAGCGTCCATCCGGACGGGTACTGGGCCTCGGTCACCCCGGGGTTGGTTGAGCGAGTCGCCCCCTCCTTGGAAAGGACGGTCGAGGTGCTCGCCGCGGCAAGAGCCGCCGGGATCGCGGTCGTGCACGTGCAGAACGCCTGGCGCGAGGGGCACCCCGACATCAATCCCCACACACCTTGGCAGGTCGAGGCAAGGAGCGTGGGCCGTTCGACCGAAGGCACCTGGGGAGTGGATTTCTTCGCCCCGGTCGCGCCGGTCGATGGGGAGTTCGTGGTCCGCAAGCGCGCCGTCAGCGCGTTCGTCGGCACCGAGCTCGAACGCCTTCTTCACGTTCGTGACCTCTCGACACTGGCCCTGGCTGGAGGCATCACGAACTTCGCCGTCGAAGGAACCGCGCGCGACGCCTCCGATCGGGGGTACCGCGTGATCGTTCTGGAAGACTGCTGCGAGTCGGTTTCGGACGAGTGGCAAGCCTTCTCGATGACGCAGATCCTGCCCCTAATCGGCTCGGTGGTCACCGCCGACGAGTTCATGGAGGCTCTGCGCCTGTAGCACGCCGACCATCACCGCGATTCGCGGCCCATCCGGGCGCGGCGCCGCCGGCTTCCACGGGCGAGCCACTTTCGCGCGCTCGGGTGACAATCTCGGGGATGGAGGACCTGCGCCTCGCCGAGATCCTTGCCGGCCTTTCTCTCGTTACGGACCTTGGCATGGGCTTCCCGCCAGATGAAGCCATGCGTTCGTGTCTGGTGGCGACGCACCTGGCCCGGCGAATGGACCTTCCCGACGAAACCACAGCGTGCGCGTACTACACGGCGGTCCTCCAGCACGCTGGATGCACCGCGTACTCCCACGAGACCGCCGTCCTGTGGGGCGGGAACGACATCGCGGTGAATTCTGGGACTCCTCAGGTTCCCGTGGGTGATGTAACCCCCGCGTGAGCCCAGTGGGGTGGTCCTGACCAGTGCGTTCGGGCCCAGCAGGCCCCCAGAGAGCGGCAACGGAAGACGCGCACGTG
>Ga0137386_10003730_pt1 | contig 9979 bp, 7 predicted proteins | sample SagtaG_4_FD_104910 | JGI IMG/M metagenome (GOLD analysis project Ga0137386, IMG submission 104910) | Vadose zone soil microbial communities from Sagehorn Ranch, Mendocino, California, USA - Sage2_R_100_16 metaG | ecosystem: Environmental > Terrestrial > Soil > Vadose zone | place: USA: California... | reverse complement strand
TCTTGCACACCGCGTTTATGCTTGTCGGAAGTGGTGCGGATGTAATCGTCATAGGTCAGTCCCATCCGGTCCCACAAAGCGCGAAACTCCGCTGAGACTTCATCCGTGAGTTGTTGCGGCGTTTTACCGGCGGCTTGGGCCGCTCTTTCAATCTTCTGGCCGTGCTCGTCGGTTCCCGTCAGGAAAAACGTCTCCGCCCCGAGCATGCGTTGACGGCGCGCGATGGTGTCACAGGCAATCGTGGTATAGGCGTGCCCGATGTGGGGGCGCGCGTTGACGTAATAAATAGGCGTCGTAATGTAAAACTTCTTGCTCATTGCACTCTTTGGCTTCTGGTTTCGATTGCGCTTACTTTGCTACTGAGTGGTGAAAAATTTCGGGTCTGGAATAGCGCGAACTTCTAGCCCGCTTTGCCCCGAACTTTCATGTACGCCTGCAATGCCTCTTGCATGACGTTCTTCAACGGCACGTGATGCTCAACCGCGATGCGCCGGCAATCGTCATATTCCGGAGCATAATTCGTTATCGTTCCATTCATGCTGGCGACTTTTAACCGCACATTGCCCCAGCGCGTGGACACTGTGATCAATTTGCGTGCAAGAATCTCGCGCTGTTCCTCTCGTCTGCGCACACCTAGTGTAGTGGTTTCCAAGAGAATTAGATTGGTCAGCTTGCCCGCGTCTTCGGGACTGCAGAGCACGCTGAGCAACATTCCGGGTCGATTTTTCTTCATCTGAACCGGGATGCCGAAGGCGTCCAAAGCGCCTTCTTCCAGCAAGCGATCCATCACGTACCCGAATACCTGTGGATTCAAATCGTCGATATTGGCCTCGAGTACGGTAATAGTCTGGTCCGAAGTCTTTCCGGCGAATTCAGACTGTGCTTCTCCAGTAGTGAGTCGCACAACATTGGCGTGGCCGGGCAAATCACGAGAGCCGGCGCCATATCCAGTCTTCTCAATTTTCATTTCCGGGAATGACGAAAATCTTCTACAGAGAGTTTTTACAATGGCGGCTCCGGTCGGCGTCACCAATTCAAGTTGAATGCCTGACGAATATACCGGAGCCCCTTTCAGCAATTCGACCGTCGCTGGAGCAGGTACAGGAAAGGTTCCGTGCGCGCACTTCACCGTGCCTCCGCCAACGTTCAGGGATGAGCAAATGAACTCATCCACTCCCAAAGCTTGGGAGCCTACAGCCGCGCAGACAATATCCACCATCGCGTCCACCGCTCCTACTTCATGGAAATGAATCTTTTCGATGTCGGTGTTGTGAATCTTCGCTTCCGCGGCGCCTAATGTTTCGAAGATTGCGAGGGCTGTCTGTTTCGCGCTTTCCGCGATCTTCGCTTTACGGATCATCTCGCGAATCTCTTTCAGTCCACGGCCGTGTTCGTGCTGGTGTGTTGGTGCAGTCGGCGGCGAAGGCTCCTTACTTTCTTGTGAGTAATTGTGCTCACACAACTGGACGTGTTCATGGTCATGGCTATGTGGCTGGGCGTTATCGCGCGCGTGATTGTGTCCTTTCTGTTCCCAATAGACCTCGCGCGGCAGTTCCTTCTCACCGCCAACATAAACATCAACCTTTGTCGCCGAGATGCCGCTGCGCTCGACGCGCGAAATTTCCAGCCGGGCTCCGACGTTCAGTGCTGCGACGGTTTCTTCCAACAGGCGCACGGGCACTCCTGCATCCAGGAGTGCGCCCAGGAACATATCGCCACTCACGCCGGAAAAACACTCGAGGTATGCTATGCGCATGACTTTAATTGTGGAGCCTTCATCATAGGGAACGCTGGAATGTGCGTCAAACCCGCGATGCGCCGCGAGGTTTGCTACAATCACTATCTTCTTCAACAGCTTAGAGGGATCCTTGTATCGCCATCTGGAAAGCCGCCTGACCCAGCACGTGCGCGACTTTCTGCGCCGGACCTACGATCTCGAACTGCCGCGGATCGTCATTGAGCAACCGCCTCGTGTTGATCTTGGCGAATACGCCTTGCCGCTCGCCTTCGAACTGGCCAAGAAACTCAGGAAGCCGCCGCACAAAATTGCGGAAGAGATTATTGCCGGGTTGGGAGCTGTAACGGGCTTTGAGAAATTCGAAGTCGCGGGTGCGGGATATATCAATGCACACGTGAAAAGGGAAGGACTTGCCGCCGCTCTCGCTGCCGACGAAAAACCTAGAGCTCAGGTTCCGGCTGGCAAAATTCTAGTTGAGCACACCAGCATCAATCCCAACAAAGCCGCACACATCGGCCATCTGCGCAACGCGATTCTCGGCGATACGTTTGTTAGCTTACTGCGATTTGCAGGGCGGGAAGTGGATGTCCAAAACTACATTGACAACACCGGTGTGCAGGTCGCCGACGTAGTTGTGGGATTCCTGCATATTGACAAAAAGTCGCGAGCGGAAATAGAGGAACTCACTCACCAGCCTCGCTTCGACTATTACTGCTGGGACCTTTATGCGCGCGTGTCACAGTGGTATGAGCAGGATAAGGAGAACCAGAAAGCAAGACATGAGGTGCTGCACGCCATCGAGGAAGGAGGCAATGAAACCGCTGCCATTGCCGATGTGATCTCAATCATGGTGCTTCGCCGCCATCTTATGACCATGGATCGACTCGGTATTGAATACGATTTCCTGCCGCGCGAGAGCGAGATACTTCATCTGCATTTCTGGGACGCGGCATTTGCAAAACTGAAAGAAAGCGGCGTGCTCTATCTCGAAATTTCGGGAAAGAATAAGGGTTGCTGGGTGATGAAACGTGCGGGAGCCAGTGTTGGCGAAGGTGAGCAGCTTTCCGAAGAAGACCAGAAAGTAATTGTTCGCTCCAACGGTACTGTGGGTTACGTCGGGAAAGATATTGCTTATCACTTATGGAAGTTCGGGCTGCTCGGGCGGGACTTCGGATATCGGAAGTTCTATCACTATCCTCGTGGCCACGATTGCTGGATCTCAACTACCGTCGGGGCGTTGGATCATCCTCATTTTGGTGGCGTCGAGGAAATTTATAACGTCATTGATGCACGCCAGGCGGAAGCCCAGAACAGCGTGATCGAAGCCTTGCGCGCTCTTGGGTACAACCGGCAAGCCGATCACTACACTCATTTTTCCTACGAGATGGTAGCGCTCACGCCGCGTTGCGCGGCTGAACTGGGCTATCAACTCTCGGAAGAAGATAAAGCCCGGCCCTATATTGAGGTTTCCGGACGTAAGGGTTTTGGCGTGAAAGCCGATGACCTGATCGACGTGCTCATTGCATCCGCCAAGAAAGAAGTCGATGCCCGTCATGCGGAAGTGCCCGAGCCCGAGCGTCTGTCTATCGCGACACAGATCGCGGTGGGCGCGCTGCGTTATTTCATGCTCAAGTTCACCAAGTCTTCGGTAATAGCCTTTGATTTTAAGGAAGCGTTGAGCTTCGAGGGAGAGACCGGGCCCTACGCCCAGTATGCCGTAGTGCGAGCTACAAATATTTTTCGTAAGGGTGGGATGGAGCCGGATCAATTCACTGGGGAAGCCGTTGATTTTTCGAAGTATCTTTCTGGAGAGGGTAATGACGAGATATGGGAACTATGGCTGGCTTCGTCAAAGACCTCTTACATCATCGACCAGTGCATTGCCACTACCGAGCCCGCTTACTTGGCAAAGCACGCATTTCAACTGGCGCAACAGTTCAACTACTTCTACCATCGTCACCCCATTCTTTCTGAACCAGACGAGGGACGAAAGAAATTTTTGCTGACCACAGTCGCCGTGGTTCGCCGTGAACTGATTCGCGCATTGGCAGTGATGGGAATCACTGTGCCGCCGGCGATGTGAACGAATCGCAATCCTTAATGATTAGGCTTTGCCGCCGCGTCCAGCGATCATCAGCCCCGCGCCAGCTACGACCATCACGACACCGATAATGGGATTCAGCTTTTCGCTGTGGTGGGTCTGGACGCCGATACTTACGTCGCCCGCCTTGATGCCTTCTGTCTCGGAGTGGGGAATGGGAACGAGGAAGGACGCAATGCCCAGCATTAACACGATCAGTCCTATCAGGAACAAGCCCTTCATAAGAAAACCTCCAGGCGCTGAAATTGAAACGCGATTCTACGCTAACCCGAGCCGTGTGGTGCGTCAGCCGGCCTGAGATGCAAACAGAGGTGGTTGCGGCTGCTTCAGTTATCGGCAAAAGCCTTGGCAAACTCCACCAGGCTTCGCACCGCAATCCCGGATGGGCCCTTTGCGATCCAGGGCTTTGCATCTTCCGTCCAGGCGGTGCCGGCGATATCAAGATGCAGCCAGGGCGTATCTTCGGCAAATTCTTTCAGGAACATGGCTGCGGTGACGGCGCCGCCCCATCGTCCGCCTGAATTCACAATATCGGCAATGTTAGAGCGGATGCTCTCCTTGTACTCTTCGTCCAGTGGCATGCGCCACATCTTCTCGCCGGCTTTCTCCAGTGCCTGGTGAAAACGCTGATACATTTTCTCGTCATTGGCGAACACACCAGCGTTCACATAGCCGAGGGCAACTACGACGGCTCCAGTCAGCGTGGCAGCATCAATCAAGTGAGTGCACCCGAGTTGGCGGGCGTAGAAGAGGCCGTCGGCGAGAACCAGGCGTCCCTCAGCGTCAGTGTTGATGATCTCGATTGATTTGCCAGACATGGCAATTTGGACGTCACCCGGTTTCTGTGCCTTGCCTGATGGCATGTTCTCTGTGGCACAGACAATCATGGTGACTTTCACTTTCGGTTTGAGCAGCGCGATCGCGCGCATGGCGCCCAGCATGGCAGCGCCCCCCGCCATGTCATATTTCATCTTCTCCATGCCATCCGCGGGCTTGATGGAGATGCCACCGGTGTCAAACGTAATGCCTTTTCCCACCAACCCGAGAACTGGATTGGCTGGCGCGTTCGACGGTTCGTATCGCAAAACAATCAGCGCCGGAGGTTCATCCGAGCCTTGGGCCACGCCCCAGAATGCGCCCATCTTGAGTGACTGAATCTTGTCAGCGCCAAAAACTTCGCACTTCAATCCAACTTCTTGCGCCATTTTGCGGGCTTGATCGGCCAGCATAGTGGGGGTCATGCGATTGCTCGGTTCGTTTACTAATTCGCGAGTAAAGTTCTGTGATTCGCCGATGATGGAAGCCTCATTCATGGCCTGTTGCACGCGGGCCTGGTCGCCGTGCGCTACCACGGTCAAGGCATCGATGGTCTGGTCCTTGCGATCGCTCTTGTAGGTGTCGGAATCGAAGTTGCCAACGAATGCCCCTTCGACAATCGCTTTTACCCCATCTGGGCCGGCAATATTGTTAGGAGCGACGAAAGCGAAGCTGCGAATCCCTCGGGCTTTCAGAGTACGAACGGCGGCTCCTGCCAGGCGGCGCAACTCGAACGATGAAAAATTCTTGGCCTTGCCCCCACCCAGCAGCAGCAGGCGTTTGGCCTTCAGCTTGGCGGGATGATGCAACAGCGTCGGTTCAAAAATCTTTGCCGTGACTTCACGGCTGGCAATGACGTCAGCAACAGCGTCCTTGATTTCGGACTGGTTGGTCTCGACCGAGACTTCGGTCTTGTCTTTGTCGCCACGGTCTAGCGCGACGACAACGAGACATTCGGTTTGGACTTCGGCAGGATTAGCAAAGGAAAGGTTCGTCTTCATAGGGAATTCTTTTAGTATCGTTTGCAAATAGGGAAAAGTGCAAGGGGCCCAGAATGGCGAGCTGATACGATTAACCGGATGCGCTCATCTCACATCCGGGGAGCCTCGCCCGGCGCCTCGATCCACCGATCCCCGGCGGCTGGTGCATTTTGAATACTAGCGCCTGGCAGAATCTGCCTCGTACGCGCCTGCTGGCCGACGTCTCCTTGTGGTCGGCGGATCTCGCCAACTTAGCGGCGGGGATTGAGCGCGTTGAGCCATTCGCCGACTCGTTTCATCTCGATGTCTCCGACGCCCACTTCGCCCCCAGTCTGCTGTTCTTTCCGGACCTGATCCGCGCCCTGCGTCCGCACACTAAGCGACCACTTCACATTCACCTGATGGTTGAGCGCCCCACAATCATGATCGAGAACCTTGTAGCCAGCGGCGCTGACGTGATCACGGTACACGCGGAGGTTGGCAAATCCGAAGCGACAGCGGCCATCGAAGCCATTCTTCGCGCGGGACGTTCAGCAGGGCTGGCGTTGCGCCTGGACACTCCTGTTGCCGCGTCCGAGCCCTACCTCGACCGCGTTGATTCTTTACTCCTGCTCGGTACAGGGTTAGGCGTCAAAGGGCAGGATCTGGCGCCGGATGCCTGCGACCGCCTCGCGAGCGCGGCGTCTTTGCTGGGCGACCGGCGCGCACGTGTCCGTTTGATCGCCGATGGCGGCATCCGTTCCCATACCGTGCCTCTTCTGCGCCGCGCCGGAGCCGATGTCATTGTGCCTGGGTCGCTCGTATTCCATTCGCAGAATCTGGTCGAAACTTTTTCCTGGTTGCGCGCGCTCTAGTCGGATTTATTTATGATCGTGATCATGGCAGGACTCCCGGGAGCGGGTAAGAGCACACTGGCGCGAGCGCTCGCGCAACGCCTTCCAGGCGCGGTTCTCGATAAGGACGCAATTCGGGCGGCGCTCTTCCAGCCGGCGCACGTCGAGTACTCGCTGGCTCAGGACGATTTCTGCCAGGAGATCATGTTGCAAACTGCCGCATATCTGTTGGCTAAGGATGCCGAACTCCACGTCCTGTTGGATGGGCGTACGTTCTCGCGGCGCTACCAGCGTGAGCGCGTGATCGAATTCTGCCGGCAAGTGGGGACCACTTGGGCCACGCTGGAATGCGTCTGTGCGGAAGAGACCGCGCTCAGACGCCTGGCGGAAGCGATGGCGCAAAACACCCATCCCGCCACAAATCGCACGCCGGAGCTCTATCGTCAAATTCGAAAGAATTGGGAGCCGATCGATCCCCCGAAACTCCTTGTCGACACCGATGCGAACTTGAACTCATGTGTCGATCAGGCTCTGCCCTACCTCATTAATAGAACCGGCGACGCAAATACCCTCAAGCGTGATAGCAAAACCCACCTTGTGGACGAAGAACACCGCTAGTCCCGCCTCCGGCCTCTGGCTACTGCCTCGCGTGCTTCTTTATCTGCGGTTTTCCGGCGCTCGGTCTCTCGTTTATCCCAGAGTTGTTTGCCCTTGGCGAGTGCCAGCTCAACCTTCACTTTCCCATTCTTGAAGTACATGCGTGTGGGAATGAGGGTGAGGCCGCGCTGCTGTGTCTTGCCGATCAGCTTACGGATTTCTTCTTTATGGAGCAGTAGCTTGCGTGTTCGCAGGGGAGCATGATTGAAGATATTTCCGTGCTCGTAAGGGCCAATATGGCAGTTCAGCAGCCACAACTCTCCATCTTTGAGAAGGCCGTACGAGTCTTTCAGATTGGCGCGCCCGGCCCGGATTGATTTGACCTCGGTGCCGGTCAAAGCCACGCCGGCCTCGAATTTTTCCAGCAAGAAATAGTTATGTGAAGCGATCCTATTTACAGAGGCGTCCCGCTGCCCGGCGGCGGTTGGATCGCGGCGGGGATTTTTCTCTGCATTGGGACGGGTCGGATGTGTGGGCTGACGGGCCATGGCTGTGAATAAGTTATCTCACAGGACGGAAGGAGTAGAGAAGCGGTGCCGGTTGGTTAGGTCCCGGGTGGCAGGCCTCAGGTCTCAGGCCTCAATGCAAACCTGAGACCTCGCACCTGACACCCGAGACCCGCCCTCGCTACTTGGCCTAAGCCCTACTGAGTAACTGCTACCACAGCAGTCACTTCCGTACTATTGGAGCGATGTTATAATCACGCAGCTTTTGTCTTCTTCAACGCAAATTAAAGCTACTCTCCCAAGGCTATGGCCGAGCCGCGAGGGGGAAGACTGTCTGCGAGGGGACCAGTCATGAAACGCCTGATACGCCCGGCAGCTATCGTTTTGCTGGTATTGGCCATTACCCTGCCTGCCGCCGCCGATAAGGCGAAGTCGTTTTTTAATAAGGGGAGAGATGCGGAGGCGCGACAGAATTACGAGCAAGCTTACGAAGATTTCAAGCAGGCTTACGAGCTCAAACCCAAGGACATACAATACCGGTCTTCGTATGAACGGACGCGCTTCCTGGCTGCGGCGTCGCATGTACACCGGGGCCAATTGCTGCGCGACGCAGGTAAGTTAGACGACGCCATGGCGGAGTTCCGGAAAGCTGCGGAAATTGATTCTGCCAGCTTCATTGCCCAACAGGAAATCCGCCGCACCCAGAAGATGATCGACGCAGCCAGCAGCTCTCCGTCTCCGCAGTCAGACACGCCTCCACGCACCGGCTTGCAGAAGCGATTAGATGATGCGCAGGGTCCGGTGGAGCTAGCGCCGATCTCGAATGTTCCCATCACTCTGAAACTCACCGAAGACACCAAGGTGATTTATGACACGGTGGGCAAGCTGGCGGGAATTAATGTGTTGTTTGATCCCGACTATACTTCGCGGCGCATCCGCATCGAACTGAATGGGGTGACGCTGGAAGAAGCGTTACAGATCATCGCCATGGAATCGAAAACATTCTGGCGTCCGGTAACACCCAATACAATTTTTGTCGCCAGCGATACGCCGGCTAAGCGCAAGGATATTGAGCAGAGCGTTATCAAGACTTTTTACCTGGCCAATCTTTCTCAACCGACCGAATTGCAAGACGTGGTCAATGCGCTGCGTCAGATTTTGGAAATTTCCCGCATCCAACCATTGAATTCGCAAGGAGCACTGGTGGTCCGGGGCACGCCTGACCAGATTGCGCTAGCGGAAAAGCTGGTGGGCGATCTGGATAAGGCCAAGTCGGAAGTGATCGTGGAAGTGGCAGTCATGCAAGTTAGCCGGGACAAAATACGTAACTTGGGCATCAGCCCGCCCACCAGCGCCACTGTTGCGTTGCAGAACAACATCAATACCACCACCGGCACTGGCACCGGCACCAGCACCACGACTACAACCGGAACGACCGGCGGCACTCCAAACCAGATCAACCTCAACCGGATAGGAAATCTGAACGCAACTGATTTCACGGTGACGATCCCCCCGGCCAGCGCAACCGCCCTATTCAGCGATAGCAGCGTCAAGCTGATCCAAAATCCTCAGATACGCGCGGTCGATGGGCAAAAAGCGTCACTCAAAATTGGTGATCGCGTACCGGTGGCCACGGGATCTTTTCAACCTGGGATCGGCGGCGTGGGCATCAATCCGCTGGTGAATACTCAGTTTCAATATCTCGATGTAGGTGTGAACATCGATATCACGCCGAGGGTGCATGCGGGACGGGAAGTGACGTTGAAGGTGATGTTGGATATCTCCTCAGTGACGTCAAGAGTCAACATCGGCGGTATTGACCAGCCGGTAATCGGGCAAAGAAAGATCGAACACGAAATTCGGCTGAAGGAAGGAGAAGTAAATCTGTTGGGCGGAATTCTGGAGGAGCAGGATATCAAATCACTGAGTGGGATTCCGGGGCTGGCCCAAGTGCCGCTTCTGAAGTATCTGTTCTCGCAAACCAATAAAGAGCATAAGGAAAATGAAATAGTCTTTGCCCTGATCCCGCACATCGTTCGGACAGGAACTCATCGAGCTGAACCAACGCGCGCTGCAGGTAGGAACTGCCAGCGCGATCGAATTGCGACGCGTAAACCGGCCTGCGACGCCGGCACCGGCGCCAGGCCAGACTATGGCTCCTGCATCGCAGCCAGTAGCTCCGACGACCGCACCACCCGCCAACCCGCAGCAGACCTCGCCGCCACAGGCAGCAGCGGGGGGAGCGAGTTTTGTATTCGATCCAGCGGCTGTCAATCAGAAGGTGGGGGCTACGTTTGCGGTGAATGTGCTACTGACCGGCGCGCAAAACGTATATTCCGTGCCCTTGCAGGTCAGCTACGATCCTAAGATTCTGCAAGTAGTGAACATCTCCAACGGAGGTTTCCTTT
>Ga0137386_10003726_pt1 | contig 9982 bp, 10 predicted proteins | sample SagtaG_4_FD_104910 | JGI IMG/M metagenome (GOLD analysis project Ga0137386, IMG submission 104910) | Vadose zone soil microbial communities from Sagehorn Ranch, Mendocino, California, USA - Sage2_R_100_16 metaG | ecosystem: Environmental > Terrestrial > Soil > Vadose zone | place: USA... | reverse complement strand
TGCGCATGTCGAGCGGACCGGCTTCGCGAAAGGAAAATCCTCGCGCGGCCTGGTCAAGCTGCCTGCTCGAAACCCCCAAGTCGGCCAAGACCCCGTCCGCCGGCGGAATCCCCAACTCGCGTGCGACCTCCGCAATCCTCGAGAACGGCGCTTCGACCACCGTCACCTTCGTCCCAAAGATCTTCAGCCGCTCCTGCGCCATGGCAAGCGCCCGTGCGTCCCGGTCCAGACCGATCAGCCTCCCAGAGGTTAATTTCCCGGCGATCGCCTCCGCGTGACCGCCCGCTCCCAGCGTTGCGTCGATGTATGTTCCGTCCGGCTTTACGCGTAGCCATTCGAGCACCTCTCTCAACATCACCGGCGTGTGTGGCGGATTCCCGCTTTCTCGCCACTCGCCACTCGTCACTCGCCACTTCCCCCCTTAAATCCCCAAGTCTTCCAAGGCCTTGTCGTCCTCGTCGGTGTACGGCTCGTTCTTCAACTGGTCCAGCATGCGCGTGTGGTTCATCACTTCCAGGTAGTCCAGGTTGCCGAGCACATCCACGTCGGCCTTGGTCTGCGCCGATTCCCTCAGCACGGTCGGCAAAAGCAGCCTCCCCTGCCCATCCAATTCCACGGTCTGCCCGTAATAGCTGGTGCGCATCAGAAACTTCCTTTTCGCCCGGTTGGTGCTCGGCATCTTGGCGAGCTTGTCTTCGATCTCCGACCAAACTTTCATCGGATAAATCCGTGCCGTCTCACCGCTGGTGCTGGTGATGTAAAACTGGTTCCCGAACTCCTTCAATTGCTCGAGAAACACCGCGGGTATCTTCAGACGACCCTTCTCGTCCACCTTGGCCGGACAGTTGCCCCGCAGCTTCATGTCCACCGCTCAGTTCCGCCCGTTTGCCGGAATCGAACGCGAAAATGTGGTCTAGGATGGCCAAAATGCCCACTTTCACCACAACTTACGCTGACTTCTACTCTGCCCTACAGCCTGCTACCTTTTGCCCCAATATCCCACTTTCTACCAGTTTTCGCCACATCCTACCCGATTTTCATGGTTTGTCAAGAGAAAAGTGTAGACAATGCAGCGGCCAGGAGAAGGTTGCGGCTGGCCTCAACCCGTACTGGAGGGCCTAGCTTTCCGTCTTCAAGCTGTGGTGTTGAGACTCCGAACGCCTAGACGCAGGGGAGGTGGGACCTCGACTCCTGGGATGGTACTAGTCTGGCTTCGGTGAACTCCGCGGGCTCGCGGCTTCCGCCTCGATCTTCTCTACGGTTATGACGTTCGTCTTGGGATCGCGCGTCCCCACCACCCTCACTTTTTGTCCCGCCCATGGTTCCGCCAGAACCTGGGCATCGAGCTTGTAAACCTTGGTTTTTGTCTCGAGCACGTATCTTCCGCCGCGCTCTTTCACGCAAAAGCGGACGCATTCCGTGTCCGTTTTGATTTCCGGCTTGATCCCCATCATTTCCTTGTGGGATTGGCTCAGCGAATGCACATTCAGTGCACACTGCGAATCGGCAATTTCGCCGGTGAAGATTTTTTCGCTTGTCCCCGGTCCGGCGGTGGCCGTTAAAGCGATCCCCGCCAGCGCGGCCACAAGCGAGACCGCTCCCGATTTCTTTTCATCGTTAGTACTCCTTCCCCTTATCTGTCGCGATCCCTGGCGAGGGCAGCACTACAAATTTCATGTTCATCCCTTCGTGATCCTGGCTGCAGATGACCGTGCAGACCACCACGTACTCGCCCGGCTCGCCTGGCGCCACCAAGGAAAATTCCTGGACGCCTGGTTTCAGCATGAAGTCCCACCCGTCAACGGGGCTCCTATCTTTCGCACGAAGCAAGGTAAAGCCGTGAATGGCGCCATCGCGATTCACGTTTTTCGCCTTCTTAGCTGTGACTCGCAAGGTAATCGGCTCCCCGGCCCTGACCGTGATGATCGGCTGTTTCTGTCCGGGCATTTTGTATCGGCTGTCGTGGTCCGCCAGGATGTCAATGACGCGCCCCGCCGGTTCGAGACTCTGCCCCCGGGCGCAAATGCCGAAAAGCGCGGCCAGCATCGCGGCACACCCGCGATCGCGCAATGTCTTCGCAAATTTGCGGTTCGCCCTCACTGCGTCATGTAACTCAGAATCAACCTCATGTCTTCATCGGTGAGCATGGCGCGAACCCTCATATGCCGAATCGCCGTTGCCATGACGCGCGAGGGAAACTTATGCGGTGGCTGATGGCAGCGTCCGCAATTCGTGCGGAAGCGCTTTTCACCTTCTATGCGCTGAGCCCTCTCGGCGCTTGCCGTGCTTCTTAAAGCCGGTGGTGATCGGCGGTCATGGCTTGCGTTGGAATTAGCAGTCGAAGGTCCGGCTGAGGCAACAACCGCGGAACCCTTGTCGGACCTTTCCTGTTCCTGCGCGAGCGCCGAGCGGACCAGGCAGGCCATCACCCCCAAGCAACAAACCAGCATCCAGTTTCGCCTCATCGCGGGCCTCCTGCCGACCCCATTGGAACAACGAACCGATAGGTGAGGCCCAGCGTCCAAACGTTCAGGTTGCCCGCGCTGCTGAATTGCCGGCCATAATTGCTTGCGGCTTTCAATCCATCGATAAAGTAGTAGTTCAGCCCGAATTCGAATTGCTTTGTATTTATCGGCGGCAACGCATCACTGACCAGGTCCCCAGTGAAAAACTGCTGGTACCTCGCCACGAGTTGCGTCCGGCGCATCTCGTTTTGCAGAAACGGAAGCTGGCTCAACTTGTAAGCGGGCTCAATCCAGTAGCCGCTTCCTCTTTTTGAATTTGCGTACTCGCCGCGGATATCCAGCGGAAGCAGCGTTGGCTGCCAGATGGCATGAAAGCCAAACAGATTCGATCGCTCCTGTTGCAGCAAATGTTGGAACGAGCCTCCCATTTCCAATCGTGCCTTGGGTATGAAAATCCCCGTGCGGACGCCGGCAAAGCGATCGGAATCGACCGGGCTCGTCGTCGATAGCGCGGAAAAATAAACGGCGTAGTTAATGCTGAACTGCGGGCGCGCTTTGAATCCGCCGCGTATCATCCCGCCGGTGCTTGCGTTGCTGGGTCCGATTCCAATCGGCAAGATCAGTGGGTCGGATTGCAGGTTTCGGATCCACACCGGATAAAGCCGCTCGTTGAATATCCCGAAAGGTGTCAGGAAGCGCCCCACGGTTATCGTCACGCAGGAATTCGCAATGAAATCCAGTTGGGCGTATTCGACCTCCTTTTGTACCGGGCCTCCGTGAAACCCGCTTCTACCCGGCAGTTGAACCAAGTCGTTTTCGAAGGTCGCGCGCGTTTCGAACACCCACCGCTGTCCGATTGGGACGAGCACTAGCGGTGTGGCGATGGGGTGCAGATCGGGTTGGCCGCCACTGAAATTGCTGATGAAGCCCACGCTTCCTGTGAGCGCGGCACGGGCTTGACGTCTTCATCGGACCGCTCTTGCGCGCATGCGCTCGGAGTCGATGCGCCCACGGCAAAGACGAGCGCGACAACCGCCAGCCTCTTAAGAGTTCGAGGGAAGCCGCAAGTCAGCAGTCTTCTTCTGACGCTCTTCACACTTCACCCCGAGCGGCTGATTCCGTCTTCGAATTCCAGCTTGCGAGACCCCCAGAGGCCGGTCAAGTCACGTTCCGCTAGCGTGTGCCGGGAGGGGTATTTGCCGATGCGCCGCGCGGGCAGGTTTTCCGGGGATATCTTCGAGGAGGCGGCGGGCGAGCAAAAGCCGCTAGCGAAACCGTTTCTCTCTGCCCATCACGGAATCCGCCTGGCTCGATCGTCCGGACCGCTGTTGCGTTTGCCCTCGCTTGACTTGAACTCAGCGATCTTTCGACCAGCGAAAGCGCACACCGCCTGAAAACAAAATGGGCGTGCCGATCTGCGGTACGGGAGTGGTCTGCACGAAGTACTCGCGGTTCAGGGCGTTCTCCAAATTCAAAAAGCCACGCCAGCGCTCGCCGAAGGAGCGTGAGACTTGGAGATTCAGCACAAAGTAGCTTCCCAGTTTCCGCTGATTCTGGCTGTCGTCGAAGCGATAACTCTCGTAGCGGCCTTCCACGCTCGCGTCGGCCCATTTGGGATGGGAATAAAGAACTCTCGCGCTTGTGCGATGCTTGGGCACCTGGGGCAGAAGCTTTCCGACAATAGTTGGATCAGCAGCAAAACTCCCCACCACCGACTGGTTAAAGAGATACTTCGCATCCAGGCTCCAGCGCTGCTCCAGCCGGTAGCTGATTTCGCCTTCGGCTCCTTTAACGTTGGCGTATCCTAGATTCTCCCGTTGTTGCGTAATCAGAGTCGGCGTCGTGCTGATGGTGACATTGGAGACCGGATTGTCCAGGCGGTCCGCAAATAACGTGATCCGCCAAAAAATCCGGGTTGTCAGCTGTTGATTCACGCCGAACTCGTACCCGTTCAGGTGCTCGGGCCCCAGGTCGGGATTGGCGTTCGTCACCACGTTGCCGACGCGGAAGGAGCGGTACAGCTCATCGAGCGTGGGAGCCCGGAAGCCTTGATAAAAAGCCCCCCGCAGCGAGAAACCCCGCGCCGGCCGAAAAACCACCCCGGCCCGCGAAGTCACGGTCGTCTTCGAGACGTCTGGGAACGGCATCACGGTGGTGGTGTTCGCGGGCAGGACCGTCTCGGTCCGCGAAGCCCCGTAGTTTCGCCAGTAATCCACGCGCGCTCCGGCGACGACATTGAACCGCCACCAGGGGCTCCAAACGTCTTGAAAAAATCCTCCCCCAAATGCTTGCTCTCCCGGAATGCGTCGCTCCCTCGTGGTCGTTCCCGCAAAGGCGTTTTCGTGGTCTCGCGCGTAGATCCAGCGCCCGTCGCCTCCGACCATCAGAACCTGCGCACCCGGAAGCGGGTGAGACCATTGTCCATTCCCTCCGTAGCCGTAGGAAGGCTCGCTTTGCAGCAACGTCAACGTCTCCGTTTGCCGGTTCGGCGCAATCGAGCTGAAGCTGCTTCGGAATCTTTGGTCGAAGGAATAGAAATTCCCTTGCCAATCGCTGCCGCCTCTCGTGTGCGATCGCAAGCCTGCCTGCAGAAATCCTTCCCGCGTGCCGTTGGTTTGCAATGGCGTGCCATTGTCGCGAACCTCATTAAAATACCGGCCGCTCAAGAAAATAAGCGTGTTCTTGGACACTAGTCGATCCACACGCCCGTTCGCCGTTTCGTGTTGCGAAGCCGCGTTTACGTCAACCGGGCCACGAAAGGGTTCCGAGGTGAGAATGAATCCGCCGGTTCGAAACAAATCGTTCCCGAGGCTGTAGGTGAACCGACCGCGCCGGTCGCCGGCAAACAGATCCAATTGACCTGTTCCCCTTGTTCCCCAGAGGCCTTCCACATCAACAAGAGCCGACGAAGGTCTCCTCGTGGTTAGATCGATCGCTCCCGCCATTGCCGAGCTTCCGTAGAGCGCCGAAATCCCGCCCTCATCCACTTCGATTTCGTCAACCTGCAGCAACGGGATTTTCGACCAGTACACCCAGCTCCCTACCGGATCATTGAACGGCACGCCGTCGAGCAGCACCAGCGTTCGACTGACCCCGCTCGCCCCAATCCCTCTTAGCGAAACCCCCTGCGTTGTCGGATGTGAGACGAGGCTGCTGCTCCGCCGGAACAAGCTAAAGGCCGGCACTTGCCGCAAGAAATCATCCAGCGTCAACGTCGCCGCGTGCGAAACGTCCTTTGCGGACAACACCGTGGCTTGTGCGGGCAGATCGTCAAGCTGCTGCGCTGTTCGGGTTGCAGAAACCACTACGCTTTCGTTCACCGGAAGAATTCTCAGCATGATCTCTAGCGATTCTGCGGCTTGCCCTACACACAGGATGACTTCCCGCGTGGCAGGTTGAAACCAAGGCGCTTCCGCCCTCAGCGTGTACTTGCCCGCTGGCAAATCGCTGAACGAAAACCTTCCTTCCTGCGTTCCCGCGGTGTGGCGCTCGAACGCCTGCCCCGGTTCCCCTGCATCAGCTGCCCGCACTGTCAGCGACACACCGGCAATGCCTTGCCCGCCTACGGTCCGCACTACTCCATCAATCCGACCTGTCTTGGCCTGCTTCGCCTCCCTTTGCGTGTCCTGCTTCGCGGCGGATTCCACCGCAAACGCCGGCACGGCCATTCCAAGGTTCCCGCGCGCTTCGACCCTCCCCCACGCACCGACGCCCGCTGCGGCCAGAAAAACAATTGAGGAGACTCCTCGCAGAGTCCTATGGCCTCGCAATGCGAATCTCCTTCGTCGCCATCTAGCCATTCCGGCCAAGCCTTCCCGGTCCCCGCCACGAAAATAGCCAAGCATCCATTGAATGACTCTGAAAAGAGAGTGTCGAGGAAACAGCCGGATGATAAACACATTTCCGCCGAAGGTCTAGCGAGTGCCGCTGCCTTGGGCTTGTGAAGCGGTCTGAACCTGTCTCGTCCTGGCAACAACCTTCGAAACAAAAACCAGGCTTCCCAATAGCACCAAGGATCCAAATACCGACAAAGCGTGCGGCGCGCCGATACGTTTCGCTACGCCGCCTGCGAGCAGCGCGCCAATCGGCTGCACGCCCATGAACATCGTGGCGTATACCGCCATTACCCGGCTGCGCAGCTCGTCCGGTACGCGGTTTTGCATCAGCGTGTTGGTCGCAGCCATCTGCGAAGTAGTCGCGAACCCCACAACGAACAGCACTACGGCGCACAGCCAGAAGACTTTCGCACCGGAAAAAATCAGCAAGCCGATGGCGCACGTGGTCGAAGTCGCCCCAATCCACCGCGCCAGTCCCTTGTAGTTTGTACGCGCCGCAAAGTGCAGCGCGCCCAGCACCGCCCCCACTCCCGCCGAACTCATCAGCAATCCCAGCGTACGGGCATTTCCTTTTAGGATGTCCTGGGCGTAAATCGGCATAAACACCGAGTACTGCAGTCCAAAGAGACCGAGAACGCTCAGTAACAGCAGGGTCGACCGTATCGGTAAATCGCCCATAGCAAAGTGGAAGCCCTGCACCAGACTCTTCAGCGGCGATTCGTCGGCCGGTTTCATTTCTGTCTTCGGAATCCTCATCATCAACAGCGCCACGATCACCGCAACAAAGCTCAGGGCGTTCAGAAAAAAACACCATCCCTCGCCAAACCAGGCGATGGCGAATCCGGCTATCGCGGGACCCACCACGCGGGCTCCGTTAAAAATCGAAGAATTCAGCGCAATCGCGTTTGGCAAATCTTCTTTCCCGACCATTTGCACCAAAAAAGCCTGCCGGATGGGCACGTCAAAGGCATTCACCACGCCCAGAAGGAACGCAATGCCAATGACCACCCACGCTCCTCGCCAGCCGCGTATCTCTCCCGTCAGCGTTAATGCCGCCAGCACAAACGCGAGCACCATCGAAACGCTTTGTGTGGTGATCACGCCGCGGTGCCGGTTGTAGTGGTCGCCAATATATCCGCCGAGCCAAGAGAGAAACAACAAGGGCAGCTGGCTCGCAAATCCAAAGATTCCCAGCAACGCCGCCGAACCGGTCAGTCTGTAGACCAGCCACAACTGCGCGGTCGTCTGCATCCACGTTCCGACTAACGACGTAAGTTGTCCGGCGATGAAGAGCTGGAAGTTGCGGTGCTGCATCGCGCGGAAGCGCGTGGAAAGACCGTTGCGAAAGCGCGTCCAAGGGTTGGCGCGAAATCGCGTGGGTAGCGATACGATAATATTCCTCCATTGGTTCGATGCGGCAAATTTGAACTAGTCACCATGCCGTGAACCAGCGGAACTTGTCAACGCACCCTCGCCGAAGCAAAAGGTGCCGAATTGGCAGGATGGTTTTTGTTGGGAGCTTACAATTTAGAACTCAAAGCCCAAAAAAGCAGCTTTACTCCCCCGCCGAGTCGGGCGCTCCGACATGCATGTGGCTCAGGTCGCGAAGCAGGGCTTTGTCTTCTTCGCTCATGCCCCGCGTGAAGTTCGCGTCACTCAAATGCTGATTCCGCGCCGACTCCGGCATGTTTTGCAGGACGTTCAAGCGGCTCTTGATCGCGTTCCGCCGCGCCGGCGGCAGTTGTTTCCACGCCGGAAGCACGTCGTTTCGGATGTGATTCTGCTGCTCCGGCGTCAGCTTTGCCCAGACGCGAGCGCGTTCGCGCATTTCCTGCTGTTGCTGCGGCGGAAGTTGCCCGAACCGCCGCTCAGCTTGTTGAAGTTTTTGCCGCTCTTCGGGAGAAAAATTGCGCAGGCGATTGTCCGCCTTCGGCGGCCGGTTCGGATTGAAATTCGGCTGTCTGCGGGACTCGCCTGCCAGATTTTGCGGGCGATCCCCTCCGATCATGCCCATCGATTCGGTTTGCTGGTATGGTGACGGCCGGTTCGGTGTCGCATTGTGGTGCGGCCCATCGTTTTTGGGCGGCTTGTTCTGCGGTCTCCCGCCTGGTTGCTGTGGCGGTCGGTTCGTCTGCCTCGGCGCGTGCGGTTGTCGCTGCTGCTGGGGTGGCCTGTTGTTGTGGCTCTGCGCCGCCGAAGGCAACGCCATCGCCGCGCTGAGCCCCAGGGCTAGCAGCCCTCCGCCGAATTGGAGTCGCAGTTTCATTTCACCTGACATCTGCGGGCTCTGCTGCTGTCCGCCATCATCCGCCTGCACCGGCTGCGGCAATTCCGTCAGCGGCTCAAAGTTCGAAAGCACGTCGTAATTCTCCAGCACCGGAATGTCTTCCTGCGCAATTTGCGGCTGGTTCTTGGAGGCCGTGCCCACCCAAATCGTCGCCAGCATCAGCACTAACGCGGCAATCGTCACTCGCGGCGCCGGAATCAACCACGCCCACCAGCTCTGCTTCACCGGTTCCGCCGCCACTCGCGCACGCACACGCAAATCAAATGCCGCGGTGGGCTCGATCATCGGCAGCTCCTCCAACAATCCGCTCACCGCGCGAAACTCGTTCACGCGCAGACAGCACGCAGCGCACCCGGCAAGGTGCTTCTCCACTTCCAGCCGTTCGTTTTCCCGCAAGCGTCCATCCACGTATCCCAGGATTTTGTTTTCCATCCGGCTGCAACTCATGACTTCCCCTTCCCTGCCCAATTGCTACGACTTCCCTTGCTGCGCCACGAGGGGGGCGAGTTCCACTCGCAGCGTCTCATAGGCCCGGAACAGCAGGGACTTCAACGCGCTCTCCGAGCATTGCAGAATCTTCGCGATCTCTCCGTAATCGAGCTCCTGATACTTGTGCAGCAGCACCGCAGCGCGCTGTTTCTCAGGAAGCTTTTCAATCGCGTGGCGAATCATCTTCTTTCGGGTTTCCTCCACCAGGTGCTGCTCGATGTTCTGGTGCTTCTCGGCAATGTCCAGGGTCTTTTCTTCGCCTTCTTCCGCATCCACGGTCACCGGCGCGTCCAGTGAAATCTCCATTCGCTGGTAACGCGTGTCCCGCACCGAGTTCAACGCCAAATTCGTGGCGATCCGGAAAAGCCAGGTGGTGAACTTTGCGCTCGGCACGTAATTTTCGCGCGCCCGGTACACCCGTAAGAAGACTTCCTGCGCCAAATCTTCCGCCTGCTCTCGGTTGCGCACCATCCGGTACAGGAAATTTACTAAAGGACTCCGATAGCGATGCAGGAGTAGCGTGAACGACTGCTCGTCGCCCGCCTTCACGTCCAGCATCAGTTGGACGTCCGACCTGGCCATAGCCGCCACACTGTATCAAACCCCTGCGGCCTCAGAAAGTTGCGCATGAAAAAGCTTTCAGAAACAAGCCTAAGGCGCTGGTGGGAGAGACTTTACGGTCGCCTTTGGCGCGGCTCTCAACCTGGTTTTCACTACCCTCAGACATGGAATAAGCGCTGCATTATCAATAAGCTAGCAACGCCTACAAACACTAGCAGGGCCATCCTCCAATTCGGTTCCCGGTTGACCTCGGGAAGCAGGTCGGTCGCTGCTACATAGAGCGTCACCCCTCCCGACAACGGCAGCGCGTACTTCAACTGCCCCGCGAGCGCGCTCGTCAGCAG
>Ga0137386_10003711_pt1 | contig 10002 bp, 5 predicted proteins | sample SagtaG_4_FD_104910 | JGI IMG/M metagenome (GOLD analysis project Ga0137386, IMG submission 104910) | Vadose zone soil microbial communities from Sagehorn Ranch, Mendocino, California, USA - Sage2_R_100_16 metaG | ecosystem: Environmental > Terrestrial > Soil > Vadose zone | place: USA... | reverse complement strand
TAGGCTGCTGAGTCGCGTCTGTCATTCCGAGGGCTCTTCGCGCAAAAGTCACCAACAGGATGAGCTTTTGCGCGTCAACAAAGTTGCCCGAGGAATCTGCTTTTTCTGAGTTTCTCCCGCGCAGCTGCGGTCGCTGTTTGTTGACGCCTAATTCATTGGCAAAAAAGAAGGGAGGGCCTGCAGGCCCTCCCTTCGGACATTCGGTGGTTCCAGAGTCGGTCAGAAGATGACCTTCAGTCCCAGCTCCATCCTCCGGCTCCCGCCGTTGAAGATCGTGTTGTTCAGGAAGAGATTCCTTGCCGTCACGAACGGGTAATCGGTGCTCAACGGATTCGCATTTTGGTTCTGATCGATCGTACCGTTATTCGTGGGGAGCCCGATGCTGGGATTGGGGTGATTGAACGTGTTAAATGTCGAGGCACGGAATTGAGCCGACCACCGTTCCGTAAACCGGATGGTTTTGATAAGGGACATATTCCAGATATTCAGGCCCGGAGTGCTGATTGTGTCTCGGCCGAGCGTTGACAATGCGCCTTTCCCCGCCTGGACGTACCTTGCACCGGGATCCGCGGCAACATAGCCAACGGTGTGAGCCGAGGTGCATGCAGGCGAGCTTGCAGTCACGATCCTGGTCGCGCCGCCCGCACCGTCGTTACATACACGGTTCACGACGGTGCCCGTTCGCCCACTGCCGTTTGGATTCAGGACAGGCCGGTCACCGGCACTGTCGCCGTTGAAATTGGAGTCGACGCCAGACAAAGCAGTTATGGGCTGGCCGGATTGCGCGATGTAAGTCCCCACCCACTCCCAGCCGTTCGCGAAACCCTTTACAATAGAATTGCTCGCGCCGACATTGGGAAAATCATAGACGACCGCCAGTGCGAATTTATGGCGGAGATCCAGCGCCGAACGGCCCCAATCCTGCTTGATATTGTAACCATCTTGGGAACGCCGCGGATTCACACGGCTGGTGAAGAGCTCGTTGGTTCCATCGTCATCGACATGTGCGAACGTGTACGTTCCCCGAATATAAATCCCGTGACTGATGCGATGGGTTACGTCCGCGCTGCCGGAATGGTAGATGCTCTGGGCGAGCGGCGGAATCACCGTGACATTGGATACGAAGCCGTCGACGGAAAGCGGCTGGTTGTTGAAGCTGGCAAAAGTCGCAAGCGTGCTCGCGGGAGCAGGAATCGCGGCGGGCACTTGCGTGGCCGAAAAATAGGTGGGCAGCGGCGTTATTCCACCGCCCGGGAAACCCGGATCGAAAGCCGAAGCACTGTTCAGCCGGCGTTGCGCGGGCAGACTAACCGCATGATTGCCCATGTAACGCAGCTCGAAGCTCGTGTTTCCCATGAGCTGATGCTCGAGGCTGAGAGTCCAGGTCAGGATCTTGGGTTCAACCACATCGACCATTACTCCTTGCGTTGCCGCACGAGCATCCGCCTGAGTCGCGGGAGGCACATTTACTTGCAATAGGCCTCCTCCCTGCAAAAATCCCGCTCCTCCCGTTCCGGCCAAAAATGAAGTGCACCAGGCTGGTGCCCCGGCGAGCGTGCAGGTGAGCGAAGGATCCTGCTCGCTCTGTAATTGCGGTGGCAGCGAAAGCTGCGGGAAGTTTACTGGCGTAATGTCATAGAAGAGGCCCATGCCTCCGCGGATCGACCATCGCCCGGTGCCAAACGGATCGTAGGCAAACCCCACCCGTGGCGCCCAATTGTTCTTGTCGGTTTTTGGCGTGCCGAAAATCAGCCCGAGCGCCGGATCGTTGGAAATGGCGTTGAGATTCTGAAGTTTTTCGTCGCGCGGCAGCCCATTAAATTCATACCGCAAGCCGAGGTTTACGGTGAGTCTGGGAGTTACTTTCCAGTCGTCCTGCGCAAATCCAAGGATGGACCTGAAATTAGCGGCGAAAAAACCGGAACCCGCACCTCGCAGCGCTCCGTTGGCACCAATCGGCACCAAATCGTTGATGAAACTTTGCAGATCGGGATAGTCCCATTCCCCGCGGGCCCGCGGCAGGAAATCACTCGGGCCGATATTGTTGCGTACCTCCACGCCCGCCTTCACGGTGTGCCTGCCGAACGTCTTGGTTACATCGTCGACCCACTGGTACGTGTTGACAATCGTGCTCTGGGGTGAACAACCATTCGGTCCAATATCGATGCCCAAGCTATCGACTTCGACGTTTGGAAAATTCGCAAACGCTGAGGGCACGACCAGATCCGGCCCGACGGCGCGCGAAAACGAAAAACGAAGTTCGTTGACCACCGTGGGGGATATGGCCCAAACGTCATTGAGAATCACTTTTCGTGCATCACTATTGTTTGTGCCGTTGAACTGCGGTTGCGGCTCTACGGCATTAACCTCTGGCGAGCGCTGCCGGTCGTAGATGTAGCGGCCGCGGAGCGAGTGCTTGCCGATGTTGTAATCCAGGCTGACGATGAAATCATGCTCATGCGTGAAATTCGGAGCCACGCCCTGGAATACACCTACGGGAATGGCTATCCCGTTTACAATTTCGGGCGGGCCGCTCGCGGAAGGAGCGACTGCAAACTGCGCAAGGACAGTCTTGATGGCCGGATTGGCAGCCATACCTGTTAAGGTCGCTAAGCCCCCCGCCGTGGGTGTACCCACCGTTGGTCCAGCAGAGGCCTTATTCTCATCCTGATATTCGAAAGCGCCGAAGTAAAAAAGCTTATCTTTTAGAATCGGCCCGCCGATACTCGCACCCATGCGGTTGTAATCGTAGCGGTTCTGGAAGCCCTGCTGTGTCTCCTGCTCGTCAAACGCATCGTAGCTGCGGCTGCGATTAAATTCATGGGCTTCGCCGTGGATACTGTTCGTGCCTGACTTCGTCGTGATGGCGAATATTCCCGCTGCGGAGTGCCCATACTCCGCGTTAAATTGATTCGTCAGTACGACGAAGTCCGCCACAGAGTCCTCGATGACGGGAGTGAGGTTCCCGTTGACATAAGCGCTGTTATCGTCAGCGCCGTCGATGGTGAAGCTGTTGTACCGGGGCCGCAAACCGCCAATCGAACCGCCGGAGCCCGCGACGCCACCCGGCTGGGTGGTCGTATTGGGCAGAACGACGGCCAGTTCCTTCACATCTCCGCCGATGGTGTTGATGGGGAGCTGTTCTGCGACCGAGCCTGAAAATCCTGACTGTATCTGCGACGAAGTGACGCTCACTGCGGCTTCGCCTTCCGCTGTCACTTCCACAGTGGTAGTGACGCTGCCCACTTCCAAGACCGCCGGCGCGTCCACGGTTTGATTGGGAAGGACGTTGACGTGCGCCCGCACGTATTTATTGAATCCTTCTTTGGTCACTTCAACCGTATAGGGCCCGGGCAGCAGGTCCGGAAAAACGTAAACATCGCCGCTCGACGTGGCGGCAGTAATGACTTTGGTGTCATCGTTTGTGGCAGTAACCTTCGCTCCCGGAACCGTCGCGCCGCTCTTATCGGTCACTTCGACTTGCAGCGTGCCGCCCAGTCTCTGGGCCAGGCTCCGCACCGGCAACGCCGCCGTGAGAACTAGCGCGGTCAAAATTGCCAGGACGATGCCGCAATAACTTAGACAACCACCCTCACCCGCATTTCTCATATACTTTTTCGGAGATGTCATGTGCGCTACCCCCAAGATTCGCGGATCATATCACAACTGCGTTCCCCATCGGTATACGGGCATTTAGCCAATTTTTTCGATTGGCGTCATTCCCAGGAAAGCTTGGCGGCAAGTGTTACTCGGCTTTCGGCGCTCCTGCCTTAGGGCTCGCGGAGGCCTTTTGGATGATCGCCAAGGGTGGGAAATCCACGTCCGCATGATTCCAGTATCTCTTTGCAGCGTCGGATTCCTGCGCCGCGGTTGTCCGGTTCCCGCCATGCTGTGCGACCAGGGCTTTTGCGTAATGCGAGCCGCCGTAATAAGGATCCACGGCGAGCATCAGCCCCGCCAAGTCCTCGGCGATGCTCCACTGGCTGGTTTCGCGCGCCAGATTCGAGAGCACTTCGACGCGGAAGAGTCCCTGCGACCAGGAATCCGCGCTGGTGGACCGCCGGGTGTATTGGCTAATCCGTTCCACGAGCGCGGGCGCGTCCGCGAGCGAACCGCGCCCCAGCATCAGGGCCAGCTTGAGCAGATCCAAATACGGCGAGGCGGCGCCCGCGTCAGCCCGGTTGAGGCCGCTCGATTCCGTTTGCGCAGAATTCAGCTGGGCCTCGGCTTCGTCGCTTCGGTGCAGGCCGACGAGGGCAATGCCGGCAAGGCAATGGCCGGTGACGCGGCTCAGCACTGATGGGCTGGCTGCCATCTCCTGCGCCGCCCCGAGCGCCCGGCCAAAATCGCCGCGATTCAGCAGGAACTCGGGCCAGTCCTTGCGATTGAAGGCTGCATATTCCGTAAAAGGCGTGAGCTGGCGTTCGGCGGCGAAATAGCGCTCCGCGAGATGCAGCTGCCCCTCATATTGATAGGCGCTCGCCAGCAGGCTCAGATTGTGCGCATGATGCCAATCGAACGAAGCAGGGATATTTTCCCGGCGATAGTAGCCATTCTCGAGTGTTTCCGCTTTTAGAAAAAACTGGATGGCTTCCTCGTTACGCCCCACGCCCCGCAGTTCGTGGCCGTAGATGTGCTGCCCATGCGGTATCTGCGGCGCCATTTGCGCGTAGATGCGAGCTTGTTCGAGCGCGTCCGAGAACTTCCCCTGATTCTCATAGCAGTGCGCCAAAAAATGATGCGCGGCGAAGTTGTCCGGCGCGATCGCCAGCGCCTGCTGATAGTAAGCAATTGCCGAAGCGACGCAGCCGCCGCCGTCTCCAAAGGGCGTGGGCTCCTCGGCATGGCCGCGAAGCAACAGAAGCTCCACATCGTTCGGATATGCGGCGAGTGCCCCATCGATGGCCTGGCGGAAGGCCAGCAGCCTGGGGATCGCCTCCGCCTTGCCCGCAGCCACCATGGCATCGAGCTGAGCTTTGCGTATCGCGATTCGTCTCCTCTCCCGGTCGTCGGCGGCCGCGGAGAGAGACTCGGCCTGGTCCGCTGCCGCACGTGCGGCGCGATAATCCATGGGCGAATAGGCGTAGCTCAGCCCGAGGTAGGCCATGGCCATTTTCGGATCACTGCGCAGCGCTTGGTGGAAAGCTCGAGCAGCCTCGATCCAGACATACGAATGCAGGTAAGCGACACCCTGGTCGTAGAACCTTTGCGCCAGCGCCGAGGACGTCGTTACCTTCTCGTGATAGACGCCGATGCCCTCCCGCAGCGCTACCGGACGGCTCAGGATTTCCTCGGGTACCCAGCCGACATTGGCGTGGTTCGCGTGCTCATTGGCTTGAGCAAAGATTGAGCCGGGGATCGTCAGGAGAAGAATCCCCGCAGCCACCAGTAAGCCACTGCGGTGAAGAGATCGGCTATGGTGTATTGCCGTCATCTATCATCTAATGGTCCGCTTTGCCCACAGTCACTCGAACACGGTCTGCGGCGTTCCAAAGATACCCGCCCGGATTCCACGGCATTTCCAGAGGTTGGCTGCGTCCTCGATTGTCGGTGGCGCGCGAGAGGATGACGTAGGTTCCTTCTTCGCGCGGTTTCCACTCGAAATCCCACAAACGCCAGGCATAACGCGCATGCTCGGAACGGAGCGCGGCAGGTTGCCAGGATTCTCCGGCGTCCGCCGAAATCTCCACGCGCGACACCCTTGACGTGCCCGCCCAGGCAGCACCGAAGACGCGGACCGAGGTCGCGGCTGCGTCGATGACAGAACGATCCGCAGGCGCGGCAATGATCGACTTGATCGGCAATGAGGTGATCACGGAACCGCGTCGTGCCTCCCCGGAAACTCTCGCGTTCTCCCCGACGGCTTCGCGCGAACGCGTAGGCAGCCGGTAAGCTGAATCCATGTAGTAGCCTTCCAGTTCGCGTGTGAGCACGCGAATCTCCATCAGCCATTTAATTGAAGCCGAGCCAATCCAGCCGGGCACCAAAGCTCTCGCCGGATACCCATGTTCTGGAGTCAGCGGCGAGCCATTCATCTCGGTGGCCACGATCGTATCCGGATCCAGGGCCTTGTCCATGGGAATGCTGCGCATGAAGGGCGGAGAGGGCGAAGGCAAGGCTACGCCGCGAAACGCTACGTGTCGCGCAGTGTCTTTTGCCTCCGCTCTTCGCAGCAACGCTCCGAGCGAAGGCCCGCGGAACACGGCGTTTCCCACTCCGCCGCGAGTCCAAGGAAGGCCGCCGATGCGCGGCTGAAAAAACGCTCTCCCATTGCCGGCGCATTCCAGGGCATTGGTGACGCTGGGCGCTTCCATCTTCAAAAGGTCAGCCATCGTCAGCGTCAGCGGGCGCGCCACTTCGCCCGTAATCGAGAGCTTCCATTCAGCCAAATGGATCTGCGGCATGTGCTCATTATTGCGCACGAAGAAGTGCTCGGTCGGCGTGATCCAGCTATCGAAGAACGAAACGGGCATTTCTCGGGTGATGTATTCCTCCGAATAGACCGTCATCCCGTGGGCATCCGTCGGCAGGCTCGATCCTGCGCGGGTTTGTCGGCTCAATGCCTCGCTTGGTGCCGTGCGGAAAGGCGCGTGCGTGAGGGCGGCGACCGCTTCTTCCGCCATTCCGACGAGCAGGGAAGCGCCAGCCCATTGCGCTCCGTTGGCCAGAAATCTTCTCCTCGTAAGCCTGTGGTCCATCTCGGTAAGCCACCGCGCAGCAATCGCAAAGAGCTCGTGAGAGCCGTCACCGCCGTAAAATCACGAACAGATGCAAGTTAGCTGAAATATTGCTGCTGAGTCAATTCGTGGAGCGTCTGTAACTTATAGGACATGAGAACGGAAGCTCTATCTGTGCGACAGCCGCGAAATGAGACGCTTGACCTATGACGTCGGGCCAAGCGACATCGGACCATGAGACATCGGAGCACGCGGCATCAACCATCGACATTTCACCTCCTGCAGAGGACTTCGTTCAGGCTGCGCTGCGATCGCCCGCAACCGCGGTGGCAGTGGCGCTCCTGTTGCGTCTCGTTTTCCTCTATTTGGCGCATGACTCCGGCGGGAACTTGTTTCCTGTGGGCCAGGAGGCGGGGAACGTAGCCTGGTCGTTTGCCTTGGGCCATGGCTTTTCCTCGCCTCTCATCGGCATGCAAGGCCCGACGGCCTGGGTCGCTCCGGTTTATCCGCTTCTTCTGGCCCTCGGATTCAAGCTGCTGAGCATGAATCCGTATCACGTCGTGATTTTCGGCCAAGTGCTAAATTCGATTTTCTCGGCGCTGACCTGCTGGCCCATTTATTTGCTGGCCAAAAAGCTCTTCGGCAGCGGAATCGCGCTGGCCTCCTGTTGGACCTGGGTCCTGCTTCCAACCGCCATTCTCTTTCCTCTGGAATGGATTTGGGACCAGAGCCTCTCCGCGCTTCTTCTCACCGCGCTCCTTTGCGCCACGCTTTATCTTCCTGTAGCGCCCTCTTGTCCCGAGGCGCTGGAACGAGGGATCAGGGCGGCACGCCATTCGCACAAAGGCCTGATCTGGGCGGCGTACGGAATCGGCTGGGCTTTCGCCCTGCTGACCAATCCCACGGTCGGGCTGCTGCTTCCCGTGTTCCTAGGCTGGCTCGCGTGGCAACGCCACAAAGGCGGCGCGCCGTGGAAAGGCCCAATTGCAATTGCCGTGCTGACCTGCGTCCTTGGCATCGTTCCCTGGACCGCCAGGAACTATGCCGACTTCGGGCACTTTGTGCCCATCAAATCAAATTTCGGGCTGGAATTTTGGCTGGGAAATAACCCCGACGTAAAAATCATCTGGACCTGGTGGCGCAGTCCGGCCTCGGATGCGGCCGAAACCGCTGAGCTGCACCGGCTGGGCGAAATCGGTTATATGCAGGAGAAGCAAAGGCAGGCTGTGGCGTTCGTCAAGGCGCATCCGGGAACTTTTCTGGATTCGTCTTTTGACCGCTTTGTGGATACCTGGACGGCTCTGTGGGACCAGCACGCGGACCCCTGGGTGACCGCGTTGCATGCGGGCGCGGCCTATACATCCTTTTGCAGCATCTTTTCGCTCCTGGCGCTTTTAGGTCTGCTGCTGGCGCGCCGGGGGGACGCGCTTCAGACGTTCCCTCTCTCGGCCGCGATGCTTCTTTTTCCCGCGACCTACTACATCACGCACAGCGCCATGCGCTATCGCCATCCCATTGATCCAGTGATGACCATGCTGGCCGTGTATGCGGCGGCCTGCGCCTACGCGAGAGTCGCTGGGAAAACTGAGGTGAAGGTTAAAATCGACAAAACTTCACCGGCAATGGCTGCGGAATCGCGCCAGCAGAGAAGAGCACGCTCACGCCGCACCGCGACCACAGACTGAAATTGCAGGCTGCGTGCGCAGCGCCAGATTCAACTAGAAATTCGATTCCTCTAGCGGCTGGTGCTGGTCACCACGGGAACAAATTTCTGAATCCGCTTGGCCTGTTCCACTTCGCCCGTGTAGATGTTCCCCTTGGAGTCCATCCCGATAGCGTTGATCCAGTGGAATTGCCCGGCATACTTGCCGTTGCCCCCGAACGAGCCCAGCGTTTTGCCGGTCTTGCGGTCCAAAATCCAGACGAGGTCATTGGTCCCGTCGGCCACGAACATATATTTTTGTTGCGGGTCTTTCGAGAAGATCATTTTGTAGGTGGTTCCGCAGGGAGGCATCTTCGTGTTGGGTGGAAGCCCGCCACAATCGGGACCGCGCGAAGGCGTGTTCGGCGACACGTAGAAATCCTGCACCCACTTGCCCTGCTTGGTGTAGACGGAGATGCGGTCCTGGCCGCGCTCGCCGACGTAGACCAGCCCGTCCTTGGCAATCTCCACAAAATGCAAATCGGGCACGAAGTTCTTCTCCTCCGGAGGCGGCGCGCCGGTCCACTTGTACGGCGGAATCGGGTCGTTGGAAATTTCGCTCAAGGGCATCCCGTGGCCGCCCCAGCCGCGCTTGAACGCGCCCGTATCCATATCGTAAACGAGCACGCGCTTCCAGTTAATCAGATAAATCTCACGGGCATCCTGGTCGAGATTGAAACGCCCCTTCGATACGAGAACGTCGGTCTGCGTATTGTCTTCCTTGAGCGGTCCCGCATCTTTTGGCGGACGGTGGCCGAAATCCCAAAGCAGCTTCCCATCGGGCGAGAATTTGAGAATGCTGTCTTGCGCCGCCGTTCCGGCGATCCACACGTTTCCCTCGCGGTCCACCAGGATCGTTTGCAACGCGGTCGGCCATTGCGGAATGTAGCCGGGGCCGCCCCAGGCGTGGACCACATTGCCCTCGGGGTCGAGTTCGATGGCCTCGGGTCCGCGCACGCAGCAGGCGATCCGCGGCGGATCGTCGCCGCCACCGATTTCATCGCCATCGGCCGCCGCCCCGCGATTCAGGAACCACACGTGGTCGTTCCTTTCGTCCACGTACAGGCCGGTCACCTGCTGCATGCTCCAGCGATTCGGCAGGCGCTTCGGCCAAAAGGGATCCACGCGATACATCGGGGCTCCCTGCGCGTCCGTGGCCTGAGTCGCCGCTTTTGCTTGCGGCCGCGCGCGCATCGTCACGGCCAGCGCCAGCACGCAGATCGCAAACGTTAGCGCAAATATCAGGCTTCGGCTCATTCGCCTATTCGGATCATTTGTGTTCACAGGATTTCCCTCCCATCAGGCGCCAAGTAACCGAGTGCCGCCCTAAATGGCGCCGCTACAAAGAGCTCGTGTATAGTGGCCGCCTTCAGGTCCGGTTTGGGACTCCGGTGGAGTCCACCGGACTCCAGAAACCGGAGCGCGTCGTTGGTTCAGAAGCGGGTGCCTCTCGATCGTATTTCCGAAGGTGGCGCTAGCCTACCACACTCGCAGCGCGAATAAATATTCGAGACCGTTCCCGAGCCGGCCTGCCCCGCTCGCCGCTTTGTAGCGCCGAGCTTCAGTCCGGCATGCGGCCCTGAAGGGCGGCGCTACATTCCCGAACGTGCCGCGTCACCAGAT
>Ga0137386_10003706_pt1 | contig 10010 bp, 18 predicted proteins | sample SagtaG_4_FD_104910 | JGI IMG/M metagenome (GOLD analysis project Ga0137386, IMG submission 104910) | Vadose zone soil microbial communities from Sagehorn Ranch, Mendocino, California, USA - Sage2_R_100_16 metaG | ecosystem: Environmental > Terrestrial > Soil > Vadose zone | place: USA... | reverse complement strand
CAGGCTGTCGCGCGCGCGCCCGCTCTCGGCGGACCCTCTGGCGTTCATCGAGCCGCCGGGGGAGCCGCCGACGGACGGGCTCGAGCACGACCAGTTCGGCGTCCTGCGCCCGGACTGCGGGAAAAGACGCGCGCCGCCGGCGCACACCGCGCCTGGCGCGGGGAGACGAGGGCGAAGTGACGGACCAGACCAAGACCGACCTGACCGTGCTGGTCGACCGGTCGTACTCGATGACGAAGATCAGGCGCGAGATGCAGGGCGCGCTCAACAAGTTCCTGCGTGACCAGCGCGACGGGCCCGGCGAGTGCCGGGTGACGCTCGCGCAGTTCGACACCCAGTTCGAGGTCCTCTACCGCGACGTGCTGGTCGACCGGGTGCCGGAGTACGTGCTCGAGCCGCGCGGCGCGACCGCGCTGCTCGACGCGCTCGGCCGGCTGATCACGGACACCGGCGCGCGGCTGGCCGCGCTGCCGGAGGACGGGCGCCCCGGGTCGGTGGTCTTCGTCGTGGTGACCGACGGCGAGGAGAACTCCTCGACCGAGTTCACCATCGAGCCGGTGCGCCGGATGATCAGGACCCAGGCCGACGCGTACCAGTGGCTCTTCGAGTTCCTCGGCGCGAACATGGACGCGGTGAGCGTCGCGGAGGGCATGGGCATGCCCGGGGCCACCTCCGTGACATACGCGCCCAAGAACATCGGGCAGACCATGAGCGTGCTCTCGCGCTCGACGACCGCGTACCGCGGCGCCCGGGCCGGGGGCATGTCGCACGCCGCCGCGGCGTCCGCCGCGGCGTTCACCGACGAGGACCGCGAGGCGGCCATCGGCGAGGACGGAAGGGAGTGAGGCGCGTGGACGGACACAGCTGGGGCCGGAACTGGCACTGGCCCAGCGGGGTCATCTGGACCTGACGGACCGCGGGCCCGCGGGGAATCCCCCCGATGCCGCGCCGCCGCGCCTCGTGCGACCACCACCGGCGGCGCGACCCGCGGGCCCGCCCGGGACACGAACAGAGGGAGCAGGGAAGAGTGATCGCGTACGGTTGCTGCGTCGGCGACTGGGGCAAGTTCGCCCGCTGGGTCGCGCCGCGCACGGCCGGCCGCCCGGTGTTCGCCACGAGCGGGCACGACGGGATCGTCGCGCCGTACAACATGATCCTCGACACCGCCGAGGGGATCGACGGCCTCGACGCGCTGGTGCTGCTGCACGACGACCTGGAGATAACCGACCCGGGGTTCGAGGCGAAGGCCCTGGCCGCGCTGGCCGACCCGTCCGTCGGCCTGGTCGGCGTCGCGGGCGGCGGCGGTGACTCGATCTACTGGTGGAACCACGGCCCGGTCGGGCACCAGACGACCGACGTGCGGCTCATCGACTTCGGTCGGCGCGAGGGCGACGTGGTGCTCGCGGAGGGGAGCTGCATGGCCCTCTCGCCGTGGCTCGTGCGCACGCTGCGGTTCGACCCGCGGTTCGCCGGGTTCCACGGTTACGACGAGATCGGCCGGCAGGTGACGGCCGCCGGGAGGCGCGTCGTCGTGATCGACGCGGACACGCACCACCACAACCCGGAGGGATATGCTTCGGCGGAGAGCGCGGCGGCGTGCCGCACCGCTGCCGCGCAGTACGCGGAGAAGTGGGGGACCGGGTGACCGTGCCGATGGCGATGACGATGACGATGTGCGCGGGCTGCGGGCAGAACCGCGAGCCCGACGCCGGCGGCGGCTTCGCCGCGCACCACATGGAGCACGACGGCGTCGGCGGCCCGCCCTGCCCCGGTGGGCGCCCGTGGCGGACCTGGTCCTACGACCCGGGGCGATTCCCGTTCCCCGCGCTGGTGGCGCTCGCGCTCGGCGAGGACGACCTGGAGTCGCTGCGCGCGGACCTGCCGCGGCGGACCTGGCGCACCGACCAGCAGTCCCCGTGGCACGCGCCGTTCTACGAGGGGTTCGGTGGCTGGCGCCGCGTCTTCAGGGCGTTCGTCCGCGAGGCCGTCGCACCCCGCGTCGGCGAGCCCTTCTACTACCAGGCCGTGCCCACCTTCCGCGTGCACCTGCCCGGGAACGTCGCGGTCGGCGAGTTCCACACCGACGCGCGGTACCACCACCCGCCCGGCGAGGTGTCGCACTGGGTGCCGCTGACGCGCGCGGGTGGCACGCGCGGCCTGTGGATCGAGGGCGACGACGGCGAGCGGCACGCGCCCGACGTGCGCCCCGGGCACGTCGTCGACTTCGACGCCGTGCACAGCACGCACGGCAACCTGGTCAACCGGACCGGGCTGTCGCGCGTGTCGTTCGACTTCCGCACGCTGCCTGTGCGCCTGTTGCCCGCGGAGGAGGGCCCGCCGACCGAGCACACCCGGATGCGGTTCGTGCCCGGCGGGTACTACGCGGCCGGGGCGGTCGCGCCGTGAGGCTGAACCTGGGGTGCGGCGACCGCTACGCCGAGGGCTGGCACAACGTCGACTGGGCCGGGTGCCCGCACCGCGTGGACGAGACGGTCGACCTGACCGGCGAGCTGCCGTGGTCACCCGGTTCGGTCACGCACATGTACGCCGGGCACCTGTTCGAGCACCTCACCCGGGACCAGTGTGCCGCCCTCTGCGCGCTGCTGCTCGCCGTCGCCGGCCGCCGCGGCTGCCTGCTCATGGCGGTCGGGCCCGACGTCGACGCAGCCCGGGCGATGATCGCCGACGGCACGTTCGACTACACCTACCACTCATTGGAGACCATCACGGACGGCGGGCACCGTTGGCCGGGCGACGACCACCTGTGGCAGACGACCGGGCCGGCTGTCGCGGACATGCTTCGCGGGGCCGGCTGGCCGGTCGTCACCGATCTCGGCGGCATGCCCGGGCTCGCCGGGCTCGCGGGCGGGGACGCGTGGCCGGTCGCCGACCGGGAGCCGCTGTGGCAGTACGCGGTCCGCGCCTACGCCGGGGAGGCGGGCCCGTGGTGACGCGGTGCGGCGCCTGCCGGGCGGACGCGGAGCTGCTCCCCTTCCTCGACCTGGGCAAGACGCCGCTCGCCAACAGGTTCCCGGCGACGTCCACCGAGCGGGAGACGTGGTACCCGCTGCAGCTGGCGCGGTGCAAGAACTGCGGCCTGGTGCAGCAGGCCGAGGTCGTGCCGGACGAGGAGATCTACGGCGACGACTACGGCTTCTGGTCGGGCGGCTCGCTGGCGCAGCGCGAGTACCACCGGCGGAGCGCCGACCTCCTGATGGCGAGGCACGCCGGCGGGCTGAACTCCCACCAGGGCAGGCGGTTCACGGTCGAGGTCGCGTGCAACGACGGCAGCATGCTCCGGCACCTGCGCGACGCGGGCGTGCCCTGCCTCGGCGTCGACCCGTCCGGTCCCGCGCGCGCCGCGCGCGACGCCGGGCTGCCGGTGCTGGTGGAGCCGTTCACCGCCCGGCTCGCGCGCCGGGTCAGGGAGGAGCACGGGCCGGCCGGGCTGGTCGTCGCCTACAACGCGCTCGCCCACGTCGCCGACCTGCCCGACGTCCTCGACGGCGTCCGCGAGCTGCTCGCCGACGACGGCGTCGCGGTCGTCGAGGTGCAGTACCTGCCAGACCTCCTGACCGGGAACATGTACGACCAGGTCTATCACGAGCACCGCTACTTCTGGAGCCTGTCGACGTTCAGGCGCGCCGCCGAGACACACGGCCTATACGTGCTGGACGCCGAGCTGATCGAGCTGCAGGGCGGCGGGATGCGCGTCACGCTGTCGACGGGCCCGACGAAGGGCGGCGCCAACGTGCAGCGCATCCTCCGGACGGAGCAGTGGCTGCGGTGGGACAGCGCGTACGAGGGCGTGCAGGGCCGCGTCGACCGGGCGCGGCAGCACCTGCTGGACCTGTTCTACCGGGAGCTGGCGCTCGGGCGCACGGTCTACGGGTACACCGCCGCGGCGAAGGCCACGACGATCCTCAACTTCTGTGGCATCGGTCCCGACGTGATGCCGTTCGTGGTCGACTCGACGCCGTACAAGCAGGGGCGCCACGTGCCGGGCACGCGCATCCCGATCGTGGCGCCGCTCGCCGCGGACCTCGAGTTCCCCGACGAGTCCCGGACCACGCGCCTGCTCCTCGCGCCGAACTACCTCGGGCGCCTGATGCGCGATCACTGCGCCTACCTGCAGGCCGGCGGTCGCTGGCTCGTGCCGATCCCGACGCCGATGGTGATCTAGTGGCGCACTCGACGCACCGGCGCTGGAAGGGCTGCCCCATGTGCAAGGACCACAAGTTCCGGGACCACGGCCAGTCCGTGCGCCAGCCGTTCCGCGTGCTGCGCAAGATCGGCAAGTCGCGCCGCATCCGGCGCCACGAGGTCCCGGCCGACGAGCGGGACGGTTGATGGTCCAGGCACTGATCGCCGTCCCCGTCCTGTGCGCGCTGGCCGCGGCGGCGCTCGTGCTCCGCCCGGGGCGGGCGCCCCGCGGCGGCGGCGGCGGCAGCGCCGCGCCGCGGGCGTTCTGCGGCGACTGCGGGGCGATGCTCGGGTTCCTCGCGCCGGACGGGACGCTCCCACCCGAGACCGGCGCCGGGCACAGGTGCCGGTGATGGGCAGGCGGCAGAAAGGCAAGGGCCCGAAGCGCAAGCGGTCGTGGCACCGGCGCGGCGGCGGGCCGGACGCGGCGTGGCGCGCCGCGGCCGCGCGGCTCGACGCGGCGCGCCTCCGCATGAACGACGCAGCCGACCGGAAGACGACGGAGGAACGGTGAGATGGACGACCAGACGATCGACGCGATCGGCTCGGCCGCGGCGTACGCGCGGGACGCGGCCGAGCTGTCGGCCGCGCGCGGACGCGTCGAGCTCAAGGCCGAGATAATCGAGTTACGGCTGGTGCTGTCCGGCGCGCTCTCCGAGCTGTCCCGCCTGGAGGTGCGGGTCGCGCGGCTCGAGCTCGAACGGGGGATGGAATGATCGCGGTCGTGCCGACCAAGGGCCGGCCCGAGGTCGTGCGCAGGCTGATCAACTCGCTGGCCGGGCAGGTGCCCGACGTCGTCGTGGTGGACAACAACGACGAGCCCGACGCGGGGCTCGAGCTCATCTCCAGTCTGCGCGTCCACGTCGTGCACCGCCCGGGATACCCGCCCAACATCTCCGAGCTGCTTAACGCCGGGATGGACGCGGCGGACGAGCTGGCCCGCGGGTTCGGCGCCGAGCGCTGGGACGTCGGGCTGCTCAATGACGACGTGGTGGTGCCGCCGGGCTGGGTCGACTCGCTCGTCGGGGCGCTGCACGAGACCGGCGCCGCGGCCGCGTACACGGACCGGATCGGGCGCCCGGGGCGCGTGCTCCAGACGGCGATCCCGGTGCCGCACCACGAGTCGATGACGTGCTGGGCGTGCGCGGTCCGCGGCGAGCTCGGCATCAGGTGGGACGAGTCGATCAAGTGGTGGTACGGCGACAACGACTTCGACTACCGGTGCCGGTCCGAGCACGGCGGCGTGGTCGCGGTGCCGGGCCCGGTCCCCGAGCACACGCACCCGTCGGCCCAGACGTTCGCGGACGCGGAGCTGTCCCGCCAGGCGCACGTCGACCAGGCGACGTTCGAGAACAAGTGGAGGGGCCGGGTGTGATCGGACGCCACAATCACGGTCATGGCGCTGTCACGCCGGCAGGAGCGCGCCTACCGCGAGGCGTGGCACAGGCACGCGCACGGCGGCGGGGCGTCGCCGGGCTGGCAGGGGTCCGAGGACGAGGTGGCGATCTGGATGCAGGCCTTCGACGCGACGGGCGAGGTGCGGGTCTCGCCGTGGGACGCGCTGCTGCTCGCGGTGCGCAGGCGGGCCAACCGCGTGAACTGGGTCGACTCGGTGATCGCGGAGCTGCTCCGGCAGCAGGCGAACAGGGACGAGGAGGAGGGCCGCCGCCCGGGCGAGACGCCGCCGTCGCCGGAGGTCCAGCGGTGGATGGCCGAGTCCCGCAACGAGGAGCGGCTGCTGATCAGGGCCGGCAAGATGGCGATCGACGCTGGCGTCGCGGACGCGGTCGTGCGCCGGCTCGAGCTCGAGGGCCGGCTCGTCACGGACGCGCTAGTGACCGGGCTCGACTCGCTTGACCTCACGCCCGAGCAGCGGCTCGAGGCGCTGTCCGCCATGCACGCTCGGCTCGCGCTCGACGACGGGCGCCCGGACGATGATGATGGGTGACGGTGTGAGGCGGTTCCTTAGTGGGGTCTGCGCCCTGCCGTGGGTCGCCGCCTACGCGCTGACGTGGCGCAGGCGGCGGCGGGCGCGGTGCCGCGCCGAGGAGGCCGCGCGCGAGCGCGCGTGGAGGCACCTCCGCGCGGTCGGCGAGAGCGAGGAGTTCAGGTCGTGGGAGCGTGCGTTCAACTCGGCGGCGCGCGCGAACCGCGCGGCATCGATGCGCCTCTCCGAGCGGCGCGTCACGCACTAGGCTCGCGCATCCCCGGGATCTGCTCGAGGGCGACGCCGCGGTCGCGGTCGTCCAGGTAGTGCTCGAGGTCGTACGCCGTCTCGATGACGGCGCGCGTGGTGATGACCGATCCCCCCGAGTGCAGTGTGGCTGCCGCGATCAGCGCGGCCTGCTTGTTGTTCATGGTCGTCGTTCCCCTCAGGTCGTGTAGTGGTGGACGGTCAGGAAGACCACGCCGGACGCCATGACGACGAGCCATATGACCAGGAACCGGTCGTAGGCGGTCACGGCGACAGCGCGTCCATGAGCGACGACACGGCGTCCTCGAACGCGAGGTCGTCCTCCGTGTCGTCGAGGTCTATGTCGCCCATGTCGACGAGCATCGCGCGGGCCTCGGTGCGGGACACGCCCATCTCGTCGACGAGCGCCTGGATCTTCTGTCTCTTGGTCATGATCCTCACCAGTCGTAGCGGTCGTCTGGGTAGTGCATGGGTCCTACGCACAGGTTCTCGCGCAGGCCGTGCTCGCAGGTGCCCTCGTGGTCCTCGAACTCGATGATCTCGGCCAGTTCCGCAGCGGTGAGCCCCGCGCACGAGTAGTCCTGGTGGTTGATCGCGGTGTAGGTGTGCGGCTCGTGCGCGACGTAGTTGTCGCAGAAGGCGCGGGCCGGGGGCTCGTACTCGCCGTCGTCGTAGTACTCGTCCGTGAAGTCGGTCGCGGTGGTCATCTCGGGCTCCCCGGTTTCTCGTCTCTGTGATGCGATTTGATCGTATCAGAAAGATGAGGTAATTAACATACCGAAACGGACATCCGTCCGGATCGAAACCCGATCGTTACCATGCGCCCATGATTAGGAGCGCGCGCGTCCACATGAGGGTCGTCACCGCGGCGGACCTCGGGGACGGCGGCATGCGCTGCGAGGGCTGCCCGCACGCCTTCGCCCCGGGCGACGTGATCTACTTCGTCGAGGACCGCGACGTGCGCGACTGGGCACACTGCCAGGCGTGCCACGACCGCGCGTGGCGGCAGCCCGCGGAGCGCGGCCGTGGGTAGGCAGGACCGGCGCGAGCCGGCCGAGGGCCCAGACGCTTGGGACGGCCTGGGCGGGCTCGACGCGCTCTCCGCCGTCGTGCGGCGGCAGCTCGAGCAGCTCATGGTGCAGAAGTCCTGGGCGCCGCTCCCGCACCAGGTCCCGCCCGCGGGCGACGACTGGCTGGGCTGGCTGATGGTCGCCGGCCGCGGCAGCGGCAAGACCGCGGCCTGCTCGAGGTGGATCGTCGACCACGCGGCCGGCCCGCCCTGCCTGCCCGGCCCGGTGCCGCACTGGATCGGCATCATCGCCCCGACGCTCGGAGACGCCGCGACCGCCTGCTACTCGGGCCCGGCCGGCATCGCCTCCTTCGACCGCGACGTGGTGATGTCGCAGAAGGTCGGCGGCCTCCTGCTCACCTGGCCGAACGGCAGCGTCGCCAAGATGTTCGGCGCGCGCGAGCCGGACGACATCGAGCGCCTGCGCGCGGGCGGCAACACCTGCGCCGTGTGGTGCGAGGAGCTCGCCGCCTGGCGGTACATGCAGGACGCCTGGGACCAGATGAGGTTCGGCCTGCGTGTCGGGCGCCACCCGCACTGGATCGCGAGCACCACGCCGAAGCCTCGGCCGCTGATCAAGAAACTGGTCGAGGAGCGCCCGCGCGGCGTCGTCACGACGACGGCGACCACTTACGACAACCCGCACCTCCCGCAGCACATCCGCGACGCGCTCGAGGAGACGTACGGCGGCACGACGCTCGGGGCACAGGAGCTCTACGGCCGGCTAATCGAGCAGGACGAGGACGCGCTGTGGACGCGCGAGGTGATCGAGGCCAACAGGGTCGCGGTTGCGCCGCCGCTCAAGCACGTCGTGGTCGGCGTCGACCCGTCGGGCGGGTCGGGCGAGCAGGGCATCGTCGTCGTCGGACAGGTGCCGGTCGTCGCGGAGGGGAGGACGCTCAAGCACGGCTACGTGCTGTCCGATGCCTCGGTCCGCGCGAAGCCCGAGGGCTGGGGCCGGGCGGCGGTCGAGGCCGCGGTCGACCACGAGGCGGACGCCGTCGTGGTCGAGGTCAACTTCGGCGGCGACATGGCCGTATCCACGGTCGTCAACGCGGCCGAGCAGCTCGGGGTCCCGATCCCGGTGCGGACGGTGCGGGCCTCGCGCGGCAAGAGCCCACGGGCCGAGCCGGTGTCGGCGCTGTCGGTGCAGGGCAGGTGGCACCACGTTGGACGCTTCGACGAGCTCGAGGACCAGCTCTGCACGTGGACCCGCGACTCCACCTGGTCGCCCGACAGGCTGGACGCTATGGTGTGGCCAGCGTGGTACCTGAAGGTCGTGACCGTGGTCTTCCGGACGACCGGCTCGTTCGGCGGCGGCATGATGGGCGGGGTCCTCAGGACGCGCAGCGACCGGAGCAAGGAGCACTGGTCGCGGAAGAAGATCGCGTGATCGGAGACCAGGGACCCGGATGACGATCATCGGCAAGGCGATCGACTACTCGGACGCGCGGCCGGACCTGTCCGCGGTCGCGGCCGCCGGGTACACCGACGTCTACCGCTACACCCGCACCTTCGACTCGGCCGGCAAGCGGCTCGGCCCGGCCGAGCGCGACCAGATCCTCGACCACGGCCTCGACATCGGCATCCACGGCGAGGACCAGGCCGGCGACGCCGCCAACGGCGCGGCGCGCGGCACGCTGCGCGGCACCGCCTGGGCCAGCTACATGCACGACACCCTCGGCGCGCCGAGGGGCATGACCATCGTCGCCGCGGTCGACTACGACACCCTCGGGCAGTACCCGAACGCCGTCGACGACTACCTTGGCGCCGTCGAGGCCGCGTTCCAGGGCGAGTACGCGCTCGGCGTGTACGGCAGCTATTACGTGGTCTCCGGCGCGCACGCCGCCGGGCGCGGCGGGGCGTGCTACGTGATGACCAACGCCTGGGGCCCCGACACGCCGTCGGCGTTCTGCCACCTGCACCAGCACGGCGGCACGCCGTTCCCGGACACCGACCACAACGACATCCTGCGCGACCAGCGCGGCACCTGGCTGCAGACCCTAGGAGGAGACATGCCGCTCACCACCACCGACCTCGACCAGGTCGAGGCCCGCGCCGTCAAGGCGGTGCGGGAGGTCCTGCGCATCTCGGGGACGCTGAACATCATCCAGTCCGGGCAGCTCGTCAACGACGCGGCGCTGGTCATCCTCGACCGGGAGATCGACGCGATCGCGGCGCTGGCCCGCGCGAACGGCCAGGGCATCGCCTCGATCCTCGGCGCCGAGACCGCCGAGGCCGCGCAGATCACCGCGCTCGCCGGCGCGGGGACCCAGCAGCTTGGGCAGCTCGCCGCGATCCTCACCGCGGTGCAGTCGCTGCAGACCGGCGGGCTGGACACGGCCGCCGCGGCGGCGCAGATCGCGGACGTCCTCAGGCAGACCCTGCCGGGCGAGGTCATCGCCGAGCTGCTCGCGAACCTCGACCCGGGCCGCGACCGGCAGCCGGTGGAGCAGCACCGGCCCACGCTCGCCTCGGCGGACGGCATCCACGCGCTAGCCGGCCCGCTGCGCGCGCGCTCTGGAGCCGGCAGCGACGTGGCCT
>Ga0137386_10003702_pt1 | contig 10017 bp, 10 predicted proteins | sample SagtaG_4_FD_104910 | JGI IMG/M metagenome (GOLD analysis project Ga0137386, IMG submission 104910) | Vadose zone soil microbial communities from Sagehorn Ranch, Mendocino, California, USA - Sage2_R_100_16 metaG | ecosystem: Environmental > Terrestrial > Soil > Vadose zone | place: USA... | reverse complement strand
TCAATCGTGGCGCCACGCGGACGCCGATGACGTGCGTCGGCCAGCCGAGCGCGGCGACGGCGAGCGCGAGGCCCGCGGCCGTACCGCCGGTGCCGAGCGGTAGGACGATCGCGTCCGGCGGCGCGGCCACCTGTGAGACGAGCTCCAACCCTGCAAGCAGGTGGCCCACCACCGCGCGGGGATGCGCGCCCCCGCCAGGAATCCAGCGACGGGGGCCGAGGGCCCCGGCGCGACGCCACGCATCGAGCACCGCGAGGGGCAACGATCCCCTGGCCCGGGCGCGAACGACGAGCGCCGCGCGGGCCCGGCAGGCGGCGGCGACGGCGCGGCTCATGGCAGTGTCGGGCTGCGGGAACTGCGCGAGCACGGCGCAGCCAGCCGCGACGGGAGCGTGCACAGCGGTCGCGAGGCAATGACTCGAGCCGGTGCCGCCCAGGGTGACGAATACCGTCCCGGGCGGCGCGCCCGCGAACAGGAACTCGAGCGCGCGTACTTTATTCCCACCGTAGCGCGCGGACGACTGGTCTTCCCGCTTGACGCTGAGCTCAGCCACGCCGACGGCGCGGGCGAGCGTGGCGGCACGCTCGAGCGGGGTAGGCCAGTCGCCCAGGCTACATGGCATCAACGTCGCGCGTATCTTTTGAATCAGCTGCGCCGGATCCGACACCCGAGCCCCGATCCCCGAGGAGTCCGATGGTTGCCACCGACTACATCCGTCACGCCGCGCGCGCCGCCCGCAAGTGCGCGGGCGATCCGCTCGGCGGTGCGCCCCAGCCGCCGGACCCTGAATTTTACAAGACCCTCGCCAAAGCGCTGGAGGAGATCGCCGCCGGCCTGGACGCGCTCAGCAAGCACGAGTGAGCTACATCCGGACACCGGAAGCGCTTGCCGAAGCGATCGCGGTGCTCTCGCGGGAGCCCCTGGTCGCCGCCGACACCGAGGCCGCGAGCTTCCACCGCTACCACGACCGCATTTTCCTGATTCAGCTGTCGAGCCCTTCACGGACCGAGATCATCGACCCCTTGGCGGTGGCGGACCTCTCGCCCGTGGGCCGGCTGCTGGCCGACGCGCAGGTCGAGAAGATCTTCCACGACGCGGATTACGACCTGCGGATTCTCGATCGTGACTACGGATTCCGAGCGCGGCGGCTGTTCGACACGCGCATCGCCGCCCAGCTGTCCGGCGAGCCGGCGATCGGCCTCGCGGCACTGTTGGAAAAGTATGCCGGCGTGAAGCTCGCAAAGGAGCACCAGAAGGCGGACTGGTCGCGTCGCCCGCTCCCTCCGGCCATGCTCGCCTATGCGGCGGCGGATACGGCGCACCTGCCGGCGCTGCGCGAGCAGTTGCGCGCCCGGCTCACGGCGCTCGGTCGGCTGGCGTGGGCGGAGGAGGAGTTCACGCACCTCGAAGAGCTGCGCTGGACAGGGGCGCCCGACGGCGGCGGGCCGGATGCATTTCTGCGCGTGAAAGGAGCGAAAGCGCTGGCGCCGCGACAGCTCGCGGCGCTGCGGGAGCTGTACCGCTGGCGCGAAGCCCTGGGGGCCGAGCAGGACCGAGCCACGTTCCGCATCATCGGGAACGACGTCCTGCTGGCCGTGGCCAAGGCCCTTCCCCGCGTGCCCGCCGACTTGGTCGGGATCGCCGGGCTGCCGCCCAGCCTGGCCACGCGGCACGGCGCCGCACTGCTCGATGGTACGCACCGCGCCCTGGCGCTTCCGGAGAGCGAGCTGCCACACGTGGAGCGTGCGCCACGCCAGGCGCGCGACCCGGCGGTCGAGGCGCGGGTCGAGCGCCTCAAGGCGGCCCGCAATCGCGCCGCCGCCGAGCTCGGGCTCGATGCCGGGGTGCTGTGCGGGCGCTCGACCCTCGAAGCCGTGGCCCGGGCCCAGCCCCCTCCAAGCGATCGCGCCGGGCTCGCCCGTATCGGGGAGCTCCGGCGCTGGCAAATCGAAGCGTTCGGGGACGCGCTGCTCGCGGCGCTTGGCTAGAGCCGTTCCAACGCGGGGAGGCTGAGGTCGGAGATCCGTGCCGGGGAGGTTGGAACGGCCCTAGAGCCCCATCAAGGCCCGAACCTTGGGATCCATCCGCTCGGGCGTCCAATAGGGTTCCCACACGATCTCGATGTCGACGTCCTTCACGCCCTCGAGGGCGCGGAGCACGCGGTAGGCGTCGTTGGTGATCATCGGACCCGCCGGGCAGCCGGGCGAGGTGAGGGTCATCTTCACACGCACCTCGCCGCCGGCGGTCTCGACGTCGTACACGAGGCCGAGGTCGACGATGTTCATGTCGAGCTCCGGATCCTTGACCTGTCGCAGCGCGGTGCGCGCCGCTTCTGGGCTGAGCGCCACGGGTGCTGTCATCAACGACTCCTCTCCACCGATGCTGTTTCCGAACCTAGTGCCGTTCCAGCTCGTTTGCCACCGGAACACGCCAGGATGCCTCACGGTGCCGCCAGCTGGAACGGCACTAGTCGACCCCGGGGCCGCGCACCAGGCAGCGACGTCGCCGCGCGATCCAGGCGTACAGCCGCCGCGCCACGGGCGCCACACCGGGGACCCGGAATCCCCACGCCAGCCAGCGCTTCCCCGGCAACAGCTCCAGGAGCTCCGGAACCGCGTCCGCGCCGGAGAGCACGCGCCCGTCCGGGGGGGGCAACACCAGGTGCATCGCCGCCGCGAGGGCCGGAAGCGGGATGTGGAACGCGGCCACGCGGGCCCGATCCTGGAACGGGACCAACGCGATGCGACGTTCCCGGTCCCAACGCCGGAGCAGGTCGACCGAGCGCTGGCAGAAGCCGCACTCGCCATCGTAGATCAACGTCGGGCGCGTCCGGTCAGCGCGCATCGGATGCTCGTGCGGCCGCGTCGGCCACGGCGCTGCGCACCTGCTTCAACAGGGTAAAGGGCCGACGCGCGCGCGGCTGGTACGCGCGGTTAGTGAGCAGGACCACGAACAGGTCGCGGTCGGGATCAATCCAGAGCGAGGTCCCCGTCCAGCCGGTATGACCGAAGCTCCGCGGCCCGAACAGCGTTCCCGCGCTCGACACGCTCTCTCCCGTCGGGACCGCCTGCCAGCCGAGCGCCCGAGCTTCGGTCCGCGCCCCGAACGTCGTCGCCTTGGACGTGAACAGGCGCACCGTCTCCTCACGCAGCTGCCGGCGGCCGTCCAGACTCCTCCCGCCTCGCAGCACGAACTGGGCGAACCGCGCGACGTCGGCCGCAGTGGAGAACACCCCTGCATTGCCCGACACGCCTCGGAGCTTGAACGCACTCCCGTCATTGACGGTGCCGGCGACGGGATGGCCGTGCCACACCCCCGTGGGAGCGATCCGGACGCGCAGGCGGGGGGGCGGCCGGAACATCGTCTCGTGAAGGCCCAGGGGCGTGAAGACCTCCCGCGCGACGAAGGCGTCGAGCGGTTCGCCCGTCACGCGCCCCACCAGCTCGCCGAGCAGGATCGCATTCAAATCGCTGTAGATCACGCGGCTGCCGGGCGGGACGCGGGGAGTCTCGCGCAGCACGCGCGCCATGAGCGCCGCACTGTCGGGAATCGCCTTGAGCTCCGGGTCCGGGATGTCGGCGCGAAGCCCCGACGTGTGGGTGAGGAGCTGGCGCACCGTGATCCCTGCCGTTGCCGGTCTTTGGAGCTCCCTAAGGTAGGTCGAGGCCGGCTCATCCAGGCGCACCTGCCCCCGCTCCACGAGCAGCATCAGCGAGGTCGTTGTGGCGATGACTTTGGTGAGCGAGGCCAGGTCGTACATGCTGCTGTCCGGATCGACGGCCGGGCTCGACGCCGACCACGTGAGGTGCCCATAGCCCTTGGCGACTAGAATCGTGTCGCGCCGCCCGACGATCAGGGCCGCGCCGGGGTAGGCTCCCCGACGGATACCGTCCTCGACCAGCGGATCGAAGGTACCTGCGTTGAACACCGGCGAACCGGCGCTCTGCAGGGCCAGGAGCAGCAGCCCTACGACCACACGCCCGGAATCCGTCGGCCGCACGCGAAGCAGCCACCATCCGGGCCGATCCGCTGTTGCTTGATCACGTACCCGTACCGCTCGATCAGCAACTCGCCGCAGTCCGGGCACCACGTATGCTCCCAGCGCCCGACCCGGCCCGGGAGGTTGCCCGCGTAGACGAACTCCAGGCCGGCCGCCGCGCCGATCTCGCACGCTCGCACCAGCGTCTCGGCGGACGTGTTGTCAGGGTCGGTCATCCGATAGTCCTTGTGGAACGCGGTGACGTGCCAGGGGATCTCCGGGCTCACCGACGCGATGTAGTCGGCGGCCCGGCGCAGCTGGGCGTCGTCATCGTTGAACCCCGGAACCACCAGGGTCACCAGCTCGAGCCAGAATCCCCGCTCGTACACCATCCGGATCGCATCGAGCACGTGCTGGAGCACGCCACCCAGCTCACGGTAGCGGCGATCTTCCATCGCCTTGAAGTCGATCTTGTAACAGTCGGTCCAGGGGCGGATGTAATCGAGCACCTCGGGAGTCGCATTGCCGTTGGAAATGAACGCGGTCTTCAAGCCGTGGCCCCTCGCCACCTTGAACACGTCGAGCGCCCACTCGGCGGTGATGAGCGGCTCGTTGTAGGACGAGCCGACCAGCTTCGCTCCCTGCCGCAGCGCCAGCCGAACCAGGTCGTCCGGCGTGACGTCGGTCGGTACCACACCGGCAGCGTCGTCGCGTAGCGCCTGGCTCGTGAGCCAGTTTTGGCAGTACCCGCAGTGGAAGTCGCATCCCAGCATCCCGAACGTGAGCGTGTCGGAACCAGGGAGCGCGTGAAAGAACGGCTTCTTCTCGGTCGGATCGCACTGCAGCGCCGCGACGTAGCCGGCGGGGACGTACAGCGTCCCGTCCTTGTTGAAGCGGACCTTACAAATCCCCCGGCGCCCCGGCTTCACCAGACAGCGGTGGCCGCAGGCGAAGCAGCGCACCGCGTGATCCGGAAGCCGCTCGATCAGCTGCCCCTCGCGGACCCGCGCGTCCAGGGCCTGGGCGAGGGTGGCCAGCCCGCCGTCCGGAGGGGCTTCGTGGGTGAGGAACGAGACGATGCTGCGGTGCGCCATGGAATCCGCCGACTGCCTTTCCTCAATATAGCTCGACGCGGCCGGGCTCAGCCCCCGACCCGAAGCGACCCTGGCGCGAGGTCGTAGAGGAGGGCAGCTGTGCGGATATCGCGGGGCGAGAGGTCACGGACCTTGGGCTGCGCGTACATGATGTCGCCCGGATCTGGCGAGTGGTCGAGGCCGATCAGGTGTCCGATCTCGTGCAGGGCGAGCACGCGGACGTCCTCGGGCCCGAACGGTTGCCCCTTGGCATCGAAGGTGGCGAGGGTGACGACGCCGCCGGTCAGGCGTCCATCCTCGTCCCATTGCACGTCCGTCTGCCCCGAGCGCTCTCCCTCGAACTGGATGCGCCATTGGATCCGCACTTCGGCGGAGCCGGAGTCCGCGTCCAGGTTGAACCGCACGGGCACCCCGGCGTCCTGCCAGCGTTGGAAGGCGCTCCGCACGGCGTCGAGGAAGCTCGGCTGGAAGTTGGCGACGGTGGTTGGGGGGAAATACACGCGTACCGGAATCGAGACGCGGCCGTCCCAGCGGTGCAGCACCGAGTCCGAGCCCGCACTCAGGATGTCGTTCAGATAGGTGCCGCCGGCGCTGGCACGGATCCGGCGACGGATCTCGGAGCGGGCGAGGAGAACGATGTAACTCGGGCCGCCGCCGCCGACCGGCGCCACGACCGTCGGTGAAGGGGCGGGGGCGGGTTGAGGCCTGCGCGCGGTGTCGCGCGACGGATCGATCGTCGGGCTCGACATCCGCACTACGCTCTCCGCGGGAGCGGTCCCGGGCGTCGCACCGGCCGTCGCGCGCGCAGGTGGTCGCACGAAAGCGTTCCACAGCGCGGCCGACGCGAGCAGGACGACCAGCGCGGCGACGAGGATGAGCATGCGGCGTTCGAGCATGCGCGCAATATGCGAGCGGACGGCGTCGCGCCGCTAGCTTTGCCTCGCTGGCGTCTCTATGATTGTGGCCTGCTTATGCTTGGCACGTAAGTGTTCGCGTTACCCGCGGCACCCATCATCCGACGGCGTGGGTGGGTCATCGTGGCATGGGCGGCCCTAGCGTTCCTGTTCGGGCCGCGGGCCTGCCACGTCCAGCAGGTGCTCGCGCTCCGGGGCGGTGGTAGCGAGACCACCGAATCGAACCGGGCGACCGAGCTCCTGAAGAAGGCGTTTCCGACCCCCTTCGCCGACTACGTGGCGATCGTCGTGCACGGTCCGGTCCGCTGGACCAACGCCCGCTTCGAGGCCGTGCTCGACACGCTCAAGGCCGCCGTCGAGCGCCGCCCCTACGTGGGGGAAGTGATCTCGGCCCGCACGATCGGCGAGTCGAGCTTCGTCAGTCAGGACCGTCGCACGACGTTCCTCATTGCCGCGCTCACGCCCGAGTCCACGCACGATCTGAGCGCCAGCTTCGTCCCCGACCTGCGCGCCGCGATCGGGGAAGGGCTGGCACGGGTCCCCGGCTCGGACGGGTTCGAGGTGATGGTGACCGGGTTCCCGGCGCTGGACCACGATGTGCGCACCATCAGCGCGGAGGACACCGAGCGAGGCGAGCAGCGCGCCCTCCCGCTCACCCTCGCGGTGCTGATCGTCGCCTTCGGCGCGCTGGTCGCCGCCGCCCTGCCGGTCCTGGTAGGCCTCCTGGCGATCACGATCGCGCTCGGCCTGGTCACCATCGCGGCGCGCTACACGCCCATGTCCGTGTTCGTGCTGAACATCACTACCATGGTGGGGCTCGGCGTGGGCATCGACTACTCGCTCCTCATCGTCACCCGGTTCCGCGAGGAGGTCAATCGCGGTCTCTCGGCGGCGGACGCCGCCATCCGCACGGTCGAAACCGCGGGTTCGGCCGTCGTCACGTCGGGACTGACGGTCGTAGTGGGATTCGCGGCGCTCGTCACCACGCCACTCTCGGACACACGGTCGGTGGGCATCGGCGGCCTGTTCGTCGTCGGGGTCGCCGTCCTGCTCGCCACCACGTTCCTTCCGGCGGCCCTCGCGATCCTGGGGCGCAACATCGACCGGCCCAAGTGGCTCGCCCGCCCGCTCGCCCGATTCCACGCACCCACCGGCTGGGAGCGCTGGGCGCGTTGGCTGGGCCATCGGCCGTGGCGCGCAGTCGCGGTAGGAGGGGCAGCCATCGCGCTGCTCACCTTCCCCGTCAGCCAGATTCGCCTCGGTCTTCCCGCCACCAACTGGTTCCCGCCGGAGTCCGAGTCCGGGCGGGGGCTTCAGGCGCTGCGCGAGATGGGCGCCAGCGGAGTGATCCAACCCGTGCGTGTCGTGGTGCAGCTCCCGGAAGGGGAGTCGGCGCTATCCGGCCGCCGCCTTCCGGGGCTCAAAGCGCTCACCGACTCGATCCGGAAGGACCCGCGTGTGCGCGAGGTCCGGGGCGTCGCGAGCATCAGGTCGAGAATGTCGACGCTCCAACTCGTCTTGTATTACAGCGATCCGGCCGCAGTGCGGGCCAAAAACCCGAACTTCTTCAACGCCTATCTCAGCGCCGACGATCGCGTCACGCTGCTCGACGTGATCCCCGCGGACACGGTGTCTCTCACGGGCCTGATGGACGTGGTGCGACGGGTCCGGGCCCTGGTGGCCCGCGACGTCAGAGGCCTCGCCGGGGCCGAGATCTTGGTCGCCGGGTTCGCCGCCTCGAACGTGGATACGCAGCAGGCGCTCATGAAACGATTTCCGGAAACCGTCGGCCTGGTCCTCGGCATCACGGCGATCATGCTGTTCGTCGCATTCCGCTCCTTGCTCGTCCCCATCAAAGCGGTCCTCCTGAACCTCCTGTCGGTGGGCGGCGCGTTCGGCCTCACCGTGCTCGTCTTCCAGCACGGATACGGCGGCCGCCTCTTCGGACTAGAGGGGCCGACGCAGGCAATCTGGGCCGTCGTGCCGGTGCTGGTGTTCGCGATCGTGTTCGGGCTGTCGATGGACTACGAGGTTTTCCTGCTGACGCGCGTGAAAGAGGTGTTCGACAAGACCGGTCGGAACGATCACGCCACAATGGAGGGCCTGTCGGCCACGGCATCCACCATCACCAGCGCCGCCTTGATCATGATTCTCGTGTTCGGCACGTTCGCCTTCACGCGCGTGCTCGCCGTCCAGTTCATCGGCTTCGGCCTCGCCGCCGCCGTCCTGCTCGACGCAACCTTGATCCGCATGGTGCTCGTGCCGGCGATCATGCACATTGCGGGCAGATGGAATTGGTGGCCGGGCGTCCGGGCACCGAGGCTGGAAGCGGGGAACAGCGACTAGGGGGGATTCACAGCCGCTGCAGGCGCCACCCTAACACATCCCAATGCCACGCCGCTACCCTGATTCCCGTCCTCGGGTCTTTCAGCGGCTTGTATTGCAGCCACGCCGGCTCGAGTCCGAGGACCGGGCCGAGGGCGAGCAACCGCTCCTTGTCCGCGCTCACCAAGTGCACCATCGGCTCCCCGCGCAGAGTGTGGCGATGAAGCCACACGCCGCCGTCGAGGGCGAAGCACATCCCCTCACGGCGGCGTGTGAATTCACGGTACAGCGGGTCTACTGGCAGGTAATGCGGCCTTCAATCGTAGCAGGAGCCACTGCCGGAACGCTCCCTGAGAAGAGGGCGCACAACCTCCCCGGCGCGTACGAACTCGTCAGGCTCGCGGACCAACCCGTGGTGGTAGCCGTTGAGCTCGCCAGGTTCACACCGCTGGACAGCCGGAAATTGTTCATCAGGGTGAAGTCGGTCGTGTACTTCGCGCTGTCGTAGAAGAACGCCTCCTCCGCCGTCGCGAGATTACGGAGGTCGGACTTCATCGTCCCGACAAACGCCTTCTCCTTCGTGTTGGAGAACTTCGGGATGGCAATGGTCGCCAACAACCCGATGATCACCACCACGATGAGTAGCTCGATCAAGGTGAAGCCGTTTCGAGACATCGCTGCCGACCCCTCCGGCGCCAAAGGGCGCCGAGCCCGTAAGTCACTGGCTCGGTGCCACATATAGTGGGCGCCGGGCACCATTCCTGCAAGAGCCATGCTTACCCCTTCGCATCAACCCAATTCATTCCCATTCCGACACTTACGACCAGCGGGACGCGCAAGTCGGCGGCACGTTCCATATTGCGTTTTACCACGTCCGTGGCGGCTTCCTCCTCCCCATGCGGTACCTCAACTACAAGCTCGTCATGAACTTGCAGGATCATGCGAGACGCGAGCCCCTGCTCCTTCAAGGCGCGGGCGATGCGGATCATGGCTATTTTGATCAAGTCCGCCGCCGAGCCCTGCAAGGGGGAGTTGGTGGCAGTACGCTCGCCGAATGCGCGGATGTTGTAATTACGGTCCTTGAGCTCCGGGATGTAGCGCCGTCTTCCGAACAGTGTCTCGACATACCCCTTTTCCCGCGCCTCGGCCACCGTGCGATCGAGCCAGGCCCGGACGCCGGCGAAGCGGGTGAAGTACTGCTCGATGAATCGCTTCGCGTCATCCTGAGTAATGCCGAGCTGACGGGACAGAGCGAACGCCCCCTGCCCGTAGATCGTGGCGAAGTTGATCGTCTTCGCGCGGGCCCGCATTTCCGCAGTGACCTGGTCCTGCGTCACGTCGAAGATGATCGCCGCCGTCTGGCGGTGAATGTCCCCGCCCTGCTCGAACGCTGCAACGAACGCCGGGTCGCCCGACAGGTGGGCCAGCAGTCGCAGCTCGATCTGGGAATAGTCGGCCGTGACGAGCATGGCGCCGGGGGGAGCGACGAAGGCACGGCGGATGATCTCGCCGCGCGGGGTGCGCACAGGAATGTTCTGCAGGTTCGGGTCCGAGGACGACAGCCGTCCCGTGGCCGCCCCGGTCTGATTGAAGCTCGTGTGGATGCGCCCGGTCAGGGGGTTGATGAACCCCGGCAACGCGTCCACGTAGGTGGACTTGAGCTTCGACAGCTCGCGGTACTCGATCAACAACCGGGGCACCTCGT
>Ga0137386_10003701_pt1 | contig 10018 bp, 21 predicted proteins | sample SagtaG_4_FD_104910 | JGI IMG/M metagenome (GOLD analysis project Ga0137386, IMG submission 104910) | Vadose zone soil microbial communities from Sagehorn Ranch, Mendocino, California, USA - Sage2_R_100_16 metaG | ecosystem: Environmental > Terrestrial > Soil > Vadose zone | place: USA... | reverse complement strand
CTTTCTGTTTTCCTTGTACGCCTCTTGAGGGCGTACCCTTCGATATCTTCTTTACTGTAGAGGCTCTGGCGCGTGGTGATCTTCCACGATTCGATATCCCCCCGCGCTGCCAGTCGGCGGATATACTTATCATTCGTTGGCCCCCCTTTTGCTGCGAGAATAGCAGCCCCCTCCACTGCCGTTATCCAGGTTGGCTCTTTCTTGTTCGTCATCCTTGGCATAGGTGTATGCCTCCTCTCTTTTGCCGAGTCCACCATCGGACTGCCTACAGTATATACAACGTCGGACACTCTCATCAAGTAACGAACGGTTATCCGCCCGTCCGATATGAGTTTTTACGAGTTTTTCAAATTGCCTGAAATTGGTGTCTAAATCTGTTACTTTTGTCCAACGTCAGACGTATATATATATAGAAAGATAAAACAAAGCACCTGAACAACTGAATACCGGACGAGCCAAGGAAATCGAAGCCTCACAGACACAACGGAGCTGATACAGAGGATAGAAAAATAAACGAAGCGAGACCGGCAAAGCGGAACGAAAGACAAGAAAAGGAGAAACAGAAATGACAGCACCGATCATCAGCGAAAATATTTGGGGAGATACCGAAGAAGTTGAACAAGCCTACTACACAGTGTACGTTTACAAGTTCGATGGCATGGGCAATGAGGCCACTTATGAAAATATCCTGGCTGACTCGCAGGAAGATGCCTGCGAGAGAGTTGGGAACAGCTACTACTATCAGCGCAATCCAAAGTACGCTTACAAGCAAGCACAGAGAATTTTCTAAAAATAAACAGAGCGAGCAAAAGCCCGCTCCAAGACTTGAGAGACCAGCCGACAAGCGTAGCTCTCAAGAACCAACGAAAGAAGGATATCATGAACAAGACAGCAACCGCAACCAAAGAAGTACAAGTTCTGCACATCTACAGGTTTCGCCAGGTCGCTCGTATCTGCTTCGAAGTCCTGAGCAGCGACAACGAAACCCACTATAACACCTGCTTCAACAATGATGCACAGCACGGCGTTTGCCAATGTGACCGCTTCGTCAAGGGCCATAAAGAATGCTACCACATCAAGAACCTTCGCCCACAAGCGCAAGCCTACTTTGAGAGCCGCCAGCCCACCGAGGCCAAGATGGATGAGATGGCCGCTTACTACGAGGCCGAAGAGGATGAGACCCCCGGCCTCGACGCGGCAGAGGCATACCTCGCAAGTCTTCGCCAGCAAGCACAGGCACAGCAGGTGCAGCCATCAGCCGAGGACAAGGAGTACGCCGAGGCAAAGCGGCTGGCTACTGCCTGGCAAACCGAAGCCGACCCAACGCTAGGGGATGAGACCTACAGCGCGAAATTGCGCCGATTGGAGCGGGAGCGAGCCGATCGTATGCGGAATGCCCCGCTCAACAACAACAACAAAGCATTCAGCTTGATGCGATAATGAGAGATTTGATCGGGTGGGAGCTGGAGGACTGGCTCCCACATGTTGAAGATGAGTATAGAGCAAAGAGAGGAATATTCGAGATGAATAAGGCACAGCAAAGGGAAATGGCTATCAGGGCCACACGAAGCCAGGCGCGCAAGCAGGGTATTGAGCCTGTGGATATGACCTCTGAGGATGCGCTCGCAATCCTAGATGATATCGCCCGAAGTGAGCCTAGTCTGGTAGTTAGCCACTGGTACAGCGAGGCTACTGACAATCAGATCGCTCTTTTTAAGAGAGAGTGGAAGGCATGGGTGGGCAGCCAAACAGAGATGAGGCTGCCCCACATGGCTCCTCCCACGCCGCTTAATCCTGGTGGTTGGGGAACTGCAAGCGAGCGAGATGCTCAGAAATAGTCGAATAGCAGGGCATAGCCCAGAGGTGTAATATGAATGAGCAGATCAAGGCAGTCAATCAAATTTTACGAGCTGGTGAGCCTGGAAATATCAGTGTCGATGAGCATTCCGGTTATATTGGATATCGCCCGCAATCAATCATCGATGCCATGAATGAAGTGTTTTGGGGAGCATGGGGATTTGTCGAGTTGAGCAGCGAGATCGTTCCTGGTGATAAGGGTGCTCTTGCCATCGCTCAGGTGCAGGTATGGCTCAAAGATATCGACTTCAGACCGCCTGCCTGGGGGCAAAACAGGGTAACTCGTGGTGACGTCGGAGATGCGAAAAAAGGCGCTCAGACCGATGCAATCAAAAAAGCCTTATCGTATTTCTCGATAGGGAACCGCGCCTACCTGGGAGAATTGCAGCCTGCACAGCCTCGCATTCAGCAGAATGGCAATAAGCCAGCGCAACCAAAGCGCGCAACTGAGGAGACAAAGCCCCAAAGCAGCGAGTCTCCAGTCTACCGAGAAGTCTATCTAGCCGGTGGCAAGAAGCACCTATGGAGCAATCAAAGCGGCTTCTATGCTTTCGCATCAGCAGAGTTGGGTATAGCCGTTTCTGCCGACAATGTGAAGCTGCTGGATAGCGAGCAGATCGCGCAATTGATGCAAGCCGTTGAGGAAGAGGCTGCTGTTGTAGCGGCCAAGTAAGAATAGTGGCGTCGCTGGCCGCCTTAATGCCAGTAATGGAGCAATCGATGAATGATCTATTCAAGCAAGATGACTTCCGCCAGCAATACGAACTAGCGAAAGAGCAGGGAGAAAAGCGTTTCGGGTCTGAGTGCAAGCATACCCGAACTAAAGGCGGATATTGCTGTGCATGCTTGCGTAAAGTCGTTAGAACTGCACAGACGCAGCGACCGCATCCTGATGCGTGCCACTGCGATGAGTGCGAGGCTATCCGCTTTGCCTATTGCGGATATGAGGATTAGTGCATGAGCGAGGCTGGCCTTACCCGCCAGCCTCAGAAAGATGAGCAAAATGACCAGCAAAAACTCACCCCAACAACTATTATATACCCCACCGATGCCAACTATCACTATACCAGAGGTGGCACATCCTCAGCGCGATTGTGCCTGGTGCTGGTACACTGTGCATGATGTGCGGTTTCCGGAGGACGAGAGCAGCACGATCTGTACCGCACATCAGATGTGGATGCTCGACAGGCATCGGAATTTGTTGTCAGGAAGGTAAAGAATATGGAGCAATTGTCTCTACCATTAGAAGTCATTGCAGTTCTCTGCTTCTTTAATTGTCCGTATGTTGCACGGGCGGTAGACCCACAGGAAGCACATGACTTGATGGAACGGCATTATGCTGAAAAACATGCCCATCAAATTGAACGGATATGTCATGAGAACTGCCCGAACCGCTCTTCCAGCAGCCGCGCTCCACTATTGGCTGTGCCTGCCAATGCTCTCAAATAGGTGTCGGTTGTAGCGAGGCTGCTGTGACGTAAAAGCCGCTGCAGCGAGCGTATGTCCTCGCCAGCTGCGTATCTTGCGCGTGCTGCCGTATGCCTCCATGAGTGTATCGAGAAGCCTCGCCCGTCCAGGCCAGCCGCTTTCAGGTACGTCTTCATCCTCTTGAAGATTGCCACAAACGAGAGCGGCGTATCCGACCCCTCAGCTACAAACAGCGGGTCTTGAGGTTGAATGCCCTCTATTCTCCCCGATGCAGTCAAATACTTGTCGAGTGCAACCTTCGCCGCCTCCGGCAGTTCCGCCACATCATCCTGTGTGCTACTGCCCTTGTTGCGAAAATGGTACAGCCAGCCGATACGCCTGCTCCCGCCCTCATCAATGATTGTGCCTCGCTCAATGTCTCCCCAGGTAAGCCGTTGTATCTCTGCCCGCCTGCGAGCTGTCCAAAAATACAGCAAAAATATAGCCCGATCACGCAACCCTAGCGGCGTATCCTTCGGTATCACGGCAAAGAACTGCGTGAACTCTTCATACGACATGGCACGATATACCCTGTCTGCGCGGCCATGCTTAAACCCGCTCGTCGGCGCTGGATGCCTCAATATCGCTACAGGATGCCCGTCAGTGCCTTCTATGGTGTAAGTCGATGCGTAGGTGTAAAAACTGCGAAGGGCACTCAGCCGTTGATTTACCGTCGATACAGCGGGTGCTTTGCCTCCTGGAGATGGCCGGTGGATAAATACCGAAACGTCTTCTCTGGTATAGTCCTCCGGCATCTTCATCGGCTCGGAGAAAAATCTATACAAGGCACGGCGGTATATCCTCAGCGTTTCGGAGCTGTGCGAACGGTCAAAGCTCGCAGCCAGAAATGCGCTAAGGCAGCGTGACCAGGGATGCGAGTCGTCAAAAGCGAACGGCATAGATTGTTGCTGAGGGATGCACTACAGGGGATTTCTATAGATTATAACGAATATTTTGGATTGCCTCCAAATTGCCCTCTGTTTGCAAAAAAAGGCTTGACAAACAGATATCAGTATGATATCTTTAGTATATCAAGAGAAGAGAAAAGGGGACATAAAAATGAAGGCAATCCGAGAGTACAACGAAGTTGAGACATTCTACCACGCAGTCAGCCCATTCTGCTACGAGCAGCTTCTGGCGAAGGCCAATGGTAAGGTCGAGGACATTGCACTCTACGGGCGCGTCTTCAATGGCGAGATCAGCCGCGAGACCATTGAGCAGGATTTTGAAGAAGTCCAAGGCAAAGGCTTCGTCTTTGCGATGGACTACCGCAATCGCGAAGACGCCACCCCAGGCACAAGCGGTTTTGCCGGTATCGTTCTCATCCTCGGATGGAACGGCCAGAGCTACGATGAGAGCGTTGATCTGAACGGCGAATATCTCGTTCCCCTCTCGGCCTACACGGTTATTGGAGTCATGGAGTAGTTGATGAATAAGTTGATTAGGGGCCTGTCAGAGCGGCTTATGCATACTATGCAAGCCCTGGCAGACCAACACAAACGTTCGCTCAATTCTGAGGTCATCTGGGCCTTAGAACAGTACGTCACACAGGAAAGGACGGTTTCAAAAATGAAGTTTGACAGCAAGGACGGCAACTATCACGGGATGCTCCCCGATGGTACGGAGATCATCGTAGATGGGGATGTCTACACCGAGCAAGAGCAAGCGGGGTTGTCTGCATCTGATTTAGCGTCTCCCCTCGTTTGGGAGAATAGCGCGGATGGTGTTGATGTCCGCATTGTTGAAAAGAAGTGAAGGGAGATCAAGGCGTTCATGGACGCCGAGATCATCTGAAAACAAAGGAGAAAGACATGGAGACCATACAGTACATTGATTTGAGCGAGGGAGCACAAAAAGTCATCGATTCTTTTGAAGAGCAACAAATCACCTTCTTTGCCCATGTACGCGGTCGAGGCTATGAGATTAAGCCGGTCGAGGATAGCAAGATCGATCTCATGGAGGCTCAGGGTGGCATGGGTGAAGGCTGGATGCAAGTCGTTTTTAGTCAAGAATAGAGATCGTATATAGCCCGCGAGGGCAAAGGAGAAAGACAATGGCGAAACAACTTATTCTGGTTAATCCGCGCTATATGGATAGTAAGACTTTCTACGAGGTGGCAATCGGAGATGGGTGGCTACTGCGAGTGTACAAAGAGACCTTTGATGAGGTCGCCCAAAAGAGAAGTGAATTGCTGGATGAGCCTTTGGAGTCCAGTATTGCATGGCTCCAGCAGTACCAATGCTGGATACCGTATCTTTCAGACCCCACTTCTGGGGTTTGGGTATGCAGGGCGTAAGATAAAGAGCCAGCCAGCCAGCCAGCGTTCCGCCTTTGGAGCCTGGCTGGTTTTTTGTGTCTTGACAGTTTCGCCTGGCATTGCATATACTGAGAGCATAAAACCACGTGGGGGCGTATCTATGCTATGTCAGGAAACGGGCGCAACTGAGGTTGTGCGATTAGAACATTTGAAGTTGCAAGATGCAAAAAAACTCAATGATATGATCGGAGTCACGAATACGTATAATGGCGGTTTTGGCTCATTCCTGCATAAACTGGAAAATGGACGGATTACGGTCATTGACTGGGCCATGCGCGTTTTTATGCCAAAGGGCGATAACAATTAGGTAACACCGTCAGAAGTTAGCATACTATACGGGTGTTTCATCCTTACTTCACAAGGATGGAATGCCCTTTTTTGTTTGTCTTATTCACGATAAGCGCCCGAAACATTACTAACGATTTTCTTATTATCACCAATGTTAATAGGGAGACCCACATGAGCACACATCCCGTCATCGCTGACCGTGACCTGGGCCAGTTGCGCAGCCCGACACCACAGAACAAGAAGCAGAAGCGCGAGATAGCGCGAGCCGTGCGCCATTTCGTGATCCTGGAGAAGATCGGCTATAACCCTACCTTGCAATGCTGGTGTGGTGAAACACTCACACTGAGATATCGGCAGGTTGATCTGAATTATATGACCGAGCAACTGAACGGCTTCCTCGACAAGCATGAGGAATGCCCCGCGTCGGAGGTGACACATTGAGCGAGCAAGAACTCATCGAGCAATTAGCTGACAAAGAGCATGATAGTTGGGCGCGATGGATGGATTATCTCTTCTCAAAATGCAAAAGCACGATAGAAGGAGATGCTGTTATCCCAGTTGATTTAGCCCTTCGTTGGCGAAGACAGGCAAGCACATCTTATGCTGAGCTTTCAGAGCAAGAGAAGCAATCAGATCGAGATGAAGTTGCTCACATCCTCCCGATTATTCGGAATGCAGGAGTAATGCATTAATGGATGAGGTGATCTGGCTCATGGACTCCGAATGCTGCTCCAAGTGCGGCGCAATACTGGACTATTTCGAGGCTGATTTCTGTCTTGATTGCTATGAAGATGCCCGCTACGACGAAGAGCAGGACTACTACGACGGATGGGAAGAGTATGACGCCTGAACAATTCCGCAGCCTCTTGACCGTGCTCTCTCGCATTGCCGACGCATTCGAGGAGCAGAACCGACTTAGCGCGAGATTGATTGATGAGGATAACGCACGCTACACAAGAGTATACAAAGAATGGCTAGAAAGCCGCAAGCATCGCGAGGAGCAGCCCCATGACTGACTTCCTCTCCATCGTATTCGTCACGTTCAGCCTGGTGGCTTTCTTCGAACTCTGGTTGGTGTGGGTCTTCATCGTGCGTACACAAGATTGCGAGTTGCAGCCGTCGCCACGCTCGAAGGTGACGCCGTTGGGTGTATATGGGCCTCGGAGGTGAGGATGATAGCGTTTGCCAAACCTGACAACTTAATACTTTTGTCTAGCATGAGCACAGAACTCGCCGCCATCGCACAACATCCCACGGTGCAACTACACTTCTCAGACTCTGCATGTTACGCATTCGCTCGCTACTATCAGCACATGCAAGAGAAAAGCACTGAACTTCTGAGTTTGATCGACACGATCGAGCACTGGCGCTGTGCGCCTATTGCGGAGTTGGTGAAGGAGATGAAGGCATGAGTGAAGACCGCACAAATTCAACACCTAAAAAGCGACTGAGTACGAAAGCAAAACAAAAGCTCTTCCTTGCAGCCTACGCGCAGCATGGCAATGTGTTGCTTTCCGCACAAGAGGCTGGCATCAATCGTACTACTGTTTACACCTGGATCGAGCACGATGAAGATTTCTTCTTCGCTTACAATCAGGCCAAGGAAGACGCCAAAGACGTGCTACGTGCTGAAATCTATAGGCGTGGTGTTGCAGGTTGGGACGAGGATGTGTACCAGTTGGGCAAGTATAGGGGCACGGTACGCAAGTACAGCGATACGCTTTTGATATTTCACACTAAGATGCTTTGCCCTGAGTACCGCGATAAGCAATCGCTTGACGTTACCAGTCACTTGCAGGCAGCCCGTGACCCTGCGTTGCAAGCATTGACCGATGAGGAGATAGAGATACTTGAGAGAGCCAGCAGTCGCCTCACGCGCCAAGAGTAACCTGCTCCATCCGCAGAAGTTGGCGCAAAAACTTGAGGTCGAGAAACGCGAACGAGGCCGTGAATCGTTCCGTTTCTTTGCGCGTCAAGCGTGGCCTGTGCTCGAACCTGGCACTGATCTCGTGTGGAACTGGCATCTCGATGTGATGTGCGATCACCTACAAGCTGTGTTCGAGCAGCGTATCAAACGCCTGGCAATCACGATTGCACCAGGCCATGCCAAGTCTTCCTTCGTCTCTGTCCTGTTTCCCGTGTGGTGCTGGATTTCCGACCCCTATAGCAGATGGTTATGCGCTTCCTACTCTCTTGACCTGGCGGTGCGTGACAACAAGAACCGGCGTGATCTTATCGAGTCTAACTGGTTTCAACAACGCTACGGGCCGCTGTTTACCCTCTCATCCAGTCAGAATGTCAAAGGCTTTTTCGAGAATGATAAACGCGGCTATTCGATAGCGGTGGCTGTGCGTGCATCGGGCACAGGCAAACGTGGCACTCATTTGCTGATTGATGACCCAAACAATGCAATGGCTGGCCTTGCCGATATCGATGCTACGAAGGAATGGTTCGGGAAAACCTGGATGTCTCGCTTGAACGATCAGGAAAACGGCTCCATGATTATTGTCGGGCAGAGACTGCATGAAGAGGACTTGATAGGCCATATCTTGAAGCTCGGTGGGTGGGAGCATCTGAACCTGCCAGAAGAGTACGAACCTGCCCGCAAAAGTCACACAAGCATCGGGTGGGAAGACCCTCGCACCGAGGAAGGAGAACTGCTGTGGCCGGAGAAATTCCCAAGAGAAGTGCTCGACAAATTGAAACGAGAACTAGGCCCACTCCACTACTCGGCGCAGTATCAGCAATCTCCGATACCTACTGGTGGTTACATCTACAAGGAGAAGGACAGACGTTTTTTTACGATAGACCATGCCTCACAAACCTATTTGTTGGAGACGCCCCGAGGCAGGGTGACTGTCCCTATTGCCAATTGCTGGAACCTGGCAGTGATTGACCTGGCGATCTCCACCAAGAGCACCGCAGACTTCTTCCTGATGGAAACCTGGGCCATCACGCCGTACAAGGATGCGCTCTTGCTCCATGCCTTACACGAACACCTGGATTTCTCAGAGCAGCAGCAGCAGATACCGCTTCTCTTTCAACGCTTTCACCACTCGATCATAGCGGTGGAGAAAGTCGGCTACCAGCTCGCAATGATACAGTATCTCATCTCGCTTGGACTGCCGATCAAGCCATTCACACCGCAAACAGATAAGATCACGCGCTCCACTACTGGCTCTATCCTCTACAGCAACGGCAAGGCGTATCATAACAAGAACATGGAAGGCATCGAAGAGGCGGAGAAAGAGTTGTTCAGCTTCCCCAAAGCACCGCACGATGAATACCCCGATTGCCATGCGATGATGGCCTTCGTGATTGCAACCTATGGCAGACCTGGCCTGCTTGACCTGGAGGATGATGCAGAAGAACTTGATACCACCTTGAGTATCGAGCAATTGAAGCAAGCCGAAGCGGTGACCGAAGAGCAGAGGCAGGCGGCAGAGGAAGAGGCCCAGGTGAGAGAGCAGGAACTCTACAAGAAAGGCGGCTTGCTCATGAATCCATTCACCTGGAGTGAATCTCACGAGGGAGGCTGGAATGAGTAGACGACGCCAGCGTGACAGTAGGCCACATATCAGCGAAAAGGCCGACCCGAATATCCAGGTTGTCGTAGCGCAGCAAGGTGTAGCTACCCCTGCACAGATGCCGCGCAATATGCGAGCCTATATCCAGGAGGGCTATCGCAGCAATGGCACGGTGTTCCGCGTGGTGGGCCACATCGCCCGGGCAGGTGCCGGTATCAAGTGGAAGCACTACACCGATGAGAAGAAGAAGCGGGAAGTGCCTAACTCTGAACTGCTGCAACTCTGGAATACACCGGCTCCAAAGACGGCTGGCACCTCGTTCAGAGAGGCCATGCTGGCGTACTATTGCCTCACTGGAAACTCTTACGTGCTCGGCATCAATGCGAGTCAGAACCAGGCGGGCAAGTTCGATGAACTGTATAACTTGCGACCCGATCACACCAAGATCAAGGTGGACAATAACGGGCCGCTGTACTACGAGTTCGGCAACTTCTCCCCGCCGCGTCGGTACGGCGACCCGTTCGTGATGCATAACAAGCTCTTTGCAGGCAACGATGATGTG
>Ga0137386_10003692_pt1 | contig 10030 bp, 5 predicted proteins | sample SagtaG_4_FD_104910 | JGI IMG/M metagenome (GOLD analysis project Ga0137386, IMG submission 104910) | Vadose zone soil microbial communities from Sagehorn Ranch, Mendocino, California, USA - Sage2_R_100_16 metaG | ecosystem: Environmental > Terrestrial > Soil > Vadose zone | place: USA... | reverse complement strand
GCCCAGCTGGTTGGACGCTACAAGGAAGAGAACTTCAGGTTCAGCGGACCCGGAAAATCCACGCGCAACACGACACTCAGGCTCAGGGTGCTCAACGGCGGACCTCGCGGCGTGCTGACCGCGAAAGGCCCGGCCACGTTCGTGGGTGGTGTGAAGATCCGCGAGGAGACCGAGGTCGAACTCGCCGACGTGCACGCCACGCTGGATCTCCTCCAGCAGCTCGGCTTCCGGGTCGGCTGGACGTATCCGAAGACGCGGTCGATGTGGATGCTCGACGGCGTCGCGGTCACTCTTGACGTCCTCGAATTCGGATGGTTCGTCGAGCTCGAAGGACCGACGACCGTGCTACCCGAGATGGCGCGTAGTCTCGGCCTCGACCCGAACAAAGCGCTCCGAGACAGCTACTCGGTGATGGCGAAAAAGCATCAGCAGCAGAAGCAACCCACGAAAGCGAAACCGACGCCGGTGGTTACTCCGCCCGCGGCGGCGGAGGCGCAGGCTTAGCGCCGTCGGTCTTGGCCGGTCCCACCCACACCGTCTGGATGTTCGTGAACTCCTTGATCCCATATCCCGCCAGCTCGCGCCCGTAGCCCGATCGCTTGACGCCGCCGAACGGCAGCCGCGCGTCGGACGCGACCATGCCGTTGATGAAGACCAGGCCCGCCTCGACCTTCTCGGCGAGCTTCTTCCCGCGCACGACGTCTGACGTCCAGATGTTGGAGCCGAGCCCGAAGTCGGTGTCGTTGGCGACCCGGAGGGCGTCGTCGGCGTCCTTGACGCGGATCACCGCGGCGACCGGGCCGAATGTCTCCTCGTCGTACGCGGGCATCCCCGGCCTGACGTTCGCGAGCACCGTCGGCTCGTAGTAATAGCCATCGCCATGGATCCGGTTGCCGCCCACGAGCGGGCGAGCGCCGAGCCTGATGGATTCGCGGACCTGTCGCTCGAGCTCGTCGACGAGGTCAGCTCGCGCCAGCGGCCCGACCTGGTTCTGGCGATCCATCGGGTTGCCGACCTTGAGCGCGGCGACGGCGCCTGCGAACCGCGCCTCGAACTGATCGGCGACCGACTCTTCGACGATGAATCGCTTGGCCGCGATGCAGCTCTGTCCGTTGTTCTGGTTGCGTGCCCTGCACGCCACCGTCGCCGCCATGTCGAGGTCTGCGTCGGCGAGAACGACGAACGGGTCCGAGCCGCCGAGCTCGAGCACGGTCTTCTTGAGCGCTCTGCCCGCCGCCTCGGCGACCGTCATCCCGGCCTTCTCGGAACCGGTTAGAGTCACACCGGCGACGCGATGGTCGGCGATGAGTCCCTCCACCCTTGCTGACCCGATCAACAGCGTCTGGAAGACACCCTCCGGCACGCCGGCCTCGCGGAAGACGTCCTCGATCGCGAGCGCCGACTGCGGCACGTTGGACGAGTGCTTGAGCAGCATCACGTTGCCCGCGCTGAGAGCCGGGAGCCCGGCGCGAAACGCCTGCCAGAACGGGAAGTTCCACGGCATCACAGCGAGGATCACGCCGAGAGGTTGGAAGCGGACGTAGCTCTCAGTCGCTGTGCTTTCGACGGGCTCGTCGGCCAGCAGCCGCTCCGCGTTCTCAGCGATCCAGCCGGCCGTCCACGCGCACTTTTCGACCTCGGCCTCGGCCTCGACGATCGGCTTGCCCATCTCTGAGGTCATCAGCGCCGCGTACCGCGCCTTGTCCGCGCGCAGGACGCCGGCCACCGAGCGCATCAGCGCCGCCCGCATCCCGATGCCGGCCTCCCTCCAACCATGCCGCGCGGCCCAGCCGCGCTCGAGGGCAGCTTCGATCGCCGCTCCGTCTGCCTCGGGGAACGTCGCCAGCTCCCGGCCTGTTGCCGGATCGATGGATTTCAGCACCCGCTCGAATCATGCCACGATTTGATCTGTGGCCCGAGCACCCGTGAAGAGGCGCGCAGCAGGCGCGTCCGTGAGGCCGGCAGGCAGCCCTTCCGTGGCCCCGGCCACGCCGACCGACGGGCTGAGGCGGGTCGCCATGGAGGCGGTCACACCGGAGATCGACGGCGGACGGTTCCCGGCCAAACGGGTCGTCGGCGAGACCGTGGTCGTCGAGGGGGATATCTTCACCGACGGCCAGGACGCCCTGGCCGCCGTCCTGCGCTATCGGCACGAGGCCGCGACGCGATGGATCGAGACGCCGATGGCTCCCCTGGTCAACGACCGCTGGCGCGGTGAGTTCCCGGTCACCGAGCTCGGTCGCTACGTCTTCACGATCGAGGCCTGGGTGGACCACTTCGAGACCTGGAGCCGCCAGCTCGCCAAGCGCCTGGCGGCGGGTCAGGATGTACGCGTCGAGCTCGAGGTCGGCGCTCGCATGATCGAGGAGACGGCGGCACGCGCGGACGGGACCACCGCCGACTCGGCGCGACTGCGGGAGCTCGCCAAGTCGCTGCGCATTCCAAACCCCCACCCGGCGGCTTCGCCGCCGACCTCCCCGGCGAGCGGGGAGGTGAACGGGGAGCTGACCACGCTTATGCGGCGCTACGCCGACCGCGCCCAGGCGACGACCTACGGACGCGAGGTCGAGGTGTTCGTGGAACCTCAGAAAGCGCGCTTCAGCACCTGGTATGAGCTGTTCCCGCGCTCCACAGGCCCCGCAGGAAAGCACGGCACGTTCAAGGATGTCGAGCGCCTGCTGCCGGAGATCGGGCGGATGGGCTTCGACGTTCTCTACCTGCCCCCCATCCACCCCATCGGCCGCACCCATCGCAAGGGCGCCAACAACAAGTCCGCACAGCCCGGCGAGCCGGGAAGCCCATGGGCGATCGGGTCCGAGGAGGGCGGCCACAAGGCGGTGAACCCAGAGCTCGGCACCCTCGCCGACTTCCGCCGCCTGGTCAAGACCGCCGCAGGCGAGGGCATCGACGTGGCGCTCGACATCGCGTTTCAGTGCTCACCCGATCACCCCTACACGCGCGAGCATCCCGAGTGGTTCAAGCACCGGCCCGACGGCTCGATCCAGTACGCGGAAAACCCGCCGAAGAAGTACGAGGACATCTACCCGTTCGACTTCGAGACCGAGCACTGGCGAGAGCTCTGGCAGGAGCTTCTGTCGATCGTCCTCTACTGGGCCGAGCAAGGGGTCAGCGTGTTCAGGGTCGACAACCCGCACACCAAACCCTTCGCGTTCTGGGAGTGGCTGATCGCCGAGTTGCGGCGTGCGCACCCCGAGGCGATCCTGCTTTCCGAGGCGTTCACGCGACCGAAGGTCATGTACCGGCTCGCCAAGGTGGGGTTCAGCCAGTCGTACACGTACTTCGCATGGCGCAACACCGCGTACGAGCTGTACCAGTACTTCACCGCACTGTCCCAGCCGCCAATCCGCGACTTCTTCCGGCCGAACCTCTGGCCCAACACCCCCGACATCCTCACCGAGTACCTGCAAACCGGCGGCCGGCCCGCGTTCCAGGCCCGGCTGATCCTGGCCGCCACGCTCGGCGCGAGCTACGGAATCTACGGCCCGCCCTTCGAAGCGCTGGAGGGCCGTCCGCGCGAACATGGCTCCGAGGAGTACGTGGATTCGGAGAAGTACCAGCTGCGAGACTGGAAGCGCGACCCGAGCATGAGTGAGCTCGTGGGGATCGTCAACCACATCCGGCGCGAGAATCCGGCGCTCCAGAGCGACCGCGGCCTGCGATTTCACTTCACCGAGAACGAGCAGCTCCTGGCTTACTCGAAGAGCACGCCCGACAATGCGAATGTGATCCTGACCGTCGTCAACGTGGACCCCCACCACGTGCAGCGCGGGATGGTCAACCTTCCGCTCGAGGAGCTCGGGATCGAGATTGACCGGTCCTATCAGGCGCATGAGCTCATCAGTGGAGCCCGCTACCTGTGGAACGGACCGCGCAACTTCGTCGAGGTCAATCCGCAGTCGATGCCGGGCCAGATCTTTCGTTTCCGCCGTCGCGTGCGCAGCGAGCACGATTTCGAGTACTTCTTGTGATCACCACGCCCCAGCGCGCCAAGCGCAGGATCGAGACCTCGCAGCTCGAGGAGGATCCGCTCTGGTACAAGGACGCGCTCATCTACGAGCTCCACGTCCGGGCGTTCTACGACAGCGACGCCGACGGCGGCGGTGACTTTCGCGGCCTGGTCGAGAAGCTGCCCTACCTGCAGGAGCTCGGCATCAACGCGCTCTGGCTGCTGCCGTTCTATCCCTCGCCTCTGCGCGACGACGGCTACGACATAGCCGATTACACCAACGTGAATCCGATGTACGGCACGCTGGGCGATGCCAACCAGCTGGTCAGAGAAGCGCACCGGCGCGGCATCCGGGTGATCAACGAGCTCGTGTGCAACCACACCTCGGACCAGCACCCCTGGTTTCAGCGCGCGCGGAGGGCGAAGCCGGGAACCGCCGCACGTGACTTCTACGTGTGGAGCGAGACCAACCAGAAGTACCAGGACGTGCGGATCATCTTCAAGGACTTCGAGACGTCCAACTGGACCTGGGACCACGTCGCGAACGCCTACTACTGGCACCGCTTCTACTCGAGCCAGCCCGACCTCAACTTCGACAACCCCAAGGTCAAGGAGGCGATCTTCAAAGCCCTCGACTTCTGGATGGACATCGGGGTCGACGGCGTCAGGCTCGACGCCGTGCCCTACCTGTTCGAGCGCGAGGGCACCAACGGCGAAAACCTGCCCGAGACGCATCAGTTCCTGCGCGAGCTGCGCCGCCATGTCGACAGCAACTACCGGAACCGCATGCTGCTTGCCGAGGCCAACCAGTGGCCCGAAGATTCGGTCGCCTATTTTGGACAGGGCGACGAGTGCCACATGTCGTTCCACTTCCCGCTAATGCCACGGCTCTTCATGGCGATCCGCATGGAGGACAGGTTCCCGATCGTCGACATCCTGGCCCAGACCCCAGCGATTCCCGACACCTCACAGTGGGCGCTCTTCCTGCGAAACCACGACGAGCTCACGCTCGAGATGGTCACCGACGAGGAGCGCGACTATATGTATCGCGCTTACACGCAGGACCGGCTCGCCCGCCTGAACCTCGGCATCAGGCGCAGGCTCGCACCCCTGCTCGGCAACGACCGCCGGCGCATCGAGCTGATGAACGGGCTCCTTTTCTCGCTGCCCGGCACCCCGGTCCTCTACTACGGGGACGAGATCGGCATGGGCGACAACATATTCCTGGGCGACCGCAACGGCGTGCGCACTCCAATGCAATGGAGCGCCGACCGCAACGCCGGCTTCTCTCGCGCCAACCGCCAGCGCCTGTACCTGCCGGTCATCACCGACCCTGAGTACCACTACGAGACGGTCAACGTCGAGGCCCAGCAGGGCAACCCGCACTCGATCTTCTCGTGGACGAAACGGCTGATCGCGCTGCGCAAGCGCCACCGCGCGTTCGGACGCGGCACACTCGAGCTGCTGCGGCCGGAAAACAGAAAGGTGCTTGCGTACGTCCGCAGCTACGAGTCAGAGCAGATCCTCTGCGTCGCCAACCTGTCGCGCTTCCTGCAGGCGCTCGTGCTGGACCTGCCCATGTGGAGGGGCCTCGTTCCCGTAGAGCTCTTCAGCAGCAACGAGATGCCGGTGATCGGCGACAACCCGTACTTCCTGACCCTCGGCCCGCACGCCTTCTACTGGTTTGCCATGCAGCCGCGCGCGGCGGCGAGCATACAGAGCGACGGCGCCCAGGCGGCCGCCGTGCTGCCCGAGGTGCGTCTTGCCGGCGGTTGGGAGTCGGCCCTGGCCGGAGGCGCGAAGGAGCGGTTCGAGAGCGTGCTCGTCCGCTACATCCCGCAGCGGCGCTGGTTCGCGGGCAAGGCTCGGCGCGTGAAGACCGCGACGATCAGCGACGTCATCACCGTGCCCGGAGCGGAGAACTACGCGTACCTGACCTCGGTCGTGATCGGCTACGCGGACGGCGACCCCGACACCTACATGCTGCCCATCGCTTACGCCAATCCCGCCGAGGCGTCTCACATCATCGAGCGCTGGCCACATGCGGCGATCGCGTGGGCCCGCAACCCAGGTGAGGAAGCGCGCGGATTGCTCTACGACGCCCTTGGACCGGCCAACTTCGCCGAGGCGATGCTCGGATCGATCGCGCGCCACAAGCGTGCCGCGGGCGGCGCGGGGACACTGGTTGGCTCGACAACACGCGCGTTTGCGCGCCTGCGCGGGCCCGAGACGGTGCGCCTCGAGGCGCAGCTCTCGATCGCCGAGCAGAGCAACAACTCGGTGATCTTCGGCGAGCGCCTGATGCTGAAGGTCTTCCGCCGGCTTGAAGAGGGGGTGAACCCGGAGCTCGAGGTCGGGCGTTTCCTGACCGAAAATACCAACTTCAGCCAGATCGCGCCGCTTGCAGGCACGCTCGAGTACCGCCGCCCGACGGGCGAACCGGTCAGCATCGCGATCCTCCAGGGCTACGTGCCGAACCAGGGCGACGCCTGGCAGCACACGCTGAACACGGTCGCGCACTACTTCAACGCGCCCGAGCTGGTGGGCATGCAGCCGCCCACGTTGCCCCGAAGCCTGCTCGAGGCAAGCCGGCTGGAGCCCTCCGAGCTGGCCGTGAAAGCGATCGGCGGCTACCTGGACTCGGCGCGTCTGCTCGGCCGCCGCACCGCCGAGCTGCACGCCGCGCTGTCCTCGGACCCGACCGATCCGGGGTTCGCGCCCGAGCGGATCTCGCCCCTCGACCAGCGCTCGATCTACCAGTCGATCAGCGGGCTGTCGATGCGGGCCATCGACCTCCTCCGAACCCAGGTGAACAAGCTGCCTGCCGAGGCGAAAGAGGAAGCGCGGAAGGTGCTGGAGCTCGACTCCCGAATCGCCTACATGCTGAAAGCCTTCCTGGCCCACCGGCTGAACACGACCCGGATCCGTGTGCACGGCGACTATCACCTCGGCCAGGTGCTCTACACCGGGCACGATTTCGTGATCATCGATTTCGAGGGCGAGCCGACCAGGTCCCTGTACGAGAGGCGGCTCAAGCGCCTGGCCATGCGCGACGTGGCCGGGATGCTCCGGTCGTTTTCCTACGCAAGCCAGGCGGCGCTTCGCTCGCAAGAGATCGCCCCGGAGAGATTGCCCGAGCTGCATGCGTGGGCGCGCTTCTGGGTCGATTCGGTGTCCGCCGTATTCTTGAGGAGCTACCTGACGACCGCGGGCAACGCGTCGTGGGTATCGCAGAACCAGGACGACCTCGAGCTCCAGCTCAGCACCATGCTTTTGGAGAAGGCCCTGTACGAGCTTCGCTACGAGCTGAACCTGAGACCTGACTGGGTGCGCATCCCTCTGCGGGGCATCCTCGATCTTGTGACGCCTCCATGAGCATCGCGGCGCGTTCCTTGATCAGCCCCTTCGACCTTCATCTATTCAATGAAGGCACGCACAGCCACCTGTTCGACAAGCTGGGCGCGCACCCCGCGCACGACCCGGAGGGGACGTACTTTGCGGTCTGGGCCCCCAACGCGGACGCGGTCAGTGTCATCGGTGACTTCAACGGTTGGGACAAGAACGCCAACGGCCTGTACCCACGCGAGCAGTCGGGGATCTGGGAGGGTTTCATCCCGACTGTGCGCCACGGCGCCCTCTACAAGTACTACGTGCACTCGAAGGTCACGCGCAATGGAGTCGACAAAGCCGATCCATTTGCGACGTACTCCGAGGCGCCCCCGCGCCAGGCCTCCGTCGTCTGGGACCTCGACTACGACTGGGGTGACCAGGGATGGATGGAAAACCGCCGCGCCGCGAACCACACCAGCGCGCCATGGTCGGTCTACGAGATGCACCTCGGCTCGTGGATGCGGGTGCCCGAGGAAGGCAACCGCTGGTTCAGCTACCGCGAGCTCGCTCCGCGGCTGGCGGATTACGTGAGCCGGATGGGCTTCACGCATGTCGAGTTCATGCCGGTCATGGAACACCCGCTCTACGAGTCGTGGGGCTACCAGGTCACCGGCTACTTCGCCCCGACGAGCCGCTACGGCACGCCCCAAGACTTCATGTTCCTGGTCGACTACCTGCACCAGAACGGCATCGGCGTCATCCTCGACTGGGTCCCCTCGCACTTCCCCGCCGACGAGTTCGGCCTGCAGAACTTCGACGGCACGCATCTCTTCGAGCACGCCGACCCCCGCCTCGGGGTGCACCCGGATTGGGGCAGCTCGATCTTCAACTACGGTCGGAACGAGGTTCGCGGATTCCTGGTGAGCAGCGCATTGTGCTGGCTCGACCGCTACCACGCTGACGGCCTGCGCGTCGACGCAGTCGCCTCGATGCTCTACCTCGACTACTCACGCAAGCAGGGCGAATGGATCCCCAACAAGTTCGGAGGCCGGGAGAACCTGGAGGCCGTCGACTTCCTGCGCAGGTTCAACATCGAGGTCTACAAGGAGCAGCCCGACACGCAGACGATTGCCGAGGAGTCGACGGCGTGGCCGCTGGTCTCGCGACCCACGTACGTCGGCGGCCTCGGCTTCGGCATGAAGTGGGACATGGGCTGGATGCACGACACGCTCTACTACTTCGAGCGGGAGCCGGTGCACCGCAGGTTCCACCACTCCAACCTGACGTTTCGCATGCTCTACGCGTTCGGCGAGAACTTCATGCTGCCTTTGTCGCACGACGAGGTCGTGCACGGCAAGGGTTCGCTGCTCGCGAAGATGCCTGGCGACGAGTGGCAGAAGTTCGCCAACCTGCGTGTCCTGTACGGCTGGATGTACGCGCAGCCGGGCAAGAAGCTCGTCTTCATGGGCGGCGAGTTCGGGCAGTGGAAGGAGTGGGACGTCGAGCAGAGCCTCGACTGGCACCTCCTGGACTATCCGATGCACGGCGGCTTGCGACTGTGGGTCGGCGACCTGAACCGCATCCTCCGCGAGGAGAAGGCGCTGCATGAGATGGACTTCGACCCCCGCGGTTTCCAGTGGATCGACGTCACTGATGCCGACCATAGCGTGGTCAGCCTCATCCGCCGCGGCAAGATGCCGGAGGACATCGTGGTTGCGGTCTTCAACTTCACCCCGGTGCCGCGGCACAACTACCAGATCGGAATCCCAGGCGCCGGCCGGTGGGCCGAGGTGCTGAACAGCGACGCTCCCCTTTACGGTGGCAGCGGGATGGGCAACATGGGCGGCGTTGAGGCGGTGCCGGTCAGCATGCACGGCCACTCGCACAGCGTCACCCTGACCCTGCCCCCGCTGGGAGCGCTGTTCCTGAAACCCGAAGGGCCTGCCCCACAAGCGACTTGATGATCTCCGGCCGCTGATGCACATCAGCGGCGGTGAACCGTAACAGGCGGAAGCCGGCGTTCATCAGCAAGTTCTGACGGCGGTTGTCCTCGACCAGACGCTCGCGATGGTTGACGCCGTCGCACTCGATCACGAGTCGCGCCTGAGGGTAGTAAAGATCGGCCCTCCCAACGAATCGACCCTGGGAGTCATGGGAAGTTATAGCCGCGTCCATAAGGACAAGGGATTCGACGGCGGAAAGGCGCGAACCCAGCTCACAGAGCGTGCGATGCACCCCGGTTATCTTGAGGCTGCGCACCGTCACCACATCCGGCACTACACCAGAGTGACGAACGGTCAGGCCGGGCCGTGAGCGGGCTCCAGAAGCGTGCGGCACGATGACTTTAACTGGATGGATCGGGTCGGCATCAAGACCATGCAGCCAGGCTCAGAGCCTTGCATCGACGCAATTTGCGCACAACGCGTGTTTCGAGCTCCAGGGGGAGGCTCCGCGTCAGGAGCCGGCCGGCACTCGGGTCGCCAGACTCAGCTCGTCGAGCCGGCTTGCGACCAGCTCGTACCCGTGATGCAGGCGGCGGTAGTAGGTCGGCCGCGACATGTGCAACCGCTCCATCACCACGTCGTGGCTGCCGACTCGCTTGACGTAGTAGTCCAGGAGCAGGCGCCCGGACTCGGCGTCGCGAGGCGCGCTGGAGGTCGCCAGCTCACCGACCACGTCGACCAGCACGTCGCGAAGCTCAACAGCTGCACTGCCACCTCTGGATACTCCGGG
>Ga0137386_10003674_pt1 | contig 10069 bp, 8 predicted proteins | sample SagtaG_4_FD_104910 | JGI IMG/M metagenome (GOLD analysis project Ga0137386, IMG submission 104910) | Vadose zone soil microbial communities from Sagehorn Ranch, Mendocino, California, USA - Sage2_R_100_16 metaG | ecosystem: Environmental > Terrestrial > Soil > Vadose zone | place: USA... | reverse complement strand
GAATGGCACAATGCAGACCTTGCTGCTCACGGACTCACTGATCTACTCGACGAAGTTGCGTACACCTCGGACCTACCACACTCCAAGCCCCACCCGTCCGTGTTCCTGGAAATGGCCAAACGCCTCAAAATGGAGCCAACGGCTTGCGTGATGGTGGGCGACCGCATGATTGACGACATATCCGGTGCTCTTGGAGCAGGTATGCGTGCAGTGTGGAGGAGAACTGATTATCCATGGCCCAGGCCGGAACACATCTTTCCGACTGCCACAATTACGCATCTTGCGGAATTACCAAAGTTGCTCCATGAATGGGGTGAGAGATGAACATTTAATAGCAGAAGCCCGACTTCTCGCTCCTATGCTACCCGTCTTTCTGCACAATGTGTTTGCGAAAAATCGGCCTCTTTTAGTCGTAGTTATAAGTATATGACACGAAATGACTGCTTGCACTTATCACTCAGTCATACTATGATAAAGTGAAAATTGTGGCTCAAAGTATTGGAGAATTATTATGGGAAATATCCTCACACTTGCATACCTGATTGATTGGGGCTGGGTACGCATTGGCCCACCCTACATCTACATCAATATTGACCCTGTTTTTCTACACATTGGTCCTCTCCACCTGACCTGGTATGGACTGATGTACGTCGTTGCCATCATTATGGGGTTGTGGGTTATCCGAGGCTATACTGCACGCATGGGCATTAGTAATGATATCAAGTATAGGGTTGTCTGGTGGTGTATTGTAGCTGGCTTGATTGGTGGACGCCTGTACTTTGTAATCCAACAGCCAAATTTTGTCTCGTTCTACCTTGCTAATCCCCAACACATACTCGCAACCTGGGAGGGTGGAATGGCTTTCTTCGGGGCCATTTTTTTCGTCATCCCTGTTCTCTTCTGGAGAGCCAAAGTTGAGCGCATTAACCCTTTAGTGGCGATTGACGCTGGTGTGTTGTTTGCGGCAGCCGGGCAAATTTTCGGGCGTATCGGAAACCTCATTAATGGTGACATTATTGGTTATCCAAGCACACTCCCATGGTCAACAGTCTACCAGAATCCAACCAGCTATGCATGCCTGAATCCTGCAACTTGTAATGTACCTGTTCAACCCGCAGCGCTTTATGAACTTCTAGCTAACATTGCCTTGCTGGTAATCATGCTTTTCCTTTCACATCGCCTGCGAAGACCGGGTGTGCTGATGCTGGTCTACCTGTTTGGCTACGTTATTACCCAATTCCTGCTTTTCTTTGAGCGCGCTAATACAGTCGTGACTTTCCTGGGTCTAAACTGGGGTTTGAAACAGGCGCAATGGACATCACTCATTGTGTTCATCCTCCTGATACCCCTCACCTTTTTGGTGTTTCGCTTCTCTAAGCCCGTACCAGGGGGAGAGATTCCCGCGACCTACGGTATTCCACAGAAACCCAAACCTGACACACAAAAGCCTGCTCTAGAAGAAACGACTGGTGAAGAAGAAAGGTTGGAGACTCCAGAGGTTGAATATACGGCTGCGGAAGGTGCAGAGGCTGTAGAGGACAAGCAAACAGAAGCCGAGGAATCTGAAGAGAGGATAGAGAGCTAATAGCGATTGACAAGCCTGGATCGATCACATACAATGCAAGTGCAAGAGGGAGGGGTTCTCCTCCCCGTAAAAGGGGGTATAAAGAGATACAAAGAGAGATAAAACACTTAGATATTAGTAATGTGCCAGAACTCTTGCGCATTGCTGAGGAAGTACGAATTACCCATCAGCCTCGTATCTTGAGACGAGATAGCGAAGATTTAGCGATCCTGATGCCTGTTACTCCCTCCTCTCAGCGACGGTTGAAACGAGAGTTGACCGAGTCAGACTATCAAGCTTTTCTCTCTGCAGCAGGTAGCTGGAGTGGACTCGTTGATTCTGATAAACTAATTACGGATATTTACGAGAGCCGTAGACATTCCTCGAAACCTCCTGTCGAACTATGAAATACTTGGTTGACAGTGATTGGGTGGTTGATTACCTGGTAGGAAGACAAGCAGCTGTTGCCTTCTGTCTACAATTGCCGAAGAAGGTATAGCTGTAAGCCTAATAACATATGGGGAAATCTACGAAGGAATTTACTACGGAAGAGATCCTCAAAAAAGTGAAGAGGGATTTCGCAAGTTTTTACGTGGCGTCACCATACTCCCCCTTAATCGGTCAATCATGCAAAGATTTGGACATATTCGTGGCGATCTACGTCGCAGAGGCCTGCTAATCGGCGATCCAGATATTCTCATTGCAGCAACCGCCATGTATCATGATCTTACATTGCTTACACGTAATAAAAAAGATTATGAACGTATCCCAACTCTTCAGGCACATTTTTCCGCCATCTTATAACTGATACACCAGTTTGCGATGCATAACTGAGATCAACGTGTCAGTAAGTGTAAGTATCATCTGAAATTGTTCCACCTGTTGCTCAGGCGAAAGGCCCTCTTCGCGCCATCGCGGCTGCACATATTGCTCTAAAGCAGCAATTTCGCTACGTACAAGTTGACGCAGTTGAAAACGCACCAATGATGGTAGCGCTATTGGAAGACCCAGATACTCGAGACGTTCATATAACTGTAGCAACAGAATATCATCGTTACTATACAGTAACCCATTCTCCGTTTTGATTGGAAAGAGGAGATGCTGATCTGTTAATTCGTCAATCCGCTTCTCAGAGGCCCCTGTCTGCTGCATTAAGGCTTCTTTAGATAGACGCACTTCTTGACCACCACCTGTAAGGGAGCGTTGCAAACGTTGTTTGAGCGCCAGGTTCATCTGCACCTCACCATATTTGGCACGAATTTCCAACATTTGCTTGATAGTTTCTAGAGGAAGATTCTGCTGTTCTTTCAGCTCTTTGATAATATTTAGCACTAGCAGGTGTTCTTGATCATAGTAGGCAACACGCCCGCGCATGGTGGGAGGAGGCATCATACCCTGGGTGTTGTAAAAACGAATCGTTCTGCTTGGCATGCCTGATATGTGTGCCAATTCATCAATCGTATGCATTGCTCTATTACCCAGCTTCAATAAGACTACTTCATATGCGGTGTTACGGTGCATTGTAACATATCAACTGTCATATTTGAATTCTCAAATCTATCTCCAATTTAAATCCAATCCATTCATGCTACCCTTAACACTATCAAAAGAGAAGAGAATTTTCTCATACTTGAATCGGTGAAAACAGAAGAATACCATAGGAGGTTACACATTATGAATAATACAGCGACCCTTGAGACGTATGAGCAGTTGACTAGTGAGCAGGTGGGTGTTGAGCAGTTGCCAGTGACCACGAAGCGAAGACTTCCCACAGCACCTTTTCCTCGTAAGTATGTCCTGAGTGTGTTTGTCGATCTGCAAGACACAAGGCAAGCAGCCTATGCTCTACACGCGGCAGGCTTCAATGAACGAGACATCCACATCCTGAAGAGCCACGAATTTGTGAAATCGGTTACAAAGGATCAATCGCCGTTCGAGATCGTTACTGCAATAGACTACGATATATACCTGCGCGAGGCGAGCCGAGAACGTTCTTTCCTGGCAGTGCGACCTACCGGCTATGCACAGTTGAAGCAGATCCGCGATCTGCTTGCTCCCCATCATGCCTACCTTGCCAACTATATCGATACCTGGACAACGACTGAGCTTCTGTCGTAGATGTATTAAAACAGATTGCCCGGCGCAAGTTTCCCTTCGGGATCGAGAGCCTGCTTGACAGCAAACATTTGCTGGAGACCGCTTTCCCCGTAGAGATCCTTGAGCAGGGCTAGTTTTGTGGGATTACGACCTACGCCATGCTCGGCAAGAGGACAACCACCGAGCGCGATCACCGCTTTTCCCCCTTCCAGAATCACTCGTTGGGCCTGGCGTAGATCATTCAATGAGCGAGGGAGGAGGTTTGGATGCATATTCCCATCAGAAGCATGACCCCAGATAGCGTAGTCTAGTCCATATGCCTCGAAACCTTCGCGGAAGATCTGCATCATCGTTTCCAGGTGGTCAAAGGGTACAATCATGTCCGCGGCCATCTTCGTAATAGATGGATGCTGGTTTTGTTTCGCTCGCAACACACGAGCGTTGACCCCATATGGAACCGCTTCTCGAAGCGCATACATCTGTTCGATACGTCCCCAATCACCGGGCATGGCCAGTTCTGTTTCATCTAACCTTCCACTTTGTGCGAGTATCCGTACGAACTGAACGAGAGGAACATCTGGGGCATCTGGCTCAAGCGCCTGCGCCAGATCATCATATGCGCGTGCCGCCCATGTGGGGTTTAGTTCGAGCTGAATAAGTAACAAGGTCTGTGCATCGGGTCCCAGCGTTATAGAATTTCGCCTGTCGCTTCCATCTTCGCGAAGGATCTCAACCGAGCGGGCATCCATATATTCAATGGCGCTCACATCCAGTCCTCGCTGGTCACCCGTTTGCCGCGTTTTGAGCGAGATCTCTCGCAATAACCGTGTGAGTTCGAGCGCTTGCGCTTCATGCAAACATGGGACAAGCGCTACGCAGATTTCGGGGCGTGGAGAAACCACATGCAACGTTGCTTCAGTGATTACACCAAGCGTTCCTTCCGAACCAATAAAGAGATCTATGAGATCCATGTGCGGTGCAGCGTAATATCCTGCCGAACATTTCGGCACTTGAGGCATTTTGTAGGAGGGAATGGGCAGGCGATAGAGCCGTGTTCCCTCGTCTATCTCGAAGTAGCCGTCAGGATGCGCAATGCACTGACCCCGTTCGAGATCAAGCACCTCTCCGGTAACGAGGACGACTGTCAAAGACTGGACCCAGGAACGAGTGACACCATATTTGAATGTCGCGGGACCAGCCGCATTCGTAGCGATCACACCGCCAACAGTTGCCCCATCGTACGATGGCACGGGTGGGTAGTATTTGTTTTCGAGTGCTAATCTCTCCCGCAGTGTCCTCAAAGCAAGACCAGCTTGTGTGCGTACGTACTCTGATCCACTTTCAAGGATGCGATCTTGTCGTGCCAGGCTCAGAACCACTTCGCCATTCGGCGTTGCACCACCTGTGACCGACGATTGTGCTCCTACCGGTAAAATCTTTGCATAGCGTTCCAAAATTGCTGCAATCTCCGCTTCGTTTTGGGGTTTCACGAGTGCGAATGCCTTCCCGCCTGGATAGTTGGCAGCATCGTGTTCCACAGCTTCGAGTTGATCTCTGTCTGTAATGATTTCGATAGCATCAGGAACATTTCCGTGTGGAGCACGCGTTTTTATGCGATGAGACAATGTTATACGCTCTTTGTTGTTCTTAGAGGTGGACGTTTACAAGGCACTACTACTCTCCCCATTCATAGGCTCTTTCATCTTCATCCTCAAACAGAGACTTGATAGTTTTGAGCAGTACATCCTGGGAACAGGGTTTAGTCAGGTAGGCATTAGCGCCTAAATCAGTGGCACGGCGCTTATGTTTCTCTGAAGATCGCGAGGTCAACATGATAATTTTTAGTGCGGAGAATTCTTGATGGCTACGAACGATACTGAGTACATCATATCCATTCAGATTAGGCATTTCGATATCTAACAAAAGTAAGTCAGGAGATTCTTTCGATAACTGATCAAGCGCCTGTAAGCCATCTACTGCTTCTAACACGGCATATCCTTCATGGCTTAGAGTCATGTTAATAGATTGACGGATATAGATTGAGTCATCCGCGATGAGTATTTTACGGCACAACTCTGACTCGGGCTGCGGAATTGATGGTTCATCGTCACTTTCAGTATCCGCTTCTATGATGGTCTCGCCAACTTGCTGGTATATTTCTTTTAGTCGGATCATTTCAGGCAAATTTAGCACCAAAAGCACCTTGCCTTTTGCATCGATAGCGGTACTTGTTATTCCAGGACGACAAAGATAATCGGAGAGTGGCTTCATCACCAGTTCGACTTCTTTGACTACTTCATCAACCTCAATTGCAGTACTTGGATTATCCAGCTCCAGTATTAACGTGGTCTGGAGGGTCTTTTCAGCAGTATGTTTATGAGCATGTAACCCTAATAGTGTGTTGAGATGATACATCTCATGCGTATCAGTAAGGCGCATATCCTGGGAGTTTCTTTCCTGCGCAGACTGCCCATTCATTCCCAGTTTGTTAAAATGTATGCGTTTTACTTGCGAGATTGACACAATAACATGCTGGCTTCCTGCACGTACGAGTAATCCCTGTATCATACGCTGGGATCGTGGAAGACGGAGTTGTAGAGTTATTTTCCCGGTGTCTTTTTCTTGCAGAGAGACAGAACCGTACAGATGATGAACAGTGTCTTGAAGTAGGGCGACCGCCCCTGAAGGAACTGATTGCGAGAAGCTGATTTCAATTGTTATCTCATTGCCCGTAGAATGCGCGTTAAACCCTATCTGAGGACTTTGATCAGTATCTTGTGCTGATCTATTTGTGAAGAACAAGACTTCGGCTATCTGCATTTGAACAAGTTCCAGCAGTGGATCCGCCAATTTCTCCAGAACATCCTGGTTGATCTCAACTGTCTCACCTGAAATTTCAAAATGGATACGCTCGCTTTGTGCTCCTGCTATCATCTCTATTGCTGCTCGTAAGCGTGTTACAAGAACACTGAATGGCAATGACCGAAGTAAAAATGCTTCATTACGTAATGTGTTCGCCTGGTTTACTTGCCGTGCCATAATAGATTTGAGAGATATGAGCGCCTGTCGTAAATGAGTAGTAGCCAGTGCAACATCAGTAATAGCTTCAGTGAGCGAATGTGTCAATACATTCGTCTCCAAAAAACGATCTATCTCCATTTCATCCCACAAGGCTGCTTCATGAATCAATAATGGTTGTGTACGTACAACATTTTTTATCTGCGGGACGTGACTGGTACGAATTGAGGACTCCTGCAAGATTCGCGCAATATGTGAAGAGGGCGGATAGCCAGCATCTTCGACCAGAGTATCTGGTGTGGCATTCGCAGGAATGGTCAGGCTCGACAGCAATGGCTCTAAGCGGCGTAAACGAGACTGCGCAAATTGCAATTCATTGAGTGCAGTTTCAACCTGTTTCTGAGCATTCTCCATTGGGATATCTAGCTCAATGAAGTTCTCTGCGCTTTCTAGAAGTTTCTTGAAGTGGTGAGCATTTACACGCAAAGATGAGGAGTTTTGGTCAAGTTCACCTATTTGTTGTGAAAACCAATTTGTAGAGGTAGCATCAGTAGTCTCGGACAATGAGGGCTGCGCATTGTGCCCATCGATATGGAGCCTCTTGTATTCCTCTTCGAGTTCCAGTAGAGGATTCATACCTTCGAAGCCGTTGCTCACTAAAGTATGCAGTGTGGCTTCAAGAGCTTGCATTGAATTGAATAGCGCGGTCAATCCTGTCTGAAAAGCGAGGCTACCATCCTCAACTAACTTGATGATTGCTTCTACGTGGCGCGCAATTGTGGACATTGAAGCACAGCCAATGGCTGCCGCTGTCCCTGCTACTTTATGGGCACATCGTTTCAGAGCTTTCAGACCCTGGGAATCTAACCGATTGTCCTGTTCGAGCTGCTGAACTGCCAGCCGCATCGTTGTAATATCTTCATCGGCTTCGGTAGCAAAGACAGCAAGCATATCATCTTCGGACAGAAATGCCGCGGATTGGTCAGTGTCTGATTGATACGTTAGAGAAGTCTCAGGCGTTGTCTCAAAGGGAAATGAATCATTTGCAGTAGAAAATTCAAGTTCATGAAAAGCTCGCAGAACTTCCAGATCATCTTTAGAGAGTTCTTCTTGATGATCAGGGGCGTCAAAATCATCCATAATAGGCAGCCATTCCTATTTGCTGTACCACATCTAGGAGCAATGCTGATACATCCAGAACAGGTTCCTCGGCATAGACCCCTCTAATCACACCTGCTTGAATTGGCGTATAGAATACAGTTGGCCCTACAGAGCGAGTCACTTGCTCAAACTGAACAGTGGTAGTCAGTCCAATACCTGGAACAAGTAAACCAACTGTTATATCCATATAGTTTGCTATCAATAACATCCCACTTAAACGAGAGGAGCTTACTCCACAGAGGTACATGTCAAGATCGATCAATGATATAACTTCACCACGCCAGGCAACAAGGCCGCGCATCCAGATGGGAATAAGAGGCAGACGCGTATACTGCTGAGAGGCTGGCAATACTTCGACAATAGCTTTCAAGGGAATCAAACAATTACCACGGCTCAGTTCGCATTCTAGATGTTGATCCTGGTAATTTCTCTCCTGGGACGAAACTCGTGGAATGGTATCCGCCTGCGCACGTGCATAGTTCCAGAATTCTTCGTCAGCCATCTGTTCAAGGTCATTTGTCGATAGGCCGTGTAGGGGCAACATTGCTAGCCAATCGTCGAAGTATTTAGATGCGAATGTACAATAGTCATTACTTCTTGTGTTTTGAACGGCTTGGTAATATAGTCTTTCGCGCCAGCAAGCCGACCTTTGAGACGATCAATCATTCCATCACGCTGAGAGATCATGACAATAGTTGTATTACCAAATTGCTGTTTTGTTTTCAAATGGCGGGCCACTTCATACCCATCCATTTTGGGGAGGCCAATATCAAGTAAAACCAGGTCGGGAATAGGATGTCGTCTTTCGCTGAGTGCGCGTAGCGCTTCTATACCATCGGGGTAGCTCACAAATGCGAAACCTTCACGTTTCAGGCTGGTTTCCATAATCTTACGTACCGTAAGTGAATCATCAATGATCATTACCAGTTTGCTCATAACTGTCGTCCTCTTTCTTTTTCCACACTTCTAACTACAACCCAACCCATATGTAAGAATAGACCTATATATATTTTTCAGGCCCTACTGCAAGGATTGAGAGCTAACTGGCTTGATTATATCACCAAACCAAAAAGCAAGAAGCCAATCCTGTTTTCATAGAGAGAAATGCGGCGTCCGTAGGGCACGAAAAATGGTCGATAGTCAAAAATACTGAACCCCAACAAATAATAACATATGAATTGACCTGTATCAACACATTTGCATAAAAATGTGATTAAGAATTTTGCTAAAGTAACACAATGTGAAGGTTTGGAGCTTATCAGACATGAAAAGCAACAGGTAAAGCAAATATGAAGCTACTCCCCTGTTCAATTGTACTTTCCACTTTGATACGACCTCCATGAGCTTCTACAACGTGACGAGCAATTGCCAGGCCCAAACCACTACCTCCTCCGCCTGGTCCTCCAATAAAATCGGCTTTCGAGCGAGCTTGATTCACTTTATAGAAACGCTCAAAGATGCGCGGCAAATCCTCCGCAGGAATACCGATCCCTGTATCACGAACAGAGAAGGTTTGCATATTTCCACCCTCCTCCAGGTGCGTTCCGATTACTACAATGCCGCCGGAGGGAGTAAATTTAATGGCGTTGTGAACAAGATTAACCAGTACGCGTAGGATCTGTTTACTATCGGCGGCCACGAGCGTTTTTCCTTGCTCTATTTCGGTACGTAGTTGAACACGATATCGTTGCGCTAACGTCAGCATACGTGCCATCACCTCGCGTACCAGTTGCTCTGCTTCAATTGGTTCGATGCTCATGTGAACCTGTCCCGATTCGATGCGTGAAAGTTCGAGGATCTCTGATACTAGTTCGGTGAGATTTTGCACCTCCGTTTCAATTTTCTCAATAAAGGTTTGTGCCTGGTCAGGGTCTGTATCAATAGCATCTTCCAACGTTTCAACCAGCAGGCGAACGGAGGCTAATGGAGTGCGTAGTTCATGCGAGATGTTAGCAATGAAGTCACGTCGCGCGCGTTCCAGGCGTCGCAGTTCTGTCAGGTCTTCAATCGCGATTGAGAAATAGCGATATGTTTGTTCGGGAGTGATGTTCTGATGGCTGATGCCGACCGTGTGAGGTGCATGTGTGAGCGGCTTCACCGATACTTTCCAGGATGTGCTCGCACCCTCTCTGGTACATTCCTCCTCAACAGGACGATCAAGCTGTATACTTCTCTGAACAAGCTCTAAAATTGCTCTGTCGGAGATGAGTTGATCCAATGTTTGATGTT
>Ga0137386_10003665_pt1 | contig 10076 bp, 7 predicted proteins | sample SagtaG_4_FD_104910 | JGI IMG/M metagenome (GOLD analysis project Ga0137386, IMG submission 104910) | Vadose zone soil microbial communities from Sagehorn Ranch, Mendocino, California, USA - Sage2_R_100_16 metaG | ecosystem: Environmental > Terrestrial > Soil > Vadose zone | place: USA... | reverse complement strand
CTTATCCGCCGCAATACGACGATCCCGACCAGCGCAAAAGAAATGTTCACCACCTTCGTCGACGGCCAGACATCCGTGGACATCCATATCCTCCAGGGAGAACGCGAGCTCGCCAAGGACAACCGGAGCCTGGCGCGCTTCCAACTCAAGATCCCACCGCTCCCGGCCGGCGTCCCTCGCATCGAGGTGACCTTCATGATCGACGCGAACGGGATCCTCAACGTTACCGCCCGGGACGTTCGGACGGGCGAAGTGCAGTCCATCGAGGTCAAACCCTCCTACGGCCTGTCGGATCAGGAAATCGAGCGCATGATCCGCGACTCGTTCGTCCACGCCCAGCAGGACATTACGGAACGGCAGCGGATCGAGGCGATGAACGAGGCCGACCTAATCCTGCGGGCCACGGAGAAGGCGCTGGCGCGCGCCGGCAACCTGGCCACCCCCGAAGAACTGGCGGCAATTCAGGAGGCGGTTGCCAGCCTCAAGTCCGCGATGGCCAGCGCCGACCACCGCGCTATCCGGGCGGCGATCGAGAAGGTGGACAAGGCTTCCTACAGCCTGGCCGAGAAGCTCATGAACAGCACGCTGCAGGAGGCGTTGAAGGACAAGAAGCTCTCCGACGTGTGAGGCACCCCATGGAGCTAGACTGGAATGACACCGAAGAGATCGCGCTTCAGCTCATGGAGCGGCACCCCGACACCGATCCGCTGACGATCCGGTTCACCGATCTCCATCGGTGGGTGACCGAAATTCCGGGGTTCATCGGCGATGTGAGGAAGTCCAACGAGAAAATTCTCGAAGCCATCCAGATGGCCTGGCACGAAGAGTACAAGGACGCCCACGGCTAAGCAGGAAAGGGAAGCAGGAAAGGGGACAGGCTACTTTTCCGCGTCTGCCTGTCCCCTTCTTCCGCGCTACATCTGGTCGAATTGGAAGAACTGCGAGGGCGAGGATTTCATTTCGGCGTGCTTCGTCGGCTCGGTCCCCTTGAGAAACACCTCGACGGTGCCTTGATCCGACCCCTCCGGCGCCAGCAGGCCGGTGGCGGGGTCGATCCTGACCTCTACGATCCCGTCCGGCATGGTGAAGGGCATCACCGGTAAAGACTCCAGCGCGGCCTTCATGCACCTCATCCAGATCGGGAGCGCCGCTCGGGCGCCCGATTCCCTGTCGCCCAGCGTCCGGATCTCGTCGAACCCCACCCAGACCCCCGTCACCAGATTCGGCGCGCCGCCCACGAACCAGGCGTCGGTGAAATCGTTCGTGGTACCCGTCTTGCCGGCCAGGGGGCGTCCCATGCCTTTGGCTGCCTGCCCCGTTCCCCGCTGGATCACGTCCTCCATCATGTTGGCGATCAGGTAGGCGGATTCCTTCGACATCACGGAGCGCGGATCCGGGACATGCATCTCCAGCACCTGGCCGTTCGAGTCCAGCACGGACTCGACCGTATAGGGTTCCAGCCGAATGCCCTGGTTGAAGAACGTCCCGTAGGCGGCCGTCAACTCCTGGAGCGTCACGCCGGAAGATCCCAACGCCAGCGTGAGGTCGCTGGCGAGCGGCGAGGTAACTCCGAGGTTCTGGGCAAGATCCAGCACCGGATTGATACCGATCTTCTCAAGCAGGCGCACGGTCGCGGCGTTGCGCGATTGCGCCAGCGAATCCCGCAAGGTGATCAACCCTTCGAACTTCTGGTCGTAGTTCTCGGGCCGCCAGACCAGATCGGGGTCGTTCTCGTTGTAAACGACCCCGGAATCTACGATCGGGGTTCCCGGGGAGAGGCCCTGGTTGATCGCCGCAGCGTAGATCATCGGCTTGAACGCCGAACCAGGCTGCCGCCTGGCGGATGTCGCGCGGTTGTATTCGCTCCGTAGGAAATCGTAGCCGCCGATCATCGTCCGGACGGCTCCCGTGCGGGGATCGAGCGACAGCAGAGCGCCCTCGACGAGGGGGGTCTGCTCCAGAGTCATCTGGGCGACGTCGCCCACCATCTTCTTGACGCTCACCTCGATCACGTCCCCGACCTTGAACAGTTCGCCCGGCGTCTTGGCGCCGGTGTCCTTCACGTGCTTGCTCGGATCGGGACCCTTCAGTTTCCGGCGGGCCCACATGACATCGTCGGCGGCGATCCGCCCCGTCAGTCCGCGAGCCAGCACCGTGAGGCCGTCCTTCCCCACTTTCGACACGACGGCCTCGATGATCTCCCCGGGGCGAAGCGGCGGGTCGGCCGAGGCCCCGCTGGTGACCAGTTTCGCGGAAAACTCGTCAGGCGACACACCCCGGCGGAGCGGCCCGCGGTAGCCCTGCCGCTTGTCCAACTGGCGGAGACCCTCTAGGAGGACGGTCGTCGCCACCTGCTGCTCCGGCAAGGACAGCGTCGTGTACACCTGGAGCCCGCCCTTGTACACCATGGCTTCGCCGTAGGTGGCCATCAATCGTTGACGGACATGCTCGACGAAATAGGGCGCCGGTTCGTCCCGTGTCTGACGCCTGAACGCTACGTCTTCCGCCATGGCCGTTTCCGCTTCCGCCGTGGTGATGAACCGCTCCTCCACCATCCGTCTCAGTACCGTGGCCTGGCGCTTCTTGGAAGCTTCGGGATGGTAGTACGGGGAGTAGTCCGCCGGCCCCTTGGGCAGGCCCGCCAAGTACGCCGCCTCCGCCACGGTGAGCTGCCCCACCTCCTTGCCAAAGTAGGTCTGGGCGGCGGACTGCACTCCGTACGCTCCGTGTCCGAAGTAGATCTGGTTGAGGTACAATTCTAGTATTTGCTCCTTGCCCAGAACCTGCTCCATCTTCAAAGCTAGGAGCGCTTCCTTCGCCTTGCGCTCATAGTCCCGCTTGGGAGACAGGAAGAGCGAGCGCGCCAACTGCTGCGTGATGGTGCTCGCGCCCTGACGGATCTTCCCGGACACGAGGTTCGTGATTGCGGCCCGCGCGATGCCGACGAAGTCCAGGCCCCGATGCTCAAAGAACCGGGAGTCCTCGATCGCCACCACCGCATTCACCAAATACCGGGGGATCTTCTCCAGCGGGACCAGGATCCGCCGTTCCACAAAGAACTGGCCGATCACCTGCTTGTCAGCCGAGTAGACACGGGTCACGAGGCTGGGCTGGTACTCATGCAGGCCGGTTATGGGGGGCAGGTCTTGAAGCAGGTACCCCACCGTGGCCAGACCCGCCACAAAGCCGATCAGGACCACCGTGAGGACACCCCACAGCAGGGCTTGCCTGACGGACTGGGGACGCCGGAAGGACGAGAAGAGCTCAGCGAGTGTCATGCCTTACCTTGCGCACGGGTCATTCATCATACCGTGCTCTCACCGAAAGCACAAGGACAACAGGCGAAGCTTTGACTCCTCCGACGCGGTTGCGTTAGAGTGAGGTGTCTTCTGACCATGCGCCGAACAGACATTCGCAATATCGCGATCATCGCTCACGTGGACCATGGGAAAACGACCCTTGTGGACGCGATCCTGAAGCAGACCCACGTGCACCGCAACATCGAGAGCATGGGCGAGCGCATTCTCGACTCGATGGACCAGGAGCGCGAGCGCGGTATCACCATCAAAGCCAAAAACGCCAGCGTGGTCTATAAAGGGGTCAAGATCAACATCGTGGATACGCCCGGACATGCCGACTTCGGCGGCGAGGTGGAACGCACCCTCCGCATGGTGGACGGCGTCCTGCTGCTGGTGGACGCCAAGGAAGGTCCCATGCCGCAGACCGCCTTCGTCCTCCGCAAGGCCCTGGGGCTGGGACACAAAGCCATCGTCGTCATCAATAAGATTGACCGGCCCGATGCCCAGATCGACGACATGGTCAACCGCACGTTCGACCTGTTCGCGCACCTGGGCGCCAGCGATGACCAACTGGACTTTCCCATCGTCTACACCTCCGCGCTGCAGGGCACGGCCTCGCTGGATCCGGAGAAGCCGGGCGTGGACATTGCGCCGTTGCTGGACACGATTCTCGGGAAAATCCCTCCGCCGGCGATCGGGCAGGACCGCCCGCTCCAGTTGCTGGTGCTCGCCCTGGCCCACGATCCCTACAAGGGCAAGATGGGCATTGGCAAGCTGCTCTCCGGCACCCTGACCAAGCGCCAGGCGTTGGTGCGGATCAAGACCGACGGGACCCAGATCCCCGGCAAGGCCACTGACCTCCTCGTCTTCGAAGGATTGGAACGCAAGGAAGTGGCCCAAGTCGAGGCGGGCGAGATCGTGGCCGTCGCCGGCTTCCCGGAGATCGGGATCGGCGAGACCCTGGCCGATCCCGAGCAGCCGGTCCCCGTGCCGCCCGTGGCGATCGACGAGCCGACCGTCCAGATGACCTTTTCGGTCAATACGAGCCCCTTCGCCGGACGGGAAGGCAAGTACGTCACGTCCCGCCACCTGCGCGAACGGCTGTACAAGGAACTGGAGACCAACGTGGCCTTGCGGGCGGAAGAAACCGATTCCACCGACCAGTTCCTGGTCGCCGGCCGGGGCGAACTGCACCTTGCGGTCCTCATCGAGGCTATGCGCCGGGAAGGCTACGAGCTCCAAGTTTCCCAGCCGAAAGTGATCTTGCGCGAGGCGGACGGGGTGACGCTGGAGCCTTACGAAGAACTGACCATCGAAGTGCCGGTGGAGTTCCAAGGCCCGGTCATCGAAGAAGTCAGCTTGCGCCGCGGCGAGCTTCGCCACATGAGGTTGACAATCCACGGCGACCTGCAGCTCGAGTACCACATCCCGACCCGCGGGGTGATCGGCTTGAAGAACGCGTTGCTTACCAGGACCAAGGGCACGGTCATCCTGCACCACATCTTCGCCCGCTACGAGCAGGTCGATCCGCGCGCCCTCCAAGTGCAGCCCCACGGCTCGCTCGTCGCATACGAGACCGGGACCAGCAGCGCCTACGGGCTCAACATCGCGCAGGAGCGGGGCGCCCTGTTCATCGGCCCCGGCGTGGAGGTCTATCAAGGGATGGTGGTCGGAGAGAACGCGCGGGATGAAGACCTGGACGTGAACGTCTGCAAGGCCAAGCACCTGACGAACATGCGCGCCTCCGGCTCCGACGAGGCGATCGTCCTGACCCCGCCCCGCGAGATGACGCTCGAGTTCGCCCTTGAGTACATCGGCCCGGACGAATTGGTGGAAGTGACGCCGGCCTCCATCCGGATCCGCAAGCGCCTGCTGGAGCCGGAGGAGCGGAGAAAAGCCAAGAAGACCCGAAGCTAGACCGTGCCGCCGGTGCCGATCGGGAAGTCGGCGGAGTGAAGCTGGGTGTTGTGGGGCGTGACTTTCACGATATTGCCGTCTTTCACCACCGTCGATTCCGCCGCGATGCGGACCCCGACCGTGAACATGCACTCCGCCGCTTTCCAGAGCCTGATCACGTCTGGAATTTCCTCCTGATGCGCGAGGAGCAACTGCTCCAAGGATGTCGGTTCCTTGAGCTCCCACTCCAGGACGCGCTCGCCGTTCGCCGCTGTTAGGTTTCCCAATAAACGAAACGTGACCATCGTTCTCTTTAACGTCCAAGTAGCCACGAAACTATAACACAGACGGCGCCCTTTCGGAAAATTCACGCGGTGGTGGCTTTCCCCGTAGTGAAGTATGCTACCATACATAGCGCTAGCCCTCGGGCGCTGGCGTAGCTCAACGGCAGAGCAGCGGTTTTGTAAACCGCAGGTTGGAGGTTCGATTCCTCTCGCCAGCTCCACAACGAGCTTGCTGGACCCGACATTTCGATCAAACATGTCGGGGTACGCAATACCTCCAGCGAGCTTTGTGTCGGCACGGCACGCCTAAGGAGGTCAGTAAGCGCACGTGGCGAGCGAACGGAGCCCATCGTCTCCCAACCCCGGGTACTTCGGGGACCGCCGCCGAGCGCCTCGACGGCAGCAGGACCGCCGACTGCTCCAACGCGAGCGCGAGCTCGAGGCCGCCCGCCTCATCTGCCAGGCCCTCTCGCAGCACATCAACGTGGACGAACTGGTCGAAAACGCCCTCCGCATCGCTCTGGAAGTGGTTGATGCGGACGCCGGCTCTGTGCTGCTGGCCGACGACAAAACTCAGCAACTGGTCTTCCGCTATGTCATCGGAGAGAAAGCCGAGCAGTTGCGCGGCACGGCCATCCCATGGGACCTGGGCGTGGCCGGCGCAGTCTTCAAATCCGGAGAGCCAGCCATCATCGGCAACGTCGCGCGGGATACCCGTCATTTCTCCGGCATCGACGACACCACCGGTTACAAGACCATGGATATGATCGCGATCCCGTTGAAGCGCTGGGAAGGCCAGCCCATCGGCGTGCTCGAGGTCCTCAACAAGCGAAACGGGCAGCTCAACAAGGACGACATCGACATCCTCACGATCGTGTCCGCCTTAGCCGCGCAGGCCATCGAACAGGCGCGCTTGTTCGAAGCCGCCAAGCTGGCCGAAGTGGCGCGCCTCCTCGGTGACATCGGGCATGACATCAAAAACCTGCTCACCCCGGTCATCACCGGCGCGGAATTCCTGCAAGTCGAGCTCAACAAGCTCTTCGGCAGCCTGACCGCCATGGGGATCAGCGGCACGCAGAGCAGCCAGATGCTCTGCAACCGGGTGATCGGCTTGCTCCAAGACGCCGCCCGGCGCATCCAGGACCGCGTGCGCGAAATCGGGGACTGCATCAAAGGCCTCAGCACCCCGCCCCATTTCGCTCCGTGCCGCGTCGTCACCGTGGTCGACGACGTGATGAAAACCCTGCACATGCTCGCCGACGAGAAGAAAATCTCCCTCCGCGCCGAAGGGCTCGATGCGATCCCGCTGATCTCGGCCGATGAACGCCGGCTCTTCAACGCGCTCTACAATTTGATCCATAACGCCATCGCGGCGATACCGGGCGGCGGCTCCATCACCGTCCGGGGGAGCATCGATCTGGCCGATGAGGCTGTTCACCTGTTTGTCATCGACACCGGGCGCGGCATGCCACCAGAAGTCCGCGACAGCCTTTTCACCGGCCGCGCCATCAGCCGCAAGGCAGGCGGCACCGGGTTGGGCACCAAGATCGTGAAAGACGTGGTGGACGCGCACAATGGGCAAATTTCTCTGGAGACTCAGGAAGGCAAGGGGACGACGGTCCATATTCGCCTGCCTCTGATGCAGTCCGTTGCTTCGCCACGCTAACCCTTGACGGCAGGGCGATCAGCCCTTTAGAGGCATCGCCTACCCCATTCCCGGCATCCCGTCCTCCTACCCTCCCGCCTCTACACCACCGCAATCGTGTATGGCATTGATAATCAAGAAAATATTCCGATGGCACAGCCTATGCTGTATTCCCCAGTAGGACTATATCTCTAAATAGGAAGGGGGTGACTCCTGATGAAAGCAATCCTAGCAGCGGTATTCGCCGTGCTGATCGGTCTGGCCTTCAGCACCGCAACCTTTGCCCAAGCCACGCCGGCGACCCCGGCAGCTCCTGCCGGCGGGGAGATGAAGAAGGATGAGGGCAAGAAGGGCGAGAAGAAGGAGAAGAAAGCCAAGAAGGCGAAGAAAGAAGAGAAGAAGAAAGAGGAAAAGAAGTAACCACCCAGCAGGCCGGTGCCTGGTGTTTTACCCAGCACCGGCCTGCAGTTTTATTCCCCTCCGTCAGAGCACCTGCCGATCAAGACTCCGGTATTGAATGGCTTCCGCCACGTACTCGGCCGCGATCGAGTCTCGTTGTTCAAGATCCGCGATCGTGCGCGAAACCTTGAGAATCCGCATGTAGGCTCGCGCCGAGAGCCCGAGCCGCGCCACCGCCTGTTCGATCAGCGTCCGCCCCGGTCCGTCGATCCGGCAGTGCTTCCTGATCTGGCCCGGTCGTAGCTGGGCATTGTTGTGCGCCCGCGACCCGTGATAGCGCTCGACCTGCCGTGCGCGGGCCCTCATGACGCGCTCGCGGACCGACGCGGACTCCTCGCCTTGCTCGTCCGCCGCCAAGTCTCGAAACGGCACCGCCGGCACCTCGACATGCAGATCGATCCGGTCCAGTAGCGGACCGGACACCCGCGTGCGGTAGCGCTGGATCTGCGCAGGACTGCAGACACAAGGGCGGATCCGATCACCCAAAAACCCGCAGGGGCAGGGATTCATGGCGGCGACCAGCATGACGCGTGCCGGATAGGTCAACGCCGCCGACACCCGGGTGATGGAAATGGTGCCCTCCTCCAACGGTTGGCGCAGGCTCTCCAGGACATTGCGGCGGTATTCGGGCAGTTCGTCGAGGAACAGGACCCCGTTATGCGCGAGCGAAACCTCGCCCGGTCTCGGCACCGTGCCTCCGCCGATCAATCCGGCGTCCGAGATCGAATGATGGGGGGCCCGGAACGGACGAACCGATAACAGCGCCTGACCGGGCCGGAGCAGGCCCGCGACACTATGGATCCTCGTGCTCTCGATCGCCTCATCGAGCGTCAGCGGCGGGAGAATGCCTGGAAGCCGCTGCGCCAACATCGTCTTCCCGGATCCTGGAGGACCGACCAGCAGCACATTGTGCCCGCCAGCCGCCGCCACCTCCAACGCCCGCTTCGCATGGTGCTGGCCGCGCACCTCCGCAAAATCCGCCACGCTGGCAAGGGCCTCACGGGACGTCACCGCGCTGCGGTCGAACGGCGTCAGCATCTGGGCGCCCGTGAGGTGCTCGAGGACTTGGGGGATGGTCGCGACCGCATACACGGGCAGGTCTTCCACGATGGCCGCTTCGCTGGCATTCTCGACCGGCACGAGCAGCCCCTTGCTTCCTCGACCGCGGCAGGCCAGCGCCATGGAGAGCACGCCCTGGACGGGCTTGATGCCGCCCTCCAGGGAGACTTCGCCCACCATCACGACCTCCCGCAAGACCGCCGCCGGGATGAGCCCCTCCGCCGCCAGGATGCCCACGGCGATGGGCAGATCGAAGGCCGCGCCCTCCTTGCGGAGGTCGGCCGGCGCCAGGTTGACGGTGATCTTGCGCTGGGGAAAGTTGAAGCCGCTGTTGCGCAGCGCCGAACGGACCCGCTCGCGACTTTCCCTCACCGTCAGGTCCGGAAGCCCGACCACCGTGAACATGGGCAGCCCGGCCGCGAGGTCCACTTCCACCTCGACGGAGTAAGCGTCCAGTCCGCTCACCGCCACGCTGTAGACCTTCGCCAGCATATGACGCACTGTCCACTGAGACACGGCAAACGGGGAAAAGTGAAACGCAAGGAGGCTTAGAAGGAGCCGGTGCGGACCTATTTTAAGTTGAATCTGGACAGGATTCGGAGCACGCGGCTGGCAAAGCGGTCACTGAAGCCGAAGCGCCACTTGAGGTGGGTGTAGAGTCGCAGCACCATCTTGTCCAGGTAGATCCACAGGCTTCTCATCCCCTCGCCAGGACGCGCCCGATACTCTGTGGAGCGGGCCAGGGAAGGTTTGGGTTCTTCCGTGAAGTAGTAGAGCGCCAGGGATTTGCGGGTCACGCCGAGGGGGCAAGTCATTGGGTCGGGGTGTCCATGAAACGAGTCCGGCTCCGTATTGAAAATCACCGCCCGGTTAAAGTGTGGCGCGATCCTTCGGACGCAGCGCCGCATCTGGCGATCCCAGAGCTCAAGATGTCCGCCATAGGCATCCTCCCACTGCTTGTTCAGATAGACCAGAAGATTGATCCGACGTCGCCAGGTGCGATGGTAAGGGTGCACGGTGAAATCCGCATGAACGGTCAAGAACCCGCCGCGGGTGGAGAGGTGCAGACCTCCGCCTTGCAAGCTGGGGTCCGCAAGCAGGTTTTCGATGCCGGTCAAGTCTGAAAGGAACCAAAGGAAGCGCCATGAGTTCAACTCGTCAATCACCGCCCCAAGCGTTGGGCCGAAGCTGGAGCGGTCAGCCTTCCCCAGCTTGTTTTCGTTCACGTGCTTGTACTGGATCCAGTCAGGTGAATCGATGGACGGGAATTCGGCCAGGGCGCCTCCGGCCGCCCATGGTTGGAGGAACTGATCAAGCACGATATTGGGAAATGGCTCAGCTTGAGCATACTGGCCCCGGAGCGCCGGCAGACCGGCCCACAGATGGCTATCCGGAAAGATCCTTTCTTGGAGATCATGTCCATCCTGATCAGTT
>Ga0137386_10003660_pt1 | contig 10084 bp, 8 predicted proteins | sample SagtaG_4_FD_104910 | JGI IMG/M metagenome (GOLD analysis project Ga0137386, IMG submission 104910) | Vadose zone soil microbial communities from Sagehorn Ranch, Mendocino, California, USA - Sage2_R_100_16 metaG | ecosystem: Environmental > Terrestrial > Soil > Vadose zone | place: USA... | reverse complement strand
CCGAAGTAATCCTTTTTCCTTGAGCGCTTGCATCGTTCCGTACTTCACGAAATCGTCGTAATGGCAAACCTCGGCTCGAATGAAATGATCTGCCAGATCCGTGTGAATGACGCCTGCAGCCTGTTGCGCGTTCATACCCCGGATGATCGTCCATGCCCGGCATTCTTCCTCGCCTACGGTGAAGAATGAGATGAGACCGAGCAGCCGATAGGTTGTCTGAATCAATCGCTCCGCGCCAGACTCCGACAAACCGTAATCCGACAGAAAACTTCTCAACTCTTCCGGGGGCAGTTCGGCCATCTCCGCCTCGAGTTTCCCACAGATGGTGGTCTGTGCCGTGCCGGCACGAAGCGGGACCTCTCCATGCGGACGCCTCAATCGATCGAGCTGATCTTCACCAATATTGTCGACGTAAAGCATCGGCTTCTCGGAAAGAAATGCGAAACCTTTTACGAGCTTCTTCTCCTCGTCACTGACTTCCATTTCTCGAAGAGGCTTTTCCGATTCCAGCCACTGCTTTGCCTGCTGCAAATACGCGAGCTCCTTCTCCAAGGCGGCGTTCTTGATTTTCTTCAGATCCTTTTCCAGCCGTTCCATGCGCTTCTCGATGGATGCGATATCCGCCAGCATCAGTTCGTAATCGAGATTGCGCTTGTCACGTTCCGGATCTACGGTTCCGTCCGAGTGCGGCACGGATTCATCCTGAAACCAACGGACGACGTGCGCCGGCGCCTCAACAGTCCGCACGGGAGCAAGCGCTAAATCTTGGCCTTTTGCCCCCACGAGTCCGTGAACGTCGACGAACTCAACGGTCGCGTACGTTGTTTTTTTCGGATTGAATTTCGAAGAGAGAAAATTCAGCCGAGGATCCGGCACTTTGACGACGCCGACATTGGGTTCCAGCTTCCGGCCCGCAGCAGGACCCGCCGCGGCTTTCCCACGCGTGAGCACATTGAATATGGTGGTCTTGCCTGCCGAAGGCAGCCCGATGATTCCCGCTTTCATCTTGCAAATCCACTGTCGGCGGTCATCAGGCCGCCGCTACGCTTAGACCCCGATTTTTGTGTAACGCCCCTCTGGTTAAGCATAACCGCTGGCGTGACCTGACGGCCGAAAACCTTCCGCGCAAACTCGCAAACTTTTCATTTGACAGCCTCAAGGCCCCCGAGTAGTCTGAAGTGGCCAAAAGTGGTTAAACTTGTACATTATTGGCTTTTCAAGGACCAATATCGATGTTGCGTGGGAATGCACCCGCTACTATTGACGAGAAGGGACGGCTCAAGATTCCGTCCAATTTCCGCGCGCACATCGACGAGTCCTGGGGCAGCGACTTCTACATCACGTCTCTCTCGGGTGAATCCGTGCTGATTTATCCCCTCCCAGTCTGGCAAGAAATTGAAGAACGACTCGCCAAGCTACCTTCCATGAACCCAACGAAGAAAAAGTTACTTGATCGAACGAATTATTACGGTCAGTTAACTACTGCTGATAAGTCAGGGCGGGTTCTGATTCCGCCGTTATTACGGGAATCAGCCCAGATGGTGGGAGAAGTCGCTGTCCTCGGTTATTTGGATCATTTGGATGTTTGGAATCATAAACGGTTCCTCAGCCGGATCAAGGAACACGAATTCAGCGAGGAAGACCAGGAAACTCTAAGCAAATTGGGAATCTGATGAAGTTGGACCTTCATGTCTCGACACACGCCAGTTTTAGCCGAACAGGTCATTCAGTTCTTGAATCCAAGGTCTGGCGGCTTTTTTATCGATGCCACGGTCGGAGCTGGCGGGCACAGCCGCGTCATTCTGGAGCTTACGGCGCCCGATGGGAAATTGCTGGCCATCGATCAAGACGAATCGGCGTTGACGCAAGCAGGCCAAGAATTGGCCGTGTTCGGCCCGCGCGTGGTATTCGTGCACGCGAACTTCAGGGAAGTCGCGCAGGTTGCGGCCGCGCATGGATTTTCGGGATGCGATGGCGTGTTGGCCGATATCGGAATTTCCTCGATGATGGTGGACGATCCCTCCCGGGGGTTCTCATTCATGCGTGAGGGACCGCTCGATATGCGGATGGATCGCACGCAGCCGCTTACGGCTGCTGAGGTACTGAACACGTTCTCGGAAAAAGACATTGCCGGCATTCTCTTCCATTACGGCGAAGAACGCCGGTCGCGCGCGATCGCGCGATCGATCGTGCGAGGGCGCCCGCTCCGATCGACGGCAGCCCTTGTGCGGGCAATTGAGCGTGTGACGGGCCGCCCTCGTTACGGCCGAATTCATCCAGCCACTCGGACGTTTCAAGCTTTGCGCATTTTTGTGAACGACGAATTGAAGAATCTCGAAATTTTTCTGGATTCGTCGATGGCCATCGTGGGATCGCGCGGGCGAATCGTTGTGATCACGTTTCACTCCCTCGAAGACCGAATCGTCAAACAAAAGTTTCGCGCGCCAGCTGTGGCGGGATCGGTTCTAACCAGGAAGGTTGTCGCCGCGAACGAAGAAGAACTGCAGCGTAATCCTCGCTCTCGAAGCGCGAAATTGCGCGCGTGGGAAAGAAGCTGATGGCCATTGAAATCCACCTCGAAAAACGGATCGTCAACAACAGCGTGATCCGCCAGATCGACGCGAAAAGCCATCGTGATTACATCGTCGTGACGGCATTGGCTGCGATTTTTTTGTTCGGCCTGTTTGCTTACGGCTGGCAGCACTACCAGTGGATCCAATACGGCTATCGCATCGAGGAAGCCCAAAAGAAGAAGGAGCGGTTGGCTGAGACCGGACGCCAGTTGCGGTTGGAACGCGCATCGCTGAGCAATCCGCAGCGAATTGATTCCATTGCGCGGAAACAGCTCGGGATGGTCGTTCCAGCTCCTGGCCAACTCGTCACATTCAATACGGATGCGCCATTGACCATTCCGTCGCCGCAACGGCAGCAGCCCGCTCGACAGCCACAGCCGGCTGCCCTCGAACTGAACAGATGACCATATTAAAGATGCGATGATGAAATATCCGACAACGCGAGTTTACATTTTGATTGGCGTCATGACAGTGTGGGCAGCGGCGATCGGAACGCGGCTCTATTTTCTCCATGTCGTTCATTCCGCCGATTACAGGCAGCGCGCCGAGCGTCAGCAGCAGCGCATCTTTGAGGTCACCCCGCCGCGAGGCATCATCTACGACCGCAACAAGAACGAACTGGCAGTCAGCGTCAAAGTTGATTCTGTCTTCGCGGTTCCCGATGAGATCGATGATCCGGTTCGAGCCGCCGGAATTCTTTCGACCCGGCTTGGCATCCCTCGAGATGAGCTTTCCCAAAAACTTCAGATGCAGCGATCTTTCGTTTGGATCAAGCGGAAGGTGAGTGTGACAGAATCCGCGGCGCTCGCGAGAACGAAACTTCCGGGCATTTATTTCCAAAAGGAACACCACCGCTTCTATCCGAAGCGGGAGATGGCGGCCCATGTTCTAGGCTATGTGAATATTGATGAAGAAGGTATGGGGGGACTGGAATACCGGTACAACCGAAGCGTTCGCGGTGAGACCGGCCGGGCGGTTATTGTGACTGATGCCCGCGGCCGAAGTTTCAACAGCCTCGAACAGCCGCCGGCGCCCGGAGCGAATCTCGTCACGACAATCGACGAAAATATTCAGTACATTCTCGAAAAAGAGGTTATGGCTGCCGCAGTCAAGACGCGGCCAAAAGGAATCTCGGTCATCGCGATGTCTCCTTCCACGGGCGAGATCCTCGGGATGGCGAATTATCCTACCTTCAATCCGAATGAGTACGCGCGCTACTCCTCTCAAAGCTGGAGTAATCGTGCCGTCAGTCAGACCTACGAGCCGGGTTCGACATTCAAGATTGTAACCGTGGCATAGGCTATTTAAGAAGGTGTGGCGACTCCCACAGACGTCATCGATTGCCAGATGGGTTCTATTGTCGTATTTGGCCGGACGATTCACGACCACAAGCCATTCGGCCTTCTGACGGTCAAACAGATCATGGAGAAGTCGTCGGATGTCGGCGCCATTAAGCTTGGGTTGCGACTTGGCGACGAACGATTTGCAAGTTACATCGACCGCATGGGTTTTGGAAAACCCACGAATATCGATTTGCCCGGTGAGGAACGAGGGCTGACGAAACCCGCGTCGCACTGGACAAAGAGTTCAATCGGCTCGATAGCAATGGGCCAAGAGATCGGCGTGACGCCGCTTCAGATTATTCGAATGGTGTCCATCGTAGCCAGCGGCGGGATTCTCTACGAACCGTATATCGTCAAGAGAGTCGAGCACCCGCAAAACGGGATTCTTAGTGAGACGATACCCCATGGTGAGCGCGTCATTTCTGCCGATACCGCGGCGAAACTGCAAGACATGCTGGAAATCGTGGTTACGCATGGCACAGCGACGGCAGGAAAGCTCGATGGCTACACCGCTGCGGGAAAAACCGGCACGGCCCAAAAAATCGATGAAACCGGTCACTATTCCAAAACCAAGTTCGTCGCCTCTTTTACAGGATTTGCTCCAGCTTCGAATCCCGTGGTCGCGATCATTGTTGTTATCGACGAACCGGTTGGGCAACACATGGGCGGGGAGGTCGCGGCGCCTCTATTCAAGAAAGTAGCCGAGCCGATCTTGCGATACATGTCCGTCCCGCCCGATGTTCCTACCTATGCGCCGCAGTACACGATGAAGGAGGCTTTGCCCGTAAAATCCAGAAGCTTTGTCAAGCGCGCGACTTATTCTCCCTCTCGTGAGGGCGAGACCGCGAGCGAAGCGAGCGGAGGGGGTCGATTCCGGACTTTGTGGGCAAAGCAGCCCGTCTCCGCCAGGGTCATAGATCGGGTGTATGGTTCCGAATCCAGTGACTTCGGCGAGGTTACCATTCCCGATTTTCACGGAAAGTCTCTCCGGCAGGTCACTGAAGAGTGTTTGAAAGCGGGTTTGCGATTGCAATCCACCGGCTCGGGGGCCGCGATCGAGCAGATGCCTCCGCCCGGTACCAGCGTGCGCGCGGGCGCACGCGTACAAGTACGGTTTTCAACTCGCATGTCGCAGCGGTAGCATTTAGAAAATGAAGCTTGAGGAGCTGCTGAAAGGTTGCAGCCTACGCGCCGCGGCTGGTGATCTGGGCGTCGAGATTCTCGGTCTCGCCTATGATTCACGCCGGGTGCGCCCCGGCGACGCCTTCTTTGCCATCCGTGGAACTCGCATGGATGGAAACCGGTTCGTCCCGAACGCGATCGAGAAGGGAGCTGCCGCCATTGTGTCGGCTTTACCCGCTACGCCTCCAGTTTCTGTGCCTTGGATTGAAGTCGGCGACGAGCGCCTTGCGCTTGCTCGAATGGCCGGTAACTTCTACGGTCATCCGACCGCCCAACTGCACCTCATTGGAATCACGGGCACCAATGGAAAGACGACGACAACGTATTTGGTCGAGTCCATTTTGAAAGCAGCGAATATGCCCGCCGCCGCATTTGGCACGATCGAATATCGGGGCGCAGGATTCGCTTTCCCAGCGGAACGGACAACAGCGGAGTCGCCCGAACTGGAAAAACTCTTCAGACAAGTGGTCGATGCGGGATGGAAATACGCCGTAATGGAAGTCTCGTCTCACGCAATCGCCATGAAACGCGTCCAGGCACTGCAGTTCGAGATTGCGGTGTTCACCAACCTCAGCCGTGACCATCTAGATTTTCATGGCGACATGGATTCGTATTTTCGGACGAAGAGACAGTTGTTTGAAGGGTTAAATGGAGTACGGCCGAGAATCATGGTCTTGAACAGCGACGATCCCCGATACGAGGATCTACGGTCGATTGACCCCTCGCGCGTGCTGACCTATGGAATGCAAGCTGCAGCTGATGTCTGTCCTGTGCGCCATCAATTTGGGTGGAAAAATACCGAGGCCTTCTATAAGACGCCGCTGGGCGAGCTGGAGGTGCGCACGTCTTTGATGGGCAAGCCGAACCTGTTGAATATCGGCGCAGCCATCTCGGTCGGCATCGCTCTTGGTTTACAGCTCGAGGCCATCGCCAGTGGTATCGAGCGGCTTGGTAGCGTTTCGGGGCGGTTCGAGCCCGTCAGTGAAGGGCAACCCTTCCGTGTTATCGTTGATTATGCCCATACGGACGACGCTCTGGAAAAACTTCTACGGTCCGCCCGCGAAATCACCCCCAGAAGATTGATCCTGGTTTTTGGCTGCGGTGGCGAGCGCGATCGTACGAAGCGTCCAGCGATGGGAAAGGTGGCGGCGCTCGAGAGCGATTATGCGATCCTGACCTCTGATAATCCGCGCGGCGAAGATCCCATAGAAATTATCCGTGAAATCGAACATGGAATGCGCGATGCCCGGCACAGCGTTATTGTGGATAGGCGCGAAGCCATCCGCCGAGCATTGCTGGAAGCGAAGGAAGGCGACACCGTCGTGATCGCGGGAAAGGGCCATGAGACTTATCAAACGATCGGTGCTACGTCATATGCATTTGATGATCGCGTGGTAGCACGCGAATTGCTCCATGAACTTATCGTTGGAAGAAATTAGCCAGGCTGTCGACGGGGTTCTCGAAGGACCGGGCCATGTCAACGTTCGAGGCTACTCGATCGATTCCAGAACGATCAATGCTGGGGAATTGTTTTTTGCGATAAAGGGCCCCCGCTTTGACGGACATGAGTTCGTCGCGCAGGCCCTTCAAAAGGGAGCGGCGGCCGCGGTCGTTGAGGAAGAACTGAGACCCTCACCCGGCCCGCCTGCGGCGGCTTCACCCTCTCCCTCTGGGAGAGGGCAGGGTGAGGGTTCCATCATTCGAGTCACCTCTACACTCGAAGCCCTTCAAACTCTTGCTCTCACGGTTCGGCGGCGCTTGGGAATGACAATCATCGGCGTAACCGGGAGCGCCGGCAAAACCACAACTAAGGAGATGACTGCGGCGGTTTTAGGGAAAAAGTTCACGGTTTTGCGTTCCGCAGGCAATCTGAACAATGAATTCGGGATGCCGCTCTGCCTTCTGCGTGCGGAGCGCTACCAGAACATTGGCGTTCTGGAAATGGGCATGTCCGCCAAAGGCGAGATCCGCAGGCTGGCTTTGATTGCTGAGCCCAACGAAGGCGTTGTGACGAATGTCAATCCCGTGCATCTGGAATTTTTCAAGTCTATCGACGAGATCGCGGAGGCCAAGGCCGAGCTCATCGAGGGCCTGCATGAACCCAAGGTTGCCTACCTGAACAACGACGATCCGCGCGTCCGCGCGATGGCGCGCAACTTCGCCGGGAAAGTTATTACCTACGGCGTGAAGTCCGTCGCTCGATTCAAAGTCCAACAAATACAGGATCTGGGTATCGAAGGAACCGCTTTCACCGTGCAGCATGGCCAGGGCGATGCACATTTCGTTTTGCCTTTGCTCGGCCAGCACAATGTCGCCAATGCGATCGCCGCCATCGCCGTGGGCGCTACACACGAAGTCCCTTGGGAACAAATTCGGGAAGCCATTAGCCAGATTAAGCCCGAAAAAATGCGCGGTGAGGTCGTCAAGTTTCGCGAAGGATTTGTGGCGATCGATGACTCTTACAATTCGAATCCTCGCGCTCTCTCCGAAATGATTCGCTTCCTCGGTAGGCTTCAGGGATACCAGCGTAAGATCTTGGTGGCAGGCGAAATGTTGGAGCTTGGACCGGAAGGACCGGAACTTCATCGAAATTGCGGCCATGAAGCGGCTCGGGCAGGATTGGAAATGATCATTGGTGTGCAAGGCCAGGCCAAAGAAATTTTGGAAGGTGCGCTGGACAGCGGAATGGACCGTTCTCGATTGAAATTCGTCGGCGATGCTCTTCAAGCAGGCGATCTGCTGGCGCGCACTGTAAAAGAAGGTGATGTGGTTTTGATCAAGGCGTCGCGGGGAGTGAAACTCGAGCAGACTCTCAACACCCTTCGAGCCGCTTTCGCCAGCATGGAACCCTAAATTGATTTAATGCTCTACCACATTCTTTACGAATTCTTATATCCGTTGAACCACCTCTGGGCGCCGCTCAGAGTCTTGAACGTTTTTCAGTACATTACGTTCCGGACAGCGTATGCCAGTTTGACGGCACTGTTGATCAGCCTGCTGCTGGGTCCTTGGTTGATTACGAGATTGCGGGAATTTCAGATTGGCCAGCAGATTCGTGAAGAGGGCCCAAAATCTCACCAGAAGAAGGCGGGCACGCCGACGATGGGCGGAGTTCTGATCGTTGTCTCGATCATCGTCCCGACATTGTTGTGGGCAAACCTTCGGACGCGATATGTCTGGCTTGCTGTTGTCGCAACGCTCGCCTTCGGCGCCATCGGTTTTGCCGATGATTACATCAAGATCGTCCGCCGCCGGTCACTCGGTCTCACGCCGCGTGAAAAGATTGGGCTCCAGACGCTGTTCAGTATCTGCATCGGAATCTACCTTCTGTACCTGACGAATACTCATCTGTACGAGACGAAGCTGACGGTTCCCTTCTTCAAAACCTTCGCCCCCGATCTCCTCGTCGACAGCCTATTCACAAGTCCGTTTTGGTTTTTTGGTTATCTGCCGTTTCTATTTGTCATCTGGATGGTGATCGTTGGGTGTTCCAACACGGTCAACTTGACCGATGGCCTGGATGGCTTGGCCATCGGCTGCACGCTGATCGCTTCGGCGGCCCTAACCGCGCTGACCTACGTCACCAGCAATGCGATCCTTTCAGACTACCTCGACCTCCAGTACATCCGGCAGGCCGGCGAGTTGACGATCTTCTGCGGATCGATGGTTGGAGCAAGCCTCGGTTTCCTTTGGTACAACGCGCATCCCGCTGAAGTGTTCATGGGCGATGTGGGATCGCTCGCGCTGGGTGGCGCCATCGGCACAGTGGCCGTCATTATCAAGCAGGAACTTCTTCTGATCTTCATCGGTGGTGTTTTCGTGGCCGAAGGATTGTCGGTAATTATCCAGGTCGCTTCGTTCAAGCTTCGGGGTAAGCGCGTTTTTAAGATGGCTCCGTTGCATCACCATTTCGAACTGCAGGGCTGGAGCGAATCGAAAGTCATTATTCGCTTTTGGATCGCGTCGCTCATCCTGTCGTTATTCAGTTTGTCAACACTGAAATTGAGATAACGTGGCGAAAACACTAAAACCCGATCGGATACTATTCCTCGTAACTCTGGTTCTGGTCGGATTTGGAATCGCGATGGTATTCAGTTCCTCCGCTATCATGGCGAAGGAAAGATTCGGAGATCCGAACTATTTCTCATTCAAGCAGATCATTTCGGGAACGTTCGGGCTGGCGATCATGTTTATCGTGATGAAGGTGGACTATCACACCTATCGCCATCCGGTGATCGTTTTTTCCACGCTGGCGATTGTCGTTGCGATGCTTGTCGTCGTCTTTTTCCTGGCCGCATCGGCGAAGACTCACCGCTGGATAAAGTTCTCCGGTTTCTCGATGCAGCCGTCCGAGATGGCGAAACTCGCCCTCATATTTTTCCTCGCGTACTTTTTGGAAAAGCGAAAAGGCAAGTTGAACGATCTACCGTTCACGCTGGTTCCGATTGCAATTATTGTGGCGCTGCTGACCGGGCTGATTCTGCTGCAGCCTGATTTGGGTACAGCCGTTGCGTTAATTGCGATCGGCGGGGTCTTACTCTTCGTTGCCGGACTCGACCTGCGCTGGATCGCAGCGTCCGTCATTTTCACTGCGCCGGTTTTTTATCTGCTGATTTTCCGCGTCAGGTATCGCCGCGAGCGCATCGTGGCCTTTTTAAATCCGTGGGAGGAGCCCTTGGGCCGCGGCTTTCAGATGATCCAATCGTTGCTGTCGGTCGCTTCCGGGGGGATCACCGGGCTGGGCTTCATGGAAGGAAAACAGAAGCTGTTCTATTTGCCTGAGCCTCATACCGATTTCATTTTCGCTGTCGGGGGCGAAGAGCTGGGCCTTATTGGAACATCCATGCTGCTCGCGCTATTTGCGGTGTTTCTCTGGCGTGGTGTCCAGGCATCGGTGCGCGCGCCGGATCTGTTCGGTTTTTATCTTGGATTGGGCATCACGATGATGGTGTGCGTCCAGGCCTTCATCAATATGAGCGTTGTCCT
>Ga0137386_10003659_pt1 | contig 10084 bp, 9 predicted proteins | sample SagtaG_4_FD_104910 | JGI IMG/M metagenome (GOLD analysis project Ga0137386, IMG submission 104910) | Vadose zone soil microbial communities from Sagehorn Ranch, Mendocino, California, USA - Sage2_R_100_16 metaG | ecosystem: Environmental > Terrestrial > Soil > Vadose zone | place: USA... | reverse complement strand
CGGCGATCGCGAGCCCGAGGCCCGCCCCGCCGGCCCGGGTGGTCCCGCGGTAGAAGCGGTCGAACAGGTGCGGCAGCTCGCCCGGCGGGATACCGGGCCCGGTGTCGCTGACCTCGATCACGACCTCCGCACCGGCCCGCCGCGTGGCGACGCTGAGCTGCGCCCGGTCGCCGGCGTGCTGGACGGCGTTGACGACAAGGTTGGACAGTACCTGCAACAGCCGGTCGGGATCGGCCCGCGCGAACAGGCCCTGCTCCGCCTGTACCCGCGCCCGCGGCGCCCGGTCGTGCGGCAGCCGCAGCCCCCGCAGCAGCGCCTCCTCGACCACCAGCTCGACCTCGACCGGCTCGCGGCGCAGCGGAAGCCCCTCGTCGAGCCGGGCGAGCAGGAGCAGCTCCTCGACGATGCGGCCCATCCGGTCCAGTTCCACCACCGCGGTTTCCAGCGCGTCGTCGCGCTGTCCCGCGCCGCTCAACGCCAGCTCGACCTGCCCGCGGGCGACGGTCAACGGGGTGCGCAGCTCGTGGGAGGCGTCCGAGGCGAACCGGCGCTGCGACCGGAACGCGTCGTCCAGCCGGGCGAGCAGCCGGTTGAACCCCTCGGCGAGCCGGCCCACCTCGTCGCGCGGTCCCGGCGGCCCGACCCGCCGGGCGAGGTCGCCGCTGGCGTGGATCTCGTCGACCTGGTGGGACATCCGCAGCAGTGGACCGAGGGTACGCCGGACGGCCACGAACGCCAGCAGCGTCGCGAAGACCAGCCCGACCGCACTGGCCCAGGCGATCGACGACAGCAGCGCGCGCAGGGTCGCCTCGACCGGCGTGCGGCTCGCCGCGGCGATCAGGGTACCGATGCGGCGTCCGTCCAGCAGCAGCGGAACGGTGAGCGCGCGTACCGGCCCGGCTCGCGTGGACAGGTCCCACCAGCGGGTCCGGTCGGCGTCGAGCAGGTCGGTGGGGTGCGGCAGGTCGTGCAGGTCGAGCCCACCGGTACTGGTCACCACGTCGCCGCCGACCGGGTGCACCGCCACGACCTCGTCGCTGGCGAACGCCTGGGCCGACAGCCACCGCGCGGCTTCGGTGGGCAGCTGGTCGGCCGCGGCGACCCGGCCGGCCGGCCCGGCCCGGAACGAGTCCACGCCCGCCCGCAGCCGGGCGTCGAGCGCGGCGGCCAGGTGCTGCCGGGCGATCTGGGCGGTCAGGCCGAAGACGGTCAGGAGCGCGGCGGCGACCACCATGGCGGTGGTACCCGAGAGCCGGACGGCCAGCGAGAGGGACGGCCTACCGCGCACGGCGGCCCGGGGGGCAGCCATGTCCGGCCCCGCCGTTGTCGCGCCCCCCGGCGCCGTGGTGGTGCCGGTGGCCGGCCGGGGCGTCGCGCCACCAACCGCCGGGCGCCTTCCCATCGGCGCCGCCGCGCGGCGGGCTCCCCATCGACCCCGCAGCCGCCGGGGTGGCGGGTGCCGCGCCCGCCGGCACGTAGTTGCCCACCGGCCGCGGTACCGGCCGGACCGCGACCGCGGCGATCGGCGCCTGCGCCGGACCGCCGGCCGGTGCCCCCGCCGGCTGGCCGCCGCCGGCCGGCGCCGGGCGCATCAGGACCGGCGCCACGGCCGACGTGGCCCGCTGCCCGCCGCCCGACAGCGCGCCGCCCGCGAACAGGATGGCCGCGATCAACGCGAGTGCCGCCGGCTTCATCCCGCGCCCCCGGCGAGCGCCGGCTCCGGAACCACGAACCGGTACCCGATGCCGCGTACCGTCTCGACGAACGCCGGCCCGATCTTGCGGCGCAGCGCCGCGACGTACACCTCGACGACGTTGGAGCCCGGATCGCTGTCCAGCCCCCACACCAGATCCAGCAGCTGCGCGCGGGACAGCACCATGCCCCGGTGCCGGGCGAACGCGATCAGCAGCGCCAGCTCGCGGGCGGACAGCGGCACCGGACGCCCGCCGAGCACGGCGCGGTGCGCGAGCACGTCGACGGTCAACGGCCCGGCGGTGATGGCCGGGCTGTCTGCCAGGCTCGCGGCCCGCAGGCGGGCACGGATGCGCGCGGCCAGCTCGTCCACGGAGAACGGCTTGGTCAGGTAGTCGTCCGCGCCGGCGTCGAGGCCGCCGATCTTCGCGCCGACGTCGTCGAGGGCGGTCAGCACGATGACCGGCAGCCGCGGTTTGTCCGCGCGGATCTCCTCGAGAACCGCCAGCCCGCCGCGGTCGGGCAGGAGCAGGTCGAGCACGACGAGGTCGACCTCGAGGATCCGGGCGAGCTCCGCGCCGGCTGCCGCGTCGGCGGCCGACGTCACGCCGAACCCGCGTGCACCCAGACCCCGCTCCACGATGCTGCGGATCCGCGGGTCATCCTCAACCAGCAGAAGATGCGCCATCGTAACAAATCGTACTCGACCACCTAGGTGCTGTCCGCCGAATCGAGCCAGGCCGGCCAGAGTCCTTCGGCGCCCGGGGGCAGTGCCCGCGCGAGCTCCCACAGGACCTCGGTGGCGCTCGCCGGCCGGAGGCCGGGCACCGGTTGCAGCAGCCGGGCGACGAGGTCGCCCAGCGCCCCCGGCAGCCGCGGCGGCGCGCCCTCCAGTTGGGGGTACCGCCACTGCTCGCACAACCGTCGCGGATGGAAGGCGTGTTCGCCGGTGGTCGCCTCGAACAGCACGGCACCGAGCGCGAAGAGGTCGGTGGCCGGGGTGGCGGCCTCGTCCCGGCACTGCTCCGGAGCCATGAACGGAGCCGACCCGCGGGGTGCCCCCGGCCGCCGTAGCGTACCGGCGGGGCGGGCGATGCCGAAGTCGATGAGTACCGGCCGGCCGTCGCGCAGGCACACGTTGGACGGCTTCACGTCGAGGTGCACCACGCCGCGCCCGTGCAGGTACCGCAGCGCGCCCGCGAGCTGCATACCGAGCAGCAGGATCTCCACCTGGTCCAGCGGCCCTTCCCGGTCGACGCAGGTGTCCAACGTCGGTCCCTCGACGTACTCGAACAACAGATGTGGCGGATCCGCGTCGACCGCCCCGGCGTACAGCCGCTGTACCCCGGGGTGGGCCAGCCCGGCGGCCACCTCCATCTCGTGCACCAGATCGGCGCGGGTATCCGGATCGTCGACGAGCTCAGGTCGCGCAACCTTCATCACCACCGGCATCCACCAGGTCGTGGACCAGGCGAGCCAGGTCTCACAGCGGCGCCCGCCGCCCAGCCGGGCCCAGGAGCGCAGCCCCGTCGCCATGGTGTCGCCCGGGGCGTACCCCCATCCGGTACGCGTGGTTTCGACAACGCTCATCTGTTCGTGGGCGGGGCGGCGTGGGCCGCCCCGCCCGACCTCCGTTCGGCGCTCAGGTATCGGTATCGGTGGTGGTGTCGTCAGCGGTCGTGTTCGGCTGGCTCGTGAACACGTCGTGCATGCCGCGCACGCGACCCCACGGACGCCAGAACTGGTTGTTCCGGAAACCCCAGCACATGTCGCTCCCCTCCTTTCCTCACCTCGATACGGGCTGACGCGCGGAGGGCAGCTCCACCCGCTGGAGTCGACACCAGTCGGCGAAGGTCCCACCCCGTGCGGTCAGTTCGGCCGGCGCACCCGCTTCGGTGATCCGGCCGTCGGTCATCACCAGGACGCGGTCGGCGAGCGCGGCCACCCGCAGGCGGTGCGAGACGACCAGCGTCATCCGGCCGGCGGCGGCCTGTTCGATCGCGTCCATGACGGCCTGCTCCGACTCGGCGTCCAGCCCGCTGGTCGGCTCGTCGAGCAGGAGTACCGGCGATCCGCGCAGCAGCGCCCGGGCCAGCGCCACCCGGCGCCGCTGCCCGCCGGACAGCAGCACGCCGCCCTCGCCCACGACGGTGTCGTAGCCGGCCGGCATGGCGGACACGAACGGATGGACCAGCGCGGTCCGCGCCGCGTCGAGGATCTCGTCGCGGTTCGCGTTCGGCCGGCCGAAGGCGATGTTGTCGGCGACGGTACCGTCGAGGATCCACGGATCCTGCGGTACCAGCGCGATCCGCTCGCGCAGCGAGGCCGTGGTCAGGCCGCGGATGCCGGAACCGTCGAGCGCGATCGTGCCGGCGTCCGGGTCGTACAGGCGCAGCAGCAGCGACAGCAGCGTCGACTTGCCCACCCCGGTCGCGCCGACGAGGCACACCATCTCGCCCCGGCACACCTGCAGGCTGACCTCGTGCAGCACCGGGTGCCGCGGGTCGTACCCGAACGTGAGCGCCTGGACGGTCAGCGTCCGCGGCTCGTCGGGTGCCGGTACCGCGTCGGGAGCGTCGGCCACGTACTCGTCCGACGTGAGCACCTCGCTGAGCCGCTCGCGGCTGGCCGCCCCGCGGGCGAGTACCGACGCCAGCCGGGTCAGCGAGCGCACCGGCCCGTACAGGCTCGCCAGGTACGACAGCACCACGAGCAGCACGCCGACGGTCATCCGGCCACTCGTGACCCGCAGGACACCAAGCCACAGGACCAGACCGCCGCCGGCGGCGAGCAGCATGTCGGCCGCCGGGCCGTAGCGCGCTTCGAGGTCCAGGGCGCGCAGGGAGGTCCGTACCACCCCGGTGTTGTCCCGGCGGAACCGGCGGTTCTCCGCGTCCTGCTGGGCGAAGGCCTGTACCGCCCGCACATGGCGCAGCGACTCCGCCACGCGGGCCGCGAGGTCGCCCTGGCGCGCCCGCGCCTCGCGTTGCGCCCGCTTGATCTGCCGGCGCCGCAACGCCGCCAGTACCGCCAGCGGGGGTACCGCCACGAGCGCGACCCCGGTCATTCCAGGATCGATCGCGAGCAGTACCACCAGCAGGCCGATCAGCGTGAGGACATCCGGTACCGCGCTGACCAACCACACCACGAGCGCGTCCTGGACCCGCGACACGTCACCGGTCAACCGGGTCACCAGGTCGCCGCTGCGGTTGCGATCGTGGAACCGCGGCGACAGGGCCAGCAGCCGTTCGTACACCCGCGCGCGCAGGTCGGCACCGATCCGTTCGGCCGCGGCACCGCTGAGGAAGCTGGTCAGGTACCCGGTGATGCCGGACAGCCCGACGAGCGCGACCGCGCCGAGGGCGGCGACCACGGCGATCCCGGCCGGTGGGAGGCCGTGCAGGGACCGCGCCCACCCGGTCAGCGGCCGGCCGCCGATGGCGTTGTCGACGGCCAGCTGCATGGGCCACGGCCGGGCCAGTCCGAGCATCGTGTCGACGAGCGCCAGCGCGGCCGACACCGACAGCGCGAGCCAGTAGGGACGCAGGAATCCGCGCATCAGTCCACCCTCGCCAGGCCCCGCCGGACCGAGAAGCCCAGGCCGATCAGTGCCAGGACGATCGCCGCGCCGGCCAGCGGCGCTACCAGGCCCGGCCAGGTGGCCGTGGACCCCGAGGCGTCCGCCGGGGTACCGACGAACAGCGTCGGCCGGCGCAGGTCCGGCCCCTCGGCCACTGGGGCGGGCACCGCGGACGCCGTGCTGGTGAGGACGGCCGCCGGTCGGCGGACGCGGTTACCGGCGACGGGTACGACCCGGACGGGCGTCGCCGCCGGCCGGGGTTGTCCTGTGGGCCGCTGGTTCGGCTGCCGGGTCGGGTGGCTCAACGCCTCCCGCAGTCGGGCCGCGAAGCGGTGTGCCTGCCCGCGGCCGAGGCCGTGCCTGTCGTGCCCCGTGGCCGGGCCGCACTCGTGGCCCTTGCCGGCCCGGTCGCGGCCGTCGTCGGCGACCGCGGCGGCAGCCGGTACCGCCACCGACGTGACGAGGGCGCTCGCGACCACCAGCCCCCGCACGATCCTCCGCGCGCCCATGAGACACCCCCGCACTCGACCCGCCTCAGTCCTAGGTATCTCCCGCGGGCCTGAGACCGTCATGAAGCGCGGATTAGGGTTTCTTCAGGTTGACTGCTTGGGGAAGCCGAAGGGGATGGTGTCGGATGTCGTTGAGTCGTCGTCGCTATCCTCGCCGCCGCCCCGGCGGGCGGGCGTGGCCACGACCCGGCCGAGCCGGCTGACCAACGTCACCATCGCCGGCTCGGCAAGATCGACGGCGGTCATCGGGGCAGCAGCGCCGCTCCCACGCCGAACAGTGCGCTGTCCCGTGCCTGCGCCACCAGCGCCGCACCCGCGTCGCGACCGTTCTCACCCGTGCGCGACATGCGGGCCGCGATCATGCCGGCGACCATCGGGGTGGAGAACGACGTACCGCTCCACCGCGCCATGCCCTGGAAAGCGGCCTGGTCGCCGGGCTGGTGCGGCGGGACGTGGTGGGGGAGGGACGGCTCCCGGTAGGTGTAGGTGCCGACCGGGAAGGCGTTCACCAGGCGCTCCCCGGGAGCGTAGACGTCCACCCAGCCGCCGAAGTTGCTGAACTCCGCCCGGTCGCGCCAGTGCCGGTCCAGCGCGCCGGCGCCGATGGCCCACGTGGCGGCGGCCGGCCAGAACGGCCGGCGGGAGTTGTCGTTGCCGGCGGCGGCGACGAGTACGACGCCCTTGTGGTGGCGGAACCGCCGCTCGTTGAACACGGTCAGGCTGAGCAGGCCGGTCGGGTCGAACGTCCAGGTTCCCGCGGACATGCTGATCACATCCGGGAAGTCGTCGTCGAGGCACCGGTCCAGGGCCCGGACCAGGTTGGCTTCGAATGTGGCGCCGGCCTTCTTGACGATGTTCTTCACGATCACCTCGGCCCGCGGCGCCATGCACCGCACGATGCCGGCGATGAACGTGCCGTGGCCCGCGTACAGATCCAGCGGCCGGTTGGGCGCCGGGCCGGGCGGTACCGCGGGGTCCGGGTCACCGGTCACGCCGTCCATCCAGGGGTGCATGCCGGGGGCGTCCGGGTCCAGGCCGCTGTCGATGACGACCACCCGTACCCCCTGGCCGGCGCGGGCGTCGATCGTGGGTCCCGGTTCCGGGCGCGCGGCCGCGTCGACCGGGTCCGGCTCGGTCGCCGGGCACCCACCGCCGGTACCTTGCGGCGGGGTGATCGACACGAGGTGGTTTGGCGTGAAGGCCCCGGCGCCGCGCTGCTCTCCCTCGGGATGGCGGTCCGGCTCGTCGCCCGCCCCGACCTCCCCCCGGATGCGTTCCAGCGTCTCGATGACGGGTCCGGGGATGGACAGCAGCGACACCCCGTGTACCAGCGGGGCCTGGACCTCGCTGCCCGGCACGATGCGCAGGACGTGGTCGAGGTACTCGTCGCGGACGAGGATCTCGTTCTGGCGGTACAGGTACTGGATGCCGACCTCCCGCCAGTTCTTCGGGCCCTTGCCGACTTCGTCGCCGTACGCCTGGACCAACAGGTCCATCTGGACTGCCCGCGGCGACCGCAGATCGCGACCCTCGGCTTGTGCTGACTCATCAGGCGGCTGCATGGATGATTCCTCCCGGTGTCGTGGCGTCGTGGATTCCTACACTGACCTTGTGGCGAACCCGGAACATCTCCTGCCGTTGGCACTGTCCCGGCCGGCTGACGCCTTCGCGCAGGCGACCCGGGTACTGGCCGACCATCCCGGGCCCGGCGCGGCCTCGATCGCGCACCAGAGCCGCGCGATCGTCCTGCGGGACCGGGGTGCCACGACCGCGGCGATCGGCGAGCTGCGCATCGCGCTGCGGCTGGCGCAACGGCTGCCGACCCCCGAGCGGACCGCGGACGTCCAGGCCACGCTCGGCCTGACGCTCGGGCTGGCCGGCCGTACCGCCGCCGGGCTCGCCGCCCTCGACGCGGCCGTCGCGCACAGTTCGGGCGTGCTCGAAGGCCAGGTGCTGATGCGGCGCGGGATGCTCCTGCGGGTACTCGGCCGGTACGAGGAAGCCCTGGCCGATCTGCGGCGGGCGGTCGTGCTCCTGCACCGGGGCGGCGACGGGATCTGGGAGGCGCGTGCCCGTACCCACCGGTTCCTGGTGTACCGCGCGCTCGGGCAGACCGCGCGCGCCGACCGCGACCTGGCCGTGGCCGAACGCCGGCTCGCCGCCACCGGCCAGGAGTGGGAGTCCGCGATGGCGGTGCACAACCGGGCCGACATCGCCTTCCAGAGCGGAGACCTGCCCGGTGCGCTCGGCTTCCTGGACGCGGCCGCCGCGCGGTACGCCGCGTTGGGGGTACCGGTGCCGGATCTGGACATCGACCGGTGCGAGATCCTGCTCGCGGCCGGACTGGCCGCCGAGGCGGTGGCCGAGACCGAGGCGGCGATCCAGCGCCTCGGCCGGGACGGCGCGCAGGCGACGAAGATGGCCGAGGTGCTCTTCGCCGCGGCCGGCGCGGCGCAGGCCGCGGGCGAACCGGAGCTGGCCGCGCGGCGGGCGGCGGCGGCGCGCGACATGTTCCGTGCTCAGCGGCGGCACTGGTGGGCGGCGCGGGCGTCGTTCGTGCTGCTGCAGTCCCGGTACCGGGCCGGCGAGCGGGACGGCCGGCTGCGCGCCCAGCTCGGCCGGATCGCCGATCGCCTCGACCAGCTCGGTGCCGAAGAGGCGCCGGCCGCCCATCTGCTGGTCGGACGGTTCTGTGCCGAGCAGGGTCGCCTCGCCGAAGCCGATCGGCATCTCACCCGGGCGGCGCGGGTACGGCGGCGCGGCCCGGCGTTCCTGCGCTCGGTCGGGTGGCTGGCCCAGGCGCTGCGGGCCGATGCGCGCGGTGCCACCCGAGCCAGCTTGATCGCCTGCCGCCAGGGCCTGGACGCGGCCGAGGAGCACCAGCGCACGCTCGGCGCCGCCGACCTGCGCGCGCACGCGGGCGCCTACGGTACCGAGCTCGCCGCGATCGGCCAGCGGCACGCGGTACACCGGGGGGATGCGCGGATGCTGCTGGTGTGGAGCGAGCGCTGGCGGGCCACCGCGTTGACCGCGCCGCCGGTACGCCCGCCGGACGACCTCGACCTGGCGCAGGATCTCGCGGCGCTGCGGGACGTGTCGCGCCGCCTGGATGCCGCCCGTTCCGTGGGCGCACCGACGGCCCGGCTGGAACAGGACCGCCGCCGGCTGGAGGAGTCGATCCGGCGGCGCACCCGGCGTACCCCCGGCGCCGGCGCGCCCCCCGGGAGATCCCGGCGGGACGAGGCAGCCACGCACCACGGTGTCGTGGAGGAACTCGTCGCAGGGCTGGGCGAGCACCGGCTGGTCGAGATCACCGCGCTGGACGGCGTGCTCTACGCGGTCACGGTGGTCGGCCGGCGGCTGCGCCTGCACCGGGTCGGTTCGGTGGCCGCCGCCGAACGCGAGGTCGACTTCGCACGCTTCCTGCTGGGCCGGCTCGGACACGGCCGGCCGCCCCCCGGGGCATTCGCCACCCTCGCGGCCGTCGGTCGGAAGCTGCAGGAGGCGCTGCTCGGGCCGGCTGCCGCCGACCTCGACGGAGGGCCGGTTGTCGTGGTGCCACCGGGCCGGTTGCACGCCGTGCCGTGGGCGCTGCTGCCGGCGCTGCGGGCCGTTCCCGTCCGGGTCACGCCGTCGGCGGCGATCTGGCTGCGCGCCGGGATGGCCCGGCCGCCGCGCCGCCGCCGGGTCGCCCTCGTGGTCGGGCCGGGTCTGGAGGGTACCGCCGCCGAGGTCGCGAAGATCGCGGACGGGTACCCGGACGCGGTCCTGCTGAGCGACGGCCAGGCGACCGCGCAGCGGACCCTGGCGGCGCTGAACGGTGCGTGGATGGCGCACCTCGCGGCTCATGGCGTCTTCCATCCGCAGAACCCGCTCTTCTCCTCGCTGCGGCTCGACGACGGTCCGTTGACCGTCTACGACCTCGGCCGGCTGCGGCGCGCGCCGTTCCGGTTGGTGCTGTCCAGTTGCGAGTCGGGGACGGTGGCCCCGGTGGGCGCCGACGAACTGCTCGGCATGGTGAGTGCTCTCGTGCCATTGGGTACGGTCAGCATCCTTGCGAGCGTCGTCGCGGTGAACGACGCGGCGACGACGGACGTGATGGTGGACGTCCATCGCGGCCTGCAGAACGGCGCCTCTTTCGCGGATGCGCTTACGGCGGTGGTGTCCCGTACCGGCGACGACCCGGTCGCGGCCGGTACGGCGCTGTCCTTCGTCGCGCTGGGCCGCTGACCGGGCTGGGCTGGCGGGCTCATATCGCGACCCAGGCGGTCGTCACCACGACGCCCCGCTCCGATAGGCAGCG
>Ga0137386_10003658_pt1 | contig 10084 bp, 9 predicted proteins | sample SagtaG_4_FD_104910 | JGI IMG/M metagenome (GOLD analysis project Ga0137386, IMG submission 104910) | Vadose zone soil microbial communities from Sagehorn Ranch, Mendocino, California, USA - Sage2_R_100_16 metaG | ecosystem: Environmental > Terrestrial > Soil > Vadose zone | place: USA... | reverse complement strand
TCGATAGCAGCGAGCGCAGGAAGGGAGTAGCACGTATTCGTTCAGGCAGGGACACGCTCGTATTGCACGAGAAGCGCCGTGGGAGGTCCGGCTTCCACTTCGGTTTCCGCGTGGATTCACCCTCGAAGGTCGACGAGTGGCAAGCATGGCTCAGATCCAGAAACATGATCATTTACGATGACGTGACAGAGGAGAAGTATCGGAGCTTCAAGATTAGAGATCCGGACGGTTACTCGATAGAAATAGTCTGCGATGAAAGAGCTATCGCAGAATGATGTGGTCATCTATACGTCTCGCTCCCGTCGACGTGCCCGAAACGGGAACTGATTGGACGATATAGCCTAGGGTTAGAATGTAAATAGCTACGAAACCGTCCGCTAAGGCTGGCCGGAATGTCGGCGATAGAAGTCTCCTCTCTCGAAAAATCATACGGTCAACTGAAGGCCGTTGACGGGATCTCGTTCACCGTGCGCAAAGGCGAGGTCTTCTCGCTGCTCGGCCCGAATGGCGCGGGCAAGACCACCACCATAGAGATCCTTGAGGGGCTCCGGCAACGGGACGGAGGTCAAGCGAGCGTGTTGGGAGCGGACCCCTGGAAGAAGGGATACCAACTTCACAAGAAACTCGGGATCGTACCTCAAGGGTTCACGTTCTTTCCAAAGGCTACTCCACGGGAGGCGGTGAGTTATTACTCGACTCTATTTGGGGTGAAAACTGATCCTGACGCTATTCTCCGGAAAGTGATATTGGACGATGCTTCAAGGGTTTACTTCGAGAACCTGTCCGGGGGTCAGAAGCAGAAGCTCGGGCTCGCACTCGCCCTAGTGAACAACCCAGAGTTACTCTTCTTGGATGAGCCTACGACAGGCCTCGATCCCCAGGCGCGTCGCAACATGTGGGACGTGATAAGGGGACTGGAGAAAGAGGGGCATACTATCATGTTGACAACCCACTACTTGGAGGAGGCGGAAGTGTTGTCTGACAGAGTTGCGATCATGAACCATGGGAGGATAATCACTGACGGGACACCGGCCGAGATCATCGAGAAACACGGCTCCGGAGAAAGATTGGATGTTGAGGGAGACAAGAAACTGGCTGATTACCTGAGCGAGAAGACCGGTTTTGATGTCACTTACGAGAAAGGCATTGTCAGCGTCCGGCTACGGGATAAGCGGGACGCGGTCATCGCTCTATCCACCATTGACCAGTCAGGTCTGCCGTGGAAGGATCTAAGGACACGGCACGATAGTCTCGAGGACATTTTCGTCAAACTTGTGGGAGGGTCAATTGAGGAGAGTGGAACCATCAAGGCATCATTGGACAAGGGTGGGTCCAACCTAGCTGCGAGCAAATAGGGAGTCCAATCATGGCAAGTCTTCGTCGAGTCTTGGCTGATCTCAAAGTCTTCGTAAGAGGCTACACGCGTAGCAAGATCGGTCTGTTCTTCAGCCTTGTCTTCCCCATCATTCTGATTCTGTTATTCGGCGCTATCTTCGCAGGAGGCAGCGGACCGATCAACGTCTACGTCCAGAATCAGGATGGTGGAACCGCCAGCATACAGTTCATCAAGCTGCTGAACAACAACAGCACGACCACCGTGACACTCGTTGATAAGGCGCAAGACTTGAGCCAATATCTCCTCGCTCACTCTGCAGATCAAGGCGTGCTAATTCCGCAGAATTTCACGCAAGATTTCGGGACTGGTCAGCCCGTAAACGTAACGGTTTTCTCGAACCCTGCCGACACATCGAGTCCGATAGTCCTTGAGACTGTCAGTGCTGTCATTAGCCAGATGAATCTGCAAGGAGCCACTGTCCTGTACCACGCTGGGGTTCTCGAACAGAACATCAAGTCTCAATCGTACAACTACATCGACTTCCTCATCCCCGGACTGATAGGGTTCTCAGTACTAACGAGCCCCATGTTCAGCCTAGTCAACATCAGTAGCGAATACAAGAAGACCAAACTGTTCAAGCAACTGTCCTTGACCCCGCTTACCAAGACCGAATGGTTGACCTCGAAGATAATCTGGTACGTCGTCCTCGGGATAATCTCGTTCTTCCTGATGACACAGGTTGGAGTTGCACTCTTTGGAGCACATCTTGATTATACGTTTATGATAATCCCCTTCTTGGTAATTGGTCCGTTGTTCTTCGTGTCACTTGGGATGCTGGTAGGAATGGTCAGCAAGAGTGTGGAGTCAGCGGCAGTGGTCGGGAACCTGATCACGTTCCCGATGATGTTCCTCTCTGGAACCTTCTTCCCTGTTACTCAAATGCCGAGGTACCTCCAGAATGTTGCTCACGTGTTGCCATTGTTTTACTTGATTGATGGGCTGAACCAGGTAATGATCTTCAGTAATTTCGGACAGGCCTTGTTCGATCTTGAACTGATGGTTGTATTGTCCGCTATCGCCTTCGTCTTCGCCGTCGCCTTCTTCAAATGGCGAGAGGACTAGAAGCTGGAGAGAATGGTGTTAGAAGTCGGCCATTCTTTTTTCTTCCTCACATCTTAAATCCGGACCCTCTTAGCGTCAGCCCGATCATCCTTTGGCTGACCCAATACTATTGGTGAATAATCTCTGGGTCATCATCTGTGGACTACTCGTTTTTACAATGACGATTTCTGTAGGTTTCTTGGAGATCGGAGAGTTGGGCTTCGATCTTGAGATTAGTCTTCTCAAAACGATGTTGATAACAGGCTCAGCCCTCTTCTTCATGGCCTTCCTCGGATTCAACACTGCGTTCGCGCCCACCTTAGGTGGAATCATCGGCAATCCGCTATACCACGGACTCTTCCTCGGGGGCTCCGCGACGAATACTCAGGGCCTACTTACGGGAATGTGGTGGTCTCAGCAGAGCACGGGCCTCACCATTGGGACCTACTTTCTCTTCGAGACCGCCTTCGCGTCTGTCACACTCGCCCTCGTAGGCGTGATAGTGTTGAGGAAGATCAAGATCCAGGCTTTCTTTCTCTACTCGATCGTCTATTTCATCATCATCTGGAACCTGCCCGCGGCGTGGATCTGGAATCCCACGGGCTGGCTGGCACAGATGGGCATGGCCGACTTCGCCGGAGGGCTAGTCGTCCACGGAGCTGCCGGTGCAGCAGGTCTAGGAATCGTCCTCCAGGTCTGGAGGGAAGAGAAGAAGCGAGGAAACTCTACCAGTCCTCAAGTGTCCGTGAAGCTCAACCTTCCCTGGCTGACGCTCTCGATACTCCTCCTCTGGGTCGGATGGTTCGGCTTCAATCCTGGCAGCGTCCTAGCGTTTAACGACGAGGCGACGGTTGTCGTGCTGACGACCTTCCTAGCGGCGGCCTCAGCATTCCTCTCTATCATGTTCTTCAGATATCAGATGACCAAACAGATGCCGAGCCTCATCTACGGGGCGAATGGTGTCCTGATGGGGTTGATCATTATTACCCCGCTGGCTGGATTCGTCAGCCCGCTAAGTGCGATCATACTCGGACTCCTCGGCGGACCCCTTTTCCTCGTGGGCGAGAGGTGGTTCGGAAAATTCAAGTGGTTCACGGACCCGGTCGGACTGTTTCCGGGACACCTTCTGGGTGGAGTGTTCGGCGTCTTGATGATCGCGTTCTTTGCTCAGAAGGGCTTCGCCACTTCACTTGCCAGTCTGACGTTCGAGAACGGTGCGTTGGTGGCTACCTCATTGCCTGACGGACTATTCTACGGTGGGGGGCTCTCAGCGCTCAACCAGCTTGGGATTGAAGCCTATGGGGTGGCGGTCGTCATGCTTACTGTTTTCATACTGTCCTTTGTGACGGCTAGATTGATCTCTGCTGCCATGAAGGGAATCACGACCAACTTGGCGAACAACTAGTCTCGACTCCCCAAGCGTCCCCGTTGTTTCAGGGAAACTCAACAATCATAAGGCCGATTCGGAGCTCGGGGTCTAGGCTTCGCAAGGCTGTATCTCATTGAGCATGAACCCTTGTCCAAAGTGTCACAAACCCATTAGGATTCCACAGGATGAAGTCATCGTCATCAGGACAAAGGTCGGACGTAACAGGTTTGAGGATCATATGGCTCACAAGGTCTGCCCGACGGACCAGGCAGTTGCTAGCCAGGTGGGAGGCCAAGAATACTGCACGAACTGCGGGCACAACAGGACACTGCACAATCCCAGGTGCGGATACTCCAGCTTTGGCTACCTGTGCGACTGCAAAGAATTCCGCAAATGAGTTCAGAACGACAAGGATTCACGCGGAAGTCCTAGAGATGAGATAGGCGAGCTGAAGGCTCGTCGAAACTGGGTGACCTTCGAGAAGGCTTTCCGAACTTTCTCCATGGTTAGAGAGACTGTTACCGTTATCTCCGGGGACTGGTAGCAAGTGGGAATCACCAGTCCATGCCCCTTATAATTCATGGTAGTCTGGGGGCTAGTGGAACGAAGGCGCTGATTTTCGGATTCCTGCAAGGAGTGGCTGGAGCCATCTCGGGACGCCTTCCTATGGGGCGAAGTGGAAAGAATACTACGTCGCATAAGACAGTGAGCTCTAGAAGGCGTCTCGCTAAGAGGCCAAGAGCCAAGAGGAAGCAGGGCAAGACCCGAATAGTCAGCTCTAGAACGAGGCATGGTCGCCGCTTTAGGGCAGGACCAGAACCGATTCAGGTGGTTGCGGATAATTCGACTGTAGCCTCGGGTACTCAAACGGCTGTATACTCCTGTCCGGCATGTGGGCTGCAAGCTCCGAAAAGTTTGATGATTGAACATCTGCTCGGAAGCCCCCTTCACAAGCATGGCCCAGTTCAGCCGGAGCCGACGGCCGGTCGCACGGTCGAGAAGGACCCAGCCTCTGTCGTAGGTGATGAGGATTCGAGAGACTCGTTAAGAAACCTGTTGCAGATTCTTCTCCCGCCGCGAGCGTTCGGCCGTAGACGCGAACAGAAGACTGTCAACCCATTATCCCATCTGGTCCAGATACCAGATTCTAGGGATGCATCCGGTTGACTGTCCGGCGTTAATGCCTTCTATGGGTGCATATCGTCATTATTTCCTAGTCCTTGGCCGAAGGCTTAGTCATCGTGTTGCAATGTAGATCGAGTCGTCGACGCTGGGAGAATGTCTCGGCTTCAAAAGATCACTGATCACTTTTTCTTTCAATAGAGAGACTTTGTCTTTGAGAGAATCGTAGAAGCCGAAGCCCGGTCTCAGAGAATACTCTTCGTAAAGCGACGCTACTGTCTTGTAGATTAGAACCCGAGCCGAGCTTCCGAAGGCGCGTGTGAGGATCTCCACTACCTCATCGAATCTTAGCGCGATGTCACGGTGTGGAACCCCGCTTTTTTCCAGTAGCCGGGATACCTCGCCTGTGACCGAAGAACCCAGCATGTCATGGAGAGTCCTGAGGAAGCACTCGTTCATCGTGGACTGAAATGCCTCTACAAGAGACGTGCGCACGGCAGAGTCCCCGCTCGGATGATTTGCCCTTTTCCGGCCCGATTAGGAGTGGTGTAACGCCGTCCTGGCGAAAACGGGAACCGCTCCGGCACCAAGTCGTGCGCGGTTAATAACTAGACGCAAAGGTCTCCGCCAGTGTAGAAGAAATGAAACAATTCTGCCCGGTCTAGAGTTACAGGCAACTAATCCATGAGCACACTTGAGAACATCCTAAAGGTGTCTGGTGGTTGGGACGAGTTCTTCGAGCATAACACGCCCCCCTGGCTACGAAATACCAGCTAGAAACCTTAGCAGAGAAAACGCGAAGCCTGTGGATGAGAAGGGGTTCTCTTCTCTCCTAACAGACACTGTCCTGGAGTCGATGGCGGATATTCTAGGCGAGAACGTTGTGTCCGTTCTGATCTCGAAAGGAATGCTGGACCACGCGGACAATCCACCAGAGCTGGAGAGACAGCTGTCCTCGACGTTCGGGAACGGGTCTGTGGTGCTGGAAAGGATGATTGTAAAAGCGCTCTACCAGAAACTGCGGATACCTTTCGATTCGAGTTTCGGTTTCGATTATGGTAAAGCATTAGATGTGGCAAGGGATGTTGTCTTTAAGGGGATGAGGCGCAAATGAGTGAGGCAAGGCAGCTAATCGCCACCCTGTTGTCATCTGAAGTCAGGGGAGAGCTTCTGGTTCTATTCCATAGAAATTCAGGGCTGGTAGATACCATCGACGGCGTGGCCCGTCGAATTGGAAGAACAGGGCTCTCAATCGAAAATGACGTTCGGGACCTCGTCAAGCTCGGCGTCCTGAAGACCAAGAAGATTGGGACTTCGGAGATCTTGCTACTCGACCGGCTCCGAGATCGAGAAATTTTGCAAGCCATTGCTAACCACGTCAAGACCGTCAAGGGAGAGGAAAGTTGACATCGCGTCTCTCCAAGACGGGTACATCGACGTTCGAACAGCAGTTCGCCGGAAGAGTCAGAGACGGTGTCCGCGTTAAGACCGGAATACCGGAGCTTGATGAGATGCTACGAGGCGGCTTCATGGAAGGAGATGCAGTGTTAGTGGCTGGTAGTGCAGGCTCGGGGAAGACAACCCTCGCCCTCCAATACCTAGTAAATGGAATCGTCAAGTTCGGAGAACCCGGAGTCTACGTGACCTTCGAACAGATGCCCGACCAGATTTACAGGGATGCGAAGAACTTCGGATGGGACCTCCGAAAGATGGAGGATCAGGATCTGTTCCGACTAGTGTGCACGTCTCCAGACCTTCTATTGGAGTCACGGGGCGAGAATCTGCTGGACGAGGTGATAAACGAGATCCATCCTAGGCGAATAGTCATTGACTCGCTAAGCCATCTAGAAATGTTCGTAGAGAAGAAAGACCTTCGGAAGGAAGCCTACCGACTAGTAAGCTACCTAAAGACGAAAGGGATGAGTTCTCTCTTGATCTGGGAGGCGGGCCAGATGACTGGAACCTCCTTCAGCGTAACCGAAGTGGGGCTGAGCTTCCTCGTCGACTGCATCGTCGCGCTCAAGCCCGTAGAGATCGAGTCCACGGTGCGCAAAGCTCTGGTCATATTGAAAATGAGGGGGAGCGACCATGACAAGCAGCTCAGACAGTTCCAGATAACCTCCGCAGGCATCAAGATCGAATCAGCCTTCTCAAACTATGAGGGCGTGATGACAGGTTCCCCGAGAAGGATCGCGTCAGAGAAGTTCATGGAACTCTTCCGCGGGGCCTCAGAGAAACACAAATGAGGCGATGAGAAGATGCTCGACCCTATCGTAGTTCCAACGCTCTACTTCATTGCAATCTTCCAGCTGATACTGCAGGCAGCCGTCTTCTACTACGCCTACCGAGTAACAAAAGTGACCGGGTCTTTCCGCGCCTGGACCCTCATCATTCTCGCCTTTGCTCTCCTAACAGTCAGAAACGTGGTGTCCCTCATCCTCACGCTCTCACTCCCAGCCGATCAAGTATCGTCTCTAATAGAATCAGTAGGAGTGACAACTACAATCCTCGGCTCCGCCATCAACGTTGCAGCTTCCATCGCACTCTTCCTCGGAATGTTCGGCCTTGTCAAGAGGTTCCAAAGCCAACCCAAAGCTCCCTAAGACGGGGACCCAGGCGTCTCCAAACAAAAGAGGAGTCGACAAGTTCATTGAACTATTCATGAACAGCGTCAAGACTCGGAAAGGCAAATAGATTGGGGAATAAACCTGAACAAACTCAGATTGAGAGAGCAGAAAAGACTCTGCTGGCCATCAAAGAGTTCAAGCGGTACCTGGACGCCATGGAGAAGGACCTCAGCCGTACATCAAAGAAACTCTCGAACAGGGAGATCGCTCAAAGCGTCGGATTCGTAGCGACCGGAATTCACGAAGCTCTAAACTATCTAGCCATAGTAAAGAAGGTAATCGAGAAGACCGAGCGTATCGTCTCCAAAAGAAATGTTGCCTCTGGCGGTGGAACGGACGGGTCTCCCGAGCCGCAGACTAGTCTCTAGGTTGGTCTGAGACAGCTAATCGCATGACTCATCCAACGATGGGTTACCAATACTATAGGAAGTAACTCTTTTACATGATTGTTCGAAAGTCAGCGCACTTTGAAAGTTGAATCTTACGATATCTTCCTCGATGTTGACCTCTCGAAGCTCCGTTTCGACGGTAAAGTGAAGATCAGGCTCGAATCCGAGGCCGACGTGAAGCTTAACGCGGTCGATCTGGAGGTCAGCCAGGTCAAGGCCAATGGGAGCCCTGTGAAATACCAGTTGAGCGGGGAGGATCTCAGCGTCAAGACTGGAAAGTTCTCGGGAACCCTCGACATAGATTATCGAGGAACGATCTCGGAGAAGCTCGTGGGCTTCTACAAGGCAGCCTATGATGGTGGATACATCGCGTCGACCCAGTTTGAAGCGGCTTCCGCGAGAAGGATGCTACCATCAATCGACCACCCGGCACACAAGGCAGAATTCAAGCTGACAGTCAAAACCGACAAGGATCTTGATGTAATCTCGAACACGCCTTCGACTTCTTCGAAGATTGAAGGGTCGAAGAAAGTTGTAGAGTTTCAGAAGACCCCTCGCATGTCCACATACCTCCTATACCTTGGAGTGGGCAAGTTCGAGGAGGTGAAAGAGAAACACGACGGTGTCGAATACGCAGTTGCAACGGTCCCTGGCAGGTCGTCAGGAGCAAAATTCCCGCTTGACGTGGCGAAGGAGTCTGTCCAGTTCTTCGAGAAATATTTCGGAATAAAATATGTTCTTCCAAAGCTTCACCTGGTCGCGGTGCCAGAGTTTGCGGCTGGTGCGATGGAGAACTGGGGAGCGATCACGTTCAGAGAGATCGCCCTGCTTATCGACAAGGATAGTAGTGTTCGGATCAAGAAGCTGGTGTCCGAGGTCATCGCTCACGAAGTGAGCCATCAGTGGTTTGGAAACCTGGTGACTATGAAGTGGTGGGATGATCTCTGGCTCAACGAGAGCTTCGCAACCTTCATGGCAGCGAAAGCTGAGGACGCAATGTTTCCCAAGTGGAAAACGTGGGAGGAGTTTGTTAGACTGGATACTGCTGGTGCGTTGAGCCGGGACTCTCTGTTGAACACTCATCCGATAGAAGTGAAGGTCAACTCGCCGGCGGAGATCGAGGAGGTGTTTGACGACATTAGCTACGGGAAGGGGGCGAGTGTGATTCGGATGCTGGAGGCCTATACCGGCGAGGAGAGTTTCATGAAGGGGGTTCGGTCGTATCTTCAGAAGTACCAGTACTCGAACGCGGCTGGCATCGACCTCTGGACTCAGATCGAGGAGGCTTCGAAAAGCCAGGTGAAGAGGATAATGAGTGAATGGATCAAGAAACCCGGCTATCCGGTGCTCAGCGTTGGTCTCATGGGTGGTGGCAAGTTGTCCATCAGACAGGAGCGGTTCCTCTTCTCAGGATCGGCGGAGAAGACGACTTGGCCTGTTCCTATTACGATGAGACTGAACGGCGCGACTAAGCGGCTGCTCATGGACAAGGAGGAGGAGCTTGTTGATGTTCCAGGCAAGGTCAAGTCAGTCAAGCTGAATGTTGATCAGACGGGCTTCTACAGGGTCCACTATGACGGGATATACGACAAGGTCTGGAAGGCGGAAATGTCCGCCTTGGACCGTTACGGGATCATCTCAGACGCCTATGCTTTTGCTTTCCAGGGACGGATAAGCTTCGACGAGTATCTAGCGCTCGTTGATCGGTATACGAACGAGCAGGAGTATCTTCCCGCCTACGAGGTCTCTGACCAGCTGGCCTCTCTCTACGCTCTTGTGCCAAAGGCCATTGCAGAGGCTTCCAAGAAGTTCCACCGAGCGCAGTTGAAGATCTTGGCCAACAAGACCGACGAGAACAGTGTTCTGTTGCGAGGAGTGATGGCGGGTAGGCTCGTGATGGTCGACGATGATTACGCGACGGAGACTGGGGCCCGGTTCAAGGACTATGACAAGGTCGAGCCCGACATGAAGGCAGCGGTCGTCACCGCCTACGCCCGCTCTAGTAGAGATTTTGATGCGGTTCTGAAGAATTACAAGAGTAGAGCATCTGAGGAGGAGAAGGCTAGATTCCTCGGGGGTCTGACCGGCTTCAAGGACCCCTCACTCGTCTCGCGAGCCTTAGGCTTGGCCGTTTCCGGGG
>Ga0137386_10003652_pt1 | contig 10088 bp, 8 predicted proteins | sample SagtaG_4_FD_104910 | JGI IMG/M metagenome (GOLD analysis project Ga0137386, IMG submission 104910) | Vadose zone soil microbial communities from Sagehorn Ranch, Mendocino, California, USA - Sage2_R_100_16 metaG | ecosystem: Environmental > Terrestrial > Soil > Vadose zone | place: USA... | reverse complement strand
TTCTTGGCAAACTGATATTGAACACCCAGGTTGAACTGCTGCACGATGGGATTCTGCATGTTGTTATCGATGATGTTGATGCCCTCGGACGCGCCGCTCGCCCCTGGAATGATGAAACCAGTGATGGGGCAAGAAAAAGTTGGGGCTCCGGGAACGAAATGCCCATTCGAATCCAGATAGTTGACGCTGCCCAGGCGTACATCGATGGGCAGAGCCCGGCCATCGAGTCCGCGCTCTAGGGAGACAATCTCGAGCGTGAGCCGATCGTAATAAATGCCGTAGCCACTATGCAGACTGAGTTGCCCGCCCTTGGTGGCCAAGTTGAAGCCGACGCGTGGGCCGAAGTTGTTGGTGTCCTTGTGACGGTTGCCGTGGAGGAGCGGGAGCAGGATGGGATTAATCTGATTGTAATGCCCGACATTATTTACGTCGGTGTCGAGCTCTTAGCGTAGACCCAGATTTAAAGTGAACTGCGGATGCACGCGCCAGTCGTCCTGCACGTATGTGGCGAAATGATTATTGTTGGCATCCGGGATAAGCAGCGGCACTGAAGGCTTGCCGCTGCGGATAGTCACCGCAAAGAGCAAATCCTGGTCGTTGGTGACCCCGTCATTGTTGTGATCGAAGTCTGCGAAGTCCTGAATGAACTCAATCGCGCCGCCCTGAAATACTCCCAGGTTAAAATCAGCGCCAATGTGCTGCACCTGTCCTCCGAAGCGAAGGTTATGCTGACCATGAGTCCAATCCACGCCGTCGTCCCACTGCAGCCGCTTCTGGCGTGTCTGCTGTGGGACGCGGTAGGAAGCTCCATCTGCGATGCTGGGAAAGTCGAGCTCAATTCCGGGCGCGACTGGATTGGTGCTATTGATAAAGTTGTTGAAACTGAAGCTGGCCCGGTTGAGTAACGTGGGACTCAGCACGCGCGTCCACGAAGTTTGAAAGGTTTGGAAATTGTTGCGCGCATCCTGCCGTTCGGAGGCTGAACCGATGGGAGCGCCTGACAGGAAACTCGCCCCACCCGTGACGCTCTGGCGTTCAATCGAATAGTGCATTGCAAGCAGATCGTTGCTCGTGATCTGCCAATCTCCACGAACAGTTCCCATGGGATCGGTCAAAGGAGTGGAAGCAAAACTATTCGTGATGGTTTGGCTCGCGGGGTCGCGCCTTCCCACCAGGACTCCGCCCAATTCGTCGCGATACTTAAAGGCTCCGAACCACCAGGCTTTGTCTTTGACCAGCGGGCCTCCCAGGGTTCCGGCATACTGCTGCCGGCGGAACGGCGGGGTTTCGCCAGCTGCGGCTGAGGTGTTAAACGTGGCAGGAAGAGCTTGGAGAACCTTGTCCCGCTCATAGAGTGACGCCGAACCGTGCAATATATTGCTCCCGGACTTGGTCACCACATTTACTACGGAGGATCCCGAACGCCCGACCTCGGCGGAAAAACGGTTGGTGGCAATCCTGAAATTCCTGCACTCCATCTTCCGGAATATTGACGAGCATGCCGCCCACGACATCGTCGTTGTTGTCCATGCCGTCGATGCTTACGTTACCGCCGCGTCCCAACTGCCCGGCCGAAGAAATGACGACAGTGCTCGACTTGGTGGGATCGAAATTGGGCGCAATCGTATTACCCGGAATGAGCAGCGCCAGTTCCAGGAAATTGCGGCCATTCAGTGGCAGATTGTCGATCTGCTGTGCGTTTATCACGCCATCCACCACAGACGTCACAGTATTGATGAGTGGGATTGAGTCGCGGTCGTCGATCACAATCGTGGTCTTCTCTTGCTCGATGGTTAACGGAAACTTCAAGCTGGCCTGCTGTCCAACTTCCAAACGGACGGTTGCCGTCGCCGGAGCGAATCCTGCGGCCTCTACTCGTACTTCATACGGGCCAGGCGCAAGGTTGTTAAACGCGAAGAGCCCGACGTGGTTGGTCACGCTGGTACGCTGAACGCCCGTGGCCAGGCTTCGCGCAATTACGTGAGCGCCAACCACGACCGCGCCTTGTGGTGTCCGTGACGTCGCCGTTCAGCACCGCAGTTCCCAATTCCTGCGCACCGCTGACAACACTAAGCAGCAAAAAGCTGGATAGAATCGTGACTGTTACCAACACCGAGCAACGGATCGACGACACATGCACGGGAATACTCCTTAACCGAAATGTGAATCAGGGCCCGGATCGAACAGTGGGTAATTATTTGCCGTAAAGCGGTTCCAGTTTTTCGATAACCATGGCGCTCGAACCGCCTCTTTGAAACACCTTCCCGCTAGCTGTAACTTTCTGACCGGCGTATGGCAGCAGTTTTTCATTCTGCCCGCTGGAAGGCGTGGTCTCGGCAATGGGCCAATAGATGGTCCCGTCATCCGACAGAATCACCAACGGAGAGCCTGCTTTCGCGCAGGCCTCCGCGCAGTCTTTGCTTATCGGTTTGCTGAGACCCTTGGTAAATGCACAGGCCGAGTCGAGAACATAGCCCTTCACCGTTACCGGTTTGCCGTCGCTCTTAGCGAGCGCCAGAACAGCAACAAGCAATAGGCACGGCAATGTGAGTCCGATGATCGCATTGCGAGATTTCATGTGAAGCCTCCAGACAATCTTGGTCGAGATAGAGTCGAAAAAAGCTTCTACAACATTTAGATATAAGAGAGGCCGCCATTTTGGCGGCCTAACTTAGCTGTGGGTTTAACGCCTCAAGGCTGCGGGCCGGAGGGCGCCGCGGATGAGGACATGAAAATTGTCCACACCTTAGTCCGGCTACTCGAGGGGCGCAATACTAGAAAAATACTAGAAGGTAGTGAGCGGCTTAATTCCTTTTTCTTCGACGCATTCATAGCCCCGGCCAGTTGCGAGATCTTTGTATTCCTCAGTCCGACCATTGGGCCACTGAATCACCAGGCGATCGACGCGATCGCGTTTACCCACACCGAAAGTAACGGGAAGTTCCGATTGTGACAAGTAACTGGATCCGCCTTTGACCAGACGTAATTGACTCGTGCCTCCATGAAAGATTCGCACTGAAGCGCCGATTGCATCGCGATTTGACTTTGTCCCCACTAAACGAACTCTTATGCTGCGGTTGCGGGCAAGCTGGTCATTACGAAACAGGAATGCAGGGCCGTTGTTAGTGGTCATCAGGATATCGAGATCTCCGTCGCCGTCGAAATCGCCATAAGCCAGACCGCGTCCCACCTTGGGCTGGACGAATTCAGGGCCGATTTCTGAAGCAATGTCACGAAACACTCCCTTACCGTTGTTTAGAAACAGCTGCGGGGGCTGCGCGTAACCGACGTTACGGACATTCCGCACGGTGTCATCGATGTGTCCGTTCACCGAGACCAAGTCAAGCGAGCCGTCCAGATCGGCATCCAGAAATATGCAGCCGAAACCTAACTTATCTTTTGACGGTAGTCCCACTCCGCTCTGCGCCGCCACATCTGCATAAGTTCCGTTCGCAGAAGGTCGATAGAGGCCGATCATTTCGTTATCAAAATTGGTAATTGCCACACCTGCCGCGCCCGAGTTATCGAAGTCGGCTACATCTACACCCATTCCGGCTCGCGCTTTTCCCTCGGCGCTGAAGGCGATGCCGGCATCGACGGCAACATCTTTAAACGTTCCGTTACGCAGGTTCCGATAGAGCTTGTTCGGCTGCGTGTCATTGGCGACCAGTAGGTCAGGCCAGCCGTCCTGATCGTAGTCGAGCATGGCCACGCCCAGCGACTTTGAACTGCTGTCAAAAATTCCGCTGGTCGCGGTGACGTCTTCGAATGTCCCATTTCCGCGATTGTGAAAAAGCCAGCAGGTTTCGCCGCGGTAGGCCTCGGGCGTGCAATAGGATTTATGCTTCCCATCGAGACTACAGAACACGTCGTGTTCCGCAGACCACTTAACATAGTTGCAGATGAAAAGATCGAGCAGTCCATCGCGATCGAAATCGAACCACAGCGCTGAAGTACTGAAGCCGGACCGTCCGCCCAGGCCAGTGGCTTTGGTGACGTCCACAAAAGTCCCCTTGCCCGTATTTCTAAACAATCGGTTCTGTCCGACACATGTAATCAGAATGTCGGGATAACCATCATTGTTGTAGTCCCCAACCGCAATACCCATTCCGTACATCTCGATATCGAGACCTGCGCTGCGGGTTACATCCGAGAATGTGCCATTGCGATTGTTGCGGTACAGGCGGATTGTGCTGCGCTGCCGCTTGTGTCCGGGCCAGTCCATTCCGTTGAGCAACAGAATGTCCTGCCAGCCGTCACGGTCATAGTCAAGGAAGGCACAGCCTGCGCCCAGCGTCTCGGGCAGAAGCTTGCCGCCGTAGGCGCCGCTGTTGTGACGGAATTGCAAACCGGCACGAGCAGTGACGTCTACCAGCTTGAACCCGGGATTGGAAGTTTGTGAAAAAGCATTGAGGGAACCCAGACTGCAGGCGCCCGCTAGTCCTGCAACTCCCTGGAGAAAAGACCGGCGGTTCACGGAAGGTTTACCAGCCCGTTGCGGATCGCATAAACCACCAGTTCTGCGGTCTTGTGAATTCCGAGAGCGTCCATCATGTTGGCGCGATGGACCGCAACGGTATTGGCGCTGAGTTTGAGCTGTGCGGCAATTTCTTTATTAGATTTTCCGTCTACGATTAGTTGCAGGATTTCCAGTTCGCGGGTGGTGAGTCCGTAATCGCGCTCACCTTTCAACGCAGTGGGGTGCGAGAGCTGAGGATCGAGCACAATCTCCCCGGCCACAACTTTGCGGATCGCTGTTCCCAACTCCAAGTCAATGGCATTTTTCAGCATGTATCCTCGTGCGCCGGACTCGAGCGCCTGACGTACCAAGGTTTCTTCCGTATGCATGCTGAGCATTAGAACAATGGTGTCCGGTAATTTCTCGAGAATCCGGCGCGTGGTGTCGAGGCCACTCATGCCAGGCAGCGCACAATCCATCAAGATGACACGCGGTCGCAGCTTCTCGGATAGACGAATGGCCTCTTCGCCATCGCCTGCCTCTCCGGCGACCGAGATGTCGGGCTCATCTTCCAGCATGCGACGAAACCCCCGCCTCACTAGGCTGTGATCGTCCACTAAGAGCACGGAAATTTTATTCGGCATGTGTGTCCGATTTCTCTCTTGGAACCTTTAGACGCACCAGCGAACCACCTGAGTTCGATTTCAAAAACTCGATGGTACCGCCCAGCAATTCTGCGCGCTCGCGCATTGCAACCAGGCCTATTCCCTGCTTGACCGCGTGAGGTTCGAATCCCGAACCGTGATCTTCCACTTCGAGCTGCAGGCGCTCCGGCAAGAATTGCAGGCGAACCCAGGCCTCGCGCGCTCCCGAATGCCGCGTGACATTATTCAGAGCTTCCTGCAAAACACGATAGATATGAATGGCAGCGTGACCATCCACCAAAAAAGGTGTTCCCGATTTCTCATAGGATATGTCAATACCGGCTTGCCTTTCCACCGTGGGGATATACCAGTCAAGAGTACTCTCCAGCCCGGACTCATCGAGCATTACGGGATGCAACGCCTGCGAGAGACTGCGGACATTATCCAGCGTTGTCTGGGCAATTTCGCAGACTTCGCGCAATTCGGCGCGGAGTGGCGAGCCCTCAGGTGCTTGATTGCCCGCCCGGCCCAGCATTGCGCCCACCGCGGTCAGGATTTGTCCGAACTCATCGTGTAGTTCCCGAGAAATGTAACGCAAGGTAGATTCCTGCGTGGAAATTAACTTCTGAGCCAGTTCGCTGCGTTGTTCGGATAGCGCGGCGAGTTGCGCAAACAAATGGCGGTTGGAACGAATCAGATAGAGGCTGGTGAGCACGATCGCGATCAGAGTGGCGCCAAGAAATAAATAGACCTGGCGTCCGACACGATCATAAATCTGCCTGACCCGCTGCGCCGCCTGCTCTTCGCTTTCGTTGTTCTGGACAAGCAGTCGCGCCACCGCTGTGCTCAATGCCGCCTGCCGGGCTTGCAACGAAAGACGTATCTGAGACCGTGCTTCTTTGTCCTTGCCGTCACGAGCGAGCGCAAAAGTGCGATCGGCTGCATCCCAAAACTGCGCTACGGAGTCGGTCAGATATTGTCTCTGCTCGGGCGTTCGGGTGGCGACTGCGACTTGTTCCTCGAGACGCAGCGCGTCATTCAAGTCAGCTCGAACCCGTTGGAATTGCGCCGACCAGGCCGTGAGGGGATACGGCTCGTCCGCGTCCAGCATGTCGCGCATCGCAAGTCCCACCGAATTAAGATCATTCTGGATACGCAGCAGCTGGAGAGAGTCTTTACGATTGCGATCCACCAGATTGTTCTGCAGCTCTCGCAAGCCTGAGATCTGGAAGGCGATGTAGCCGGAATAGGCGACCACGGCGGCGAGCGTGATAATCAGCCCTAGGATCAGACCTGGAGTTGGAGACCGACCCGGCGCAAGCGAGCGCAACACGCCCCGAGCATACAATGCAAGGGGCTTAAGTTCCAACGGCTCCTGGCCCTGATTGCGCTTCGCATCGCCTGAAACCCTGTCCTTTACTGCTATTCAAATCAGCTCTCGCCATTTATGCTTGCTGTTGTGAGACGCGACGAAAAACACATGAAGCGTGACTTTGCCTCGCTGACATCACAAGAGGCTTTGCATGTCGCGATCTTCATCGAGGAACGTAACGCGGAAATCTATTATCAGTTTGCGGAAATGTTCGCCGGATTCGGCGAAGCCGAATCGCTCGAGATCGCGGCCACTTTTTGGGACATGGCGGCGGAGGAGCGTCAACACGGCACGCTGCTCCAAAAGCGATATTTCGATCGCTATGGCACACGTCCTTGCGCCGTGACGGAAGAAGACGTGAATGATTTCATCGAACTGCCGCGGCTGGAAAATGGAGAGCTATTTACTTTCAGCCGACTGAAGGTTGGCCGCTCGCCGCGCGAAATGGCGCTTGAAATTGCGATTGCGGCCGAGCAAAACGCGGCCCGCTACTACACCCGGCTCAGTGAAACCACAAAAGAGCCGGAGATGCGCGAACTTTACCGCGAGTTGATGACCTTCGAAGCCAGCCACAGCGACGGATTGGAGAAGAAACTCGCTGACGCCCGGCGAACCTCGGGCGGCACCAAGCTGGCCTGAACGGGCAATTCCACAAAGTCCGGCAGTGCGCGCCGTGTTCGCGCTCGCTTCTACTTCTCAAAGACTAGCCGCCTCTTGTTGACCATTTTTCGCCTGCAACCTTTTTGAGACAACGCCAACTCCGCGGCTTTCATTGACTTGCCTGCACTTCCGCCATAGCATGCTTGCGCATGATCGGCCAGACCATTTCGCACTATCGCAACATCGAAAAACTGGGCGGGGGCGGGATGGGTGGGGTTTACAAGGCTGAGGACACACGGCTACACCGCTTTGTCGCTCTGAAATTCCTGCCCGATAACGTTGCTAGAGATCCCCAAGCTCTGAGCCGCTTTCAGCGTGAGGCACAGGCCGCTTCTGCTTTGAATCATCCCAACATCTGCACCATTTACGACATTAGCGAGGAGAACGGCCTTGCGTTCATCGCCATGGAATATCTGGAAGGTGTGACACTGAAGCACCACATCGCAGGCCAATCGCTCGACCTTGAGATCCTGATCTCACTCGCCATCGAAATCGCCGATGGCCTGGATGCCGCGCACGGCAAAGGCATCGTCCACCGCGACATTAAACCCGCCAACATTTTCGTCACCGAGCGCGGCCACGCCAAGATCCTCGACTTCGGTCTGGCTAAGGTCGCGCCCGACAGCCCGTCCAGCCAAGTCGCTGCTCTCAACACCCAAACCCGTTCTGTAAAGCAGGAGTATTTGACCAGCCCAGGAACGATGGTGGGAACCGTCGCCTACATGTCGCCCGAACAGGTACGCGGCAGGGATTTGGACGCCCGCACGGATCTGTATTCCTTCGGAGCCGTGTTGTACGAAATGGCAACCGGCACGTTGCCGTTCCGCGGTGAAACTTCGGCAATGATCTGCGAAGCGATCGTGAACCGCGCTCCCGTTGCCCCAGTGCGCCTGAATCCCGATCTGCCTGCCGAACTTGAACGAATCATCAACAAGGCGCTGGAGAAAGATCGCGATCTCCGCTACCGCTCGGCCGCCGATATTGAAACCGACCTCAAACGCTTGCGGCGCGAGACGGAATCGGGAAGGGCAGCGGCCAGCAGCGTAGTAGCGGTTGCCACGGCAGCCTCGAAGCCCACGATGCGTTTGCTGAAGTGGAGTGCGATCCCGGCGCTTGTCGCGCTGGCGGCCGGGATCGCATTCTGGCGTTCACCGCTGCCGCCGCCGCGAATCATGGGATCAAAGCAGATCACCAACGATGGACTGCCCAAGATCACCCTGGTGACTGATGGCAACCGACTCTACTTTACCGAGGTGACCACTACCCGTGAGGGCATCGCCCAGGTGTCGGTAGGCGGAGGCGAAACTGCTCCTATTAATTTGGCATTCGACGGTCCCGTCGTGGCTGACGTTTCGCCGGAACGGTCAGAACTGCTGGTTACACAAGGATCGCCAGACAACGCCTTCTACTGGTCGATGCCCATGCCAGCCGGCTCGCCACGCCGACTGGGCGACGTGTTTGCGCACTATGCCATCTGGGCGCCCGACGGTACGTTGCTCTTTGCAAAAGGGAACGATCTTTATCTCGCCGATCACGATGGCTCCAATCCGCACAAGCTCCTTACCGCTGCGGATCGTCCGTCCTCGCTGAGTTTTTCACCTGACGGAAGCCGCATTCGATTTGCGGTTTCAAACCAGGTCAACAACACGAGTTCTCTCTGGGAAGTGCGCGCCGATGGCACGGGCATACATCCGCTGCTACCCGGCTGGAATACTTCTCCGGCCGAATGCTGCGGCAGGTGGACCCCCGACGGCAAATATTACGTTTTTGCGAGTGTGCGCGACGGCGCCAGCAATGTCTGGATCATGCCCGACCGGTCCGATTGGTGGCGGAAGGCATCTCCCCAGCCTGTTCAGCTTACCACCGGTCCCTTGCAGTTTGACCAACCGCTTCCCAGCAAGGACGGTAAGAAGTTGTTCGTGATTGGCATCCAGCCGCGCGCGGAATTGGTCCGCTACGACGCCAGATCCGGTGAACTGATTCCCTATCTCGGCGGCATCTCCGCCGGAGACGTGGACTTCTCCCGCGACGGCCAGTGGGTTACGTATGTCAGCTATCCGGATGGCGCCCTATGGCGCAGCAAGCTAGACGGTAGCGCTCGCTTACAGCTCACATACCCTCCCATGCAGACGGCCTTGGCCCACTGGTCCCCCGATGGGAAGCAGATCGCGTTCTCTGGCACTGTACCCGGAAAGCCGTGGAAAGTATTTCTGATTTCAGCGGACGGAGGCGTTCCCCAACCGCTGACTTCCGACGAAGCAATGGAAACTGATCCCACGTGGTCGTCCGACGGAAATTTGCTCGCCTTCGGACATCACGACCCGGAGGATCCGGCGAAGACCTATCTCGAGATGTTCGATCTGAAGACCCGCCAGACTTCGCAACTCGCGGGTTCCCAGAGAATCTTCGCTCCCCGGTGGTCTCCCGATGGCCGCTCTATCGTTGCGATTTCTGCCGACTTTGACAAGTTGATGCTCTATGACGTGAAGACCGAAAAGTGGCGACCATTGGATACCAAGCCGCCGTTCGGTTACCTCGCATGGTCGCGCGACAGCGCCTATGTGTACTTCGACACCTTCCTGAGTAAAGACAGCGGATATTTTCGTCTGCGAGTCAGCGACTCGAAAATGGAGAAGATAGCCGACCTGAAGAACGCCCGCCTGTTCCGCGGCCAGTTCGGCCCTGGTTCCTGGACCGGGCTCGGCCCCGGCGACGTTCCCCTGTTTCCCCGCGACATCAGCACGCAGGAGATTTATGGCTTCGACCTGCAGCTTCCCTAACGCTGCATAGTTCTGGCGACAACGATTCGGAGAACGATGGTGCTTTCGCTTTGCGGATGCAATCTGAATGCCGGGCTATTTACGATCTAATCTCGCTTCTCGGGACCAGTCCCGAAATCCTGCGGAAACGACTTGAACGACACCTCACGGGACTTCGCCAGAGTCTTCTTGTT
>Ga0137386_10003647_pt1 | contig 10094 bp, 7 predicted proteins | sample SagtaG_4_FD_104910 | JGI IMG/M metagenome (GOLD analysis project Ga0137386, IMG submission 104910) | Vadose zone soil microbial communities from Sagehorn Ranch, Mendocino, California, USA - Sage2_R_100_16 metaG | ecosystem: Environmental > Terrestrial > Soil > Vadose zone | place: USA... | reverse complement strand
GCTCGCTTTTGGAATCGCTACTCTGCCTCTCTCTTTTTGGCGGGAAGACCTGCCTCGCAACCAGAAGCTCCTGGATCCTGGCGACGACTACAATTGCTGATATGGTTTCTTGTGAGCCTCGCGTTTTTGCCTGGTGTCCTACTCGGCTTGCTAATAGTCGGGGTTCCTTTTCCCTTACCTCGCGACTGCCTTTCTTTCGTTCAAAGTGATTGGTTCTCGAGATTGTCTCCGATCACGGAGGAAGCAATAGTTCTCGGAGTCGCGCTGTGCATTATGGGGAGGGATGGAAGAGAGTCAGTCCGAAGCTCAATCCGACTGCCAGACTTAAGGTCGTTTTTGCTTGCGGTAGCGTTTCCCACTAGCATCGATGTTTTCATTTCCTCAGGGCAATACGTACTTGAGCGGGCGCAGTGGGCGGCACATGACTTCGGCAGACTTGGCCCGCCACAATTCGGGTCGTACTTTAAGGTTCCCCATATTTTGCTACTTCTTCTAATCTTTGGTGCGTTTTTCGAGGAAGTGATTTTTCGCGGCTTCTTGCAAACGCGATTCATTCATGGGTACGGGCTGTACCGCGGCATATTCCTTGTCGGAGTCATTTGGGCAGCGTTTCATTTTTTCTCGGACTTTTCTTTTTCAAGTTTCACTGATCAGGAAGTGCTCGCTAAGTTAGGGTTTCGGATGTTTATGTGCGTGGCGCTGAGCTTTGTTCTGGCCTGGCTTACGTTGCGCTCGCAATCTGTCGTTCCCGCCGCGGTCTCACACGCTCGCTACAATGCATTGGTCTTTTTCACCCATTGGGCCGACGTTTGTGGGGAAGAACGTGTTGCGAGTCGCCCTGTGGACTGTGCTCGCGTACGTCTTGTTCCGCTGTTGGCCGGCTCCCGCAGAGGGAAAGCTGGGACCCGCGCTGGGATCACGGCGCGCAACCCATTTTGCCGGTCACCACGCCTAGCCAAATGGGACAGTTCATTTTCCTGGCCGGGCCGATGTATGCAAACGCGGACATTTCCCTTCTAAAATCGATACCCATCTACGAGAAGGTGAGATTCACTATTTATGTCGAATTCCTGAACGCATTCAATCATCCAAACTGGAAACATAACGGACAATTTCTCGTTCGCCACTAACAACCCCGCACAGTATGTCAACGTGCGAAGCAGTACGTTTAACGCGGCCAGCCCGGCGAGCGGTCCGCGAAGTATCCGGTTCCGACTGCAAGTGGCGTTCTAGTTCCTAGGGAACGCTCGCCGGATAAAGCTCTGACGTTTTCGTCCACTTGGATTTAGTTCTGAACTCCAGCCCTGCTAGTACCAATGCCCAAGGAAAGAGGCGGCTAATCTGCTCGTGGTGTTTCTGGTCAGGCAAAAGTAAAAGTCGTTGCGTGGTAGATCGCGCAAAGTTCTTCAACGCTCGTCCAGCGGGTCAAGGAGCTCCGCAAGAGGCGCGGCTACGTCCAAGAGGATATGATTGCCTTCGGCTTCTCCGCTCGCCATTGGCAACAGATCGAAGCTGGTCGCCCGATAACCATGAGTCGGAGGCACAGCAAAAGAGTCTACGCGACAGCGATCGTGGAAGAGCGGTGTAGAACCTCGAATGAAGGGCGCTCTTGGCGTGCCAAAGCGGAACGGGAGTGACCTGCTGATTCCGATGGAAGTATAATTACTACCGCTAAGATAGGGGCTAGGTACTCTTCCTGTTGTAAATACGGCAGGTGTGTCGCCCGCAGTGCACCCAGGCCGCCGCCGGTCGCGAGATCGGGAGTTAAGCCGTGGAAACCGGCCGTAGTCGTCCATTGTGGAACACCCGGAAATCGATTTCGCCGCTTCACACCGCGATGTTTGTGTGCCTCGTGGCCGCCCTGTCTTACCTCGCTCCAAAACTGGAAGGGGCCTTGATCACGCATCCTCAAACGATCTGGCCCCTTTGGCCGGGTTGCGCACTTTGGTGCCAGTCTTGTTGCTGGTTCCGCGAAGGATTTGGTCAATACTCATCCCCGTGGCCCTGGCATCGTTTGCCCTGTACGACTTGCAGGCTGGCGTGCCCCTTCGTTCGATTGCCTGGTTCATTCCAGCCGATACGGTCCAAGTCCTTCTCGCCGCACTGTGTCTTACGTATTTCTTCGGAGACATTCCCGAGCTAAATAGCGTAGAGGCGTTGGCCAAATATCTGTGTTTTGCCGTGATCTTTGCTCCGTTCGCGGCGGCATTCCTAAGCGCGCCTGGCATCGGCGGCGGTTATTGGAATGGCTGGGGGATTTCTTTTTTTTCTGAAGTGCTAGCGTTCCTCACTTTGACTCCGGCCGTCTTGAGTTGGGTCAGTAACGGGCGTTCCTGGGTGCGAAGATCACGTACTTACCACCTTGAGGCGGCGATGCTGTTCGCCGGGCTGGGCTTCCTCAGCTACCTCAGCTTTACAGCCTCCGTCGGGAGCAACTGGCCGGCATTGCTTTATTCTCTCGTGCCATTTTTGCTGTGGGCCGCGCTGCGCTTCGGATCGCTTGGGATCAGCTCTGCGGTGATCATTGTTGCCTTTTTATCGATTTGGGGTGCCGTCCATGGCCGCGGACCTTTCCTCGACCCCGTTCCACTCAACAGCCTTTCTTCGATACAGCTTTTCCTAATTTGCACTGCGACCCCCTTCATGGTTCTGGCAGGCGTTGTGGAAGAACACAAAAGGGATGTGGAGGCACTGAGAAAGACTGAAGAGCGGTTTCGTCTGGCAAGTCGGGCCGGAAAAATGTTTGCCTATGAATGGGACGTCGCCACCGATGTTGTGGTTCACACGGCAGGGAGCGCGGAGATTCTCGACATAGAGCCGGGAGTGCGCATTACTGGTGAGGAAATATTCGCCAAGGTCCACCCTGAGGATCTAGGAAGGCTTAAGTACGCCATTGCCGAGCTTCGTCCTGAGAGGCCCCATCTTCAAATCACTTATCGCGTGCTGCGTGCGGACGGTACTGTAAGCTGCGTAGAGCGCCACACCCGTGCGCAGTTTGATGAGCGAGGCAAGATGCTGCGATTGATAGGGATGGTGGCGGACGTTACGGCGCGGGCGTGTGCGGAACGAGAGCTTTCCGAATTGAGCGGCAGGCTGATCCATGCCCAGGAAGAAGAGCGCGCGCGCATTGCTCGAGAATTACACGACGATCTGGGGCAGCGGATGGCACTTCTCCAGATTAACGTCGAGCGATTGAAGCAGGACACGGCTGAGCTTTCGTCCAAGCCACGACATGAATTAAACAACATTGCGGAACTGACATCAGAATGTTCGTCTGAACTCCATGACATCTCCCGCCAGCTTCATCCGTCAAGGCTAGACACACTGGGGCTAGTGACCACACTGCGGAGTTTCTGCAAAGAATTCTCATTGCAGCACAACCTGCGAGTGCAATTTGTTCATCAAGAGGTTCCTGAGCGGGTCCCGAAGGACATAAGTCTCTGTCTGTTTCGAGTCGTGCAGGAAGCGCTGAGAAACGTTGTAAAGCACAGCGGGGCGGCGGAGGTTCGCGTAGAACTGACTCGTCATGACGAGCAAATCGATCTCTGCATCTCGGACGCCGGAGCAGGGTTTGACACTGGGTTTGCAAAGGCAGACGTGGGTCTCGGCTTAATAAGCATGCGTGAGCGCCTGCGACTGGTGGCGGGCCACCTTTCGATCGAATCCGAGGTATCGCACGGCACGCGAATTCGAGCGCGAATTCCGCTGCCAAGCACCGCGGGGCAAGGCGGCGACAATGCCAAGAGGCGTGCCGCAAGTGCCTTAACATCTCCCGAACCTGATATGTTCCGGATGCCTTAGAGCTCTGCCGGCCTCATCCACCGACGACAGCCATCCTGCTCGGTGATTGTCACCCGCTCTGATGATCGCGCTAGTCGCGAAGCGTCTTGATTTCTTTTCCCTCGCATGGAGCGGTTGCTTCTTATGGATGGCAGCATCAGCTCGCCGGGAAGGACTCCGGACGTTCGTGGAAGCGAGTACATCTCAGGAATTCCGCAATCGCCCCACGCATGTCGGTGCCAAGCGAGCCTCTTCCGGTTCAGTGCGGAAAGTTGAAGCACGACGTTAATGGCTGGGGGCGTAGTAGCCTGTCTTTGAATGAACGCTTAACGGTGGAAGCCCTCTGGGAGCACGGAGCTTGATCTTGATTTTTCTCCAGCGCCCATCGTGTGCCTTGTTGCTTGGGCGATACCCCAGGACATATTGATTTCTAAGCTCAATGCCGATTTTCGCCGCGATGTCCGGCAACTCGCCGAGATTCTCAGCAGCGAAAACCCGCCCGCCCGTCATCTCGGTGATTTCGCTCAACAGCGAGGGGCCATTAAGTTCTTCTTCGGTGCGGCTCCGATATCCAAGCGAATCGAAAATGCCGATGGCATAGAGTTGGGCATCAGCCTCTTTTACCAGTCGTTTGATATCGCTTTCGCCGAACCTGCTGTGATTATCGCCACCGTCCGATATTATGAGCAAAGCACGTTTAGCGTTGTGCGCACCCCGCATCTCGCTGAGCCCCAGGTAAATAGCATCGAAGAGGGCAGTGCGGCCCTTTGCCGTAGTGAGTATCATACGGCCCTGCAGATCCTGAGCGCTATTGGTATAGTCACTGGTCAGTTCGGCGCGCTCGTTAAAGCTGACGAGAAAGAATTCGTCTAGCGGGTTGGCGGTCTTGAGAAACTGGACCGCAGCCTCGCGAGCCTTGCCAAGTTTGTTGCTCATGCTGCCGCTGCAGTCAAAGATCACGCCGATTGAGATGGGGACGTCCTCGGAAGAAAAGGTAGCGATTTCCTGCTCGACGTTGTTCTCAAAAACACGGAAATTGTCAGGATCGAGACCACTAACCAAGCGATCGTTGGGATCAGTAACGACCACATTTACCAGAGCCAGGTCCACATCTATGTGCAGGCCTTGCGAGGGCTTGAAAGGAATACCTAAAGTGTTTTTCTTAACATCGTCGGGCTGGGATTTCGCATCTCCCTGGTCGGCTGGTGTGGCAGATTGTCGGGCAGCAACCAACACAGGTGAGCCGGGCAAAGCCAGAGAGACAAAGATGAGGGTAATAGCAAAGAAAAACGACAAAGCCACCGCTGGCACTTCGCGCTTCACTGTTTCTCCAGAATCGCGCCCGTTTTACCGGAACCACCACGGGCCCTATAGGACTCGAGAGGTGACGGCTGCACCACTTGGACGCTATTCTTGTCGCGCTTCTAGGGAAACTGTCAAAACAAACAGGCGGGAACGTTGGAGCTTGACTAAATAGTCTTGCGCATGGGTCCAACAAGTCAGAATATCCAAGCAAGGCGCTTGGCTCGAGATGAACCTTCACGCGCCACCCCGGAACAATTATGTGACGCGCTCGCTGCGTGCAAGGATCTCCAGCCCATGTACCGACGGCTGCTGAAGATGGCGGAGCGGTTGCAAATGCTCGAGTGCGGACTCCGATGAAGGTGATCAGGATTCCGAACTGATCGTGATCAGCGTGCCGGGGTTGATGTGATCAGTAGGAGCGAAGCGACGCTGGCGGTTGCATTTTGCAGAAAGTGATCACGATCGTCAAGGTTGTTGTTGTTGAAGCTGTGCGAAAAGTGGGAATCCCGCGCGTTTTGCGGGACCTGACTGGACAACTGAAGGTCGCCAGAATAGACATCTTGCGGCTTAGAGAATTGGAAGCTGACTCGATGGGATTGCGTATGGCGAGCCCAGATACTTCGCGTGGAGTGGAGAGGGGAGTATCAGGGATTGGCTGAAGCGTAGTTCGGAGCACGCGGTGTTAACTTTCGAAATAGAAATTCCTGTAAAACATTTGTCACCGCAGATGAGCCAATTCCGATTAAGGCATTTTCCACCGTTAGTGCCGGCCGGCCTCGATCCGCTGCCGGTGCATAATATAGATTTGAGATTCCGGCGGAGACGAAACCAGCAACGATAACGGAGTAATTCGTCTGCCAGCGTCCATTGTCGCTTTTGCAGATCACAGAAGCGGCGAGTGCGTAAAGCATCCGAGAACGAACAGTCCCGGTTCCTTTGTAAAAATACCGCGGATCTTGTTTAAAGAGTGAGGGAAGTATGGCTGCACCTAGGAAGGTTCCTGTGACGGAGTCCGCGTAGGCGGCGCCGAATCGCTTGGCATAGCCCTGCGCACCTTGCCCGTATCCAGGAGAAGAATTTTGCGCCTGCTCCATTCCCGCCGTACCTGCGGCCACAGCAATGTTGATAGGATCGGTCGTGGCCTTCCACGCGAGCTTGAACTTTTGCTTCGACGTAAGTGGAGGTGCGGCAGGATCATAGGTGACATAGAAATTTGGAAGGGCACCGAATATACGCTGCTTTTCTTGGTCCTTAATCTCCGCCTCCGCGATCTCTTCCTGCGACATGGATACCCACACATCTGTCACCTTGGTAGCCACGATGAGTACAATCGGCGGAACAATATAGCTGCCTCCCGAACTCACGGTCCCCGAGTATGTGGTCGGTGTGAAGCCCGCGTAACTGATCGTCAGCTGGAACGGCCCGGAGGTTACATTGTTAAAGGAGAATTGTCCGCCATCGTCTGAGACAACGTCTTGATCAGGGTGCCCCTCGCGCGACAGTTTGATGTGGGCTTCTGAGATGGGTGCTTCCGTTCCATCCACAATCGTTCCGCTGATGGTCCCAACCAGTTCCTGGCCTGGCGGTTGCTCACCAGCGGCTATTCCCGTTTCTGTTGACTTGGGTCGAGAAGGTTGCGGTGTCTGGGCCACAGCAGACTGCTGAGCAAGAGCTGAACATTCCCAAGACGGCAAGAGTCCGACGCTCAACAAAAGGAAAGCCCTTAGACAGCACGAACGCTTGCAGACGTCAAAGCCTCGGAATTTCATGCCGAACCCTTTTTTTCTAGAACTGGTCAGAAACACCGTTCTGTCTGGACTCGTTCGGGCGCTTGGCCGGGTTGCAGAACTATCGCTAAGATGGCCAATGAGGTATCGCTCGTTATCTTCTGCCAGCTCCAGGCCAGCAAATTTCGAAAGCTCGCATTGTCGGGCCAGCCAGTTAGGTCACACAGGCTCGCGGCTTAACAACCGGTTTCATCTGAGCAATGGTCGCAGTCACTCCGATTCCTCCTGGCAAAAAGGCCCCTGCCAAGAGTTATCCGCCATGCGATAACTGTCAGAAACGGACAGGTCGTCTAGCGAGATAGTGTTAGTGCGCACTGTTTGCATGCCTAGCTTAGCTTCGGCGAAGATAAGAGAGCCTCGATGAGGGGAACACTGGTAGAAGTAACAGCTTTGTGGCTCTTTGGACCTAAAGGGTCAGTGCAAAACCGGCTTTGCATTGGCTCCGTGTCCAAAATGATTCACTTCAGCGCCATTTATGGCCGATTCCCGACATCAGGCCAATCAGCGTGACCAACTACGACGCGAAGGAGCAATTGAAAGATAGTGTGCCGCCGCCGCTGATAGTTTTACTAGTTTTCCGCTTGGCCCCGCCTTACTAGCATTTTGGGTGTATGCACAGTTTGCAAACGAAAACCCCAGGACGCTTGGGAACAAAGCGTTTTCTACGAAAAGTTGTTTTCTATGGGGCGTTAGGATTGCTCTTTGGAGACACTTCCGCAGCTGGCCAGTCGGGTTTGGACTCGAACGCGAGACTCTGCGAGACATCGGAAGACCTTCCCATTGTTGTGGTGTCGCCAAAGAATTTCACGGCTATTTCTGCTCCTTCCGGCGCGCCTGCACCGCTTTCGTTCCCAACTCCTAAAGACATACCGGCCTACAAAGCCCCGGATTTGCCCCGTAATTTGTACCGCGGTCCGATACCCGCGAACTCGATGACGCCTTTCGAGTCTTCCCGGCCAAACAATAATGTCTTTTGGAAACAAGCCTTTATGGAATCGCTTCTCTACACGGGGATCATGCACAGTTTCAATGTCACGACCGAAGCTGGGACACGCGACACTCTGAATGGTCATTGGTTCCAAAACTACGTCGGTTCAGTCAGCGAACTCCGTGGCTGGAGCGATAGCGACAGGTTTATGGCCCCTTATGTGGGTCATCCCCTGGAAGGATCCATTTTTGGCTATATCTTCCGGCAGAACGATGCCAAGTATCGAAACGTGCAGTGGGGCGACGGCCGAGATTATTTTCTTAGCCTGCTGCGGTCGATGGCTTGGTCAGCCGTTTGGCATACACAGTGGAAGATCGGTCCGATCAGCGAAGCCTCGATGGGAAATGTGATGCTGCACGCTTCACCGGGTTTCATTACTCTGGTGGATACGCCAACGCTTGGTGCGGTGACCATGATAGCCGAGGACGCCGCCGACCGCTATTTGATCATTGGCCTTGAAAATCACACCAGTAATCGGCTGATCATTATCTTGGCCAGGAGCTTTCTAAATCCCGGCAAGACCTTCGCCAATATCATGGCCGTGCAAGTGCCTTGGCGACGTGACACTCGGCTCGGCCTCTTTCGCGACTCGGAAATCCGCAAACAACTCGTTCAGGAATACAAGAACGGAAGCGGACAAAAGCCCTTCTCTTTCGTGCGCCAGCCTTCGGATCTCCGTGCAGTGGAGTTTTCGCACACCTATCCAAAGGAAGCGCCGATCGAGTTATCCGCTTATCCCTACTATGAAAATCTGCTGGGCGGCGGCAACTGCATAGGCGGAGGAGGTTCGGGGGCGGCGAGGATAAGTCCAAGTCTGCAGATCGTTGTCGAAGTGAATGGCTGCCTTGTTATGGCATTTCCTAAGTACAACGAAAGCGGCGATTCGTTGTTTTACGGCGCTGGGCCAAGGTGGACACCACGAGCCTCTCACCGACTTTCGCCTTACATGGAATTCCTGTTTGGAGGCAGAAAAGTAACCTATGAAGTGGACAACCAAGCCCTCCATGCGCAACTCTTGAAGGAATGGAACAATGGTGACGGCACGCTAGCGCATTATCCAAAGCGAAGTGACTGGTCCATTGAAACGTCAAACAACGGAGTCAGTGTGGCCACTGGTGGCGGCGTGGATTTCATAGTCAGTCGGCCATTCGCTTGGCGCCTCATCAATTTGCAATATACGCACACCTGGATGGGTGAGGTAGGTACCATCCGTCCGCAAAATGGGATTCGTTTCACAACGGAAGCCGTCTTGCGCATCGGCACCTGGTAGACGTTGTCCCGTAGAACTCTTTCCTCCGGCTTTGTCTCCTGACGCAATCTCACGTTTTTTAGTCCCCTCGGCTTGATGGCTCCGCGCAGGGAGATCGCCGGTGAGCGGGGCGAGCTCCGAAGTACGGGGTCCTGCAGGTCCGCGCTCTGATCGTGCCCGTGTCGCAGACGGCCATCGACCAGAACAGCGCAGCGGGTACGTTGGGGGAACAGGCAGGGATAGGTGTTGGCACCGTCGAGCCAGCTACCGTCTTTGTCTTGTAGGTGGGCAGATAGATCGAGGCGATGCCGGGTGTCTTGGTCACCATGCCCTTCGAGGTGACCGACGCTCCGTAGGTATACGTCTAGCGTTCTTCGATCGGCGTGTAGTTCCCGCTTCCCGATTGGGGTTCATGTCTGCACATCTACCCGCCTTTGCAGACCTCCAACGTTCAAGGTCATGGTGGTTTTTACATGGCACGCCAGCCACTGGCAGAAATGCTAGCCTGCAGTCACGAGAGCCAGTGAGTCAGGTCTTCCTTTTCGAGGGTTGACCAGATGGGCGTTCGTCTCCACTTGGCCCGTGTCTAAGGGGTATTTCTTCCTCCAGGTTCTTGATACTGTTGAACCAGGCTGGGTCTCGCACAGAAACTATGCGGTCCCTGCCCAACACACTGTAGAGCAATGTTCTGGCTGGCTAACACTTCGTTGCACTCGTCGACTGTTGAGGTACAAAATTGTGTTCCAGCGTTCTCGGGTTGAACGGTGTAACGGGTTTGTCCATCCTACATCCCTCTTTGTATTCTTGATTTGGGCTGACTGAGCTGACCTTCCAAAAAGGCCCGAGCATGACCGGGAGTCGAGCGGCGCCCACCTCTTCTATGGCCAAAATCATCTTTTTCGGAATTTCTAATTCAGAACCAAATTCGGGTCCCATCAGCAGAGTCTCCGTTCGGTCCTTCAACAAAACCCCGCGCAGGCTTAGC
>Ga0137386_10003634_pt1 | contig 10102 bp, 4 predicted proteins | sample SagtaG_4_FD_104910 | JGI IMG/M metagenome (GOLD analysis project Ga0137386, IMG submission 104910) | Vadose zone soil microbial communities from Sagehorn Ranch, Mendocino, California, USA - Sage2_R_100_16 metaG | ecosystem: Environmental > Terrestrial > Soil > Vadose zone | place: USA... | reverse complement strand
CACAAGGACGGCTCGTGGCGCCATATCGACGCCGTGGCGGTCGACCGCCTCGCGGAGCCCGCGGTGGGCGCCATCGTGGTGAACTTCCGCGACGTCTCGGAGCACCGCACGGCCGAAGCCGCGCTGCGGGACTCCGAGGAGCGCTACCGCACGCTCGTAGAAGGCGTGCGAGACATCATCTTCGCGCTCTCCCCCGAAGGCACGATCTCTTCCCTCAACCCGGCGTTCGAGACGATCACCGGCTGGCGGCGCGAAGCATGGGTGGGCCAGCCCTTCGAGCGGCTGGTGCACGCCGAGGATCTGCCGCTCGCGCTCGAGCTGCTCGGACGGGTGGTCCGCGGCGAGCTCCGCCCCGCCAGTCAGTTCCGCGTCCGGACCGCGAAAAGCGACTACCGGGTCGGCGAGTTCTCCGCGACTCCCCAGCTCCACGAGGGCCGGCTCGTCGGCATCCTGGGAATCGGGCGCGACGTCACGGAGCGCGTCCAGCTGGAGCAGCAGCTGCGGCAGGCCCAGAAGATGGAAGCGGTCGGCCGGCTGGCCGGCGGCATCGCCCATGACTTCAACAATATCCTCACCGCCATCACGGGCTACGCGGACCTGCTCCTCGAGGACCTCGGCGCCACCGATCCGCGGCGCCAGGACGCCGACGAGATCCATAAGGCCGCGGATCGCGCCGCCGGGTTGACGCGCCAGCTGCTGGCGTTCAGCCGCCAGCAAGTGCTCCAGCCGACCGTGCTCGAGGTCAACAAGCTCGTCAGCGACCTGGAGAAGATGCTGCGCCGCCTGCTGGGCGAAGACGTCGCGCTCACCACGCAGCTCGCACCGACCACCGGGCGCGTCAAGGCCGATCCCGGCCAGCTCGAGCAGGTGATCATGAACCTGGCCGTGAACGCGCGCGATGCGATGCCCAACGGAGGCAAGCTTACCCTCGAAACGGGCAACGTGGACTTGGACGAATCGTACGCGACCGACCACTACCCGGCTCGCGCCGGCCCGTTCGTCATGCTCGCGGTCTCGGACACCGGCACCGGGATGAGTGAAGCGACGCAGGCGCACATGTTCGAGCCGTTCTTCACGACCAAGGAAAAAGGCAAAGGGACGGGGCTGGGCCTCGCGACCGTGTACGGCATCGTCAAGCAGAGCGGCGGATTCATCTGGGTGTACAGCGAGGTCGGGCATGGCACCACCTTCAAGCTCTACTTGCCACGGGTCCAGGAGCTGGCGGAGCGCGCGTCTCAGCCCGCGCAGACGCCGGCGCGCGCGGCGCGCGGAACGGAGACGGTTCTGGTGGTGGAGGATGAGGCCCCCGTGCGGAGCGTCGCCCGGCAGGTGCTGGAACGTCATGGCTACACCGTGCTCGAAGCCCCCAGCGCAGAGGCTGCGCTGGACATCGCGACCCGCTACTCGGGCGCCATACACCTTCTTCTCACGGACGTCGTCATGCCCGGCCTCAACGGCCGCGAGCTCGCCACCAGGCTGGCGGACCTGCGTCCCGACGCCCGGGTGATCTTCATGTCAGGTTACACCGACGATGCCGTGACCCGGCACGGCGTGCTCGAGCCCGGCTCCGCCTACGTGCAGAAGCCGTTCACCCCGGATGCCATCGCCCGCAAGGTACGGGAGGTGCTCGACCGGTGAGTCCGGCCCACCTTCTCCTTCACGCTCTCATGACCCAAGAAAGCGATGTCCCAGCGCATGATCCTGCTCGTGGAAGACAACCCGGATGACGAGGCGCTGACGCGTCGCGCCCTCGCCAAGAACAACATCCAGAACGAGGTGCGGGTAGCCCGGGACGGTGCCGAAGCACTCGCGCTCCTCTTTGGGACCGACGGCGAGGGAGGCCAGGCAATCGCGCCAGAGGTGGTGCTGCTGGACCTGAAGCTGCCGAAGGTCGACGGCCTGGAAGTGCTGCGCCGCATCCGTGCGGACGAGCGCACTCGCCTGCTGCCGGTCGTGATCCTCACCTCGTCGCGCGAGGAGCGGGACCTGGTCTCGGGCTACGGACTGGGCGCGAACAGCTATATCCGGAAGCCCGTCGACTTCGGCCAGTTCGTGGAGGCGGTGCGCCAGCTGGGACTGTATTGGCTGGTGCTCAACGAGCCGCCGCCCCAACAACCCGCCGCCTGAGCAGGGCCCGAGCAGCAGCGCGTGATCCACGTCACCCCCTGGGCCGCGGCAGTTGCCCCGCGCTGGTCGCCGGGTGAGTATTGGTGCCCCCAAGCATGACGACCGCGAAGCCCGCAGCCCCCGCGACCAGGAACGCCGATGCCGAGCTCGAGGCGTTGTTCGCGGCGATCAACGACGTCATCCTCGTACTCGACGCCGAGGGTCGCTACGTCAAGATCGCTCCCACCAACCCAGCGCTGTTGTACCGCCCCGCCGGGGAGCTGCTCGGCAAGACGCTGCGGGAGGTGTTCGACCCCGCCCAGGCCGAGCAATTCATGGAGTACATCCGCACCGCCCTCGAGACCCGGACGACGGTGCACTTCGAGTACTGCCTGTCGATCGCGGGCCGCGAGGTCTGGTTTTCCGGGGCGATCTCGCCCATGAGCAGCGATCAAGTGGTGCTGGTCGGCCGGGACATCACCGAGCGCAAACGCGCGGCCGAGCGGCTGCGTGCCAGCGAACAGCGGTTCCGTGCGTTGGTCGAGCACTCGAGCGACGTCATCATGCTGCTCGGCCCGGACGGGACGATCCTCTATGCCAGCCAGTCCACCCAGCCGGTGCTGGGCTACGGCTCGACCGAAAACGTGGGACGGAGCGCCTTCGACCTCGTCCACCCTGACGACCGCGCGCGCGCCCTGGACCTGTTCGGCGAGCTCATGCAGCGACCCGGCGATCTGGTCAAGACCGAGCTGCGTGCCCTGCACAAGGACGAGAGCTGGCGCGACCTCGAGGCGGTCGGTGTAAACCGGTTGGACGACCCGTCGATCCGCGCGATCGTCGTAACCTACCGCGACATCACCGACCGCGAGCGGACGGAGCGGGACCTGCGCGAGACCCTCTCGCTGCTCAACGCGACGTTCGAATCCACGGCCGACGGGATCCTGGTGGTGGACCTGGCGGGGCACATCGTCAGCTTCAACCGCACGTTCGCGGAGCTGTGGCGGATCCCCGACTCCATCCTCGAGGCCAAGGACAGCGCCCAAACGCTCGCGTTCGTGCTGGAGCAGCTCGCCGACCCGGCGGGCTTCCTCAGCAAGATACGCGAACTGTACGCGCGCCCCGACGCGTCCAGCTTCGATGTCCTGACGTTCAAGGACGGCCGCATCTACGAGCGCTTCTCCCAACCCCAGCGCATCGCCGGGAAGAGCGTCGGACGCGTGTGGAGCTTCCGCGACGTCACCGAAGCGAAGCGGGCCGAGCAGATCCAGCTCGCCACGTACCGGATCTCGGAAGCCGCCCACGCCGCGCGCACCCTACAGGAGCTGTTCGGGGCGATCCACGGAATCGTGGAAGGGCTGATGCCCGCGAAGAACTTCTATATCGCGCTGTACGACGCCGCGGACGACCACCTCTCCTTCCCGTACCACGTGGACGAGTACGACACGGACTTCCCGGCCAAGAAGCCCGGCAAGGGACTGACGGAATACGTGCTCAGGACCGGGCAGCCGCTGCTGGTCACGCCGGAGGTACAAGCGGAGCTCGAGCGGCGCGGCGAAGTCGAGCTGATCGGGCCGCCCTCGATCGACTGGGTCGGCGTGCCGCTGAAGATCGGCGACCGCACGATCGGCGTGCTCGTGGCACAGACCTACGCCCCCGGCGTCCGCTACCGCGAGACGGAGAAGCACGTCCTGCAGTTCGTCTCCACGCAGGTCGCCATGGCGATCGACCGGAAGCGCACCGAGGAGCAGCTGCACGACAGCGAACGCAAATACCGACTGCTGTTCGAGACCAATCCCGAGCCGATGTTCGTCTACGATTTCGAGACGCTGCGCATCCTGGCGGTGAACGGCGCCGCCGTCGCGCGCTACGGGCACACGGAGCAGGAGTTCCTGCAGCTCACACTGCGCGACATTCGCCCGCCGGAGGAGCAGGCCCGGCTGGAGGAGGAGCTGGCGCGCCGGCCGGACGACGGGGCGGTGCGCGGCAGCGTACGCCACTGGACCAAGCAGGGCAAGCGCTTCGAGGTGGATCTGGTCGCCCGGCCGCTCGAGTTCGCCGGCCGCCGCGCCCGGCTCGTGCTCGCCCGCGATGTGAGCGCCCAGCGCCAGCTCGAGGAGCAGCTCCGCCAATCGCAGAAGATGGAAGCCGTGGGGCAGCTCGCGGGCGGCATCGCCCACGACTTCAACAACCTGCTTACGGCCATCCTGGGCTCGACCCAGCTGCTGCTGCACAACACGCCGACCGGCGACCCGCGGCGAGAGGACGCCGAGGAAATCCGGCACGCGGGGATGCGGGCCGCGGAGCTCACGCGGCAGCTGCTGGCGTTCAGCCGCCGGCAGGTGCTCGCCCCCAAGGTGCTGGACGTGAATGCCGCGGTCGCGAACATGGACCGGATGCTGCGGCGGCTGCTCGGCGAAGACATCGAGCTCGCCACGTCGCTCGATCCCGCCGTCGGCGCCGTCAACGCCGACCCCGGACAGCTCGAGCAGGTGCTCCTGAACCTCGCCGTCAACGCCCGCGACGCCATGCCCGGCGGCGGCCGGCTGAGCATCGGGACGACGCGCTTCACGCTGGGCGAGGAGCACGTCGAGCGGCGCCACCGGATGCCCGCGGGTGACTACGCCTGCCTGGCCGTCGCGGACACCGGCGTCGGCATGGACGAAACGACCCAGGCGCATCTGTTCGAGCCGTTCTTCACGACCAAGGAAGTCGGAAAGGGCACGGGCTTGGGGCTCGCGACGGTGTACGGGATCGTCAAGCAGAGCGGCGGCTACATCTGGGTCTACAGCGAGCCGGGGCACGGCACGACCGTCAAGATCTACCTCCCCCGTGTGCCCGGCGTCGCGGAACCTCCGCTGCCCGCACCCGAGCCGCAGCCGGTGCGCGGCGGCGACGAGACCGTCCTACTGGTCGAGGACGCGGCGCCGGTGCGCACCCTCGCCCGGCGCAGCCTCGAGGCCCGCGGCTACCGGGTGCTCGACGCGGCCGACGGGCCGTCCGCGCTGCAGCTCTCCGCCGGCCACGGCGGCGGGATCGATATCCTCGTGACCGACGTCGTGATGCCCGGCATGAGCGGCCGCGAGCTCGCCGAGCGACTGGCCCCCCAGCGGCCGAGCATGAAGGTGCTGTACACGTCCGGCTATACCGACGACGCGATGGTCCGCCAGGGCGTCCTGACCGCCGGGGTCGCCTTCCTCCAGAAGCCGTTCGTGCCGGACACGCTCGCGCGGAAGGTCAGGGAAGTGCTGGACGGTCCAGAATCTCCCTGATCCGCGCGAGCAAGTCCGACTCGGTCCACGGCTTGTGCAGCAAAGGGGCGGACGGGTCGAGACTCGCGGCGCGCTCCGGGTCCGAGTAGCCGCTGGCGAACAGGAACGGGGTGGTGTGACCCTCTCGACGCGCGGCGTCGTACAGCGCGTGTCCTCCCAATCGCGGCATGACCAGGTCCGAGAACACGAGCTGCACGCCCGCCGTCTGGCGCAGCGCCTCGAGCGCCTCGAGGCCGTCCGCCGCGGTGACGATCTGGTACCCGGCCGCCTCGAGGATGCGCTTGGCGGATCGGCGCAGCTGGTCGTCGTCCTCGACGACCAGCACCGTCTCGGAGCCGCCGCGAACCTCTACATCACCCGCGTGGAGCCGAGCCACGGCGGCCGTCCCGTCGGCCACGGGGAAGTAGATCCGGAAGCGCGTTCCCTTCCCCGGTTCGCTGTCCACGTCGATGCCGCCACCGTGCTGCTTCACCAGGCCGTACACCGTTGCCAACCCCAGGCCCGTCCCCTTCCCCAGGGGCTTGGTGGTGAAGAAAGGCTCGAACATACGGGCGCGTGTCTCCTGGTCCATCCCGGTCCCCGTGTCGCTCACCGCGAGGCAGACATGCTCGCCGGCGCGCGCCGCGCCCCACGCCAGACGTTGATCCTCGGTCAGGTGCGTGCGGCTCGTCTCGATACGCAGCACGCCGCCGTCCGGCATCGCATCGCGCGCATTGGTGACCAGATTGAAGAGGATCTGCTCCGTGGCGTGCACGTCGGCGCGGACGTCGGGGAGCCCGTCGCCGCCCCAGGTCACGACCTCGACGTCGGCCGGGAGGATGCGCCGCAGGAAGCCCGACAGATCGGCGATGAGGCCACCCAGGTGGACGGGTTGGAGTTCGAGCCGCGAGCGTCGCGCGAAGCCCAGTAGCTCTTTCACCATCACACGGCCCCGTAGGGCCGCCGACATGACGTCCCGCAGGTCGGCCTGCGCATCGGCCAGGCCGGGCGCGAGCACTTTCGCGACCAGCTGTGCATTCGCAAGGATGATGGTGAGCAAGTTGTTGAAGTCATGGGCGATGCCCCCGGTGAGCTGGCCGATCGCCTCCATTTTCTGGGATTGGCGCAGCTGCTCCTCCAGCGCGCGCCGCTCCGTCACGTCCTCCGCGATCGTTTCGAAGCAGTCGATCGTGCGGTCGGGCCGTCGCACCGCACGGCCGGAGAGTCGGACGAGGATCTCGGCGCCGTCACGACGTTTCCAGGTGACCTCGACTCCCTCGACCACGTCCTCGACCTCGAACCGCTCGAGGATACGCCGACGCTCGTCCGAGTCCGCGTACACGTCGGCCGCGAGGTCGACCGCCAGCAGCTGCTCCTCGGACTCGTAGCCGAGCATCCGCACGAGCGCGGGGTTCACCGTGCGGAACCGCCCGTCGACCGACGACCGGTAGATCGCGTAGGAGGCATGCTGCACCAGTGCGCGATGGCTCTCCTCCGACCGGCGTAGCGCCGCCTCCGCCCGGCACCGCTCGGTGATGTCGGTCCCGACGCCGATCACCCCCGCCACCGCCCCATCCGCGTCCCGGACCGGCGAATACCACGCTTCGAAGACGACGCCGAAGACCTCCACGGTGGATGAGAACATCTCCCCCGTGAGGGCGCGGCGCACGTCCGCCAGCGCATGCGGGAGGTCCGCGAACAGCTCGAACGCCGATCGGCCGACCAGCAGCGCGGGTCGCACCCCGACGGCGCCGCGCCCACGCCCCTCGACCATCGTGAACACCCCGTCCCGATCGAGGGCGAACAGGACGAGCGGCGCGCCGGCGATGACCGTCCGCAACCGCTCCTTGTTCTCGCGCAATGCCCGTTCCTGGCGCCGCCGCTCCGTGACGTCGCGGGCGTTGACGATCAGCTGGGCAGACCCGGCCCGATCCAGCCGCGCCTGACCCACGGCTTCCAGCAGCCGCCACACGCCGTCCTGCGCCCGAAACCGGAATTGTGCGGCCTGCGGGACCCCGGGGTGGCGTATCGCGCCCGCCAGGGCTTCGGCCACGACCGAGATGTCGTCCGGGTGAACGAAGTCGAAGGCATTGCGCTCGAGCAGCTCGCGCGGATGGTAGCCGAGCACGCGCTCCACGGACGGGCTGGCGTAGCGGAACACGCCGTTCTCGCCCACGATCGTGACGATGTCCGACCCGTTCTCGATCAGCGAGCGGAAGTGCTCCTCGCTCCGTCGCAACGCCTCCTCCGCCTGCGCGCGGTCGATCGCGGTGGCCAGGACGTTCGCTACCGCCTGGAGGAAGTGCGTGTCGTGGATGGTGAATTCGCGGGCCTGCGCCGAATGGACGCCCAGGATGCCGAACGGCCGGGCCTTACCGTGCACCAGGACGCTGAGGCTCGAGACCACGCCGTGTGGCGCCAGGAGCGGCGCGCTTCCGAAGCGCGTGTCGGTGGCCAGGTTTTCTACCACGACGGTCCCCGTCGAGCGGAGCACATACCCGGCGTGCGAATCCGGGTCCGCCGGCAAGACCGTGCGCCCGACCACTCCGTCGCGCCAACCGACACCGGCGCGCAGCAGGAGCGTGCGGCTCTCTGCCCGAAGCTCGAGCACGCTTGCGAACGGGACCTCGAGCACGCGCGCGACGATTGTCACGACACCCGCGATGAGCTCGTCCGGCGGAGCGCCGGCCAGCGCCCGTTGGCCGATGTGGGCCACCGCTTCCTGCTGACGCGCGGTGGCGCGCAGCTGCGCCTCCGTCCGCGACAGCTCCGCGTCGCGAACGGCGTCGTCCTGCCGCAGCAGCCTGAACCGGCTCGTGCCCACGTCTAATGATCCCCGAGAAGGGTGAGGGGTAATGCTGCACGAAATGCGCGCCCCAACCTTGCACGGGGCGACCCGGTTTTCCATTATGGTCTTCACACGAGACCTGTGCCCTGCATCACCGCGAACCCCAAGTGGACCCGAGGCAATGACATACCACGAACGGCGATGAGCGAGTACCACGGCCTCAAGGATCTGGCGATCATCTTCGCCGTCTCCCTGCTCGTCATCCTGGTATTCCATCGCTTCAAGCTCCCTGCCCTCCCAGGGTTCATCGTCGCGGGCGTGCTGCTCGGACCGAACGCGCTCGGCCTGGTCTCCGACGTCCGCCAGGTCGAGAGCCTCGCGGAAGTCGGCGTCATCCTGCTGCTCTTCACCATCGGCATCGAGTTCTCGCTGAGCCGGCTGCGGGAGATGGGACGGCAGGTCGTCGTCGGGGGCGGAGCCCAGGTGGGTCTCACGGTCGTGCTCACGTGCGGGCTCGCCGTGGTGCTGCATCTCCCCTGGCGGGTGGCGCTGCTCCTGGGCTTCCTCGTCGCGCTCTCCAGCACCGCCATCGTCCTCAAGGGGCTCGCCGACAAGGGCGAGATCGATGCACCACACGGCCGCCTCGCCACCGGCGTGCTGATCTTCCAGACCTGTGCGTCGTGCCGATGATGCTGGTCCTCCCGTTCCTCGCCGGACGGTCGGGCGGCGGGGCGGGAGCGTTGCTGCTGGCGCTCGGCAAGGCGGTGCTCGTCGTGATCAGCGTGCTGGTGCTCGCCCGAACCGTGGTGCCCCGCGCCCTCACCGAGATTCTCAAGACCCGGAGCCGGGAGCTGTTCTTGATCGCGGTCATCCTGATCGGGACGCTCACGGCCCTTGGAACGGCGGCGGCGGGGGCGTCGCTCGCTCTGGGCGCCTTCTTGGCGGGTCTGGTCATCTCGGAGTCCGACTACGGTCACCAGGCGATGGCCGAGCTACTGCCGTTCCGCGATGTGTTCATTTCCCTGTTTTTCGTCGCGGTCGGCATGCTGGTACAGGTCGGGTTCCTGCGCGATCACCCGGCGCTCGCCTTGGGCGGCGTCGTGGGTGTCATGGGGGGGAAAACCCTGCTAGCGTCCGTCGGCCCTGCTGCCATGGGGTACTCGGGGCGGGTGGCCCTGCTCGCCGGCCTCGCTGTCTCGCAGATCGGCGAGTTCTCATTCGTGCTGGCGCGCGAAGGCCGCGGGACCGGGCTGCTCTCGGAGGGCCTCTACCAGACGTTCCTCGCCGTAGCCGTCCTGACCATGCTGGTGACTCCGTTCCTGCTGCAGGGCGGCCCGGTGCTGCTCGACGGGCTGGAGCGACTCGTCCCGCTGGACCGCCTCCTGCCGGGACTCCGCCCCGGTGCGATCGCGGTCGCCGAGCAACCACTCACCGACCACGTGATCGTCGCCGGGTACGGCCTGAATGGGCGGAACCTCACGGCGGCGCTGCGGTCCATCCGGGCGCCGTACCTCATCGTCGAGCTCAACGCGCAAACCGTTCAGCAAGCCCGGGCCCGCGGCGAGCCCGCCTTCTACGGCGATGCCACGCGCGAAGAGATCCTGCGCGCTCTCGGGGCGGAGCGCGCCCGAATGCTCGTGGTCGCCATCTCGGACCCCGCAGCGACTCGCCGCATGGTACGCGTGGCGCGCAGCCTCAATCCCCGCATCCACATCATCGCTCGCACCCGCTACGTGACGGAGGTCCCGGAGCTCAGCCGGCTCGGGGCCGACGTGGTGATCCCCGAGGAGTTCGAGACCTCGATCGAGATCTTCGCCCGCGTGCTTGCCCACTACAGCGTGCCCCGCACCGACATCGAGCGTTTGGTGGATCAGATCCGCTCGTCGCACTACGAGGCGCTCCGCAGCGGCGATCCAGCGGGGCGACTGAGCCTCGGCGCAGTGGCCGGCATTCCGCAGAT
>Ga0137386_10003633_pt1 | contig 10104 bp, 5 predicted proteins | sample SagtaG_4_FD_104910 | JGI IMG/M metagenome (GOLD analysis project Ga0137386, IMG submission 104910) | Vadose zone soil microbial communities from Sagehorn Ranch, Mendocino, California, USA - Sage2_R_100_16 metaG | ecosystem: Environmental > Terrestrial > Soil > Vadose zone | place: USA... | reverse complement strand
CCGGTCGTTCTTCTCGTCCGCAGTCACCTTCGTGACCATGTCCATCAGCCCCCACTCGCCCTTGGTCTTGCCGGGGCCGCGCCCCTTGACGATCCACATGTCCTGCATCGCCTTGTTGTCGCAGGCCCGCCACCACTGCTTGCCCTTGAAGTGGTCGTAGACGGGGCTCTTCCGGAGCGCGTTCGCGACGGCTTCCGAGTCGGTCGACTTGGCCAGCTCGACTCCGCGCGCGACCTCGAGCACCCCCGAGTAGGAGTACGCGCCGTAGTCACCGTGCGGCATGTTGAACTTCTTCATGGACGCCTCGACGAACTTCCGCGCGGAGGGAATCGTGTCCTGGAGCTCCCAGTACCAGTTGATCGAGCCGTAGACGTCCGAGTAGAGCTCCGGGCCACCTTCCTTCAGGTAAGAGATCCACAGGAGCGGCTGGGCGAGCTTCATGGACTTGTCCATGCCGAAACTCCGCGCCTGCTTGAGGAAGGCGATATTGTCCGCGCCGGGTGTCACCGACATGAGCACCTCGGGCTTGGCCGCCTGGATCTTGGGAAGGTGAGCGGAGAACTCGGCGCTCCCGAGCGGGTACGGAGTGGCGCCGAGGAGGGTGCCGCCGTTTTTCTGAAGCGTGTCCTGGAGGACCGCGTTGTTCTGCTTGCCCCAGGCGTAGTCGGCGTAGATGATCCACCACTTCTTGCCGAGGTTCTGGACCGTCCAGGTGCCCATCACGCGGGAGGTGATGGTGGGGTTGAGGGCCTCGTGGAAGGTGATGGGGCTGGTATCGGGCTTGGCGCTGATCTCGTCGGACTGGCTGGTGGAGATGAAGAGAACTTTGGACTTCTTGGTCTGCTCGTTGATCGCCATCTGGACGTGCGCGGCGAGCCCGCCCACGATGAACAGGCACTTCTCGTTTTCGATGAGCTCCTTCGTGCGCTGGGCGCCCACCGCCGGCTTGAGCTGGTCGTCGCGGAAGAGCACCTCGACCTTGCGGCTCATGACGCCGCCCTTTGCGTTGAGCTCGTCCACGGCGAGCTGCGCACCTCGCTGCATGTCCGCGGCCAGGGCCGCGAAGGGCCCGGTCAGAGGGAGCGGGCAGCCGATGCGGATCGGGTCGCTGCCCTGCGCGCGAAGGACGGCCGGGAAAGCGGCGGTGGCGACAGCCGCGGAAGTGCCTGCAAGGAATGAGCGCCGGTTCATGGAAAGCCTCCTCAGCCTTGAGGGGAACGCCGATCTTGAATGCGCGCCATGATAGGAGACAGCCCCCAGGCCTGTCAAACCGGGGTCAGGTCTTGCAATCCCACACAGCAGGTCAAACCGGCAAACCGGGGTCAGGTCTCACAATCCTACATCGACGTCGCGAGGGGGCTGGAGCGGGCTGGCGGATGTTGGATTGTGAGACCTGACCCCGACTAGGCGTCACCCGACTAGGCGTCGAGGAGTTCGCGCAGCTTGCGGGTGAGGACGGCTTCGGTGAACGGCTTCTGGAGGAACTCCGTCTGGGGAGCGAGCACCCCGTGGTGCACCACGGCATGGTCCGTATAGCCCGACATGTAGAGGACCTTGGTCTCCGGCCGCTGGGCGGCGAGCCGCTCGGCCCGCTCACGCCCGTTCATCTCCGGCATCACCACGTCGGTGAGCATCAGGTCGATCTTCCCCGCGTGCGCCGCGCTGATCCCGAGGGCCTCCGCGCCGTGGCGGGCCTCCAGGACGGTGTAGCCGCAGCCCGCGAGGATGTCGCGGGCGAGATCGCGCACCGCGTCCTCGTCCTCGACGAGGAGAATGGTCTCCATGCCGTGGGCCGGCGCGGCGAGGAGAACGCCCCCGTGGCCTGCGTCGACGGGGTCCCCGACCCGCGGCAGGTAGATCTTGAACGTGGTGCCCTGCCCCGGCTCGCTATAGACCCAGATATTTCCACCGCTCTGCTTGACAATGCCGTAGACCATGGCCAGGCCCAGCCCGGTCCCCTTGCGCGGCCCCTTGGTCGTGAAAAACGGCTCGAAAATGCGTGCCTGCGTCTGCGCATCCATGCCGGTGCCGGTATCGCTCAGGGCCAGCATGACGTGCGGCCCAGGCCGCGCCCCCACGTGCTTGCGCGCATAGGCGACATCCAGCTCGATGTTGGCCGTCTCGAGGGTGAGCCGTCCTCCCTCGGGCATCGCGTCACGCGCGTTGACGGCCAGGTTCATGATGATCTGCTCGATCTGCCCCGGATCGGCCTTCACATGCCCGAGGGACGAGCCCAGGCCGGTGACGAGGGCGATGTCCTCTCCGATCAACCGCCGGAGCATCTCGCCCATCTTCGACACGACCGCGTTCAGGTCGAGCACCGCCGGGTTCAGCACCTGCTTCCGGCTGAAGGCGAGGAGCTGACGCGTCAGGTCGGCGGCCCGGAGCGCCGTCTGCTCGATGACCCGGGCCGTCGAGTGCCTCGGGTCCGCGTCGCCGAGGTCCTTCATGAGCATCTCCGTCCGGCCCATGATCACCATGAGGAGGTTGTTGAAGTCGTGGGCGACCCCGCCCGCCAGATGTCCGATGGCTTCCATCTTGCCGGCCTGGGCGAGCTGATCCTGGGTCTGGGCGAGCTCTTCGTAGGCCCGCTGCGTCTCGTGGTAGAGCCGGCTGTTCTCGAGGGCGACCGCGGCCTGCGCGGCAAAGGCGGTGGCGATGATCAGATCCTCGGCGCAGAACCCCTCCGGCCGGCGAGAGAGAATGGTGAGGACGCCCACGACGCGCTCTCCGACCTTGACGGGCACGGCAAGCATGGCTCGGTAGCCGCGTCGCGAACAGCTCTCTCGATGTGTCGCCGTCACCCGCAGATCGTTCGCGAGGTCCGCCACGAGGAGCGGCTCGCCGCCCACGGCGACCCGCCCGGCGAGGCTCTCTCCGAACTTGAGCCGGGGGGTGATCAGGACTTCCTTGGCGTCGCCCCACGATCCGGCCAGCACGAGCTCCTCGCCTTCCACGCGCCGGAACCCGACCGATTCCGAGTTGAGAAGCCGGCCGCACGCTTCGGATATCGTGGTGAGCAGCGATTCCACCGGCTGGATCTTGGAGAGCTGGCGGCTCACCTCGAGGAGCGTCTCCAGGTGGTTCTGATGGGTCTGTACGGCCTCCCGCATCCGGGCATTGCGAATCGCGATGGCGGCCTGGTCGGCAAGCAGCGCGATGAGTTCCCGTTCTTCCGAGGTGAAAGACCGCGGCTCGCGGAAGAAGATGGCCAGCACCCCCACGGTCTGCTCGTCGGCAATCAGGGGAAGGCCGGCAAAGCCGCGGAGCCCGGCCACCGTGGAAAGGCGCCGGTTCCGCAGCTTGGGATCATTGCCGATATCCAGAATGTAGTCAGGCGTCCGCGACTCGGCGATGCGTCCGGTCAGACCCTCGCCATACGGGATGACCGGGACCTCGGTCACGATCTGCTCGACCTGGGGATCGAAGCTGAAGCCGCCCTCGGTGCGAAGCACGCGGGCCACCGGATCCGCCACGGAGACGCGAGTGCTCGCGGCGCCGAGCAGGGTAGTGGCCGCCCGCGCCACCGCCTGACAGACCTCGGAGGCGCCCTCGGCCGAGGTCATCAGCCGCGTGAGCGCGCTGAGCGCCTTCAGCTTGTCCGCGCGCGCCTCGGCTTCCCGGTAGAGACGGGCATTCTCGAGAGCGATGGCCGCCTGAGCCGCGAAGGCGGTGGCGATCGACACGTCCTCCGACGAGAAGCCCTCCGCGCGTAGGGTGCGAATGCTCAGCGCTCCCAGCACCTGCTCGCCGATCTTGAGGGGCACACCGAGAAACGCGCGATAGCCGCCGCGCAGGTAGGCCACGCGGCTGGCCGGGGCGATTCGCGGATCGTTCGCGGGGTCCGACAGGAGGAGGGGCTCGCCCGTGGCGACGACGGTGCCGGTCAGACTCTCGCCGATCTTGATCCTCGCGTTCGGCATAGCCGTCTGGGCATCGCCCCAGACGCCCATGAGCACGAGTTCATCACCCTCCACCACTCGGATGCCTACGGAATCCGAGTCGAGGAGAGACCCGCACGCCTCGGCCATCTTCCCCAGCAGCTTCTCCAGAGGAAGGAACGCCGAGAGCTGACGGGTGATCTCGAGCAGCGTCTCGAGCCGCGGCGGTAGGGTCGACAGCTCAGCCGTAGGTGCGGCCATCACGTCCTCTCTCGAAGGTCCGTTAGCCAAGGGTCGAGCATCGTGTCTAGAGCGCTTATTGGGTTTCATTCGGTGAGTCACAAGAGCCCGGTGGTGGGACTCGCAAGCCCCATGCCACGGCAGACCGCTCGACGAAAGCGTACTAAGTAGCTGAAGTGTCGGCAGAAATGGACTCGTCTGAGACTGTCAAACGATTGACAGATGAGGGACGGGCCAACACTTTGGGTTGAGTTGTGACAACTATTTGCGGTGCCTCGATTGGATGGAAGATCGGACGGCGGGCGCTCGCCAACTGCCCTTGCGCATTGGGATTGAGCGTGCCAGGGCGCTGCGGGACGAGTCGCTCTCCAACGAAGTCGCGCGCCCTGTTGACCGGGCCCGCCACCATCGCTACACTCCCCTGTTATCGGGTGCGAGTTGTGCCTATTTTGCAGGAGGTTGTACCGTGACGTGTCCGCGCTGTCAGGCTCCCGCTCGCGAAGGCGCCAAGTTCTGCGAGCAGTGCGGCGCGCGTCTGGCCACGACCTGTCCCTCGTGCAACGCCGAGACCGCCACGGGCAGCCGATTCTGCGGCGCCTGCGGCACACCTCTGGCGGGAGCGGCGCCCACCCCCACGCGCTTCGGTGATCCGCAGTCCTATACGCCCAAGCACCTCGCGGACAAGATCCTCACGGCGCGGGCCCAGCTCGAGGGGGAGCGCAAGCTCGTCACCGTGGTCTTCGCCGATCTCAAGGGCTCCATGGAGCTCCTCGCCGACCGCGATCCCGAGGAAGCGCGCAAGCTTCTCGATCCGGTGCTCGAGCGAATGATGGAAGCGGTGCATCGCTACGAGGGCACCGTCAACCAGGTCATGGGCGACGGCATCATGGCCCTCTTCGGCGCCCCCGTGAGTCACGAGGATCACGCCGTGCGCGCCTGCCATGCCGCGCTCCGGATGCAGGAGACGGTCGGCTGGTACGCGGACGAGCTCCGGCGCGCGCAGGGCATCGACGTGCAGATCCGCGTGGGGCTCAATTCGGGCGAGGTGGTGGTGCGGGCGATCGACAGCGATCTCCACATGGACTACTCCGCCATCGGCCAGACCACGCACCTGGCCGCGCGGATGGAGCAGCTCGCGCGCCCGGGCACCGCCCTCATGACCAAGGATACCCTGCGCCTGGCCGAGGGCTACATCGAGGTCCGGCCTCTCGGCCCCGTGCCCGTGCGCGGGCTCGCGGAGACCATCGAGGTCTTCGAGATCGTGCGCGCCGGCGCCGTGCGCTCGCGGCTGCAGGCGGCGGCGGCGCGCGGGCTGACGCCGTTCGTCGGGCGCGACGCCGAGCTGGTCCGGCTGCGCCAGACGCTCGAGAAGGCGCACGCGGGCCAGGGACAGCTCGTGGCGGTGTCGGGAGAGCCCGGCGTGGGCAAGTCCCGGCTCTTCTGGGAGTTTACCCACTCCCACCGCACGCACGGCTGGCTCATCCTCGAGAGCTCGCCGGTCTCCTACGGGAAGATGAACTCGTACCTGCCCGTGAGCGACCTGCTCAAGACCTACTTCGGCATCGGCGACCACGACGATGGCCGGCGCATCCGCGAGAAGGTCACGGGCAAGCTCCTCACCCTGGACGAGACGCTGCGCCCCACCATCCCCGTTTTTCTCTCGCTGCTCGACGTGCCCATGGACGACGGCGAGTGGCAGGAGCCCGATCCGCGCGAGCGCCGTCGGCGGACCCTCGACGCCCTCAAGCGACTCCTCCTGCGCGAGAGCCAGGTGCAGCCGCTCCTCGTCATCTTCGAGAACCTCAACTGGGTCGACTCGGAGACCCAGGCCTTCCTCGACAGCCTCGTGGAAAGCCTGCCCGCCGCGCGCATCTTGCTGATGGTGAACTACCGGCCGGAATACACGCACGGCTGGGGTGGCAAGAGCTATTACACCCAGTTCCGCATGGATCCGCTCCAGCCCGAGAGCGCGGAGGAGCTCCTGCAGGCGCTCCTGGGCACCGACGCGGCCCTGGCCCCCCTCAAGCAGCTCCTCGTCAAGCAGACCGAGGGCAATCCCTTCTTCCTCGAGGAGTGCGTGCAGTCGCTCGTCGAGACCAAGGCGCTCCTGGGCGAGCGGGGCCAGTACAAGATGGCAAAGTCCATCGGCACGCTCCAGATGCCGCCGACCGTGCAGGCCGTGCTCGCCGCGCGCATCGACCGGCTCCAGCCCGAGGACAAGCGGCTGCTCCAGGCCGCCTCCGTCATCGGCAAGGACGTCTCCTTCGCGCTGCTCGAGGCCATCGCCGAGCTGCCGGATGAAACGCTGAGGAGCGGGCTCATGCGGCTCCAGGCCGCGGAGTTCATCTACGAGACGAGCCTGTTCCCGACGCTCGAGTACACGTTCAAGCACGCCCTCACGCACGACGTCGCGTACGCCTCGCTGCTGCAGGGGCGGCGCCGGACCTTGCACGCGCGCGTGGTGGATGCCCTCGAGCGGGTGCAGGCCGAGCGCCTGGGCGAGCACGTGGACCGGTTGGCGCACCACGCCGTCCGCGGAGAGGTCTGGGAAAAGGCCGTGGCCTATCTCCGCCAGGCGGCGGCCAAGGCCGCCTCGCGCGCGGGCAACGAGGAAGCCGTCGCGCTCCTCGAGCAGGCCCTGCAGATCCTCGTGCACCTCCCGGACGGGCGGAGCAAGCTCGAGCTGGCCATCGACATCCGGCTCGAGCTGCGTCCGCCCCTCCTGCAGCTCGGACGCCTGCCCGAGGTTCTCCAGCTCTCTAAAGAAGCCGAGGAGCTCGGGACCGAGCTGGGCGACGAGTCGCGCCTGGCGCGCGTGTACAGCTATCTCGTCAACTACCACTACTTGAAGGGCGAGCCGGACCTGGCCATCGACTACGGCGAGCGCTGCCTGCGCATCGCGGACGCCACGCAGGATCTGGGATTGCAGGCGCTGGCCCGCGGCTATCTCGGCTACAGCTGCCACGCCCAGGGCCAGTACCGGCGCGCGGAATTCATCCTGCGGGAGAATGTCGACGCGCTCGAGCGCACGCGCGCGACCGACACCGGCACCCAGACGGCGATCTCGTACGTCACCTCGAGCGGGTGGCTGGCCTTCACTCTGGCCGAGCTCGGGGATTTCCACGCCGCGGATGCGTGCGTGGACCAGGCCATGCGCGCGGCCGATGCGGCCGGACACGTGTATGGCCAGACCATCGCGCGCACGCTGGCCGGGCTCGTGTGGCTCCGGCGGGGCCATCTCGATCGCGCGCGCGAGCTGCTCCAGCCGAGCCTGGACGCCTGCCGCGAGAAGCATCTCGACGTGTGGCGGCCCATTCCCTCCTCGCTCCTGGGCTTGACGCTGGCCCTGCGCGGTCACGTCGATTCCGCCCTGCCCCTCCTCGAGGACGGCGTGCACCTGAGCGAGGTGCTCGGCATCAACGCCTACCTGGCCCTGTGGACGCTCCACAAGGCCGAAGGCCTGCTCGCGGCCGGCGAGCCCGCGCGAGCGGGAGAGGCGGCCCGGCACGCTCTCGACCTCGCCATCGCGCACAAGGAGCGGGGGCACCAGGCCTGGGCGTGGCGGCTCCTGGGGGAGGTGGCGAGCCGCGAGGGCGGGGCGTCGCTCGCGCAGGCGGAAGAGCACTATCGCCAGGCTCTCGGCATCGCCGAGGAGCTCAAGATGCAGCCGCTGGTGGCTCACGTGCGCATGGGGTGGGGGCGCGTGTGCCGGCTCCGGGGCGATCGCATGCGGGCCGAGGAGCACTTGGTCGCGGCCTTCACCCTGTTCCGCGAGATGGACGTGCCATTCTGGGTCAAGAAGTGTGGGGAGGAGATGATGCAAGTCGGCGAGATCTTCATCGTGGCGCGCTACAATCCGCAGCTCTACGAATATCTCCAGCGCGAGTTCAGCGGCCAGGACCGCGTGCGCATCATCATGGATCGGCGCGTGAGCGAGCGGCGGCAGAGCCGCGGCGCCGCCGCCGAGGAGCGGCGGCAGAGCGACCGGCGTCAGCACGCGGACGTGGACACGAACTTGCGCGAGCGCGGCTTCGTCATCCTGCCTTCGGAAAGCGCGGGTGGCGGGGCCGACGCCTCGTGAAGGGCATCGCGCTCTCGGACGACGTCAAGGCCCTGGTGCGGGGCGCCAACTTCGCCCACCTCGCCACTCTCATGCCCGACGGCTCGCCCCAGGTGGCGCCCGTCTGGGTCGATCTCGAGGGTGATCGCATCCTCGTGTGCACGGGGGAGAACTCCCTCAAGGCCAAGAACACACGGCGGGACTCCCGGGTGGGCATGTCCATCGTGGCCTTCGACAATCCCTACGCCGAGGCCCAGCTCCGGGGTCGCGTGGCCGAGCGCTGGAAGGACGGGGACTTCAAGATCATGGATCGCGTGTCGCGCAAGTACACGGGCAAGGAGTTTCCCATGCGGCAGAATCCCGCCGAGCGCATCGTGCTGGTGATCGAGATCGAGCGCCAGCGCTTCACCCGCCTGCCCTTCACGCACTCGCCGGCGTGACCATGCTCACGCGGGCGACGATCACCGAGCTCCACACCGACACCATCGATTCCGAGATCGGGCCCATCGTCATCGTCACCCGCCCCGGGGCGCTGTGCGCCGTCGATTTCGCAGAGTGTGACGAGCGCATGAAGACGCTGCTTTCGCGCCGCTTCGAGGATTTCGCGCTCGTGCACGAGGACAACCCCCTCGGCGTCAGCGAGAGACTCCTCGCCTACTTCGCCAAGGACTATGCCGCGCTGGACGACGTCGTGGTGGACACGGGGGGCACGGAGTTCCAGCGCCGCGTGTGGGTCGCCCTTCGCGCGATTCCTCCCGGCTCCACCCGCACCTATGGGGAGCTGGCCTCGCAGCTCGGCGGTCCCAACGCCTCCCGTGCCGTGGGCCTGGCCAACTCGCAGAATCCCCTCTCCATCGTGGTTCCCTGCCATCGCCTCGTGGGCAGCGACGGCTCCCTCACGGGGTATGCGGGCGGGCTCGCGCGCAAGCAGTGGCTCTTGCGCCACGAGGGCGCCATCCTCTGATCCGCGCGGTGGTGTGTCGCGAGCTCGGGCCCCCCGAGCTCATGGCCGTCGAGGAGATACCGCGGAAGACGCTTGGACCTGGGCAGATCCGCGTCCGGATCCGCGCCGCCGGCGTCAATTTTCCCGATATCTTGATGGCGGCAGGCCTGTATCAGCTCAAGCCCGAGCGCCCGTTCACGCCGGGATTCGAGGGGGCGGGCGAAGTCGTCGAGTCAGGCCCGGAGGCACGGGGCTTCGCCGCCGGAGACCGTGTCATCGTCCACCAGCGCTTCGGCTGCTACGCCGACGAAGCGGTGGTCGAGCCCGCCCAGCTCGAGCCGCTGCCCGCCGACTTCAGCTTCGCCGAGGGCGCCTCGTTCCTCGTCGCCTCGCATACCGCCTATCATGGCCTCGTCCAGCGCGGGCATCTCGGCCGGGGCGAGACGCTGCTCGTCCACGGCGCGGCGGGAGGCGTGGGGCTGGCCGCGGTGGAGCTGGGCAAGATCCTGGGCGCCACCGTCATCGCCACCGCCTCGAGCGAGGAGAAGCTGGCGGCGGCCAAGAGCCGCGGCGCCGATCACGGCATCAACTACGAGGCCGAGCCCTTCCCGGAGGCGGTCAAGCGCCTCACGGGCGGCGCGGGAGCCGACGTCATCTACGATCCTGTGGGTGGCGCGGTCTTCGAGCAGTCGCTGCGCTGCATCGCCTTCGGCGGGCGCTTGCTCACGGTGGGCTTTGCGAGCGGCACTCTCCCTACCGTGAAGGCGAATCTCGTCCTCATCAAGGGCTGCTCCGTGGTCGGCGTGCGCGCGGGCGAGGCCGGCCGCCGGAATCCCGCGCTCCGCAAGGCCGCCGTCAAGGCGCTGTTCACGCTCGCCGACGCGGGCAAGCTGAAGCCCCACGTCTCGGCCACGTTTCCCCTGGAGCGCTTCGCCGAGGCGATGCGCCTCCTGAGCGACCGGAAAGCGATCGGGAGGGTG
>Ga0137386_10003632_pt1 | contig 10104 bp, 8 predicted proteins | sample SagtaG_4_FD_104910 | JGI IMG/M metagenome (GOLD analysis project Ga0137386, IMG submission 104910) | Vadose zone soil microbial communities from Sagehorn Ranch, Mendocino, California, USA - Sage2_R_100_16 metaG | ecosystem: Environmental > Terrestrial > Soil > Vadose zone | place: USA... | reverse complement strand
GGACCGCGTGCCCGGGTCGCGCCGTGGGTGGCCTGCTGCGGGCGCGCTCGTGGTAGATTTCTAACGCTATGGCGCTGGTCGTCCAGAAGTACGGCGGCTCGTCGGTCGCCGACGACGAGAAGATCCGGAACGTCGCCCGGCGCGTCGCGGCGAGCGCGCCCGGCCGGGAGCTCGTCGTCGTCGTCTCGGCGATGGGCAAGACGACCGACGGCCTCGTGGCCCTCGCGCACCAGGTGTCGCCGTCGCCCGAGCCGCGCGAGATGGACATGCTGCTCGCCACGGGCGAGCAGGTCACGATCGCCCTCCTCGCGATGGCCCTGCAGTCCTTAGGGCTGCGGGCGCGTTCGTTCACGGGATTCCAGGCGGCGATCCGCACCGACCGCGCCCACACGCGGGCACGGATCACGCAGATCAGCACCGAGCGCGTCCGCCAGTCCCTCGACGCGGGCGAGATCGCCGTCGTCGCGGGGTTCCAGGGGCTGTCCGACGAGGACGAGATCACGACGCTCGGTCGCGGCGGCTCGGACCTCACCGCCGTGGCGCTCGCGGCCGCCCTCAAAGCCGAGGTGTGCGAGATCTACACCGACGTGGACGGCGTCTACACCGCCGACCCCGCCATCGTCCCCGACGCCAAGAAGCTCGCCCGCGTCTCGTACGACGAGATGCTCGAGATGGCGAGCCTCGGCGCGAAGGTGCTGCAGTCCCGCTCCGTTGAGTTCGCGAAGAAGTACGGCGTGACCGTCCATGTGCGCTCGACGTTCAAGCCGGACCCCGGCACGCTCGTGACGAAAGAGGAGCAGGGCATGGAAGAAGTGGTGGTCACCGGCGTCACGCACGACCGGAGCCAGGCGAAGATCTCCATCCTGAGGGTCCCCGACCGGCCGGGCATCGCCGCCCAGGCGTTCGGCGCGATCGCTGCGAAGAACATCGTCGTGGACATGATCGTCCAGAACATCAGCCGCGACGGGTACACCGACATGTCGTTCACCCTGCCGCGCGGCGACCACGCCCGCGCCGTCGTCGCGCTCGAGGAAGTCGCGCGGTCGATCGGCGCCCTCGGCGTCGTCCACGACGAGCGCGTGGCCAAGGTCTCGATCGTCGGCGTCGGCATGCGGAGCCACGGGGGCGTCGCCGCGAAGATGTTCGCCACGCTCTCCAAGGAAGGGATCAACATCCAGATGATCTCCACCTCCGAGATCGCGATCTCGTGCGTCATCGAGGACAAGTACGCGGAGCTGGCCGTCCGCGCCCTCCACGACGCCTTCGAGGTCGGCAAGGGGGCCAACCGATGAGCCGGGGCAAGGCCGCGGTCTTCTTCGGTCCCGGCAAGCCGTTCGAGCTCCGGGAGTTGCCACTGCCCGAGGTGGAGCCCGACGCCGTCCTCATCCGCGTCGCGCTCGCCAACGTGTGCGGTTCCGACCTCCACTTCTGGCGGGGCGACGCGCCATTGCGCCTGCCCGACGACGGCTGGATCTTCGGCCACGAGATGACCGGCCGGGTGTCCCGGCTCGGCGCGCGCGTCCAGACGGACTCGCTGGGGCGCCCGCTCAGGGAAGGCGACCGCGTCGCCTACACCTACTTCTACCCCTGCGGGCGCTGCTACGCCTGCCTCGCCAACGAGCCCGCGGCGTGTCCGGCGAAGATCGAGCGGCCGCGAGGGCCGTCCGAGTTCCCGCACTTCCACGGCGCGTTCGCCGAGTACTACTATCTGCGGCCGCGCGGCGCGCTCTTCCTCGTCCCCGACGCGCTGCCCGACGAGATGGTTGCGCCGGTGAACTGCGCCCTCTCGCAGGTGATCGTCAGGCTCGGGAGGGCGGGCCTCGCCTTCGGCGGGAGCGTCGTGATCCAGGGCGCCGGCGGCCTCGGGATCCAGGCGGCGGCGGTCGCCCGGGACATGGGCGCCGCGACGGTGATCGTCGTCGATCAGCTCCCGGGGCGGCTCGAGCTGGCGCGGGCGTTCGGCGCCGACCACACGATCAACCTCAAGGAGGTCGCCGACCGCAAGGAGCGTGTCGCGCTCGTGCGGACGTGGACGGGCGGCGGCGGCGCGGACGTCGTCTGCGACTTCGTCGGCTTCCCGCAGGTCATCCCGGAGGGGATCGAGATGCTCCGCTCGGGCGGCACGTACCTCGAGATCGGCACGATCAGCCGCGGCGCGAAGGTCGAGCTCGAGCCATCGCTGCTCGTTTGGGGGTCGAAGAAGATCGTGGGCGTGATCCAGTACGATCCGTGGGTCATCCCCCGCGCGCTCGACTTCCTTGTGCGCAACCGCGGGCGCTTCCCCTTCGACCGGCTCCTCTCGCACAAGTACCCGCTCGAAAAGATCAATCAGGCGTTCGCCGACTCGGAGTGGCACAACCGGGAGACGACCACGATCACGCGCGCGGCCCTCGTGCCCTAATCAACATCGGGGGGAGCGGCGCCGCTCCCCCCGATACCCCCCACCGGTCACCCATCGCGGTCTCGCTCGCGAATCGATTGCGGCGGCAAAGCCGCCGCTCGAAAGCCCAGGGGGTGGCTCGGAGGGGACGCGCCCTTGGGGCGCGCCAGTCAAGTCGCCCTCTCCAATGGTCTTGTGCTCCGGTCCGCGTTGTGGCAGGGTGCCTGCCACCGTGGCCGATGGCCACGTCCGGGGAGGTGCGTATGGCTCAGCTCCTGATCAACGGCAAGACCTTCATGGTCGACGCCGATCCCGCGACACCGCTCCTGTGGGTCATCCGCGAGCGGCTGCAGCTGACCGGCACCAAGTTCGGCTGCGGGATCGCCCAGTGCGGCGCGTGCACCGTCCACCTCGACGGCGCGGCGGTGCGGTCGTGCCAGACGACCCTCGCCCAGGCCGCCGGAAAGAAGATCACGACGATCGAAGGGCTCCACCCCAAGGGGGAGCATCCCCTCCAGAAGGCGTGGATCGCCGAGCAGGTGCCGCAGTGCGGCTACTGCCAGTCGGGCCAGATCATGCAGGCGGCGGCGCTCCTGGCGAAGAGCCCCAACCCGACCGACGAGGAGATCGTGGCCGCGATGTCCGGCAACATCTGCCGCTGCGCCACGTATCTGCGCATCAAGCGCGCGATCAAGCGCGCCGCGCGGGGGATATAGGCCATGAAGAGCACGAGGACCGAGCTCAGCCGTCGAGACTTTCTGAAGACCACTGCGGTCGCGGGCGCCGGCCTTACCCTGAGCTTCACCATCCCGGGCGGGGGCGCTCGAGAGGCATCGGCGGCCGCGGCGTTCGAGCCGAACGCCGCCCTCACGATCACGCCGGACGGGATCATCACCGTGCACATCACGAAGGCGGAGATGGGCCAGGGCGTCGGCACCGCGCTCGCCCAGATCGTCGCCGAGGAGCTGGAAGCCGACTGGAAGGACGTTCGCATCGACTACCCGATGAACGACCCGAAATACGGGCTGATGCTCACCGGCGGGAGTTGGTCGGTGAACTGGACGTTCGACTCCCTCTCGCGCGCGGGCGCCGGGGCGAGGATGCTCTTGACCGAGGCCGCCGCCAAGCAGATGAACGTGGCAGTCGCGGACTGCGTCGCCGAGGACGGCCGGATTCGGCACCTCCCGACCGGACGGTCGATGCCGTACGGAGAGATCGTCGCGAAGGTCCCGATCACGCGGACCCTCTCCGAGGAGGACCTCAAGAAGATCGAGCTCAAGAAGCCGAGCCAGTACCGGATCGTCGGGAAGTGGATCCCGCGCCTGGACATCCCGGAGAAGGTGACGGGCAAGGCGAAGTTCGGGATCGACACATTTCTTCCGGGGATGGTCTACGCGAAGGTCGCCTACCCCCCGACGCGCGAGGGGGGCAAGCATACGGCCGTCGATGACACCGGGGCGCGGAAGGTGAAGGGCTGGATCCAGACGGTCGTGACCGACGACGTGGTGGCCGTGGTGGCGGACACCTACGACAACGCGGTGAGGGCGCGTGACGCGCTCAGGGTCTCCTGGGACCCGGGCCCCAATGCCGGCGTCAGCACCGCGTCGATCTTCGAGATGTACGCGAAGAAGGCAAAGGAGGACCTGACCGCGCCCTCCTGGGTCGAGCAGGGCGATGTGAAGGCGGGCCTGGCCCAGGCCGCGAAGACCCACGAGGCGACCTTCACGACCGACTACGTAGCCCACATGCAGATGGAGCCGATGAACTGTGTCGTGCGCCTGGACGGCGGCGCGTACGACATCTACACCGGCAGCCAGTTCCAGACGATGGCCGTGGGGGCGCTCTCCAAGAAGCTCGGCGTCGACCCCTCGAAGATCCGCATCCACCAGCACTACCTCGGCGGTGGCTTCGGTCGCCGGCTCGAGCCCGACATCATGGTGGAGACCGCGCTCATCGCGCGGGAGGTCAAGCGGCCGGTCAAGCTGATTCGCTCGCGCGAGGAGGATCTGCGGCGCGACTACTACCGCTCGGCCACGCTCCAGGTGCTGCGCGGTGGCCTCTCGGCCGACGGCAAGGTGATCGCCTGGGAGAACACGCTGGTGGCGGCGTATCCCGGCGAACGCTATGGCGGGCTCGACGACAAGGGACGCGATCAGTTCGCGCTCAACGGCAGCGACCACGTGTACGAGATCCCGAACCAGTTCGTGCGCGCCGTCCGGGCCGAGACGGGAATGTCGGTCGGCTACGTGCGGGCCGTCGCGCCCAACTACACGTTCTTCGCCGTCGAGACATTCATCGACGAGCTGGCCCACCTGGCCAAGGCCGACCAGGTGCAGTTCCGCCTGGCGATGCTGGGCGGTGCACCGCGGCTGGCCCGTGTGCTGAAGCTCGCCGCCGATCGGGCCGGGTGGGACTCACCGCTCCCGCCCAACGTCGGCCGCGGGGTCGCCTGCGTGACCGCGCAGGAGCGGAAGTCGCCGACGTGGACGGCGAGCGTGGTGGAGGCGCAGGTGGACCCGGCGAGCGGCGCGGTGAAGGTGCGGAAGATCGTCTGCGCGGTGGACTGCGGCATCGTCGTCAACCCCGACGGCGCCCGCTCGCAAATCGAGGGCTCGCTGCTCTTCGGCCTCTCGAACGCGCTGAAGGAGCGGGGCACCGTGAAGAACGGGGCGCTCGAGCAGTCGAACTTCCACGACTACCAGGTATTGAGGATGAGCGACGTGCCCGAAGTCGAAGTGCATGTCGTCCCGTCAACCGAGTACCCCACGGGCCTCGGCGAGCCCGGCACGACCACGATCCTCCCCGCGCTGTCGAACGCGATCTTCGCGGCGACCGGCGCGCGGGTGCGGAGCGCGCCGCTCACGGCCGAGCGCGTGCTCACGGCGATCCAGCAGAAGGCGTAGCCAACCAGTCGGAGGGGGCCTCGACGGCCCCCTCCGAGGCCGGGGGAAGCGCTCCCGCGCGAGAGCGAACCCCCAGAACTCGAGCGCGCCGGCCAAGCCGGCGCTCGAACGGCGCTCACTCCGACGCTCGGCGTCCTCGGCACCGGCGGCCGAACGCGAGCGATCCCGCGAGGCAGCCAAGCCCGCCCAGCAGCACCATGCGCGCGGTGCCGAGGCTCGCCGCGAGCGTCCCCGCCAGCAGCGTGCCGGCCGGGGCGAGACCGACGAACGCCATCGTGTAGAGGCCCATCACGCCCCCGCGCCGGTCGTCCGCGACGATGGTCTGGATCAGCGCGTTGCTCGAGGCGAGCTGGACCATCACGCCGAATCCGGTGACGAACAGCAGGGCGAGCGACAGCCAGAGCGCGTCGGAGAGCGCGAACAAGGCGAGCGCGCTGCCGGCCACGGCGGCTCCAACCGTGATCGTGGCCGCCGACTGACCGAGCGAGCGCTGGCCCGACAGGACGAGCGTACCGACGAGCGCGCCGCAGCCGGACGCCGCCATCAGCCAGCCGAGGGTCTCCGGGCCGCCGTGGAGCACTTCCGACGCGAACACGGGGAGCAGCACGGTGTACGGACGACCCAGCAGAGTGACGAGGGCCACCAACATTAGAATGGCCGCGATCGGCCGGGTCGAGCGTGCGTAGCGCGCGGTCTCGTGGAGCCCACGAAGGATCGGCGTCGCGGTCCGCGCCGGGGCCTGCGGCGCTGCGCGCATCGCCCCGAGCGCCAGGAGGACCGCCGCGTAGCTCGCGCCGTTCACGAGAAAGCATACCCCCTCACCGGCGTGCGCGACGATGGCGCCGCCGATCGAGGGGCCGATCAGCCGCGCCGCGTTCGTGACCGACGCGTGCAGGGCGACCGCGTTCCCGACGTCGTCCCGACTCTCGACGATGTCGGCGACGAAGGCCTGGCGGGCCGGGACGTCGAGGGCGCCGACGACCCCGAGGAGGGCGCCGATCGCGACCAGCTGCCAGACGGCGACCACACCCGCCAGCGCCAGCCCTGCCAGGACCAGCGTCAGCGCCATCGCGAGGCTCTGCGTGACGACGAGGATCCGGTGACGGCTCCACCGGTCGCTGAGCCCCCCCGCGATGGGCATCAGGAGGAGCGAGGGGAGCTGGCCCGCGGCGGCGAGGACGCCGAGCAGGAATGGCGAGCCCGTCAGCCGATAGGCGAGCCAGCCCATCGCCACCTGCTGGACCCAGGTGCCGACCAGCGACACGGACTGGCCACCGAGAAAGAGACGGACGTTCCGCGACCGGAGGCTGCCGAAGGCCCGCGCGCGGGGGAGCTCCATCGACGAGGTGGGCGGGTGACCGCCAATGCGGGTCACCCGCCCTTGCGGGTCACGCGCGCTTCAGCTGGGCACGGTCGATCGGAAGCGTGCGAACGCGCTTGCCCGTCACCGCGTAGATCGCGTTGCAGACGGCGGGCGCCACGCTCGGCACGCCGGGCTCGCCGAGGCCTCCCGGCGCCTCGCCGGAGTCCAGGATGTGCGGCTCGACGACCGGCATCTCGTTGATGCGGAGCATCGGATAGTCGTGGAAATTGGACTGTTGCACACGACCGCGGTCGATCGTGATCCGGCCGTAGAACGCGGCCGTGAGCGCGTACACCGCGCCCCCTTCCATCTGCGCCTTGACCTGGTCGGGATTGACCGCGATGCCGGGATCGATGGCGGCGACGAGCCGGTGGACGCGGACGGCCCCGTCCGGGGCGACCGACACCTCGGCCACCGTGGCGGCGTAGCTGCCGTAGGAGAATACGACGGCGATGCCGCGTCCGCGCCCGGACGGGAGCGGCGCCCCCCAATTCGCCTTGGTCGCGGCCAGCTCCAGCACCCCCTTGTGGCGGGGCGACTTGCCGAGCAGCGCACGCCGGTACTCGTACGGATCCTTGCCGGCCAGGTGGGCCAGCTCGTCGATGAAGCTCTCGATGATGAACCCGTTCTGCGACGGGCCGACCGAGCGCCAGAACCCGAGCGGGATACCGAAGTCCTTGTTGGTCCACTCGATGCGGAGATTCGGGACGTCGTAGGGCATGTTGCGCACGGCTTCGACCGCGGCGGCGTCGATCTCGCCCGCCTTCGCGCGCCCCTTCTGGATCAGAATGCCCGGCCCCACCATCCGCGTGAACCACGCGGCGGGCATGCCGTTGGCGTCGAGCGCCGCCCGGAAGAGGTTGTACGTTGCGGGACGGTAGAAGCCGTGAGTCAGGTCGTCCTCGCGCGTCCACATGACCTTCACGGGCGCGCCGACGGCCTTCGCCGTCTCGACGGCGTCCACGATGAAATCCTGCTCGCCGCGCCGGCCGAACCCGCCGCCGAGCAGCGTCGTGTGCACGGTGACCTTCTCGGGCGGGAGCCCGGTGAGGCGCGCGCCCGTCGCCTGAGTGCCTCCAGGGTTCTGCGTCGGCGCCCAGATCACGCAGGCGTCGGGCGTCACCTGCGCCGTCGCGTTCATCGGCTCCATGCACGCGTGCTCGAGGAACGGCACCTGGTACACCGCCTCGTGCACGCGCCCGCCTGCGGCGAGCGCCTTCTCGGCGTCGCCGTCGTTCCGCGCGACCTGACCCGGCTGTCTGGCGGCGGCCTCGTACTCGCGCGTGATCATCGCGCTCGACACCTGAGCGGTCGGTCCCTCGTCCCACGTCACCCGGAGCGCCTTGCGCCCCTGGGAGGCAGACCAGAAGCCGTCGGCGACCACGGCGATGCCGTTCGACACCTGGACGATGTGCTTGACGCCTTTTACCTGTTTCGCGGCTGTCGCGTCGAAGCTCTTCACCTTGCCGCCGAAGACGGGGCAGCGCTCGATCGAGGCGACGAGCATCGCCGGGACCACCACGTCGACCCCGTAGATGCCGCGGCCGGTGATCTTCTCGGGCGTGTCGCGCCGGTGCACATGCTTGCCGATATAGCGGAATTTGTCGGGGGTCTTGAGCTTCGGGTCCTGCGGCACGGGCAGCTGCTGCGCACGGTCCACGAGCTGGCCGTAGAGGAGCCGTCGTCCGGTCGGCTTGTGGACCACCGCGCTCGGCTCCGTCTCCACGCTCTCGACCGGCACCCCCCACTCGTTGGCGGCGGCCTGCATCAGCATCTCGCGCGCCCCTGCGGCGGCCTTGCGCCACATCGCCAGGTGGTCGCGGACGCCGCGGCTTCCACCGTAGGACTGGGCGCCCGTGACAGGGTTCTTGAAGAGCGCTGGATTGGCGGGCGCCTGCTCGACGCGGACCCGGTCGAGGTCGACGTCGAGCTCATCGGCGATGATCATGGGCGTCGTGGTCAGCGAGCCCTGCCCCATCTCGGGGACCGAGTTGGTAATCGTCACGACGCCGTCGCGATCGATCCGGAGCCACTGGTTCGGCGCGAACACACCCGGCGTCTGCGCGAGGGCGTCGGACCGGCGACGCGGGAGCGGGAAGCCGATCGTGAGCCCCGCGCCGACCGCGAGGCCGCCCTTGAGGAGCGCGCGTCGGGAGACGAGCGTCTTCATCGCGCGCCTCCTTTCTGGAGCGCCGCCGCCTGATGGATCGCGGCCCGGATGCGCTGGTAGGTCCCGCAGCGGCAGATGTTGCCCGCCATCGCGGCGTCGATGTCGGCGTCCGTCGGGGAGGGCTTGCTGGCCAGGAGGGCCGCGGCCGACATGATCTGCCCCGGCTGGCAGTAACCGCACTGGGGCACGTCCACCTCCGTCCACGCGCGCTGCAGGGGGTGGTCACCCTTGTCCGAAAGGCCCTCGATCGTGGTCACGCGTTTGCCGGCGGCGGCCGAGGCCGGCGTGACGCACGCGCGCACGGGCGCGCCATCGAGGTGGACCGTGCACGCGCCGCAGAGCGCCATGCCGCACCCGTACTTGGTTCCGGTCAGGCCGAGCGTCTCCCGGAGCACCCACAGGAGGGGCATCTCGGGCTGGACGTCGACCCGCTGCGCTTTGCCGTTGACAGTGAGTGAGACCATGGAGACCTCCTGGGCCAGAATCTGACGCGCCTCAGGAGACACCAGCATCACCTCGCTGTCAACTCCTGTATAAAATTTTCGACTCTAGTCACGCGCGCCGCGGCGTGGGATCGTCGGCGCATGACGCTCTACTCGCGCCATCAGCTGATCGTGCTGCTCGTCCTCCTCAGCGCCGCGGGGTTCGGCCTCGCCGTCGGTCACTGGCGCCGCGCTCACCCCGATGTCGTCGAGCGGCTGGAGCAGTTCGATCGGACCCCGCCGCCCGCGGGCTCACTCGCGCCGCCGGCGCGGTTCCCGGCATCCCCCGAGCGCGGGCACCCACGAGCGACGCCGCGGTCAGCGCGACAGACGTCGCGCGCCGCGCGCATCGACCTCAATCGCGCGGACGTCGCCGAGCTGACGCAGCTTCCCGGCATCGGGCCCGTGCTGGCGACGCGAATCGTCCAGGCGCGCGAGGCCGACGGACCATTCGCCGCGGTGGACGATCTCCACCACGTGGGCGGCGTGAGCCGCCGCACGATCGAGCGGCTCCGACGGCTCGTGACGGTCACCCGCTGACGGGTCTTCCATGCCATGGCGCGCGATGCCGCTCGCTCCCGTCGCGATCGCGTTCGCCGCCGGCGTGGGCCTCGCCCCCTGGGCGCGTCCGGACGTGGCCTGGACGACGTGGCTCGCAGCGCTCGCGAGTACCGGCGCGCTCCTCCTCAAGGGCCGGACGGCCGGGGCGACGGCCTTGCTCCTCGTCGGCGTCGCGGCCGTCGGCGCCCTTCATGGAATCGAGGCGCCCCTCCCGCCCGGCCACGTCGCCCGCCCCGATCTGCCGC
>Ga0137386_10003628_pt1 | contig 10110 bp, 12 predicted proteins | sample SagtaG_4_FD_104910 | JGI IMG/M metagenome (GOLD analysis project Ga0137386, IMG submission 104910) | Vadose zone soil microbial communities from Sagehorn Ranch, Mendocino, California, USA - Sage2_R_100_16 metaG | ecosystem: Environmental > Terrestrial > Soil > Vadose zone | place: USA... | reverse complement strand
TTTCTTTTTAAGGCCATAAATAGGCCGGTTCCGGCAGGGGATAGAGATTTATACTACTTCGAGCAAAACTCCTCTGAAATCGCCTCTAATGTTGTCAGAGAGGCATATAAAACAGGTGTTCGGTTGATGCAAGAATTACGTGTGAAACGGTAGGGGAGAAGGGAAGTGAGGTACATATAACAGCCCTTTATGCGAAGCCGGGTTCCTTCGTGTTTTTGACAGTCCAATATGTTACCGCTCTTCCAAAAACGCTAATCGAAAAAGTATACCAGGCAATCAAAAATTCAAAAAATTTGATAATCGAAAAGTAGACCACATTTCCCCGCAAAGTTGTTGCTCCGCATGCAATCCAACATTTCAACTAATGCCGATTAGCTTTAGGTTAGAACATGATATAATCAGACCACCAAGAATATAGACATGAAGAAAAAACCTTTATTATTGCTTTGTCTTGCAGTGGGTTTTGTTATTATCATTGGTTTTTACTTTAAAACTCATCTGCAAGATAAAATAACAATGAGTCATCAATTAACAAATTCTGCTAAACAATGTGATAATGACGGATCTATTGCAGTACTGGCGGTTAAAGCATACCCTAAGCTATTACCTGATTATTATATTCATCCAGTCAATGTGAAAAATCCGCCAGTTGTCGAAGCAGCTTATCTTGACAAAAAAACGGGTAATTGGGTTGTTCATGCCTATTATATGGGACAGTTTTCTTCTGAAACCTATGATTGGTTTCAGGTTGACTCTTGCCGGAAGAAAGTAATATGCGCTGAAATGGTTGCAAGACCATACGCACAACCACCGTTACCTTTTTGTACATACCAATAAATAAAAGTGCTTCACTTTTACCCATAACTAACCAGAGTTAGTTGTATGAGAATACAGGGGTGGTACACTTTTCGGTTATCTTTTTTTATGACCCTTTGCTGAGTGGTCTACTTTTTGATTAGCAAGTGGTCATTATTCAAGGCTCTCCGTCACATTAAGTGAGCCTGCTTGCTTGGACAAGAACATAGTTTTCTGCTAGATTCCCATGATGAGTATCAGAAGGCATGCTGCCGATTGCTCCGTGATCTCAAGGCAAGTTCTGAGCTAGAGAAGAAAGTGAGGGTCCATGGCATGACAGACAGCCAGATTCAAGAACAGAAACAAGAACGCATCCGCAAACATTTGGAGGGAGTGATAGACCTCATGGAGCAGGCCATCAACTCTAAGAATGATGTCGAGTGGAAACGCATTCATGTGGACGCAGCAACGAGCGCGGTACTTGCAACCGTCGCTGAGTTGCTACCAGTGCAGATCCAAGAGCAAATCAGGACTATCATCTCACTGCATGAAAAGACCTGGAACATTGATCTGCCCTCAGCAGAGGGGGAAACTCCGCATAAACCTCTTTCAGAAGAATTGATTGATGCAATCACTCATGAAGACGAGAACAGCGAGATAGAGTCATAAGACGGGGTTTTCGATTCAAGAACAGCTTATCACTTGCAAAGATTATTATTTGTGTTTGATCCTCTCACAGGGCCCTCCCCAATTTGTGCCTGCATTAATTGCTTCGTTCGAAGCAAGCAGGCACACTTAAAGTGGGGGAGAGCCTTATTCAATTATCATCAACACCTTCGGACACACCGGATAGTGGTTATTCTGTGGCACAGGGAGTCGTGATGATCGTCGTATATACTTTTCACCTCTCTTGATCTGCATCCCACACCTGAAGCAAATATGTTCCTTTTTCGCTTCTGTGGCTTGTTTATCCATATAATGCAGAGGTTAGTATAGCAAGTTGTTGGAGATCAGGCTAAGCCGCCTTTTCTGGCGATTTCTCGTCTTTTTTCAGGTGTCATTGTTGCAAAGCCTTTGGGAACCGGTGCTTTTCCGCCTTTACTCTGTGCTGCACGCTTGGCATCGCGGTCATATTTACTTGACGCAAATCCTTGATTACTTCTTTTGTGTGTTCCGGCTCCTCTGGTCATAGGTAAGGAAATTATAGCAAAGATATAGATTTATCTATTTTGTAAAACCTCTTACAATCAAGTAAGGGATGAACGATATAATAACGAGCACCACAAAAACGACAATTCCCCCTATAAATCCCCAAAACATTGTTAGAACCGAATTAAGAATTATAGCAAAAACAAAGGTCAAGAAGTCACCTGAACGTATAGCGTTAAAAATCACAGCGAGAAGCCTAATAGTACCGTACACAAAACCAATTACAAAAGAGATATACCATACTACAATGAAATAGCCTTCATGTTTCTCTTTTAGAGATGAAAAAAACTTAAAACGTTGGGGTTTTTCCAAGTCTGGCTTACTTTTTTCATGCTCTTGAGCAACGTTTCTGTTAAGGTTATCTACTAACTGTTGTGACGTTATCCTATCATGCTTTTCTTCTTCCATATGCTGATTAAAGTATAATTACACTTCCTTGGGTCTTGTTGTAGGTTTATCCTAATACCACTGTACTACGCCGCCATGATGCGAGCAAGTACCTCTGTGGTTCAGACTAAAGCTATACGTTCCGTCTGCACAATGCGCGGTAGCTCCTGCTGGTATGCTGCCGTTCGTTATTGCCGGTTGTGTTTGTTGATACGTTTGCTGCGTTGGTTGTGGGTGATAGAACGGAGTCGGGGTCGGTGTGAGTGTTGGCGTTGGCGTTACTGTTAGAGCGGGTGTATTGGTGGGAGTCGGTGTTGCGGTGGGTGCTGTTGTTTGAAGTCCGGCAACTTGCGAGTGGGAAGTAGCTTGTTGGATATATCCAAAGATTGCAGAAAGGCCAATGACTGCAAGAATGATTTTACTTTTCAGGTTCATAGCTGTGAGACAGCGTGATTGTAGCATATCTAAAAACTGTCTGCTTACTGTCACGTTGGGTAGGGAGGTGTAGCAAACATCCGGTGGCGGTGATCGGCGGGTAAGTGAGCAGTGTACTAGCTACACGAAGTGGAAGAATGGAGTATAGGCTCGTTTAGAGGCATGGTATAATGCGACAAAATGGCTACACCAGGAAAGCTGAGAGATTATACGATAGTAAACAGTGGGTTACTTGCTGTATCCTTGTTGTTTGTACAATCTTATCTTAATCAGCCATCTAAACAACTTGATTGGTTGCAGCAAGGATCGCTCATTTCTTTTGCTATTGCTGTGCCAGGTCAGGCACTCTGGTTTTTAGTTATGCTTTCCGATAAGATCGGGTATTCTTTTGATTTTTCTAAGGCTAATGACAAAGTCCTTAATATCTTTATTGCCATCATATCGGTGAGTATTCTCGCTGCAATCGTTGGCATTGGCTTGGCGATCTGGCGGCTTTTTCCCTTGGCTGGATTTATGTTTCTCTTATTGAGCACTCTTTACTTAGGTTTCTTCTATCTATTGCACAATTCATAAAGGTCACAAAATAACATGATCTGTTCGCAGAAGAAAAAAAGGTGGGGGATTAATCAGGTGTGGCACTGCCACAAAAGAACGGCTCCCCCACAGGCCAAAGCGTTGCAGTCTCAATTCGAGACAATAACCAGTATCTTCCGGTGCTTCAATTGATGCACGGTGATCTCGTGTTGTCTCAACCGGTGCTGGTAGTCATAGCGGCCATGACAGGTAGGACATAAACAGAGTAGGGTAGGCGTCGGGTTGCCTATATCATGGTCGGCGTGGGCTGCGTGAAGGTAGACTTGATAGCGTTTTCCTGTTCGCTTGGATTTCCGCTTTCTGCCGTGCTTAATTTGGCAAAATTCACACCGTTTGCCTGCTTGTTCCTTGCACTGTCTTGCGAGAAACTCCCAATTTTTGGGATATTGTCTCCTCCTTTTGGTGTTCACCAATGGACTCCTTGGTAGGGGAGTACCACAGCGAGGTATACTACCTGTAGCGGTACTTTCGCGACTAGGCGAGTGCTCTGCTTTGGTATGGCAATGTCAGAACAGAGTGCTTGCTTACCTGGAATGAAGTTTTTTCACCTCAGACAGTCTCATCGGTGTGAAAAGAAGATCACGCTCAATCCCAAGTCCCATAACTTCTACTGCCTGCATCTCGTTCAGAGAGAAGTAGCCAAGCTCAGAGGAGTCTGAGTGTACCCAGCCAAAGAAGATGAAATCATCCTCCTCTGGTGAGCCTTCTATGGCATACCAGGCCATGTTTGCCAGTGGATGGAAGAACTTGACTAATACCATCGGGTCTTTCTCGTTCTCCTGTGAGTAGAGCGGTGGCAATTGTTGCCGAAGTTCTTCTGGTAACAGTTCCATGTGGTTAGTGCTCCTTTCGTTGCTAATCGTTCTTATCATTAACTTCGGTAAGGGCCGCGCAAGTCATCGGGTAGCTCATCCACCGACGCATAAAGCTCAACCCACGGTTCACTTTTGTGTTTCCAGTGGAAGAAAGCAAGTTCGTTAGTGACTGCCTCACGTATTTCCTGTGTGGGGCATGACCACATGGTGACATCGCCTTCGACATATTCGATCACGTCAAATCTTTCCTCCCGATCTCTGAAGAAGATGATGACGTACGGCCAGGTACCCAGGTTGTATCCAGGTTTTCCCCAGTCTCCGATAGCTCGCCAGTCTTTTTTTTGCGCGAAATCCATGTCGTCATAGCCATCTCCGCCAAACAAGGGTAAAGCGCTCCAAAATTGTTCCGGCCTTACCTGGTACTGGTCTAGCTCAGGCTTCATCGTTTACTGCTCCGTTTCTGATGTCAAAACATCTGAAAAATCGTCGGGTTTCCCAAGTTCGACCCAAACAGCAAATTTTACGTCTTCCTCAAAACCAATAAAGTTATGGTTGTTCAATGTGTCCGCAAGACGCTGCATATCCTCATCCGTCAGGCTGTTGATCTGCTCGTTGGTAAATCCAAGCGAACTGAGATATAACCTGCTGATGGAGAAGACAGCATACGTGCGACTCCACTCAAGTGAGTCCAATAGACTCCTCCTTTCACAAACAGACACTCTGCCAGCGTCAGATGACTTCAAGACAGAGTGTCTAAACATACATGACAGCCTACGGGAACTCGTCGCCTTCCGGTTCGAGATCGGTGCTGGTGCTAGTCTGCTGCTTGCCGCTTAAAAATTCGACTTCGCTGGCAAGAACTTCAACTGTCGTGCGCTCGACACCATTTTTGTCGGTGTACTTGCGTTGGGTGAGGCGGCCTTCGATGTAGACCTTTGCTCCTTTTTGCAAGTAGGTGTTGCACGTCTCAGCCAACTGCCGCCAGGCGACAACGTTAAACCAGTCGGTTTCTTCTTTTCGCTCGCCGGAGCTGCTTTTGGTGCGCCGGTTGACCGCAAGAGAGAACCGTGTAAAAGGGGTGCCGTCACTGGTCACGTTCATTTCGGGGTCTCTTCCGAGGTTGCCGATGAGCATGATCTTGTTGAGCATGCCGTTTCTCCTTTCGGTTGAATAGGAATTGTCTTCCCAACAAGCGGGAAGATCATACGCAGAAACAGAAGTAGTCAGCCACACTTTCCTAAGCTGTACCATTTCCTTTCGTAGAAAAACTGCAACTTGTTAAGTTAAGGTGCTACAAAACTAGCTCCGCGTTTGGAGCTTCCTGGTAGAAACCAGTAAATACTTAGTTTGGCAAGTATTGGCCGAATAAACAATGCAATAAAATACGGATGGAATACGAACGGTGTTAGCTGGTGGAGCTGAGGGGTTTGTTAGCTGGCAATATGGTATTGCTGCGTGGATCGCACTGAAGAGATTTCCCGCAAGATTTTAGCGTCGCTCGCGTTTTGTTGCCGGTTCTCGTCGGGGTCTGCTGTAGGCACTCTTCACGCTGGCAAGTGCTTCTTTTGAGGAATAGGAGCTGCGCTCCTGGGGCACACGGTTGGCATAGACAAGAAGAAGCGTTGTTGCGTGCTGCTGCGATAGTCCGTCATCGCGCAATTGACAGGCAAGCCAGAACCCCGTTGCATTCCGATTACCGTGTGTGGCTCTTGCGACTGCTTCGCTCAACCATTTCTCGCCGGAAGAGGAGGCGAAGCCCAAGCCTTGCGGGAATTGCTGGTGTTCTCCTTTGACGGGAAGGAGTGTTCGTAACCAGTCGGGAAGGGGTGCAAGGGGTGTTTCCGGATTTGCCCAGGTGTAGTGTTTTCTGCCGTAGAGACTGGATGGGGGCAACACGACATAGCCGCCGTGTCCCCGGAAATCTAAACCGATTTGTCCGGTAAGTCCGACGACATTGGGGTAAGTATTCCCATCGTCAGGGTTGACAAAGAAATAGTGCATGCCTCCGTTTGCGGTTCTGCTTCGTTTGGTGTCAGGAAGGGTTTCATACTGCTCCTGAAGCGTTTTCAGGCCGTAGTAGCCTTCCGGTACATCCATATCAAGGACGATAACTCCGGATGGTTTGCCGGTGGCAAGGCCGATGTTTGCTTTGGGGTGTTCGCTCCATGCCTGGGTGAGGACTGCTTCATCGGTGGTTGCTGCTTTGTGGCCGTTGGTGCCTTCGTAGGGGATTTTTCCGGCAAGGGGAAACACCGGCCAGCCAAGACGGGCGTAGATCAAGGCTTGGTCACTCAAGGGGATTTCCGGCTGCATGGCGTTTCTTTGTTCCTGGTATTGCTCTCTATTCATTGAGATGAGTATACCTCACCGGCGATTACGGGGTAGGGTGGTTGAAATATATCGGTATCCTTGCTATCTTTTTTCATACATGTCTGTTGAGAGCAACAAACCACTGGATATCTCTGCATTGCACGCTGCATATCCGCATGAGGCATTACCTATTCATGAGCGATATGGGGAAGGGGAACGCTACCGGTTTGGTTCAACCCTAGCTGATATTTACAGAGATCCGCCGGAACTGTCACCGGTGGTACAGATGAGAATGGTCAAAGGATATTTGGCCGTAGGTGATGTGCTGCATGTGTTACCAACGGATGAAGGGGGGTTGCATGTCGATCATGCCACTGGCGCGTGTGAGATTGGCAAAACAGGGGATTTAGCCTATGTGTATACAGCGCCTCAGCCGGAAACAATGCTCCGTGCGTCCCTTGATGGTCAAATACGAAAAGATGTGTATGGAACTAGCTTCACCCAAAGTAGTATGGAAGTGACTGGAACACCGGAAGGGGTACGGGTCACGATCTTTGGCGTAGTTGAGGCTGCGCCGAAACCGGTGAATAATAAGCGGGGAAGTCCGTTGCAATTTTTCCTGGTGGAATATGACCCGAAAAAACCGGATGAACCGCTCCGGCATGAGGTGTGGGTAAGAGACAAGCTGCGGGAAGAGGTGAAAGCGCTGAAACTGAAAAAGGACGATACGATTGAAGCGGTGTTGTATCGTCATACCTGGGACGTTGAGTTACAAGGCGGGGGGAAACAGACGCATACGCGCCATAATCTCGCAAAGATTGTAAAAGTGGATCGCAAAGGTGACGCGAAGCGCTCAAAAACTGAATAATCTGGTACCAGGGAAGAATAACCGGTCGCGAAGCGCTTTACATACTGTTTCCTGAACGCAAGGTTTCCTCTGTAAAAGCACGAAGTGCCATACATCAGGAAACAGAAAGCATCAAGTGTGCGACTTTACCCAAGTTAGATAAAGTACCCCAATTCGTTATATCATTTGAAGCGTCCCTTAATCTGCAATTTTGTACAGTGAACAAGTTATGGAAGCATTGGAGATGATAGAAAGGGTCAACCAATGTATGTAGATGAGCTAAAAAAATATGTTCGTAGCTATACACATCCGAGCATGTTAGATATTGAATTGGCAAAACGCATAATTCTTGAAGAATTAAGCTCACCAGCCTTCTCTGATACAGAAATCGTTACTTCTAATATCCTAATGTCTCGTGTGAATGCAAACTTAAATCGTGAGAATGGTCCTACGCCGGAAGGATATACTCGAATTGAGCCTGATTTAAATTATGTGAAATGGAATATTGCTGCAAGGGAGGCAATACAGCTACTCCATGCAACAGGAGTTATTATCGCTATTGGTTTGCCTGTTCATTATAACGAAGAGCAGCGAATTAGTGTTTGGCACACTCATGGTGCTACTGTCGCAGGTGAAGCATACTACCCAACCGTTGCTCCTCAATATCGGCTCACCGCAGCTTTTCGAGAAAACCAAAGTTTTCGACTAACAAGCGGGGATACGTATCTTTCTCAATTAGATCAAAGCAGTCTCCCTTCTCGCACCAAACGGTGCTTGAGAGAAAGCGTTGAAGCATTCAAAAAAGGATTATATCTGAGCGCAACAGTAACACTAGGTGCTGCTTCAGAAAGCCTTTGGATGAGTTTTGGCCGTCTTATAACAAATAAAAGACTGTCAGGATTTCAGCGATTAGAGAAAGAATTTGGTAATGCTTATCCCAATGCTGGACAGGTACTCACTATTGTATGGGATATTCTAAAAAGTGAGTGTAAAGCTGAACTGAAGCATGTCTTTCCTGTATCGGGAGAGGAGAAAGCTTTTAAGATGCATGCAGAGAGGTTACTTGAGCGACGTAATTATGCTATACACAGTGAAGATGCTGATGAAGATGAACCATTTTTTACATTCAACGAAACTGGCATGCTCTTGGTAGACTCAGCAAGCTACTTTAATCGTTTGACGCGCTTAATGGAAACCGTAGGCAACAAAGCATAGATTATCTTCTTGTCCTACACCTCTTGCAGCAAACCCACTTTGTAATATACACTGTGGAACAGCACATCAGTTCACCCTTGGGGAACCATAGCGCCACCACAGACGCTTCTACCGCGAACATCAGAAGAAAGGGGCATAAAGACACAAGTAACACAGAAGCACTGCTTGAAGCGTTCGAGCAAGTCTACCAACTTCGTAACTCTACCAGCATCTACCTATTTCTCTTTCATCGTTCACAGAAAGTACCACGCTCTTAACATACTCATCTATCTATCTGGATTGTAGGGGGAGCAATGCAGACAACGGTAACACTCAGCACGCATGTACTGAAGAAAGCGATTGACCGTTACTACAAACAGCTTCAAGACTACAAAGGTCGCGCAGATTATGAATTGGCTGTCCGAACGGCCTTTCTCAATCTCCTGAATGAGACTGCTCACCAGGTGAAATGGATGCTCATACCAGAGCAGACCATCGAGGGCGGTATTCGTCCTGATGGAGTGCTACGCGATAGCTTTGACCTGAAACGCGGCTTCTGGGAAGCCAAAGGACCACAGAGCGATCTCGACAAAGAGATTGCCAAGAAAATTGCTGCTGGCTACCCACTTATCAATACGATCTTTGAGAATACGAAGCGAGCAGTTCTCTATCAAAACAAAAAACGTGCCTATGAATACGATCTACAGAACCCGAAAGCGATCAGTGATCTCCTTACCCAGTTCTTCACCTACATCGAACCGGAGATCGCGACGTTCGAGGTAGCAGTACAGGAGTTTAAAGAGCGAGTTCCCGAACTAGCACGAGCATTACTGACAATCATTGAACGGGAATACAAGCTCAATAAGAAATTCATTGCGGCTTTCGATACGTTTGCCGAACTTTGCCGCCAGGCGCTTGACCCGAAGATCAGTACCGATGTCATCAACGAGATGCTCATCCAGCACCTTCTGACTGAGCGTCTCTTCCGTACTGTCTTTGATAATTCTGACTTTGTAGATCGCAACGTCATCGCCGTTGAAATCGAGAAAGTCATCCAAGCGCTTACAAGCCGAGTCTTCAACCGTCACGAGTTCCTCAAGTCGCTTGATCGCTTCTATGTTGCGATAGAGGCAACAGCTAAAAGTATTGATGGCTGGCTAGAGCGGCAGCACTTCCTCGATACCGTCTACGAACGCTTCTTCCAGGGTTACTCGGTCAAGCGAGCGGATACCTATGGTATTGTCTACACACCACAGGAAATCGTGGATTTCATGTGTGCCAGCGTGGACGAAATATTGCGGCGCGAATTCGGTACATCGGTTGAGGAGCCAGGGGTACAGATCATCGACCCCTGCGTTGGCACAGGCAGCTACATCGTAAACCTCATGCACCGCATTCCCACTCACCGCCTGAAATACAAATACGAAGACGACTTTTTCTGCAACGAGATCATGCTGCTGCCCTACTATATTGCTTCGCTCAACATCGAACATGAATACTACAGCCGCGTCGGTGAATACGAAC
>Ga0137386_10003617_pt1 | contig 10119 bp, 9 predicted proteins | sample SagtaG_4_FD_104910 | JGI IMG/M metagenome (GOLD analysis project Ga0137386, IMG submission 104910) | Vadose zone soil microbial communities from Sagehorn Ranch, Mendocino, California, USA - Sage2_R_100_16 metaG | ecosystem: Environmental > Terrestrial > Soil > Vadose zone | place: USA... | reverse complement strand
AGCTTCTGTGTCACGAGCGAGGACATAACCGCTGTCAAATCACAATCCGCGAGCCGGAAACGAATTTTTATGTGAGAATCTTGTTTCCCCTGGCTCCATTTTCCCTGTTTCTTTCACTGCTTTGGTGAAATAGTGCTTGCTTAGTATACGCTCTCCTTCGTCCAATGCGATAATGTTTGCAGGATGTATCTGAACAGGAAGGAGAGAATCCTGATGAGCACCAAAAATACCACCATTCTCATTTCAGGAGCCAGTATTGCTGGGCCGACCCTGGCGTATTGGCTCAAGTGCTCTGGGTTTACCCCGACCGTGATCGAGCGTGCGCCACAACTGCGAGCAGGCGGGTACCCGGTTGACGTGCGCTATGAGGCCAAGCACGTTGCCAGGCTGATGGGGATCTGGCCCCCCCTGCAACAAGAAAAAACGTCCTTCAGCGAGATCTCGTTTGTCAACGAACGCAATGAGCGCATCGGCAGCATCAACGGACAAGCCATGCGCCAGACCTTCGACCTGGATGTGGTGGAGATCATGCGCGGCGATCTCGCAAAAATACTCTACGAGCTCACCAAGGACGAAGTGGAATACTGCTTCGGGGACTCCATCCAAGCCGTCAGCCAGGATGAGGAAGGAGTCGACGTGACCTTTGAGCGTGGCGGCTCCCGCCGCTTCGACCTGGTGGTGGGTGCCGACGGGTTGCATTCAATCGTGCGCACCCTGGTGTTTGGAGACGAAGCGCAGTTTGAGCACTATTTCGGCTATCACTTCGGGGTCTTCACCACCGACAACTATCTGGGACTCGACGAGGCCTGTGCGCAGTTGTATGGGGTCCCTGGGAAACAAGTCGTGCTACGAAGTACACGAGGCAATCAAGTCCTGGTCGCGTTTTTCCTCTTCAAGCAACCCACCCGGCTACGCTATGATTACCATGATCTGGCGCAGCACAAGCAACTGCTGGCTGAGGTGTTTGCCGGAGAAGGCTGGGAAGTCCCTCGACTCCTGGAGAAAATGCACACGGCCCCCGACTTGTACTTTGATGCGGTGAGCCAGATGCGCATGCCGAGGTGGTCCGACGGACGAGCGGTGCTGCTGGGAGATGCTGGCTATTGCCCGGCACTGCTCTCTGGGCAAGGGTCGACGCTGGCCATGATGGGAGCCTATGTCCTGGCGGGAGAACTGAAAGTGGCGCTGGGCGATCACAAGCTCGCGTTTGCCCAGTATGAACAGGTTTTCAGACCCATCGTCAGCCGTGTGCAAAAACAGGCGGGAGCCAGTGCCAGGTTCTTGGTTCCCGCAACGCCTTTGGGCCTGTGGGTGCAAACGCACCTGATCCCACGGCTGGTGCCGCCTTTGCTCGTGGCAATAGAGCACGGGAGGAGATTGCTCCCCAGGTCCTCCTCAAAGCCCAGCAGGGTAAAGGACTATGGGAATGTGCTCCCGCCGTCTTAACGAAGGGGTGCTACGGTGGGATCGGCGTGGAGGCCTCTTTTCCCACGGGATGCGCAATGAGATACCCATATTTCAGGCGAACAGAGAGAAGAATGAATGGGAAAGGAGAACTGCTATGAGAAAGCTCTGGGTGAAGGCGTGGATGACCCTGGATGGGGTCTTTGACGCGGACACGATGGATCACTGGTGGCCTCCTGCCGATGAGGCTGCTGCGGATGAAGCGAGGAGGCTAGAGTACATTGTGGAGGAGTACAAGAAAGGCGATGTGTACCCGGCTTCGACGGACCACCTATGAAATGCTGTGGCCGGGCTGGTCCACGCAGACGACCGGCGATGGTCCTGGGCCACTCCTCAACCGCATGCAAAAATATGTGGTCTCGACTACGCTCCAAACCGCTCCCTGGAAAGAAACCGCCATCATCAGAGGCAATGTGGTGGAAGCAATCGCTAAACTGAAACAGCAGCCGGGCAAAGACATTATTCTCGATGGCAGTGCCACGCTGGTCCACTCGCTGATGGGAACGGATCTGATCGATGAGTATCGGTTCTTAGTCCTGCCCTACATCATGGGAAGGGGAAGGCGGTTCTTCCCAGAGGGGACGCCTCCGACAAAGCTGCGGCTTGTCGAAAGCAAGAGACTCAGTTTCGAGACCCTTGCTCTGATCTACCAGCCGGACAAACAATAACCGCTTGGTTTTGCGCACCATGCTCTCCAGGCCGTCTGTCCATTTTGAGGTTTCATTCCAAAATGGACACGTCCAATGAGCCTGGAGAGACATTTCAGCCGAATATGCACCTCGTTGCGCATCCCGTGGGCATATTCACTCACTTCAACGGCATCTCTGGGACTGAGTAAGCGGGCGGATTCACCAAATGCGGCCATGAGCCACCAATCGCGTCAAATGACACCTTTCTTGACCGTGCGCTTGAGAAAAGCCCGAAGCATACTGATATGTCTGATGAAATTCTGACCATGATGGACAGGGCAAAACAGGCATACCAGTTGTTAGCAGACGTGAATAGAGACATCGAAACCCTGCATCAAGAGTTTCCAAAGCCAATTAGCTAGCCTGTTTTGACGCTTGTACCAGACGGCGGATGGTTTCTCGTGAGACGTGGTAATCTTTCGCTATTGCGCGATAGGACTCGTGGTTCGCAACTCGTGCAAGGACACGTTGCCATTCATCCTCTGGAATGCCATAGGGTATGTCTTTGGGGCCTGGTCTGCGCTGCGTCTCAACCACAGGCGGAACAGCAACTTCTGAAAGGACTTTTTGGAGCTTCTGGGAGAGGGTTGAGGAGGGTAATTGGAAGAGGTATAAAATTGGCGACAGCGTAGTCGTCGCCCCGTCGGTTCCGTTTTGAGTATTTATGTAATAAGAAATAAATAGTGTAATTGCAAAGAGGAGACCTGAGGGAAGGCGAACCCTTCCCCCTTGGCAAGTCCACCTCCAGGAGCGTTGGAAAGCCTCGGTTCAGCACCTTGAGCCCCCGATCTTCGAGCGCAACGCAAAGTTGCTCACCAGCCTGTTTCCCAAGATTCAACTAGAGATGTACGAAGGTCGCCAACACCTCGACCCTCCGCTCCGGGCCGAGCCAGAGCGGTTCGCGCGAGCGCTGCACGAACGGTGGGCACGAAGAAGTTGCTTGAATATACTTAGTAGACCCGCTCAGTTGGTGCACCGCCCCCTAGCGCTCCCATCGCCAGAACTCTCAATTCGCGCGCCGAATCTGACAGAGATAGGCGCGGTGCGGGACCGAGCCGCTGACCGGGTCGATTGCCTCGTTGCCGATAATCAGGTTGAGGTTTGCTCCCTCCGCATCGAACGGGTCATAGCCAGGTATGCCAATCTCCGAGCATGCTTGCCACCAGCCGTGCTGGCCGCAGACGACATGCGGCTCAAGCGTGTCATTCATCTTGGCACGCGCCCGCACGCTGCCTTCAGGCGTCTCAATGCGTACCCAGTCGCCGGGGCCGATACCGCGCTCGCTGGCAGCCGACGGGTGCAACTCGACCTCCGGATCGAGAGCCTGCCGCCTCAATCTCGGCAGCGCCCGATGCTGGCTCTCGCAAAAGAGGGTGTGCTTGGCGCAGGTGAGGATCAGCGGGAAACGTTCGATCAAGTCCGGTCGCAATGACGGACCCATCAGCGGCTCTTGATACTCGGGCAGGGGCGGATAGCCATGCTCCAACATGGTCTGGGAATACAATTCGATCTTGCGTGTCAGCGTAGCGAAACCTCGGGATATGCCGTTCTTCTGCTCAGCGAACTTGCGGTAGCCTGTTTGGAGCGGCACCCGCATCCCGCCGGGGTTCTCGCGCAGCGCCAGGAGCGAAACGCCGGATGGGTGGAGTTGAGCGCGGTACGCGGCCTCGATGTCACCGTCCCAGAAATGGGCACCCAGACCAAGGCGGCACGCCAGGTCGAAGACGATTTGGGTATCGGAACGAGCCTCACCACGAGGCTCGACCACCCGCGGCCGCAATTGCACCAGCGATTGGGCCTCCGCACTCACCTCGAAGCCGATCTTGAGCGCCTCGCGCTCGAAGGTGCTGGCAACCGGGAGCACCATGTCGGCCAACTCGGCTGTCGGGTTCATGAACAGGTCGGCATGGACATAGAAGTCGAGCGCCGCCAGGGCCTCGCGCCCGCGCCGGCTGTCAGCGTGGGCAATGAGCAGGTTGGCGCCGAAGCCGACCAGTCCTCGCACCGGGTAGGGTCGCTGCTCCAGGATCGCCCGGTAGACCTCGTCCGTGGCGACAAACTGCCAGCGGGATGGACCCAACGGCCGCTCCAGCAGGCCAAGTGTGCGCGCACGCTGCACTGCCGGCAGCAACGCTTGGCCAACGACATTCTCACTTGGCACGGCTGGGAATAGCACATTGCCTCCCGGGCCGTCCAGGCTCCCGGTCAGCACGTAGAGCTGGGCAATCGCCCGGGCGATCTGGGTGGCATTCGTCTGCATCTCGACGCCACTCCAGGCGTAGTAGGCAACCGGCCGCGCTTCCCAGAGCATCCGGGCAGCGCCTTCTATCTGGGGGCGGTCGATGCCACAGATCGCCTCCACCCTCTCTGGGGCATAGCGCCGGCAGAGGTCGGCTACAAGCTCGAAGGCGGGTCGACACACGACCCTGCCCTGCACCGTCTCAATCGTGAACGTGCCGGCAAGGGCCGGCTCAGGGTGGTCTCCTGCATAGCTGCCAGTGACTGGGTCATAGGTGATCGGACGGCCCATCGCCTCGCTCCAGGCCACATACTGCTGCGTGCTGCCCTGAGCAGCAAGATCGCTCTGGGTCAGCAAGCGGCCGTTGTCCATGCGCACCAGCAGTGGGCCGTTCGTCCAGTCACGGATGAAGTCGCGATCATACCAGCCGCGCTCGATCATGATATGGGCGATGCCGAGCGCTAGCGCACCGTCGGTCCCCGGCCGCACGCGCAGCCAGAGATCCGCCCGGTTAGCAGGCCCGGCGCGGCGGGGGTCGATCACCATCAAACGCGCGCCTCTTTTGAGCGCCGCTGTGGTTGCAACCGCGTGGGCGATCCTGGCAACATTGGGGTTGTAGCCCCAAAACAGGATGCAGCCGGCATGGTCCAGGTCTGGCATATAGGCGCCGGGAACAGCAGCCCCGAAGGTATACTGCGTGGCCAGAAACCGTCCCCACCCGCACAGCTCCATCGCCGCGCACAGGTTCGGACTGCCGAACGCATTCATCAGGCGCTGAATCCAGATCACTGAATCGTCCGAGGCCGAGGTAGACGGGGAGGCCACGCTGAACACGACGCTCTGCGGACCATGCTCCTGGGCGATCGTGCGCAGCCTGGCAGCCGTCAGCTCAAGTGCTTCGTCCCAACTGATACGCTGCCACCCCGGGTCGGGATCGCCCTTTGGCCGGGTACGTTTGAGCGGGTAGAGCAACCGCTCCGAGTGATAGACGAGTTCGGGTGCCGCCCGCCCCTTCGCGCAGAGCGCCTTTCCAGTCGGGTGTGATGGATCCGGCTCAAGGGCGACGAAGCGGCCGTTCTCGACGACGGCGATCGAGCCACAGCGTGAGACGCACATGGCGCAGTAACCCGGAATCCGCTGGCCAGATGGCTTGTCTGCTAACATCGTGTTGCCTCCTTACGAGACTATCAAGCGGGAGAGGTTCGATACGGTCGAGGACGGCCCATGAGCAGGACTGCGTCCCTTCTCTGCACGCGCCTCACTGCAAAAGGATGTGCTACTCTCTTGTTGGGGACGTCGTAGACACCAGGCGTGCGGCTGTGGTAGGGCACAATCGCCTTGCCTAGCCTTCACACACATGCAAGCATGGTGCACGACATCCATGAGGGGCCCGAGAGTGAGCCCGCTTGCTTGAATACCCCGAGACGTGCCCAAAGCTGACCTCTGCCCGCACATCGGCGACGCGAAAGGAAGCTTGCGTCTGCTAGTCCTTGGTCCCCACGACCCGGTTACAGATCAGCAAACAGCTCGTCCTGGTAGATCGTTCCGACAGGGTCTCACGCTACTGTCCGTTCCTGCGCATCTAAACGACGAGGGCCGCGGCTAAGTCTGTTCGCCTTCGTCCGGTGGCGCTTGTGCTTGCTCTGTTGCACTGCGAACGTAGGGTGAGGAGACCACTCCAGCCTGCTTCCACAACTCTGCACGTGAGGGGATCAAGCCAAGTTGGTGGAACACGAGGAGATCATCGCGGTTGTTGCGGACTTCCACCAGTTTGCCGTTGCGAACCCGCCACATATTCTGCCCTGTGTAGTCTGTGATGGGCTTCCCGCTTCCCTGATGCGTTCCGTGGATACGCCAGCGAGCTGCTACCCACTCGTCTTCAGCAACCATCATCTCAATCACCATCTGAGAGTCTGGAAACAAGCGACGAAACCCCGCTGCCACTTGTTTTTGAATCTCTGTACTGTTGGGGCCGGTTGTCTCATGATCGTACCTGCTGCCATCATTATCGACCAGTTCGTCGGCCACGCTGTAGTTGCCTTTGTTCCAGATTTCCTCGTAGAAGCGGCGGACGAGGGCTTTATTCTGCTCTGTTGACATGGCACACGCTCCTCTTATGTATTGCTGAGTGATGATACGATATCCCCTATAGTGAAACCTAAAGGAACCTCTTCGTCTAGATGCGTAGGCAAAAAAGGACTCCGTACAAGCGAGCAGACATGTGCTCCGTCCTAGACGGTTGGCGACTGATCTACTGCTGGATGACCGATTCGACTGGCCTCGCCGTGGTGATCGGGTCTGCGTGTCGATGTACCACCTTCCAGGTGCCATCTTCGGGCCGAAAGATCGTCGTCACCCGCAGAGCGAATGGGACGATCTCCTGCCTTGCGCCAAGCTTGGCCTTGTTCCGCTCTACCCACACCACGTATGCAAGTTCAGGAGTGACATACCTCGCGACGTTCTCGAAAGCAACGATCTCGCCCTCGCTGACCTGTGAGGCGGCACGCTCCATAGTCGCAGCAACCTGCTCCCATCCACGCACGGCAGGGCCGAGGGGGTTAGCGAGGGTGACGTCTTCCTGATGGGAAAACAGCCTCTTGTTGGGCTCAGGGTTCCCCTTCACGAACTCCTCGAGCGCTCGCTGATAGTGTTCAACGACTTCGTCAAAATCTAACATACTCATGAGCTATCCTCCTGTGCTTTCCTCTTCCTGAGTACAGTATATCATTTGAATGGACAATAACCATCAGCAAAAGTGCGGGATGTTCCGCCTATGTCGTCGATGCCTCAGCGGGTGGGCTCTGTTCGCTGGGGACGTGGTCGGCGTGTCGATGCACGATCTTCCACTCGCCGTTCTCGCGGCGGTAGACGTGGGTGACGCACAGGGTATATGGCTCGACCGGCACGCCGTCCATGGATACCGAGGAGTGTTCGAAGCCGACCGTATAGGCCAGGTCAGAACTCACGCCTGCGGCGACGAGTTCGAAGCGATAGGCGGTGCAGTTGGAGAACCGCGACCCGATCCAGCGGAAGAGCCGGCTCACCTCGTCCCATCCGCTCCCGCTCTTTATCGCCCCGAACACGGTCACCGGGTCCTGGGTTGACCACATCTGCATGCGCGGGGTCAGGTCGCCGTTGTGAAGGGCTTCTTCTGCCTCGACCTGACGGGCCAGGGTCTTCGTGAGGAAATCGTCGAGTTCACTCATGGGCTCTCTTGCTCCTTTCAACGCAAACAGTAATGATGGAAGGCCTCTCCTCTCATCGGTACACAACAAAACACGTGCTTCGATACTCAGCAAGGACTTAGGGTAAGCTAGCATACATGCGCTGCGTCCTGGACGGTTGGCGACGGGTCTACTGCTGAAGGACCGATTCTGCTGGCTGAGCTCTGGTAATTGGGTCGGCGTGGCGATGCACCATCTTCCAGACTCCATCTTCACGGCGAAAGATGTTCGTCGCCCGCACCGCGTATGGCGTGATATCTTCCCTGGCGCCAATCTTGGCCTTGGCCCGCTCTATCTGCACCACATAGCCAAGGTCGGCAATCACATACTTCGCGATCGTCTCGATGCCAACCAGCTCGCCATCTCGGCGTAACGACGAGGCAAGCTCGATGGTCTGGGCCACCTGCTGCCACCCTCGCACGGGCGGCCCGTAGGGGTTCGCCAGGCTGACGTCGTCTCGATGGGAGAACAGTTCCTTCACGGCCTCGGGATTGCCCTTGAGGAACTCTCCTTGCGCCACGTGAAAGTGCTCGACGGCTTCATCAAAATCGAATGTATTCATGAACTCTCATCTCCTTCATCGCGCTCTGATAGCACGCGACACGATCATCCATCTTGTGCCTCCTTCTCTCCTGCCAGCCTGTTGAAAAAGTCCTCAATAAGCTCAACAGCAAAGAGAGACACCTGGTGTCCTCCGTATTGAGGAAACTGATCCAAGCAGTACGCCAGTCGTCCTACCCTCTGTCCGCGATGGCTGATGCGATAAACGCCGCGTCCTCTCCTATGCCGAATAACAGTGCCGACTTCGTCTTGTAGAGCCAATGTAACCCCAGGAAATACAGCCCAGGGTAGGCAGTGATACCGCGACGGTGAACAGGATAGCCCGCCTGGTCAAAGACCGGGATTTGCACCCAGCCGAAGTCGAGCTTGTAGCCACTCGCCCAGATAATCGTGCTGATGCCAGCCGATTGCAGGTCCAACGTCAGAAGAGGTTTCGTAGGCGTTGCGCTCTTGGACGGAGCTTCACCGGTTGTCCTGTTCGCTGCTACCTCCATGCCGGTCTTCGTGATGTACTCGTCAATCCCTTGCGTGATTTGGGCCGCGAACGCGTCTGCCTTGGCGAGGTTCTCCTCCAGGTCGGGAGCCAGGAGCAGCTGCTTGCCCTGAGCAGCTTGCACATGCCCGAGCAGAGTCATCCCGTGCCTGGCAAATTGACGGAGGTTGATGTCGTGCCCCCCCTGATTGCCTGACACATGGGGATTGCAGGCGAATTTGGCAGTGGGTGAGGGAAGCTGATCAAGGGTCCTGTCGTAAAACCCCAGCCTGGCGAGCCACCAGGTGCTGTCTTTGCCTCGGTAGCGGCGAGGGGCTCTCCCACAGCTTGAGGTGGACAAGTACACCTGCCGCCCGCTCTCGTGCAACTCCTCGGCGATCTGACAGCCTGACTGGCCCGTACCCACCACCAGCACCGCGCCGGAGGGGAGTGTCTGCGGGTTACGGTACTCACTCGTATGCATCTGGCAGATGTCCACCGACAGAGCGGCACTCGCTGGGGGAAGCTTCGCCTGTGGAAAAGCGCCTGTTGCCAGCACCACATTGCGAGCCGCGAACGTCATCTGCTGTGCCTCTACCAGGTAGCCGTCACCTCCTGGGTGCTGTCGGACAGCGGTGACTCGGACGCCGCAGTGGAGCGGGGCATGAAAGGACGCAGCGTACCGCTCGAGGTAGTCCACAATCTCCTCGCGTGGGAGAAAGCCATCTGGATCGTCGCCCTGGTACGCAAAGCCAGGAAGCTGGGTCATCCAGTTCGGCGTGTTGAGGGTGAACGAATCCCACCGCCCACTCCGCCAGGTCTCACCCACCTGACCCTGTTCAAGCACGAGGTGGGTTCGGTCCTGCTGGGTTAAGTAGTAGCTGAGGGCAAGTCCTGCCTGCCCGCCTCCGATGACTACGACTTCGACTTGCTCGGTCATTTGTCTCTCCTTCTTTCTTCTCAAAAGATGCTCTGACATTGTTTTTGAGATCGTATTAACTCTTTAGCAAGACCACGCAGGATTCGACCCACATGACCGTTACTTGCTCTAGCTGAAAAACTCTACTAACACCGGCGCGAGCACTTTTGCGTCGACATCGTGCCCTTGGCCCTTCAAGGTACGTCGCGAAGCCGTTGGCATCGCTTGGGCCAACGCATCAGCCGTTGTACGCATAAAAGGGTACATCTTCAGGGATTTCTCCCCGTCCATAATTAGAGTAGGAGCAGCCACTTTAGCCACCCGTTCCACCGGAACCAAGCGGGTTTCGCCGCCCATGGCAGCTGCATCATACAGAAGTGTGGGCGCGACGGCTTCAAGCCCCGACCACATAGGCTGCGTACGCATCTCCTCTATAACGTTATCGGGCACACCTACGAACTTCATGAAATGCACTACGGCATCGCCGCGCTTCTTGACAGCGACCAATTCGTTCAGCTTTGTGTAGTAGTCGTGCCAGATCGGTGTATCGT
>Ga0137386_10003607_pt1 | contig 10131 bp, 8 predicted proteins | sample SagtaG_4_FD_104910 | JGI IMG/M metagenome (GOLD analysis project Ga0137386, IMG submission 104910) | Vadose zone soil microbial communities from Sagehorn Ranch, Mendocino, California, USA - Sage2_R_100_16 metaG | ecosystem: Environmental > Terrestrial > Soil > Vadose zone | place: USA... | reverse complement strand
GTGGCCCGCTTCCGCCGACCCAGGTTCCCGCCGCTGGGCCGTCCGCGGCGCCTGAACGCCGCCGAGGTGGACGCGATCAAGTCGCGGCCCTGGCCCCGGCTCCCCTGGTGGCTTTGGCTGGCCACCATCGCCACCACGGTGGCGATGGTGGTGGTCGGGATCTCGCTGCTCAGCCAGCGCGGCGCCGAGCCGGTCGGCGTCGGCGGCCGCCGCCCGCCGCCGGTCGACGAGCTCACCCACGGGGTCGGCGCCTACCGCGTGCCGGCCCTGGAGGCGGCCAACGCCGGCAGGGTGGTGCGCCGCCAGGCGACCTGCCCGCGGCTGGCCGACCTCACCCTGGTCGGGACGCCCGGCGAGGTCACGCTGCTGTCGCGGGCCGCCGACCTGACCTGCGCGCTGCGCTCAACCCCGGGCATCGAGCGCGCCAGGGCTGCGCTCAACCGGCCGGGGGTGCAGGTGGCCTTCGCCGAGCTCCAGGTCACGACCGTGGAGTCGACCACCCGGCTGCGGCCCGCGCCGCCGACGGTGCTGGTGACCGGCGCCTTCTCGCAGCGCACCCCGCAGCGGGTCGCGACCGTGCTGATCCATGAGGGCTCCCACCTGGCGGCCGGCCGCCAGCCCACGGCCGCCGACGAGCTCGAGGCCGACCAGTCGGAGCTTGAGGCCTGCCAGCGCCTGTTCCCGTCCAGCGGCGGGGTGGTGGCCAATCAGGATTGCCGCGACGCGGCCCAGCTGCTGTCCTCCAGTGACGCCGCCGCCCTCCAGGCGCTGCGGGCGGCGGGCTACCGATGACCGCCGCGCTGGACTGGCCGGTGGCGCACGGCGGCGCCGCGGTGGTGACGCGGGACGACCTCCAGCAACTCTGGGTCCCAGGCACCGGCCCGGAGACCACCTGGGCGATCGCCTCGGTGACCAAGCTGCTCACCACCATGGCCGCGCTGGCGGCCTCCGAGGCTGGCCATGTCGACCTGGACCAGCCGGTCGACGAGGAGGGCGCGACCGTCCGGCACTTGCTCGCCCACGCCTCCGGCATGCCCCAGGTCATGGGCCAGGGCCGCCGCCGGCCGGTCGGCGAGCGCCGCGTCTACTCCAACGCCGGCTTCCGGCTGCTCGGCGAGGTGGTCGCCGACGCGGTCGGGACCAGCTTCCCGACCTGGCTGGCCAGCTCCGTGCTGGAACCGCTCGGGACGAGCTCGACCCGGCTGGCCGAGCACGACGGCTTCCAGGCCGACCCGGCCGCCGGCGCGGTGTCCACCATCGACGACCTGGTCAAGCTGGCCCGCTGCCTGCTCGGGCGGGGCGCGCCGGTGGTCAGCGCCGAGCTGTTCGCCGAGGCGACCACGGTGCAGTTCCCCGGTCTGGCGGGCCTGGTGCCGGGCGTCGGGCGCTTCGACCCCTGCGACTGGGGGCTCGGCTTCGAGTTGCTGGACCGCAAGCGGCCGCACTGGATGGGGGAGCGCCGCTCCCCCGCCGCCTTCGGTCACTTCGGCGCCAGCGGCTGCTTCCTCTGGGTGGACCCGGAGGTCGAGGTGGCGGCTGTCGGCGTCAGCGACCGCGACTTCGAGGACGGCCGCTGGGCGATGCGCACCTGGCCGGCCTGGTCCGACGGCCTGCGCTCTGCTTGAGATACCCTGCGGGCGTCAGGGGAGCTGGCTCGAGGGCTGGAAGGAGGCCACGTGCGCATCGGCGTTGTCACGTTCCCTGGGTCCTGCGACGACCGGGACGCGCTGGCGGCGGTCGAGCTGATGGGCGCCGAGCCGGAGCGGCTCTGGCACGGCGACGACGACCTCGGCGGCGTCGACGCGGTGGTGCTGCCCGGCGGCTTCTCCTACGGCGACTACCTGCGCTGCGGCGCGATCGCCAGGTTCTCTCCGGTGATGACGGCGGTGGCGGACTTCGCCAGGGCCGGCGGGCCGGTGCTGGGCATCTGCAACGGCTTCCAGGTGCTCTGCGAGGCCGGGCTGCTGCCCGGTGCGCTGCTCCGCAACGCGGGCCTGCGGTTCGTGTGCCGCCAGGTCGAGATCGAGGTCCGCTCGACGGCCACCGCCTGGACCGGCGCCTGCACCGCCGGCCAGCGCCTCCGGATCCCGGTCAAGCACGGCGAGGGCCGCTACGTCCATCCGGACCCCGAGCGGCTGCTGGCCGACGGCCAGGTGGTCTTCACCTACGCGCCCGGGCACAACCCCAACGGCGCGCTCGCCGACATCGCCGGCGTCCGCAACGCCGGCGGCAACGTGGTCGGGCTGATGCCGCACCCCGAGCACGCGGTCGACCCCCTGCTCGGCCCGACCGGCGGCCGGGCGCTGTTCGAGAGCGTCCTCGGGGCGCTGGCGACCAGGACCTAGCGGCTAACCCTCCCCGGCCAGACCCGGCGGGTGGTGCTCGCGGTCGCCGACCACGCGCTCGACCCGGTGGGCAAGGCGCGTGTCGCGCTCGGTGAGACCACCGGCGGAGTGGGTGCTGAGCGCCAGCGTCACCTTGTTCCAGCGGATGTCGATGTCCGGGTGATGGTCGGCGGCCTCTGCGGCCTGCGCGACCCGGTCCACGAAGGTGATCGCGGACTGGAAGACCTCCTCTTGACCGGGGGGCTGACGCTCGGCTCTGCTTCACGCTCTGGCGCCTCGGCCAGGGCCTCGCTCTTGAGCCCCCCGGACCCCCCCGAGCGAGCCAGCGTCACCATCGCGACGGTACACCCTGCTAGCCTCTACCCGGTCGTAGCCGGCGTCATCCTCGCATCGGGAGGGCCTGTGACCAGCACCGCCGTGTCCCTGCACCGCCAGCTCGGGTTGACCGACCCCGAGCACGAGCGCATCGTCGCGGTGCTCGGCCGCGAGCCCAGCAGGGCGGAGCTGGCGATGTACTCGGTGATGTGGTCGGAGCACTGCTCCTACAAGTCCTCCAAGGTGCACTTGCGTGGATTGCCCACCCAGGGCCCGCAGGTGCTCCAGGGCCCTGGCGAGAACGCCGGCGTGGTCGACATCGGCGGGGGGCTCGCGGCCGTCTTCAAGATCGAGTCCCACAACCACCCCTCCTTCGTGGAGCCGTTCCAGGGGGCGGCGACCGGGGTCGGCGGCATCATCCGCGACATCCTGGCGATGGGCGCCCGCCCCGTGGCGAGCCTCAACTCGCTGCGCTTCGGCGAGCTCGCCGAGCCGACGCAACGGCGCCTGCTCGAGGGGGTCGTGGCCGGCGTCGGCCACTACGGCAACTGCGTGGGCGTGGCCACGGTCGGCGGCGAGGTCGTGTTCGATCCGTGCTATGCCGGCAACCCGCTCGTCAACGCGCTGACGCTGGGGATCATGCCGGCCGAGCGGCTGGTGCTCGGCCGTGCCGAGCGGCCCGGCGACCTGGCGGTGCTGCTCGGCGCCAAGACCGGCCGCGACGGCATCGGCGGCGCCAGCGTGCTGGCCTCCGCCAGCTTCGCCGACGGCGACCAGGCAAAGCGGCCCAACGTCCAGGTCGGCGACCCCTTCCAGGAGAAGCTGCTGATCGAGTCGTGCCTGGAGCTGGTCGAGCGTGGGCTGCTGGCCGGGCTCCAGGACCTCGGCGCCGCCGGCGTCTCCTGCGCGGTGTCGGAGGTGGCCGCGCGTGCTGGCATGGGCATGGACGTCGACCTGGACGCCGTGCCGCTGCGCGAGCCCTCGATGGCGGCCTGGGAGGTGCTGGTCTCCGAGTCGCAGGAGCGCATGCTGGCGCTGGTCGCGCCGGTCAACCTGGAGCCGGTGCTGGAGGTCTGCCGCCGCTGGGGCGTGACCGCCACGGTGATCGGCAAGATGGTCCCCGGCGGCCAGCTCCGGGTCGGCTTCCGCGGCGAGCTGGTCGCCGACGTGCCCGCCCGCAGCCTGGCCGACGACGGACCGGTGTACCGCCGGCCGCTGGTGGAGCCACCGGTCCCCCGCGACGCGGCCGAGGTGCCGCTGGACGGCGATCCCGCGGCCGCCGTGCTGGCGCTGGCCTCCGATCCCACCTGCGCCTCCAAGCGCTGGGTGTACGAGCAGTACGACCGCTTCGTCGGCCACGCCACCGTGGCCGGGCCCAGCTCCGACGCGGCCCTGATCCGGGTGCCCGGCGGCGGGGCGCTGGCGCTTTCGGTCGATGGCAACGGCCGCTACGCCGCGCTCGACCCGGCGGCCGGCGCCGCCCTGGCGGTGGCCGAGGCCGCCCGCAACGTGGCCTGCACCGGTGCCCGCCCCCTGGCGGTCACCAACTGCCTGAACTTCGCCAGCCCGGAGCGGCCGGAGGTGATGGGCGCGTTCGCCGCGGCGATCCGGGGGATGGCCGCCGCCTGCAAGGCGCTCGGCACGCCCATCACCGGCGGCAACGTCAGCTTCTACAACGAGTCCAACGGCCAGGCGATCCACCCGACCCCGGTGATCGGTGTCCTCGGCGTGCTCGACGACGCCGCCAGGGCGGTGCCCGCCGGCTTCCCGAGGGAGGGGCTCCAGGTCTGGCTGCTCGGCACCACCGCGGCGGACTTTGGCGGCTCGGCCTGGCAGCGGATCGCCACCGGGCGGCTGGAGGGCCGCCCGCCAGCCCTCGACCTGGAGGCCGAGGCAGCCCTGCACGGGCTGCTGGTCGAGCTGGCGCGGGCGCGGCTGGCCGCCGGAGCGCACGATCTCTCCGAGGGCGGCCTGGCGATCGCGCTGGTGGAGGCGGTCCTCTCCGCCGGGGTGGGCGCGCGGATCGCCCTGCCGGCGGGCGTGGAGCCGCTGGCGGCGCTGCTCAGCGAGTCGCCGTCGCGCGTCCTGCTGGCCGTCGAGCCGGCGCGGGCCGCCGAGGTCCAGGAGCTGGCCGCCCGCGCCGGCGTGCCGGCCGGTCGCCTCGGCGAGACCGGCGGCGACCGCCTGGTCATCGAGGGCGTGCTCGATCTCGGGCTCGACGCCCTTCGGGAGCGGTACGAGGGCGCCATCGACCGGGCCCTCGGCGAGAATTCCTGAGCGGCCGCTGAAGAACGCCGGTCACGTATCCGCGGTGCGCGCCATGACGGCTCGCGGTACGTGCAGGTGATTGGGCGCGGCACCGATACATGACCGCCGTTCTTGGGGGACTGGCGACCGCCTGGGCGGGGGCTGCTACTGCTGCACGGCGCCGACGCCGCGCGGCTTGGCGCCAGGTCGCAGCGCGGCGGAGGCGCGGGCCAGGGCGTGCTGCACCAGCTCGATCAAGGTGGCCTTGGCGGAGTCGCGCACCCGGGCGTCGCAGAACACCACCGGCGTCTCCGGACCGATCACCAGGGCCTCCCGGACGTCGTCCGCCGAGTGCGCCATCACGCCGTCGAAGCAGTTGATGGCCACGATGAACGGCAGCTCGCGCTGCTCGAAGTAGTCCACGGCGGCGAAGCAGTCGCCGAGCCGGCGCGTGTCCACCAGCACCACCGCGCCGATCGCGCCCCGCACCAGGTCGTCCCACATGAACCAGAACCGGTCCTGGCCCGGGGTGCCGAACAGGTACAGGATCAGGTCCCGGTCGAGCGTGATCCGGCCGAAGTCCATCGCCACCGTGGTGGTCGTCTTGCCGGCGACCTGCGCGGTGTCGTCCACTCCGAGCGAGGCGGTTGTCAATGCCGCCTCGGTCGTCAGCGGGATGATCTCAGACACCGCCCCCACGAACGTGGTCTTGCCCACACCGAACCCCCCGGCAATGACGATCTTCACCGGAGTCGGCGCGCGGTCAGGAGCGGGGGGGTTAGATCGTGCGGAGTCCATACAGCACCCTCTCGAGAAGAGCGAGGTCGGGGCGGTCGCCGACGTGGGCGGGGCGATGCACCTGCACCAGCCCGCTTTCAGCCATGTCGCCGACCAGTACTCGGGCGACACCGAGCGGCAGGTCGAGCCGCGCGGAGATTTCAGCGATCGACAGGATATCCCGGCACAGCAGCGCGATCGAGCGCCACTCCAGGCTCAGGTTCGGGGACGTCTCGCCCAGCGAGGTCGTCGACACCAGCGTCTCCAGCTCCAAGTCTGCGTAGGTGGGGCGCGTGCGCCCGCCGGTCACCGTATAAGGCCGAACCAGGCGGCCCGGAGGGTTACTCCGGCCCGAGCCCTGGCGATCCTCCATGCTCATCCCGCGGTCCTGTCAACCCACGGCATTGGGTCAGCGCCCCGTGCCTGCTGGCGACACACGGTATGCCGCCAGTCCTGTCACCCCCCGATCTTGCAAACAGCCATTGCGCTCATCGAGGCAGCGCCGCCTGCAATTCTGCACGCAACTGCGGTGTCAGCACATCTCCGGTGCGTGCCACCAACAGCGCCATCTCATAACCGACCAGCCCGATGTCGCACGACGGCGAGGCCAGCACGGCCAGGCACGACCCGTCGCTCACCGACATCACGAACAGGAAGCCGCGCTCCATCTCGACGATGGTCTGGTTGACCACCCCGGCGTCGAATACGCGCGCCGCTCCCTGCGTGAGGCTGGCGAGTCCGGACGCGACCGCGGAGAGCTGGTCGGCCCGAGCGCGGTCGAGCCGATCCGAGACCGCCATGAGCAGCCCGTCCGACGAGACGACGATCGCGTGCGCGACGCCGGGGACGTTGCGCACGAAGTTGTTGACCAACCAGTTGAGGTTCTGCGCTTCCTTACTGAGCTGCGTCATCGTCGCTCCTTGGGGCCATCGGGTTGGGCCCTCCATACCCTGACCGCGCGTCCTCGCCGCGGTCGCTCAGGTCGTTGCCGGCGGCCATGCGCCGCCCGCGCTCGAGACCGGTGCGGTAGCTGGAAAGCATGCTACGAACTTCATCCGGAGAGCGAGAGAAGCTGCTCAACGGGGGTGCGGACGACGCCTGCTCGGCGGCCCGCTGGGTCTCGGCCACGATCCCTGGCGCCAGATTGGCCCGGGGGACGCGCCGGGGAAGGCCCGCCTTGGTGGTCTGCACCGAGGCGGGTTGGAGCGTCGGCTCCGGGAGCGGCACGGCGATCTCCTCGCCCTGCCGTGGTGCCCACGACTGCGCCGGCTGGGCCGGCTGCCACGAGCGAGGCCGCGCCGGCGGACGCAGCGGCGGTTGTGGTGCCAGTTGCGACTCGGGGTCGGCGGAGAACCCTGGTGGGGCCACTGGCCGGGCCGGCGGCATCGGCTCGGGCGCGCCGGGCATCGGCTGCTGCGGCTCCGGGTACTGCGGCGCCGGGTACTGCGGCGCCGGCTGCTCGGGCTGCTCAGCGGCCCATGAGGCCGGCTGCTCGGGGGCGGCGGGCTCGGGCGCCGGCGCCGGCCGCTCCGGCGTGGGCCCGTACTGCCGGCGCTGGCGCCTGGGCAGCGGGGCGTCCGGCGGGGTGAAGGTGAACCGCGACGACATCGGCGGCGCCTGGGGCATCGGTGGCAGGGGCAGGTCGTGCGCCCGCGGCTCGTGCGCCCGCGGTGCCTGCGGCTCGGGCTGGGCGGGCAGCTCCACTTCCTCGGCAGGCTCCCCCGGCTCCACCAGCAGCTCCACGGACTCGATCGAGTCGATGGACTCGACGGCCTCCGTTCCCGGGTGGATGGTCTCCGCCTCGAGCGGCGGCGCGGCCTCGAAGTCCTCGGTCTCGGCGTCGTAGCGCTGGCCGTCGGCCAGCGCCGCCCCGCGGCCATTGCCGTTGCCGGTCCCCGACGAGGCATCGATCGGCTGGGCGGCCGGGCGTCGCAACGGCGAGGGCGAGGCGTCCGGCTCGTCGAACCAGTCCGACCGTGCCTGCTCGAAAATCGGAAGGTGGTCGCCGGGCTGTCCGCCACCGCCGTTGCCGTTGGAGCGGGGCGGCGACGGCAGCTCGGGACGGCGGATCCCCATGCCCGGGTTGGTCTCCTGGACCTGCGAGCGGATGGTGATGCTCGGCGGCAGCAGCACCAGCGCGGTCACGCCGCCGTACCAGGAGTGCCGGAGCTGCACCCGGATGCCGTAGCGCTGCGCCAGCCGCCCGACCACGTACAGCCCCATCATGCGGGACAGGGCGAAGTCGATCATCGGCGGGTTGGCGAGGCGCTCGTTGGCCTCGACCAGCTCCTCGTCGCTCATGCCCAGCCCGCGGTCCTCGATCTCCAGCACGTAGCCGTTGGAGACCGGCTGGCCGGCGACCTGGACCTTGGTCCCCGGCGGCGAGAACGAGATGGCGTTCTCGATCACCTCGGCGAGCGCGTGCACCACGTCCGACACCGCGTGGCCGGCCACCCCGATGTCATCGATCGGCAGCAGCTCGACCCGCGGGTAATCCTCGACCTCCGCCAGCGCGGCCCGCACCACGTCCACCAGCGGCACCGGCTGGGACCAGCGGCGCGGCGGCTCGGCGCCGGACAGCACGATCAGGTCCTCGGCGTTGCGCCGCATGCGCGTCGCCAGGTGGTCCAGCTTGAAGAGGTTCTCCAGCGCCTCGGGGTCGGCCTCGCTGCGCTCCAGCCGATCGATCAGCTCGAGCTGGCGGTCCAGCAGGGACTGCGAGCGCCGCGCCAGGTTGAGGAACATGTCGCCGATCGACTTGCGCAGGGCCGCCTGCTCGGTGGCGACCCGGATGGCCACCTGGTGCACCGCGTTGAAGGCCGAGGCCACCTGGCCGATCTCGTCCTTGGAGCTGACCGGTACCGGGCTCACCTGGTCGAGCGCCACCCTGTCGAGGTCCTGCGCGTCCTGGAGCCGCTCGACCACGCGTGGCAGCCGCTCGTCGGCCACGTCGTTGGCGACCTGGCGGAGCTGGCGCAGCGGCCGGACCATCGAGCGGGCGATCGCCAGCGACATGGCCACCGTCACCAGCAGGACGGCCAGCAGCCCGATGCCCACGATCAGCGCCTGGCGCTGGGCCGACTGCTTGCTGGCCGAGGCCGCGCCGACCACGTCGCCCGACAGCGTCACCTCGACCTGGCGCAGCAGGTTCAGCTTGTCGCCCATGACGCTGTACCACTCGTCAGGGGCGACGCCCAGCTTCGGGCTCGTCTCACCGCGGATGGCCACGTCGCGCAGGGCCTTGGCCTTCTGGACACTGGGGCCGACCACCGTGGTGGCGAGCAGGTTGCGCTGCGGCGTGGTGGCGAAGGAGTCGAACTGCGAGCTCCACAGGTCCTCCGCCTCGACGTAGCGGGTGAACTGCTGGTACTGGAGCTGGGCGGCGTCGAAATGGCCGGCCGAGAAGACCGCGTTCATATAGGCGCGCTGGAGGTCGACCGCGTCCTTCATTCGCGACAGCGCAACGAACGCCGACACCGTGCGCAACAGGCGCTCGTTGCCGCTGCCCACCGCGATCTCACCGTTGACGTCCAGGATGTCCTGGATGATGGTGTCGTAGAGGTTCAGCGTGGCGGCGACGGTGATGTCGGGGTTCTGGTCGATCCCCTGGCGCTGGGCGTCCAGCTTGGCGAGCTCGCTGACCACGTTGCGGAGCCGCTGGCGGAGCTGCGGGTTGTAGCCGGAGAGCTGGAGCTTGCGCGCCTCGCGCGCGAACTCCACCACCTGGCGGTCGACGTTGGCCCACTGGGCGGCCAGCTCGGTGTAGCCGATCGACTTGCCGCCCCCCACGTACCCGGCGGCGAGGCTGCGCTCCTTCTGGAGCTCGTGCACCAGCGCGGTCAGGGTCACCGCGAATTCAGACACGTTCTGCGCACGTGACGCTTTGACCGCCCTATTGACGCTCGAACCGATACCGATTGACGACAGCACGATCACGGCCGCGAGCGGAACCAGCAGGATCGCCGCGAGCTTCGATCGGATCTGGAGGTTCTGGAGCATGCTGCCCTTCTCTCGTCGTCGGCCGGAGGTGTCAGCCAGTGGGATAGGGTTCGTGCTGGCCGCAGCACAGGGCACGCGCCGTCGCTGGTGCGGGCAACAGTATGGCGTGCGCGCTGCACGCCCCCGAACGGGAGAGAGCGACTCGCTCAGCTCGGGACCGGTGATGGTGCCCCCTGGGACGTTCCCGCGGTCCCAGGAGGGCGCACGTCTGCCTGCTCATCCTCAATCTGTCAAAGGAAATCTGGGGGAGAGGAACATCGCACTTTAACCAGCCGCTGCCCGGGTTGGCAAATGACGCAGATTTTGTCTCGCTATTCCTCCTTGACAGATTGGCATCTCAGGGCAAAGCCGGCTTTGAGCGCCGGCTCCCAGGTCGCCGTGACGGCCGCTGCGGCGCCCTTGGACGGGCCCGCCCCGGCCGCCGGCGGGCGACCGCCCCTAAGCATGC
>Ga0137386_10003604_pt1 | contig 10135 bp, 10 predicted proteins | sample SagtaG_4_FD_104910 | JGI IMG/M metagenome (GOLD analysis project Ga0137386, IMG submission 104910) | Vadose zone soil microbial communities from Sagehorn Ranch, Mendocino, California, USA - Sage2_R_100_16 metaG | ecosystem: Environmental > Terrestrial > Soil > Vadose zone | place: USA... | reverse complement strand
TTAGTGGAGGAGGGGCAAAAGTATGGCTGTTCAAACAGCACAAACACCACGAACAGCGACCATAGAGTTTATCAGCATACAACCCAATTATCTACGAGCCAAACGGGCAATTGACATTCTGTTTACGTTACTCATTTTTATTCCTCTATGTATCCTTATTGCCATCGTGGCAGTTCTCATACGGCTGGATTCCGAAGGTTCTATCTTTTACCGGCAGAAGCGTATCGGGCAAAACGGTGTCGAATTCGAGATGCTGAAATTTCGCTCAATGTACGAAAACTGCGATGACACGCTTCATCGCTTAGCCATTCAACAGTACATGGAAGGACAGAAATTAGCTGAGGATGCAACGACAAGTTATAAGCGAGTCGACGATCCGCGCATTACCAGAGTTGGCCGCTTCATTCGTAAGACCAGTATCGATGAGCTGCCTCAATTCTTCAATGTGCTACGCGGAGAGATGACACTTGTCGGGCCACGTCCACCGGTGGCCTACGAAGTCGAGCAATATAGCTCACATGACTGGCTGCGTCTCTCCAGCAAACCGGGTTTGACAGGTCCCTGGCAAGTTTATGGACGCAGCCAGGTACCTTTCCAAAGCATGGTCAAAATGGATATCGACTATCTCACGCGTCAATCTTTGCGAGAAGATCTCAAACTCATTGCTCTGACGGTTCCCGTGATGATCACAGGGCGCGGCGGGGCATAAGGGAAAACGTGATGACCGACCAAAGCCAGCTCCAAAGCAGTGAGTAGAGGCATGCCTTACTGCTGTCCTGACCGCTGTCTTTGCTGGTCACCCTCTTCCCATTGCCTGGGGACCTGAGTAGTTACATGCAAAATACCTTTCCCTGCAACCCCCTCCATTCCCAAATCGTATGTATTTAGGAACGAAAGCATACTCAATCTATTTGCTGCGATTTAGAAAGTGCATGAGGGGCAATATCTGTGCAACAATTTGATCATTTTCTCACCCAAAGACAGTCTCTCCCATTCGCAGCTGTTACCGTTTTTGGCGTCGCTGCCTTACTGCTGGGACTTGCTCTGATCATCTTCGCGCATTATCACGAACGCGCTTATGTCTTTCTGGGCCTGGGCGCAGCAGGCTTCATCGGCGGAATCGCTGGGCTTGTCGGGGCAGGGTCGAAGGTTAAGACTGCGCTGAGCTATGGCGTGGTCGCTCTGGGTATGGTGGGTATCATCGTTGGCCTCAACTACCTGATAAATATCTATGGCTCGTACCAGAACCAAACACGAGGAGGCATCGTCATTGCTTTGAGCATTGTTACCATCCTGGCAGGGATCGTCGGGGCGCTGACCGTCCAGCCTAAAGGTGGCATCGCCGCTTTTTCGAGCGTGATCATGCTGGGTGTGGTCGCGTCAATAGGCATCGGGGCGCTGATCGTCGCCACAATCTACCTGGTCGTGCTGCAATACCAGGGAGCCTATCCCCTGCTTGGCGTGGGTGCGGTGTGCCTTATCGGCGGCACCGCCTGTGGTATCTTCGCTCAGAACAGAGCGAGGGACAGTTCGCGCTAAAATGTGCAGCTTTACATAGAGATGACTCGTAAGGGGCGGGTTATTTCCTCTACCTCATGCTCTTCAGTAGCATGGCGTACCAACGTGTAACCTACCCCTGGCACCGTCAGGATATACTGCGGCTTGCTCGCGTCCGGCTCAATCTTCTGGCGCAAATGGCGAATGTGGGCTTTTATCAAGCAGGCGTCTCCATCCCCATCGTAGCCCCACACATGGGTCACGATTTGATCCGCGCTACATACGTCGCTGGCGTTGATCGCCAGCAAATGCAGTAGTTTACTTTCAGTGGGTGTTAAATGAGCAGTTTTTCCATGGATGCTGACTTCGTTGTGCAGTGAGTCAACACAAATTGGGCCTACGTGAATAATGGCAGAAGGCCTGCGCTCCAGGGTGAAACGAGACCTCCGGCTTACTGCATGGATACGGGCCAGCAGTTGTGAAGGAAAGAAGGGTTTATACAAGTAGTCGTCGGCGCCCGATTCCAGGCAACGAATTTCATCATGCACGTCTCTCGTATCAGAGAGGATAAGCAGCAGTGCATCATGCTTACTTTGCATTTCCCTGCACATTGCCAGTGTATCTCCACCCTTCATTGCCGTATCCAGGATAACAAGCTCAGGTCGCTGCTCTCGCCACAGCAGCCGGCCTCGCTCCGCTGTATAAGCACGATGGACTTCGTGCCCAAGAGTTTTCAACCACCCTGTGAGCATCTCTACCAAATCACGATCACTATCCACCACCAGGAGTTTCATCACAGTTCCTCACTTCCACCACTTGTTTGTTAGAAGCCAGGCCCATTTGGCTTGAATATAACAAAGTCATTATAGCATTGGAAGGTGAAATACAGAAAAACAGGTACCTGAGTACTGATCATATTGCTGCTTCCTTGCCCCGTGGCCCACGCAAAAATTGTTTACACACCCACTATCAAGATGTCCCTTGTGTACACCTCAGTTTGAGGTTATAATGGTTACATAAGCAGCTTGCTAAAACGGGGCTTTTTCCAAGCTCTCACTGCAGAAGTACGTGATTTATTTACCCAGACCAAGGACTAGCGCATGACTACTACCGCACGTTCCGAAACCTCCTTCACCTCCACTCTTCCTGGTCGCTACTACTATGACCCGGCAATTTATGATCGGGAGCAAGAGCGCATCTTCTCCCAGATGTGGGTTTGCGTTGGCCGCGCCGATGCCATCCTCACCGTGGGCTTGTATCAGATTGTCAGCATTGGACGAGAAAGCGTCATCATAGTTCGCAACCGGGACGATAAGCTCAACGCTTTCCTTAATGTATGCCGGCATCGCGGTTCTCGCTTATGCACCGTGGCAGCAGGACAGCTCAAAGGGTCGATCCAGTGTCGCTATCATGCCTGGACATATGGGCTGGATGGACGGCTGATTGGGGCACCGAACGTACTTCACGATGAGCACTTTGACCGCACAGCATTTGGCTTGATGCCAGTAGCTTTGGAGATCTGGGAGGGGCTTATCTGGCTCAACCTCGCCGATGAACCGGCACCCATTGAAGATCAACTCAATATGCCAATTATAGAACGTTTCGGGAGCTATGCTCCGTTTGCCCGCTATGGGGTAGGGAAGCTTAATGCGGGCAATACGATTACGTACGAGGTGCAGGCCAATTGGAAGCTCTTGCTTGAAAACTTCATGGAGTGCTATCACTGCGGACCAATGCATCCCGAACTTTGCCAGTTGCTGCCCGCGTTCCGCTCCGGCAAATCCGATTACCTCGCTGGCGATGCTGCAACGTTAGCTGATACTGCCGAGGCATTTACGATCACAGGCAAGGCTTCACGCCCACCATTACCAGGATTGCTCCCCGCAGATTTACGCCGCTACTATGGGATAGTTTTGACGCCCAATGTGCTACTCAACCTATTAGACGACCACGTCGTCATCCACACGCTGTGGCCAGAAGGGCCAATGCGTACGCGAGTGACCTGCGACTGGCTCTTCGATCCAGGAATGATGACCCGGCAGGATTTCGACCCGATGGATGCCGTCGAGATCTTCGACATTGTGAACCGCCAGGACTGGGAGGTATGCGAACTGGCCCAGTTGGGGATGACTTCGAAGGCGTATAAGTCGGGCGGGATCTATATACCATCTGAACGGCATATCCGTGCGTTTGCTGATTTTGTGCTGGAGAGGCTTGAAGGATAGACTGAGGCATAGCATGCAAAACGTGCAAACCACTCTCCCTGTTGGGACCATCTTACAAGGACGCTATCTTGTGCAAGGCCTGCTTGGCAGCAGCCCTTCTGGTGCTGTTTATCTAGTGAAAGATCAGTATGTCAAGCCTGAGCTTGTTAACCTTCTTGTCCTGAAGGAGGTGGTTAATCCAAGTAAACATAAGCTCAACCAGATCGTTCTCGAAGCTATGACGCTCCGGCTGCTTCATCATCAGGCTCTCCCTCATGTCTATCAGGTAATCAGCGGAGGTAACCACGACCGGGTCTATCTCCTTATGGATCACATTGAGGGACCAGGTCTGGAACGCCTGCGCGTACAGCAGCCGGAGCAGCGTTTTTCCTTTCCTCAGGCCATGACCCTGATGGCTCCGATCATGGAAGCGGTGGCCTATTTGCATCGTCAACAGCCTCCCATTATCCATCAGAACATCAAACCGGGGAACATCCTCGTGCCCACCACTAGTGACAAAGCCGTGCTCGTCAATTTTGGCATCGACAAGAGATACAACCTGATGGCCACCACCAAGACGACTCCAGGACAGTTGATGACGGGGTATGAAGCGCCTGAACAAGACAGCCAGGCAGCCATCAATCGGAGCGATATCTATGCACTGGGAGCCACCTTCTACACGCTCTTAACCGGCGTAGGTCCTTTGAATGCCTCCTATCGAACCATCCAGATGGAAAGCAAAGGCAACGACCCTTTGGAGCCAGTAAACCGAGTGAGATCGACTGTCTCCTCCTATATTGCTGAGTCTATTCACCGCGCGCTGTCTCTGAACAGTGAGAATCGCTTTGCGAGTGTTGAGCAGTTTGCAGAGGCTCTCCGAGTCGATCCTACATGGAAACTGCTCCCTGTGGAAAAACGAGAGTTTGATTTGGCCCTAAAGGTTGTTTCCGGGGGACACCACGTCCCAGAGCCGATCCTTGCGCCTTCTTTGTCCATGCTTCCGGAGCAAGAAGAAGGAAGACCTCCGACTGAGCCACGAGCGGAATCAGAAGAAATCAAACTTGCATTCGCATCTATAGTAAAGCAGGACGAGGTAAGGCCTCTGCCAGTGTCAGTAACGAAATCGGAAGGAATCAAACCCGCACTTGAGCCTGTTGAACTTCAACCAGGAGCGAATCCAGCAGCCAGTAGCATCGTGCCTGGAGCGGACCAGGTAGAAGGAGAACGCATGCCTGCGGCTGAGCCAGTAGTGAGAGAAGAAGCAAGCAGACATATCCCTGAATCCAGCACAGTTGAACCAGTCGAGAATCCGGCCGCCAACAGACAAGAGCCTGGAGCTGAGCCACAAGCGGTGCAAGAAGAGGTTTTGCTGGCATCCGAGCCACAGGCGCTGCAAGAAGATCCGAGATCCGTCACCCCACTGCGATCAAGACCACTGCATCCCATAAGTTTCCTGCACCGGGGTAGACTCGTCCCCGTCTTCCTACTACTCGTGGCGAGTATAAGCCTTGGAACAGTCCTTTTGGTCTCTGCTTTGCGTCCCCTTGCTGCTGGTCCTGTCTCCCCAACGCCATCCCTGGTACAGAAGGCCACTCCTTCATTTCCTCCCTCCACATCTGGTTCGAGCAGACCAACCCCAAGCCCCGCTTTTCACCTTGCCCACTCGTATGAAGGAACTATTTTCAACCTGGCAGCGAATGTGCGCAGCAATATATACCTCAGAAGAATCCAGCAACAGCAGAACGCCATGAGTGGCTATTTCAGTGGGCTGAGCATGAACGCTCCCTTCCATGGAAGCCTTGATGCTTCTAGACATATCCGGTTCAAAGTTATCAGCCCCTCAGGGTCGGCAATGTTTTCTTTCGATGGGTCAATGCAAGCGGGCGGCACTTTCGGTGGCAGCTACTGCCACCTTGACCAGCATGGTCAATGTTTTGGTGAATATGGTCTCTGGAGTCTTTCTCCTGTGTCATAAAGGTGACAGCAGAAGATATTTTTCGTAACTATTCAGGTACCGAGCTTATGCCGCCTGCGGAGGCAACCGAGAAGGGGGAAGGTTGCTCAAGCAGCGATATGCTAAGTTCCGCTATTTCGAGCGTTTCTCCCAATGCTGATCTTATCAGCTGTTACGGTACTTATTGACTCCGGTCAATAAAGTATCGGCCTCTCATGGCATGTATTGACTAATCAGATTTTTAATTGCATGGTACTGTGCTTTGGGTCGATCATTTTTGGTAATGTCAAACATGTCAAGATGCCCATAGCCTCCATAGTCCTGGGCGTCAAACTGGCAGGCACCGTCAAGACCAGAACTTATCATGGCTTTCATTGATTGCTGGGTAAATTGTGTCATAAAGCTTGCATTTTCTTGTAATGGATTTGCGCCAGAATCGGCATTCCATTCCGTAATTAGGAGTAGAACATTTCTTCCAAGGTCATTTTGAATAGCTCTATTTCCAGTTGGGTGATGTGGTCTTCTGCTATCATGCCCCTATTTTAACAGCCTCTGCAATCCCCTACCTGAGTAGTTACCCCGGAACTGTGCCGGTTGCTGCCCGCCTTCCGCACCGGCAAATCCGATTGCATAGATGGGGAGGCAGCGCCATTGGCTGATACTGCTGAGGCATTTACCATTACAGGAAAGGCTTCGCGCCCTCCGTTGCCTGGACTACTCCTCGCAGACTTACGCCGCTACTATGGGATTGTTTTGACACCCAACATGCTGCTCAACCTGCTAGACGACCACGTCGTCATCCACATGCTGTGGCCTGAAGGGCCAACACGTACGCGGGTCACCTGCGACTGGCTCTTTGATCCAGAAGTAATGACCCGGCCCGATTTCGACCCGATGGATGCAGTTGAGATCTTCGATATCGTGAACAGCCAGGACTGGAGGTATGCGAGCTGGCCCAACTGGGTTGACCTCGAAGGTGTATAAGTCGGGCGGGGTCTATGCACCATCTGAGCGACATATCCGCGCGTTCGCCGATTTTGTGCTAGAGAGGCTTGAAGGGTAGATATTCATTCTAGCGGGGTGGTCCTGATTTATAGCGATTTGCATGAAAGTCTATAACGCCCTGTTTTTCTCTTTTTAATCTCGCCACCATGCTAGAAGTATGATAAAGCTCTTTGATAATTGGTTTGAATTCAGGGATTATTTCACCCATGAATTTATCAGATGAAATAAGTGTTATATGTCTTCCTTCTGCTGCTAAGCCCTGAGCCTCAAAAAAAGCAAGCGCTCTTCGTAGGTGCCAGGAGTTTGATAGCAGACCAATTTCTGTACACTGTTTAAATTTTTCTGAGCGAAGTAGCTGAGCGACTTCAATAGCATTTTCTAAGGTATTTAAAGACTTATCCTCTTCAGTGATATAATCTGCTGGAACACCATAGCCGATCATTTCCGCTTTCATAACAGCGGCTTCAGTAGGAGCATAAGGATGAGGATGTGTTTTGCCTGTAGAAACAATGAAGTGGGTAACTCTGCCCCAATGATAAAACATAGCTGCTGTTACTACTCTTCCGCACCCGCCAAAGCTTTTTTCTGTCCCTTCCTCATAAGGTGTAGAAACATAGTCACCATTGACTAGCCTGATATTGCCTCCTAATACTACCGCCACATCAAATCTCAAGGCCCGTTTGTAGCATGAAGGGAGGACCTGCCCCAGGCCACTCGCTTTTTGGCTCAAGCCTGGCAACACCTCTGGCTTGCTCTGATTTATGACGTCTATCAGCACTCCCTTTGAGTTGGTCATATCATTGTTCCTGAGTGAAGGGCTTTTCTGACCAGAGATCGATGTACTCCGACCATATTCAGCCAACGCTAAATGGTATAAGTGACTACTCCCTCATTACTGAAGCCAGAGGCTTCTATGGATAATCCAATTTGCATAGTCAGCATTACGCCTTTCAAGCAAATGGTTATAGAGCCAGTGACACTCATGCAGTGAGTCGTTGAGCCCCGCTCTTGCTTCTTCGTCGGATAGGTACGGTACTATAGCACTTTAAGCATGTTGCCATTATATGTTTAACCGCAACAATTGTCAATGCGCAGAATTCTAGGGGAATACCTTAAACAGGTCGCTCAAATCGGTGGCATGAACTGCATCTCCTAAAAGCGGGGCCACCCCGAATATCTCCTCTAGTGTGCGTAGGGTCGAGCTATGTGTATAGTGAATCGTGTTCGAATAGCCGCTACCCTTAGCGTCAGGAGAAAGCACAATCATCCCGATTGGACCGTCCCTACCTTCGCCCTCGTCCCAGGTGATGAAGACCACACCTCCGTTCTTGTATGGCTGTGAGGTGAGGATCGTGGGTAGATTCTGTGCAAGCCAGCCGTCACCTTGCTTCACAGGATCATTGACAGGCCCACAACTGTCGTGCATGTCATCGCACAGGTTCGGCGTGATGAAGTTGTAGCGTGCCTGGGTATGCTGCTGCAAGTCGGTGACCAACTCTGTGTAGGGTCGGACATGTGCAATGCAGTAGGACGAATGCGGATCGGTGGTGTTGGTGACATCGTCATAGAAGACCATCGGATTGTGCTTGGGAGCGTATAAACCATTCGCAGTGAGCGGGCAAACCGTGCCGCTCATGCTTTCTTGATACGATTTCCACGAGATGTGAGCGTTGTTCAGCAGGGTGACAAGATGTTGCGTCGTGCTCTGATGATTGGCGTCCGGGTTAGCGTCATTGCTGATGCCAAAATTGGTCCCGGCCTCCAGCCACACATAGTTCGGTTCGCTTGGGTGGTTCCCTGGCGGGTTGTAGTACTGTTCAGCGTATGACGCCATCGGCAGGAGCGTATGGTTGATGTACGGGGCGGAAGGACTATTCTTGATGTTCGACCAGTTGTGATTCTCCATTACTATCAGGAAGACGGTCTGGATGGCAGCCGTCACAGTGTTCTTCGTCTGAAGGGTAGTGGTTGCAGTGTGGTTGACCGGGCTCGTGTTCGTGACAGTTGGATTCCCACATCCTCCCCCAACAACCAGGATTCCCGTCACAGCCAAGATGAGGATACATTGAAGGAGACGGCGCGGCATCTTTTCCTCCTCTATCATATGTGCAAGTAAGCAAACAGCACAAGAGAAATGTACAGGCTATCGCTCAACATCTTACCACACGCATGAAAAATGCTGTAGCGATCCATTTCGGTTTGCTTATTGAAAATGGTGTGTCGTGAAAAAACCTTTACCTCAACGTAGTACCTTCTGACTAGAAAACTGTGCATGCACACGAAAACAGTGAGAGCAACTATGTTAACCTGAAAGCAGTGTTGATGTACCACGAATCTTCAGGTGAGTTCACAGTGCCTTGTCGGGAAAGAGTAATTTTGGCGCTCAGCATTTTCTTGAAGAGACGGCAGAGCCTGCCACTTGTAGAACCTATAGAGGAGGATGCATATGGATATGCCATACCCAAGAAAGCAAACAAGGAAAGAAAAAACGAATCATCTTTCTTCTTTACAAACAAGAAAACTGGTTTCTTTCCTCTCCTTACTTCTCATCCTCCTCACCCTTCCTGTTACTATATTTCTCGTTAATCATCAGCAGATTTTTACCGGGCATGCATCAAGTACTGATTCTGCACGAGCTGAGGCAGAGAGCGCAAGCCTTTCCGGGCCAGTCACAACAGGATATGATGCAAATGCTTCAGGCACCAGCACCACTGCCAATTATATCCAGTTTCACGCGAGCAGTGCCAGACTGAGTCCGCTCCTTCCTGATACGACCAGCAACATCCATATCGGTTTGCCTTTTGACGGCAACACGACCCCTGCTGCCTATACTGGCAAGGTGGACTACATTTGGGGCTCTCAGTATCCACAGCAGCCACCAACCGGTGTTTTCCATACCTTCTACCTTCCCTATGACCGTGATGATGATACGAGGTGGTACAAAGAAGCGCATGATCTCACCTGGTGGAAAGCCAACCATCCTGACTGGGTCGAGTATAAATGCGATAAGACCACCGTGGCCTATGAGTTTGGCGAAGCCAACGTCCCGCTGGATATCACCAACCCCGATGAGGTGGCCTACATGCAGCACACCTATGTGGACGCGGCCGTGCAAGGAACATTGCTTCACTATCCGGGGGTAAAGTTTGAAGGCATTGCCTTTGATAATCCGAATTTCCAAAACGCAGGGAACTGGACAGGGCAGCGGTGTGGCCATTATGACCCTGCTGGCAATTGGGTGCAACAGTTTAATGGAACAGGTAATGATCCTGCCTACAGGCAAGCCGTCATTACCTGGACAAAAAACATGCAGTCATACATACACAGCCACTACCCCAATAACCCGATGTCTGAGAACTTTTCCTTTGATTTTTCCTTCCCCACCGATTCAAACACGCTGCTGTCCTACATTGACATAGATAACGATGAACAGGGTTTTACCAATGGCAATACCGCTTCCCAGCCTGACCCTAAT